>Ga0190363_1000008_pt1 | contig 199170 bp, 211 predicted proteins | sample 48721867_MG_FD_161272 | JGI IMG/M metagenome (GOLD analysis project Ga0190363, IMG submission 161272) | Hydrothermal vent microbial mat bacterial communities from Southern Trench, Guaymas Basin, Mexico - 4872-18-6-7_MG | ecosystem: Environmental > Aquatic > Marine > Hydrothermal vents >...
ATCATTAAGGCGAACCCGCGGAACCAAGCCTCACCATATTGATCTTCAAGAAATTGCTGCTGCATAAAGGATCTGTCAACCCGTAAAAGCTTAGTGCCTATTTTATAAATTGGCTTTGCTAGGTTCTTGTAAATGGTTTTACATCTGTCACAGAGCACAATGTCCTGCCCTAAGAAAATTCTGAGAGACTTTATAAGCAGATTTCCATCTTTAGGGCAGTTATAATCTAGAAATCCTATAAATCTCCTTAGAATGGGATTTATAATTGTTGAGAAAAAGACATTTTTTATCTCGTCATTTTGCATATATACTCACCTGGTGGGAACACCGGCTTTTTTACACTTATGTTCGATTATTCTAACAAATAGTTTGTAGAGTAAAGTTATGAAGGGTTTATACCATCTGCCTGCAAAAGAGTCGTCTATAAGCGAGTAGACCCATCGTATATCATGTTTTAGACATTTCACCAGCAGTTCTCGGTAAAGCCCTGTTATTTCTCCACATCTAAACCAATCCTCATTTTTTAGTCTCCCCATAGGCACGAAGTAAAGTGGAACTATGAGGCTTTTTATGTCTTTAAGGTCATCGACCAGTTCTATTGTTTTGATGAGATCCTTCTCTGTTTCTCCCGGGGAACCTACAATTAGTGTGCAGGCTGGAACCAAGCCGTAATCATGCATTAACCTCATTCCCGTACGCACAACTTCTGGCCATTCTTCTGGTTTGAATGGATGCGCCTTCGCTGGCATAATCTTCTTGGCTAGTTCTGGCGAACCCGTTTCTATGCCTATTTCTGCCCCCCACCATGGCTGCTTCTGCCTAATGATTTCCGCTATGGCTGCGAAAAGCTTGGGTTTGGCTGCGACAGCGGCTAGAGAACAGTGGCTCCATCCAATCCATTCACATTTTTTAACGATTAATTCATGTAGCTTAAGAAGCTTCTCATCTTTTGGTATGGTATTTGGTGAGCCATAAAGCATAACATCTTCTGCATGAAGGCATACACCAGTAGTATAACCGCTTTTTATGTTTACGTTTATTTCCTGCATTATCTTCTCATAGGGATACCAACGCAGAGGTCTCAAAGTCACACTGCAAAACTTGCACCCTCGCGGACATCCACGTCCAATCTCAATTAGGCCATTAATTGATGGGGCCGTAATAGTTGGGATTTCCTCAAGGCTTGGCACTTCCTTAACGCTTACTTCGTAATATTGAGGAAGATCATCATCATTTAGTGCCATTCTAAAAATTTTTCCAACAACTTTTTCAGCTTCACCATCAATTATGCAGTCAATTCCATGTTCCTCAACAAATTTTGGTCTATATTTAAATTGCCAAACACCCGGCCCACCAACAATAATCTTAAGCCCCCGCCTTTTGGCTCTCCTAATGACTTGGTTTTTCATCAAAAGACGGAAATGTTTAGCTAGAAAAGGCTCCTTTTTAAACACAGCCGCAAAAGTGCTTGAGGCAGGTCCTAATCCAAACGGATCCATAACGTAAATTCCTAAAACCTTAGCGTCGTCTATGTATTTATTCAAGTGATCTGGGTCAACTATCAAAACGTCTATTCCTTCTTTTATGAGTTGAGCCTCTATCTTTCTTAGCCCATACGGTGCTGCTACTGGAATTCCATTCTCTGTTTTAATTGGTGGAAAGAACAGCCAACTGTAAAGCCAGTCCGGAATAACATTTGAAGGAGCACATGTGCCAAAACCGATAAATTCATGATGGTGATAATCACTCATTAAAGTTCTATCAGCAGTTAACAGCACTTTAGCCATAGGTACACACCTCTATATATTATTATTTTTAAAACATTTAAATTTTGATATAATTCACTGGACTAGATGGATTGCTTGCTTGAATTCCACTGCGTAAGGCAATTTATTACAGTTACAGTTTTAATGGCGTTCTTTATGAAGAGAAATTGTTTTTGCCTTATCCATTTCCATAAGATTTTTGGTCTCAAGTGGAAGGTTACATACCCCTTTTCAAAAAGCCATTTTATCTATTTTGTAGTCAAGGTCTTTAATTTCATGATTGGTTCTATGGCTGTATATTTTGACCAATTTTTGGTTGTCAGAAGTCCTTGTTCATCAGCGTAATCATATAGTGAACATGCTGTGTAAAAGTCGGAAATGTCAACAATGATTGTGGAAAAGCACAAATCTTACCTGGCTTGAACAAATGTAATGGATGCCTAAAATGCGTTGAAATATATCTATTTAGAGTTTTAAGCAGAAGCAGATGAAGTGACAGTTTCTAATTCTCAAAATTGCCACCTGTGCCTAGCATGTGAAATCCAATGCCCAACAAAAGTCATCAAAATAATAGAGCCTTTATCAAGCAAGAATAATATAGTAAATGGGGCTATAAGCTATCTCTCACTTAGCCCTACATACGCGGGAATAAAGACTCTTATTTCCACGCTTCCTTGGATTTTAACAGCAACTTATAATTCTGCTTATATCCATATATCTGTGGTACTGCAGGAAAATAAGCGAGGAAATTATTTCTCCCCAAGAAATTCTTTAATGACTTCCCAAATAGAGGCTCTAAGTTTATCTTGAAGATTCTTTAGCAGTTTTTGTCCCTTTTCAGTTAGAGAGTAGCATTTTAATCTACGCTTTCCTCTCATAATCTGCCTGCTTACTGCGTAGCCTTCCCTTTCAAGCCATTGAAGAAAAGGATAAACTATACTCGGTTTCAACTTGCGACCAGTTAGTGATTTAAATTCTGTGATAAGTTCATATCCATGCCTTGGCTTAACGGATAAAAGCCAAAGGATAATGGGCTTCTGTAATCCTCTTATGAAAGCATCAATGATATTAACCATATTCTCATCCAGCCTAAATATTATGAAATATGACATATCAACATTTTGCCATCTCCTAAGCAAAAACCAGCCAAATTTTTAAATATGCAAACAATCATAATCCTATTAGGTTAAATTGACGTCTGAGGTCGAAAGAGAGCTAATTAAAGCGATTGTTAGAGGAATGCGCCGATCAATAATCCTTTGGTTAGTGAATCAAAAACCAATGTCCGGTTATAGCATAGTAAAAGAAATGAAACGACTAACTGGACAAAACATTCACCCGGGCATGGTCTACCCGCTTCTATACGAACTAGAAGAAAATGGGCTAATAGCAGGCAAATGGAGTCAAAAAGGCAGAAGACGCATAAAACACTACACAATAACAGAAAAAGGCAAAAAATTACTAAACAAAATAAAAGAACTCTTCGAAATGCCAATAAAGGAAGTATTAAAAGATCTCATAGGAAAAGAGCAAACAAAACAAATTTCCTCTGGAATAAAAATAATCCCTCTAAATACTTCAGATAGAGCCTCTTGAACCCCATTTAATTTCTCTTAACAGAACTTATTATCGGTTTCTACAAAGTAACATCTTTTATTATGGATCTAGATTAGTCATCTGAGAGTATTAGTGAAAGTAATGCTTAAATTATTCATAAGGGAACATTGGTAACTAAAATTTAGCTAAAATAAAAAACTTACTAATATGAACTTTAATAAAGTTCTAGTGCAGTGCTTTTAACATGTATTCTAGGTGCTCATATTTCTTTTCTTTTATTAGGCTTAGTAGGTATTCTCGCTTTTCTCTGCATTGCTCTGTTGTTCTAGTCCTTTGATTTTTAGGAGGACGAGTTCAAGGGCATCTTCAAATCCCCGCACATAACCCGTCTTCAAAGCCCCACCAGAATGATTGAATAAAAATCTATTTAAACACTAAAAAGCAGTCAGCTACATGGGTTTCCATTTAAAAAGTAAAAAAGGCAATTTCAACTGAACATAACCATTATTTCATTTTACAAAATAAATTTTTGCATATTTCCCGATAACAGAACTTACACAATCTTATTTGTGATAGGGAGGTGGTTCATTATGGTAGCGGGGGGTGGATTTGAACCACCGAAAAGTACCCTCACGGGTACCGGCGAATCCTCTGAAACAGAGAAGATGTTGTAAATGACTTTTTTCTTAGGCATGTTCGCTAACCTCCTCATAAAGAACCACTCTAAATCTCCGGCCGTGAATCTGCTCCCCTACTTTCTTCGGTATAATTATAACGTATTTCCCAGAGGTCCTGGCAACTATGCTCTCAAACTCTAAAACTTTCCTAAACTTTATAACGAATTCAATAGGCATCGACATAAAATTCTACCTAAATAATAGTATCTGCACCAAGATATTTAAAATCCTAATCACTTCCATTCTTCTAGAACTTACAATTGAATTTGATGTGATCCCCCTAGAAGTTATTTTTATTTTATTCTTTCCCATACTATTATCCCAGATATGGTCGTTATACAACCTAAAATTACATAAAAGAATATTTGCTCTTCACTTACATAAAGTATCTGAAAAATACATATAAAAGAAAGTAAAAATAATGAAAATAAATATTAGATTTGTTTATTCCTTTCTTGATAATGGATTTTAAAGGCTCCCTTTTGATTTTTCTTAGTTTTTAAATGTTAAGTATATCACTAGTATTGATACAATTAATAATGCCCAAGGTAGTCTTGTGGGAAAGGCACTAAAAAATTAGAAAAAGTAAAACCCCAGAGACCAAAAATCCATTGTGAGAAATAATACTGAAAACTCTCGGAAGACCCTTGATATTGTTTTCCCAACAATATCTTCTAAAACCCCCACAACCATAAGAAAAGCATAAGATACCCAAAATATGATTGTGATATCCAACAAGGGAATAATGTTAAAGTTAACTCGTCTAATAGTAACAATTATTCTTTCATTTTGCACTCTGTAAGAAACCAATATGGCAAGTAAACCTAGTATAAAAAGACCTCTAAGTTCTTCACTTCTTAACTCATCTCTTGGAGATTCATTTTTATTCAATTTTATCCCCTTGATCTTAATTAAAGTAATTGCTCTAAAATAATTAAAATTATCGTTAATTTTTGGAATTATAGAAATGCCTGTGATATAAGGCTAGAAATCTAAAAATGTCAGTGGCTTGTTATTTGATGTATGCGAAAACTTGTCTTATGACAATTTATATTCTAATGGGGTAACTTGCTTTTCTACATTTTAAATTATGTGAGCAATGTTCCCCCTAAGAGGTGTGTTTTTTGCCTAAGAAGAATGTTGTTAGAATTCCAATTTATGAAAAGACTTACCGACGGCTTCTGTTCTTCAAGGCTTTTTTGATGTCAAAGCATGGAAGACGCTTAACTTGGGATGAAGTCTTCGATCTCTTACTTAACCGTGTTGAAGTTGCGGGGCCGGACTCTGTAAGCTGATTTTCGTGAAGAATTTTAGGGGATGAGTAGTTTGGAGCCTGAAAAGAAAGTTGTAGTTGCAGGTAAGGAGTTTATTATTAAGCGGTGGACTTTTAGAGAGAAGGGAATGGTTTACAGAGCTGCAACTGAAGTTAATCCGAAGACTGGCAGGATAATGCGCATGGACATCTACAAATTTATGCTTCACGCTATTCTCCACGGCGTAAAAGAGCCGAAGCTTACGGTAGAGGAAATTGAGAAAATGGACGCTGCAATCGCTGAGCATCTATTTAATGAAATTATAACTTTCAATTCGCTCCCTTTCCCCAAGTGAGAGCACTACTCGAAGCCTATCGAACAGGATACATTGACGGTTATGATCCATTTGTACAGCAAATAATTGTAAAGCATTTATTCGCCAGATTTTATGGAATTTCGCCGGCCAACGTTAATGATATGCTGGATGTTGAAGTCCAAGCTCTCCTCTACCTTATCAGCGAAGACTTGGAGCGTAGTAGGATCGACGTTAATGTAGCCATTAAAGGAGAAGATCTGAAGAAATAGGTGAGTATCGTGCCTTTTGATGCTTCAATTAAATTTAAATTCATTGCAGAAGATCAAGTCAGTAAAACGATTAACAACGTCAACAGATCAATAGGGCGGCTTGGCAGAATTGCAGAAACTGCTGCTAGCGTTTTAGCTGCTATGCTTGCGCATGATGCATTAGGACAGTTAAAGCAAAGTTTAGAGGATGGCATAAAAACATTTGCGAAGTTTGAGGAAGTTATTACGCGTACAGTTGCGCTTAGCGGTGCTGCAGGTGAAGAAGCTGAAAAACTTACGCAAGAACTTCAAGCAGCGGCTCGTGCCGCCGGCTTAGAATTTGGTGTTGGCGCAACGCAAGCGGCTGAAGCATTAGAAGCGCTTGTTAAAGCGGGTTTAGAAGGTGAAGCGGCAATAAAAGCGCTTAATGCAACTTTAGAGTTGTCGACCATTGAAAATATTAGTGCACAGAAAGCCGCCGAACTACTTGTAGGTGTTTTAAATCAGTTTAAAATGGGTGCTGAAGAAGCTGAGGTTGCAGCCGACATGCTCGTCAATGCTTCGGCGGCCGGCATTGACACGGCAAGCGACTTTGCACTTGCACTTTCTTATGTCGGTAATCAAGCCGCCGCATTAGGATTCACATTAGAGGAAACACTTGCTGCATTGGTTGCCTTGAATAATCAAGGTATAGCGGCGGAAAAGGCGGGCCGCTATCTCAATGCAATGTTGACGGATCTCATCGAGCATTACGATAAACTTGGCTTCTCAATCTATGACAATGAAGGCAATATGCTGAGCTTAACTGAAATCATTGAAAACCTAGCAAATAAGCTCAATGAATTTTCGACTGAAGAAGAACGCGCTACTTATTTAACTGAAGTTTTCGGCTCACAAGGAATGAGAGCTGCACTTGGATTATTGAATCTTGCTACGGCGCTGTCAACTAAAGAAATTGAGAAGTTTGCTGATAAACTTAGTTTATCACGTTATGAAATTGGGGCGTTAATGAGGACGGGTGTCAGTGCTAGTGAAGCTTTAGAGCAGCTTAGCATAAGGATCAAGAAAAGCGGAATGGCAAGTGAAGTGGCTCGAAGACAATTAAACACAACTGCAGGCGCAATGAACCGAATGAATGCCGCAATACAAGATCTAATGCTAGATTTAGGTGAAGCTCTAGCTCCCATTATAATTGATGTTACTACCTTCATGCGTACACACTTTGTTCCAGTTCTCAAGACTCTCACTGCTGGTTTTCGAAGCTTCATAGATGTTTTGCGGCCACATGTTATTCCAACATTAAACACTATATGGAATGTTTTGACAAGCATCTACAATGTTTCCATCTCTCTTGCCAGTGCGATCATTGGCTTTAATAATGCACTGCAAAATCTTGCGGGATCAATCTATAATTCAGTTAAACCCGCGTTAGATTTTTTGAAAGGCATTCTTGATGCAATTAGCGGCGTAGTAAAGACAATTCAGAATACAATTGCTGGCTTAGATGGAGCTTTAAGTATGGGGGCATCAGGTAGTGAGGTTGCAACTGCTGGCGGTGAAGTGGTTGGTTTGCAGGAAGGAGGAATAGTAATGCGTCCTACACTTGCACTTGTTGGTGAAGCCGGGCCGGAAGCCGTTATTCCACTTAAACATATGAGAGAAGTAGGATTAGGAATGACAGTAAACAATTACATCCACATTAGCGATGTCAAAATTTATGATGACTTTGATCTAGACGAGCTTGCAGAGAGACTTGGAGAAAGAATCGTGTGGAATTTGAAACGCAAAATCTAGTTCTCTAATTTTTGAAGGTGAAAATGTGAATGCTTCATGCCCGAGAAAATACGTAAAGTACCGTTTATGCCCTGTCATTATACCTAAAGCCGTACAACTAGTTCAAAAATACGGTTGTTTTGGCATCTATATTGATCAACACATCAATTTTCCAACTGAAAAATACTTGAAAAACGCGACTTTAGCAACTCTTACCTTTTTGCACAAAATTATTGTTCAAGAGATCCCCAAAGTAGTTGAAGAGCTAGGATACAAAATTCATCCAGATCCGAGGAACTACAAAGTTCACTTCGACGATTTAGATCACATTTTCCCTCGCTTCTCCAAAGGCTATAAGCCAAAGACCATGAACGAGAAAAAACGTTACACAGTTTATCAAAAAGAGAAGAAATATAGATTAATTCGTTTTTACGTACAGCCGAACTATTGTTTTGGGACGCGTGAGCATGCATATTTGAATCATCATCCTTTAAGTAAGGGAGAGATGATCAGATCAAAAGCTTCACAACGACTCATAAAAATAATGCATTACAGAGATCTTTACGGCTTCAACCTACAGGGCAGGGGAAAAAACGCTAACTTTTGGGCTAAAGTTGCCGTTTACTTGGTCCTAGATGATGAAGGAAAAGAGCGATTTAATCAGAAATACAGAGATTGGAGGAAAATTGAAAAATTCGTCAAGAAATACAAGTTACAAACTACAAATCTATTACAGTTAGTTTTCTCTTCTCAAACTTAGATTTCCTATTTACAATAACGCTACAGCACAGCTTAGTTCCGAAGTTGTTGGCTTAGAAAATTATGGACAAATATTCCCTTTTTCGAAAATAGAATTTTTGTCCGTAATTTAACAGAAACAACCTTCAAAAACTGGGTCAATATTCTGAAGTTGTCTTCTAAACCTTTTGCGATAGCGCTCTAGTTCTAGTGCTGCTTTTATTCTTAAGTTACCAGCTTCATCCCGCACAATCGAAAGGGCCCTTATATGTTTTGATTTTCGTCGTTTAGCTTGCGCAACCCTCCACAAATATCGCATTTTAATTCTGTTTTTCTTTACATAGTTTTGTAACCATCTGCGCTTATATTCGCGGCGAAAACGCTTTTGACATTCATCACATCTAGTTGCCGGCCCACGCTTCCGAAAAATACCGTAACATTCACGACAAAGCCGGCCCAAAACAACAACCAAAATATACCTAGGCATAATTCAACACTTCTCTCAACTTTAATTATCAAATTCTGTTAGATTAGATCATGTTTTCTGAGAAAGCTTAATATTAATTGTCTTTTTTCTGGGTTCTGCAAAATTTCTCTAATTTTTTCTAAGAGTTGGTCTTCTTGTGCTTTTATTATTGCTTCACGTTCATCTAGTAGTAGGCCGCACTTATAGCAAATCTTTGCGTTGCTTTGATTGAGCGTGTTGCAGCGTGGACAGCGCTTCGGCTTATCATTGAGTTGCGATTTTTCATGTTCCTTTATGCCATAGTATTCGAGGAGTTTCGGTTCTAAGTCACGGCCCGAAAGATGCACATATACGGCTGGCATTCGGCTGCTTTTGCTCCATCCTGCGAATAATTTTAGTTCTTGCTCAGTTAATACTTTTGCAAGTTCGGTTAAGCGTGAATGTCGTAGTAGGTGTGGGTGAACATGTTTTTTGATGCCGGCCTGCTTTGCTAAGTTTACGAGAGTGTATTTGTAGATGAATTTGCAGCGCGGCTTATACTTGTGTTCGCCTGGAAATAGATATGCATTTGGATCGTCGCGGTATGGGTGAACGTTAAGCCACATTTGCAGGTATGGGGCGCTTTCAATTAATCTTATTCTTCGCTTACCGGTTTTTCCACGCAAAATTATGACGGCGCCATACTCATCGATTTTTACGTCTTTTATTTTAAGTTTGCGGAATTCGTCGAGTCGGGCTGCGCTTTCATACATCATTGCTACTATTGCTTTATCGCGTATGCTTCTTGCTGTTTCAATTAGTTTTCTAATTTCTTCGCGTGAAAGTATATCGCTTAAATCGACTTTTGTATCGGCAATTTTACTTACTTTGATCCACTTTACGCATTGCGGATAAATTTCATCATTGCCGAGCAGCCACTTATAGAAGCGCTTTAACATGACTTTAAGAACATTAATTGTTGACTCCTCATATCTATCTTGCAGAGATATTATGAAGTTTACAATGTCATTTTTCGTCACATCTTCAAACCGCTTATCACCGAGAAAATGAGATAAAGCACGTAAAGTAATCAAATAATGCTTTATGCGACCGTAACTCAAATCTTGACTTTTAAGATGAAGATAAAATTGACGAGCAACTTCACGGTGAACTGGAAGCATCTCATCAATATAAGATTCAAGCGGCTTCAAACTTAAATCCCATCCTTAACCTGCGGATTATCTTGGCTTCAAGATCTCAAAACATTTTTCGCTATATTCTTGAGACTCTCGTCTTGTTTCCTGTTTTTCTTAGAAGCTTCCATAATGCTAATTGGCTTCCACATTTTTTGCATTCGCCGTAAATCCACATTTTCCCCAGTCCGATTATTTCGATGCCATCCGAATGAGGGTAATATTTTAAGCGTAGAGGGCCGCCGCACCAGTAGCATCTTTGACTTTCAACAAACTCTCTAATCTGATCAAGAGAAACGCCGCGTTTTTTAAGGGTGACTAAAATCGCCGTTTTATTCCTTTCGGTGGTTGTAAAGGTTGTTAAAGCCGTTTTTTGCCTGTTAACTTTGAGTTTTAATCCTTGCATTTCCTTCAACTCCTACTTTTCCTACCTATAAGTATGGATGGAAATACTTATAAAGTTTTTCCTACTTTTCCTACTATTAGGAGGTTATTGAAGTGGATGATCCGCGCGTTATTGGTGCAGCGAAAATTATGACTAAAGGGCAAGTAACTATACCGAAAGCAGTACGTGAAAAATTCAATCTCAACGTAGGTGACCTAGTGCTCTTCGTTGAAGAGAATGGAAAGCTCATCTTAATGAAAGGAGAATTAAAAGAAATTTAAGAAAAACTAAGTTACCAGAAGAATAACAAGAAAACCCTCAAGTAACAAAATCAAAATAACACAAATTAAACGGTTTCTTATTTCATAATATTAGAAGTCTCATTTAGGAGTGATTGAAGTGTTTAATGAAAATGCAATATACATTTCAATAATATCTCTAATAATCTCGATTGTGTCTTCGTTGATTTCTTATCGTCAGTATCGCCTCTCTAAGCATGTCCAAATAATCAGGCCTCATAGTGATAGGCTCCGGTATGTTTTAGAAGATTGGGTTAAAAGCAAAGGGTTTTTTCCCGTAATATTAGATCCAGTTTCCCTGCCGGATGTCCGATTAAAAGATTTAAGCCTAAATACTATTCTGAAGAGTGTAACAAAACCAGAGGCGCCTTCCTCTCTTCCCTATGTTTTGCAACATTTAGAAACAGGTTACCCCAGAATCTATTCGATGTTTAAAAGGCTTAAAGAGAAAGTGAAAAAGCATAATGAAGAATTAATTCATTATGTGACCGCGTTGTGTGAAAAAGTAAAAGATGAGCTTCAATTGCCTGAGCCATATAGTAAAGAGGGATACGCATATTATTGCCGCATTATAAGCTATGTTTTTCGCAAAATACTGGTAGACTATCCAGATAAGGAGCCAATAATTAAGGAAGATACGCAGAAAAAGACGTTTAGATTAGAATGGAATGGTGCAACATTAGTCATAGGTGAAAAAGCGTTTTGCGAGAAAGGGTTAAAATTGATTGAGAAACTGCTTTCTTCTCAAGATATTATTGCAAAAGCCAAATTATTTCATCAAAATACAAATGAATTAAACACTCAAGTTCAAAAATTGCGGGAAATACTATTTCTCGAAGTAATTGACAAAATTAAGGTTGGAGGAATCATTAAAGGAAAATGCGATGTATGTAGATCAAAGCAGATTATCTGAAAGGCCACCTTGAAGACGGAAAGCTATTAGTTGATTAATTTATTTTGCTTTGCTAAAATCGCTGCTTTTGTTAATTTTTATTCTTATACTCTTTGTCATGAAAGCAATATTGTTTTCACTTGTCATTTAGAGTGCTGACTTTCTGCTTCTGCCTTTATACTTTTTTCTAGGATCAGGAGAAGAAAGGTCTCATTTAGAACGCATCGTAGCATTATCTTCTCTATTACGCGGTTTACTCGCTTATATCCATATTTTCTGCATAGAAGTTGGAAGGCCTTATATACTGTGGGGTTAAGCCGCATTCCATAAAATTTCCGCCTAATCTTGCGCTTAGAGAGGGGTGGGGGGCTCTGTTTTGATATCATTTTTTAATCCCCTCTTCTTGCGGAGCATTTTTCAGCTTCAACCTTCTTTTTACTCATGTAATTGTAAGCAGTCCAGTCGGCTTCTCTAAGGAAAATATGGAGTTCACCGTCGATCATCTTTAGGTCGATTTTATCACGATCAATTAATTTCATTACCAGATTGTCAGGATCAATGCCGTTAGCCTTGCAGTCTTGCTCAAAACGTTTAGCTGAAATGAACCCTCCATGATTCTTCAACTTCTCAACGGCCCAAAATACCTTTGAAGGCTCGTCGATGACAGGGGTGACAGATATGACAGATGCGGTTTTTCGATCTGTCACCCTCAATTGCAGATTGATATCGTTTTTCATGGTCTCGGTGACAGGTATGACGGGTGTGACGGGTTTTTCAAGAAAGTTACCCTCTTTTTCATCATGAAAACTGATATCATTTTTATGGTGAGAAACACACCTACTTTTTTCTAAAAATCCGTCATATCCGTCATATCTGTCACCCTTCTCCATTAAATTGATATCATTTTTGGTGATGGATTCTGTGAAGCTGAGAAGCGAAGTGTCATATCTGTCACCAGCTGGTTTATAGCCGAATCTCCTTGAAAGTAAAAGCAGGTCTTTCACGTCAACTACGTATAATCTTGCGTTTTTTCGCCTCTGCTTTTTTAGTTTCATTCTGCTCAGCATTTTACCTATCCGAATGGTGCTCCACATTCTTTCAAACTGTTTTTCAGTTAACTCGCGCTTCTCATTCACGAGTATTATTTTTAGAATGTCTCTTAGATCTGACGCTGTAAACTCAATAATTGTTGCTTCCTCTGGGTTTTCGCTTTCCTCTCTTTTTATTTCTAGCAGTCTAAACATTCCTTCGAGTAGCGTTTTTTCTTTGCTGTAGAGCTCTTCATATCGCCGTTCAAGATCTTCAAGCGCTAAGTTGTAAACACTATTATAAACATCGTCTCCTGCAAGTTTAGCTATTGTGAGTATTGGCTTCCAAAGTTCTTCTGCCCGCCCCTTAAATTCAGGTAGTTGCAGGGTCCTGTATGTTTGATATACTTCCCAAGCTCTAGTTAATCTAGCTAAATAGAGTTCTTCTCTTATGTCTTCAAATTCCCAGGCCTCGGGATCTCTGCCTATCGGATCATCCGCTACTTCCATTGTAATCACAATGCTCCTCTGCTTAAGCAGCTCATTGATATCTTCTGTTGAAGCCAAAACAACGGGAGTGTAGGATTCGAAGAGACTTAATATGAAGCGTTCCTTAACGATCTTCTCTATTCTAGGGACCTTTAATCCTTTCTTGTAGCCTGCAGCTATTATTTTCGCTAATTTAGGTGTAAGTACACTTTCGTCAATGCCCCAAGTTGGGCCGTAAGCTTCGAAGCTTCTGAAACTTGCTGCATCACTAGGATCCAAAACTGGAAAGCCATGTCTAGACACATATGTTGCTGTTAGTAAGAGTCTTGTTTTTCCTGACCCGTAAACGCCGAAAATAAATAGTCTTGGGAAAGTTGTGAATAGATCGTAGAAGTAAGTTGCAATTTCAAAGCACACCATGAAGTCATATAATCTTGGATCCCAATTTAAATTGACAAACTTCATATTCCTATTCTTCAGGTCGGTGAAAAGCTTCTCGAAGTCTCTGGCAACTTCTCCCTTAACGAAGCGCTCTAAAGTTTTATGAGACATTAGTGTAGGCAAGGTTTGCATAGCCTTAGTTTTAATGTCGACCTTTACGGTGCGATCTGCAATTAGGAAGTTGTTGTCGTGAATTACTGGTTTAAAGCCTCTTTCAATAATGACACCACTTTTAATTTTAGCGTAAACGAGTATCGGATCTATTGTTTCATGCTCGCGGATACCTCTACTGCCCATGATTTTCTTTGAAACGTAAGCGTAAGTTAACTCTGTAACTAACATTTCATCTCCATAAGTCATTATAAAGCCGTGGAGAGGAGCAGTTAAAATACTGCTGGGCAAAATTTTCACTTCAACATTATTGCCGGCCCAGGTTAGCTCTTCACTCCTGAATAAATCTAAAATTAAGCCTCTAAGGTGTAATGCTAACTTTCGAATAAGCTCTTTAGAGTAAAGCTTGTGCATTTCTGCACGATATAAGAAGGCTTCAAAAGCCTCAACTGGAATTGATCGATAAACAGTCAGCTCAGCTCCTCGCAACGTTAAATGTGGTCCTAAAGCTCCAAATTCAACTGTTATCTGACTTGCTAAACTTTGTATTGCCTCTCTAGTTTTAATTTCAAGCCCCTTCACTTTTTCATTGAAATCCTCTATTGCTTCAATGAGCGGCATCTTCCTCTTTTCCTCTACGATTGTCTTGGACATCTTCTCTTGGCCTCCTAAGCCATGGAAGAAGGCTGTCAACATCCTTCAACAGAAACTTAATTCGCCTCTCAAATTCCGGCCCGAAAAAGTGAACATAACAGCCTGCACTTGCAGGCATTGCCGCTAAACCCAGTAGCTTCATGAATTTAACATAATCTTCACAGTCATAGCACAGTGGGCTGTACTTGATCATCACCAGCAAAATAGTGTAAAGATCAATGTTGATTATGCCAAGCTTAAATGCATGTTCAAAAAATAAATGTGCATCAGTAAAGTCGCCGTCAAGCCAACATAATATGCCGTCAAACAACAAGTATTGAGCAGGATAAACGCCAGTAACTTTTTTAGCTTTTTCATTAAGCCATTCTTTCACTTCCACGAAGCCACCATATGAACTCAAATGTTTATTAGCAAGTTTAATGATGTCTCTGAAAGAAAGCTTATATTCCGTAGCTATTTCGAGAGCCTTTTCAGCCTTAGTCCTGACTTCCTCCAAACTTTCACCGAAAACAACGAAAACCGATTGCTGAAACCTATGATCAAGCGCTGTTTGACCGGGAGTTTCTTCTGGTTTAAAAATTTCTAGAATTTGGCCATTTAATATTGGTATGTTTTGCACTAAACTTAAAATTCTCTCCCAATAAGTTGGAAAACAATCCACAGTAAAACACCTGAGGAGAAGAAGGCCTCTCCTCAACCTATTATATACCGGGTTTTTCTCATCAACTCCATTTAATCACGTTATTGGGTGGTGTTCAAAATTAGTGTTAAAACTCTTGTATTCTGATGATGCGTAGAGGGGTTATCAAGAAACGCGCAACTGACGACCGGATGCGTATCACTATGATGAGAAAGAGGATCATAAAGAAAGCCTGAAGATACGGAGGTGTGACGAGATCTTAAAGAAGTGAGTGAAGATATCCAATATAAAGTGTCCACGCTTCTCCGAATAGCTTTTTAACTATTCTAAGAAAACCAAGGGAAATGTAAAGCAACTTCTCCAGCAAATTAATCCGCATATTATAAAGAGAACTGCTGTTGAGGCAAATGCAAGATATGTTGGTAGATCTTCTTTTTTGCGAAGTAGTTTGTTTATTGTTCTTTTCAGATATTGCGATATCTGTTGTTAATTTAATAAAGTTTTCATTTTAAATCTTCTCAATGAAATAAGCATTTGTATAGTAAAGTTTTTAAGGTAAATTCCTACTTATCCTACTAGTAGGGAAAACAGGAGGTGGAGGAATGGATCTTGTGAAGGTTGAAATTGAAATTCCAAAGGCACTATACAACTTTCTGGAAGCATACTGCAAATCCACTGAAGAAGATATTAACAATTTTATTAAAAGCATAATGCGATGGGGCTTCCAATCCTTCATAAGCATAATCGAAGGCTCCTTCATAACTCCAGGTTTAGCGCGAAACCTTGAGCAAATCCTGTTAAACAACTTCTGAAATTGTGATGTCAAAATAAAATTGAAGTTTAGAGTTGCTGCAGAAGTTTCTTCTTCTTTTCTTGAAACTCTTCCTCGGTAATTATTCCAGCCTCTTTTAACCTTGCAAGTTTTTCTAATAATTCGAGAGGATCCTCTTTCTTCTTTGGAGTTTCAATTACTGGTTCGGTCATTTTCTCGCTTATGATCTGTCCCGGAAGCTCTCCTCTAATTCCTTTTCTTATGTATACTATAACTTGATTTGCGGCCTCTTTATCAATGGCTGGAAGCCTAACCTCATCTGATAAAAATCTGCTCTTCAAATAGATCTCAGTTGAGAATATGCCTTTCTTAACTCTAATATTGGAGATATCTCTATAATCGATGTCCACGTAATTTTTCTTTAATCCGAAAAGCTTTGGATTGCGGAAGATCACTCGCCGATTAGTAATGTAGATCGCATTTGGCGTTGCAAGTGATCCTCCAGGCTTAAATCTCGACTGCCTAGCAACGAAAAGAACCTCTTCACCAGGCATTAGCATTTCCTTTATGTCTTTCTCAATTTCCTTGAACAAGATTAAGCCCCCTATAACGAATTTTGATAAATGAAAATTTATCTTTTACTAAATTAGAGAATGACTGTTCATGTCAATTGGATGTTTCGTTATAAATATTAAATGTTACGACTTTCTTTAAGTAATATTCGCATTTTCGGTTTTATTGCCTCTCTGTAACGTTTCGCTATGCTTCTAAGATGTTTAATATAATGCTTAACTAATACTTTGTTAAGTCTTCCTTGCAGCAGATCTATCTCTGCTGGGTTTAAGTGAGTGCTTAACATAGCTACATGGCTTTTTCTCAAAATGCTTAACTTTACACCTTTCTCCCTAAGATGCTCAGCGAGTTTCCAGCCTAACTTCACCGGTTTAATTTGAACAGCCAGTTCACTGGGCATCATTGTTATCCAAGCCTTTTTCTTACCTCTATCATAGCCAAGCTCAACAACACTAACATTATCATACTCAATCTTCCTTAGATCTCTCCATTTCTCAAACATAAATCTCAATTCTGGGCTTCTAAGACCAGTAAAGAATGCTGTAATTGCCACAAGTTTAAGTGTAGGTCCCAAGCTGCTCTCGGTTACTTGTCTAATGGCTTCCTCTACTATTGAGTGATCCCCCTCAAAATCCAAGACTCTTATTTTCTGATCTCTATTTATATGCTTTCTTAATAGAGATAAGTCGACATCAACGTTTACTCCCTTCAACTTTAAGTATTGCAATAATACTGATGCACTTTCCAAAACATATCTCGAAACTCTAAAGGTCAGCCTTTTCAAAATAATTGCCTTAGACGGATCTTCAAGTATTTGAAGTGCATATTTAACTGCATATCTATAGATATTCCTTGCATGCCACCGGCTATATCTCTCAAAACAGTATCTTTTGAAGTCCTCTAACCCTAAAGTACCCTTTAGGGTACTATGGGATTGAGAAGCACATCTCTTCAAAGCCGGAAAAACATGAAAAGAACAATCAAAATCATTTACATGAATATTAAAGGTGGTAGCGGGGGGTGGATTTGAACCACCGACCTCGGGGTTATGAGCCCCGCGGCATAACCTGGCTAGCCCACCCCGCTTTGCATTTGCTTCTATATTGTGTGGTTGCTTTCAGACCAATAAGCTTTACTGCCTTGAGCTTTTAATTTTTGTTTGTTTTGGTTGTTTTTAGAAAAATGTTGGTGTTTCTTCTTGTAGTAGGTTTCTTATTTTGTTTGCTTCAATCATTATTCTTAGGAATATCCAGTTTAGTAGTTTGTTGTTTTCTAGGGTTTCTCTGTAGCCTGCTGCTGATAGGGTTGTGATTCTTTTTAGTAGTCTGTTTAGTTCTTTTTGGGTTCTTGGTGTTATTGTTTTTAGTGTTTGTTCAAGTATTGTCTTTTGCATGCTCGCCCTCCTTGGTTTATGTTTTACTCGTCTGTGTTGTTTTTGTTGGGGGGTTTAAAGCTTATGCTCCAGTACCATGGTTCTGATAGTTTTTGTGGTGTTTTTGTTTTTTCTTTTCCTAGTCTTGTGAGTGGTTTTGTTAGGTGTCTGTGGGCTCTTGGTGGTGGTAAGTATATTCCTTCTAGGATTTGTCTTGGCTTTATTTTTGCTTGTTTGGGTAGGTGTGCTTTGTATTTGCATTTTGGGCATTTATATCCTTTATTTTTTCCTAGCGATTTCATTGTTTTGCCGCATTTTGGGCATTTGGGGTTTTTCAGCTCTATTAGTGGTGCTAGTTTTAGTATTGCTAGTTTTTCGACGTTGATCGTCATTTTTTGTTTTACTGTTATTTTTGCTCCTCCGTAGACTTCTATTAGGTCTCCTGGTATTAGATGTCTGGCGATTTTTGTTAGTGCTCCTGTGGGTTCGTAGACTGCGCAGTCGATAGTGTTTTCTCCGTCGCTTATTTCTATTATTACGTGTCCTCCCGGCAGATTTTTTGGCCTTGTGGTGACGCGTCCACGCAGTATAATTGCGTCGTAGATTTTTATTTGGCTGATTTTTTCTACTTTTCTTAAGTGCGCGTCTGTTCCTTGGTTTGTTCTGTATATAATCCACCTTTCGATTGGCTCATAGGTTTTTACTATTTTTTGGGCTTGGCGTAGAATTTCTGGGGTTTCTCCTCTTATTCCGTACAGTACTGGGTCTGGGCCTCTTGGTGTTATTAAAATTCTTCCTGTTTCGTAGTCTATGTTGTTGAATGTTAATGGGCTTGTGAGCTTGTCCATTTCGTATACTGATACTTCATCTATTTTTCTTGGAGTTCCCCAGTTCTCCGGCTTTCGGTATGCGATTAACTCGTAGGTGTGGTCTTCATTGAGTGTTTCTCCTATTGCCGCTAGTGCTCCTACTATTCCTCTTCCTTCCTTTAGTGTGTATAGTTCTGCTCCTACTCTTTTGGCTATTTTTTTGGCTTGGTTTAGGGTTGTAGTGCTTCTTATTACTTTTTTAGCGAAGTTTCTTAGGTTTCTTGGGACTTGGCCTATTAGGAATGCTATGCCTGGATTGGTGTCTTCATGCGTTAGGTCTGATAATTTTTCTACGTTTTTAATTACTATTTCTTTTATGTTTTCTATTTCTCTTTTTTCAATTTGTATCCTTATGCATATCGCTCCGTTTCCTCTGGTTTTCCAGGGTGCATTGGGGTTTAGCCTGATTAGGTTTGGGTAGTCTGTGAATTGCACTCCTCTTTTTAGAAGTTCTTCGGTGATTACTGCGCATATATATGTTGTGCATCCCCTTTTAGGGGAGTCTGTGTCGTCGATGCCTAGGTGCATTTGAACTTTTGCTCTCATTGCCTTCCCTATTGCTGCGTTTTAAGTGTTAGCTAGTCTTTTTTCGTCCTTCAACTACTATCATTGTTAGTGTTGATCTGACTTTATCTAGTCTTCTTATCTTCCAAGTAACTATTTCCTTTAGTTTTTCCAGGTTTTCGGCTCGTACTTTTGCTATTACGTCATATACGCCATATACTGTGTAGGCTTCTTCTACTCCCTCAACTTTCATTAACTCGTTAACGACTTCTTCTTCAGCTCCTATTTCTGCATTTATTAAGACAAATGCAAGCGTCATATGTTCACGTCTCCGCTTTTAGAGTTGTTTCAGCTACTTTTAAGGGTTAGGGTTTAGATTAATTGTGTTGGTGGTTTTTTGAACCAAGTGCAGTTGTGCGTATTGCATTTACATCAGTGCGATCCGCGTAAGTGTACTTCCCTTAAGCTTAAGCGCTTTGGACTGGTTAGACTTGTGAGTTCATATCGCCGTTTGCCTGGTGGTGCAATTATTTTGAATCCCTTTTCTAATCACGTTCTTAATCCCTCCGATAGAGCTATTGCTGCTAGGAGGGGTATTGTTGCTGTCGATTGCTCATGGAATGAAATTGAAGTTTTGAGACGATTTAGGTTGCGGAGATTCGGTAGGCGTCTTCCTCTTCTCTTTGCCGCTAACCCTATAAATTATGCCAAGCCTCATAAGCTTAGTACGGTTGAAGCGTTTGCAGCTGCACTTTACATTTTGGGGTTTAAGGAGTTGGCCGCTAGGTTGTTATCTCTATTTAAGTGGGGGCCGCATTTCCTAACTCTTAACGAGCGCCTCCTCACCATCTATGCATCGGCAGAGTCTGAGAATGAAGTTCTTAGCGCTGAGCAACAGATCATTAGAGAATTGCTGGAAGATGCAAGGTGAATTTGTTATTGCTGGGAGGGGCATGTCGGTATAGCTCACCTTTTGTTTTGCGGGATTCAGCTATGCGGCCTACCCGAGCCTCGCGCGGGCCTCATAGGCTCCTATTTGGCCTTACCCCCGCAGGTCGGCCGTTGCAACCATTCTCCCAGCATCGTCGACGGGTCAGCTCGGCGCCTATTGCTAGGCGCCTTCTCGGCATACGCCTCAGCCGCCTCATCCACATCCGCTGGGAGGGGTCTCGTTTCTGAGCCGTTGCCAGGGCTCTCGCCCTGCCCCTTTCGGGGCTGCGGTCCCGCGTGGGGGTGAGCTTCCTCAGGCACCCCGTTGCCGTAGGTGCCCGAAGCCCGCTTACCGACTTGCCCCTCCCAAATAAGTAATTCAGCAAATACAAAATTAATATTTGCATGATACGCCGCGCATAGTCCCCTGAAGTTTTCGCCTGGGCGTAGCTACAGCCCGACACCTCGGGCGATTGGGAGTGGCGGGCTGAGCGCCTCGACCCGAAGGTCTTGGCGCGTACACCCCCACCCCATCAACGGGGTCTTCTACCCCAGCCCTCGTCCTCAGCTAGGGACAGTCGCCTGTCCCCGTGCTGAGGAATGGCCGCCTCTTTTCGGGGAGGGCTTCCCGCTTAGATGCTTTCAGCGGTTATCCCCTGCGGCGTGGCTGCCCGGCGATGCCCTGCCGGACAACCGGTACACCAGAAGCCGCGGCGCCCCGTTCCTCTCGTACTAGGGGCACCTTCCCCTCAGGCGGCCAACACCCCCAGCAGGTAGAGTCCGACCTGTCTCGCGACGGTCTAAACCCATCTCACGTTCCCCTTTAATGGGCGAGCAGCCCCACCCTTGGGAGCTGCTGCACTCCCAGGATGGGAAGAGACGACGTCTGGGTACCAAACCGCGGGGTCGATGTGAGCTCTCACCCGCGACGAGCCGGTTACTCCCGGGGTAACTTTTCTGTCATGCCTGGCCCCCACCGAAGGGGGCACAAGCGTTCGCTAGGCCCGGGTTTCCCCCCTGCGCCCCTTGCTTTTGAGGGCGCAGTCAGGCCGGCTTTTGGCCTTGCCCTCTACGGCGGGGTTCTGACCCGCCTGAGCCGACCTTTGGGCGCCCGTGTTATTTTTTCGCGGGCGTGCCGCCCCAGCCAAACCGCCCACCTGCCGTTGTCCCCGGCTACAAGGCCGGGTTAGAGGCACAGTCGCAGAAGGGCGGTGTTCCATGGGCGCCTCCATAGCCCCCGAAAGGGCTACTTCACCAGCTCCCGCCTACGCTATGCAACTGCGACCATACCCCAGCGGCAGGCTGCGGTAAAGCTCCACGGGGTCTTCTCGCCCCGCTGGGGGTTGGTGGACTTTGCACCACCAGGTGGGTTCACCGGGCCCCGGGCCGGGACAGCGGGGACCTCGTTGATCCATTCATGCGCGCCGGAACTTACCCGGCAAGGCATTTGGCTACCTTAAGAGAGTCAGAGTTACTCCCGGCCTTCAGCGGCGCTTCGCCCGGTTGGACCCGGGTTTCACGGACCGCCAGTGGCCAGGATTCAGCCCCCGTACACACCCTTACGGGCTCGCGGGGACCTATGTTTTTATTAAACAGTCGGGTCCCCCTTGTCACTGCGACCTGAGGTCCCCGGCTTCAGCCGAAGACCCCAGGCACCCCTTCTCCCGAAGTTACGGGGCTAATTTGCCGAGTTCCCTGGCCCGGGGTAGTCCCGACACGCCTTGGGCTTCTCACCCAGGGACACCTGTGTCGGTTCTTGGTACGGACGTGGGGGATCCTTCCCAGCCTCCTTTTCAAGGGCTCCGGGGGTCGGCTGAACCGCCTAAGGGCGGCCCATCCCGCCTTCACCCGGTTCTCGCCATTACGGCACTCCCCGGGCTTCAGCGGTTGGGTGGAGCGGCAGCTCCACTCAGCCTACCCCGAAGCGTCAGAGGCTGGGCTTGCGTTGCCGCAATCGTACCCCCACGGCACCGGAATATTAACCGGTTTCCCTTTCGGTGGGTACGAGTTACGCCCCACCTTAGGACCGGCTGACCCTCGGCTGACGACGCATTGCCGAGGAACCCTGGCCCTTTCGGCGGCCGGGATTCTCACCCGGCTTTGCTGTTACTACCGCCGGGATCTGCAATCCTGGCCGGTCCACTGGACCTCACGGCCCAGCTTCTAACCAGCCAGGACGCCCCCCTACCGGATCACTCCCTCAAGGAGGGAGTGCCCCGGGGTCTCGGCGGCCGGCTTAAGCCCCGTCCATTTTCGGGGCCCCCGGCCTCGGCGGGTGAGCTGTTACGCACTCTTTAAAGGATGGCTGCTTCTAAGCCTACCTCCCCGCTGTCTAAGGCCGGGGACGCCCTTTGGCTTAACACTTAGCCGGCACTTTGGGGCCTTAACCCCGGTCCGGGTTGTTCCCCTCTCGGCGCCCAGGCTTACCCCGGGCAACCCGTCTCCGCCCATCTACGGCGCCGACGGCTTCGGAGTTTGAAAGGGAGGAGAGGCCTTTCGGCCCCCTACCCCCCGATCAGTGCTCTACCCCGTCGGCTACCTCCGGGCGGGCTGGGCTGCGACCCACTTCGGGGGGAACCAGCTATCACCGGGCTAGATTGGTCTTTTGCCCCTAGGCCCAGGTCATGGGAGTGAACTGCACGTCAACACCCCTTCGGGCCTCCACCGGGCTTTCGCCCGGCTTCGCCCTGCCCAGGCCTAGATCGCCCGGTTTCTGGTCTCACGGCTGTGACTCCGGGCCCTATTCGGACCCCGCCCCTCGCCAACGCATAGCAGGTCCTAGGGCTTCATCAATCCACCCTTAAGACCTGCTAGAGGCGTTGGCTGCGGGCATGTAGGTTTCCCTACGCCTTCGGGGTTTAACCCCTTAGGCTCGCCACAGCCGTGAACTCCCCGGCCCGTGTTTCCAGACGGACGGCGCGACCCCGGTCCCCTCCCCTCGTACTCCCTCGTCGCCGAGGTTTCCTTTGGGGAGGATCCCTCCTTTCGAGCCGCGCCTGGTGTAGCCGCCTGGTTTCAGGCTCTTTTCACCCCCCTTCCGGGGTGCTTTTCAGCTTTCCCTCACGGTACTAGTGCGCTATCGGTCTAGGGACGTATTTAGCCTTGGAAGTCGGTGCCTCCCAGCTTCCCACGGCAAAACCAAGCCGTGGTACTCTAGGACACCGGCCCTTCCCCTCTTGGGTTACGCCTACGGGGCTGTCACCCTCTACGGCGGGCCATTCCAGGCCACTTCGGCTTCCCCAAGGAGGGGGCGGCCGGGCCTCGCAACCCTACATCTCCGCCAAGTTTCCTTGGCGGATTCGGTTTGGGCTACCCCCCCTTTCGGTCGCCCCTACTCAGGGGATCCCATGTTGGTTTCTTCTCCTCCCCCTACTAAGATGTTTCCGTTCGGGGGGTTCCCACTCGGTACTCCCTCGTCGCCGAGGTTTCCCGAGCGCCACGGGCTATTCGCCCGTGGCAGGAGGTCCCATTCGGAGATCCCCGGATCGACGGCTGCGTGCGCCTACCCGGGGCATATCGCCGCTTGCCGCGTCCTTCCTCGGCGCCCTAGCCGAGCCATCCACCAGGCGGCGTCTGCGTGTCGGGCTGTGAACTACACCCAGTATGCGGCTTCAGGGGACTATGCGCGGCGGTCATCAGAGATTAAAGTAAACTCTCTTCTCGCCCTTCATCTGAAGGCATGTGCCTTCAGATTGCATCCACATATAAGCGCGAGCTCAAGCCCTATCACGACCCCCCGCGGCAGGTATAAGGAGGTGATCCGGCCGCAGGTTCCCCTACGGCCACCTTGTTACGACTTCTCCCCCCTCGCCGAGCCCGGATTCGACTCGACCCTCTCGGGCCAAGCCTCACCCGGACCCGACTCGGGTGGAGCGACGGGCGGTGTGTGCAAGGAGCAGGGACGTATTCACCGCGCGTTGATGACGCGCGGTTACTAGGGATTCCATGTTCACGAGGGCGAGTTGCAGCCCTCGATCCCAACTGAGGCGGGGTTTATGGGATTACCTTCCCCTTTCGGGGTCGGCACCCATTGTCCCCGCCATTGCAGCCCGCGTGTGGCCCGGGGGTTTCGGGGCATACTGACCTGCCGTGGCCCCCTCCTTCCTCCGCCTTAGCGGCGGCAGTCCCCCTAGTGTGCCCCAACCCCCGTAGGGGCTGGGTCGCAACTAGGGGCAGGGGTCTCGTTCGTTGCCGGACTTAACCGGACACCTCACGGCACGAACTGGCGACGGCCATGCACCTCCTCTCAGCTCGTCCGGCAAGGTCGTCAGCCTGGCCATCATCCTGCTGTCGCCCCCGGTAAGGTTCTCGGGGTTGACTCCAATTAAACCGCAGGCTTCACCCCTTGTGGTGCTCCCCCGCCAATTCCTTTAAGTTTCAGCCTTGCGGCCGTACTCCCCAGGCGGCGGGCTTAACGCCTTCGCTGCGGCACTGGGTGGGCTCGAAGCCCACCCAACACCTAGCCCGCATCGTTTACAGCCGGGACTACGGGGGTATCTAATCCCCTTCGCTCCCCCGGCTTTCGTCCCTCACCGTCGGGCGCGTTCCAGCCGAGCGCCTTCGCCACTGGTGGTCCTCCCGGGATTATAGGATTTCGCCCCTACCCCGGGAGTACCCTCGGCCTCTCCCGCCCCCTAGCCCAACAGTATCCTCGGCCGTCCCACGGTTGAGCCGTGGGATTTAGCCGAGGACTTATTGGGCCGGCTACGGACGCTTTAGGCCCAATAAACGTCCCGACCACTCGCGGGGCTGGTATTACCGCGGCGGCTGACACCAGGCTTGCCCCCCGCTTATTGCCCCCGGCTCCTTACACCGGGGAAAAGCCGCCCTTAGCGGGCGGCACTGGGGGTGACCCCGTCGCGCTTTCGCGCATTGCGGAGGTTTCGCGCCTGCTGCGCCCCGTAGGGCCTGGGCCCTTGTCTCAGTGCCCATCTCCGGGCTCCCGCTCTCACGGCCCGTACCCGTTATAGGCTTGGTGGGCCGTTACCCCACCAACTACCTGATGGGCCGTGGCCCCATCCTCGGGCGGCGCTAAGGGGCATGGCCTTAGCACCCTTTCGGAGAAGAGCCCTTCCAGGTCTCTTCTCCTATCGGGGATTAGCCCCAGTTTCCCGGGGTTATCCCCGTCCCGAGGGTAGGTTAGCCACGTTTTACGGAGCCGTCCGCCGCGCCCCGCCATTGCCCGGGGCGCGCGACTTGCATGGCTTAGTCCCACCCCCATAGCGGTCGGGTCCGGCAGGATCAACCGGGTTTCGTACGGCCGCATAAAAGCCATACGAGCCGCGGGGGTAGCACTCGTGGGGCTTGAGCTCGCTTCAGACCCAAACGTGCCGGGCTTCACCCCGGCTTGTTTGGGTCTACACTTATTTTCCCGCAGCTGGAGGCCGACTTTTCATCCTCGGAGCTAAGCTCCGCGTCTAGTCGACGCCGCCGTGGAGGCTGCGGGACCATTAAACATTAGTACTGAGCGCAAATATATTTGTTGCTCTCATAGGGTTGATTATCTTCTTACGTTGGTGATTTAGGTTGTTGTGTTAATGCTTCTGTTAAAGTATTAGTTTCACTGGTATTCGGTACGATTAGTGTTCCAATTTCTTCGCCAAGTGCAGCTCTCAAGATGTTTTGCTCATCCTTTCCGTCAATGACTCTTACTTTCATTTTTGATCGCTCAATAATTTTAAGTGAAGTTAAGTCGAAAAGCTCGTATGTGCCTGCAGTGGCGGGCATTTTCCTTAGCATTTCAATGAGCTCTTTGACAGCGATTTTTTTCAACAGTTTTGCATTCGGATCCTTTTTAGGATCCGCCGTGTATATGCCCTCGACATCGGTGGCGTTGATCATTAATTTGGCTCTCATTGCTTCGGCTAGCAATGCAGCTACAGCCATGGTAGATTGGCCTGGAACTAATCCCCCAGCGACGATGACTTTATCAGTGTAATGCTGAACGTACCTTAATATTTCATCTAAAGTTTGAGGAATTGGTGTTTGCGCTAGGTTTCCCAGAGCTGAAGCGAAGAGAGTCGCATTAACCTGAGTCATTTTTATTCCTAACAAGTCCATTTCAAAGTTGCTTGCTCCAAGCTCCTTGGCGACTTTAATATATTCTCGAGCCTTTCTTCCTCCACCGACAACTACTGCCACTCTAAACTTCCTATGAGCTAGTTTCTTGATCACATCTGCATATTTCTTCAGTTTGCTTGCATTTAGATCTGTGAATAGGAGATGCCCGCTAAGCTTAATGACTAGGCTCTCCACTCGAATCCCCCCTCCCAGCTTCTAAATAACATTTATAAAGATTTACCACATTTTACTGATAGCTTTCTGGGCATGATGCCTATAAGTACTTTAGGTGAAGTGAATGAGTAAGCCACAAAACATGAGAAGCTCCGTTGAGCGTTATAAATTGGAGAAAATGATTAAGGAGCTGGAGTCAAAGCAGGGTAGGGGAACTGAGCTTATAAGTCTATATATCCCGCCCGGAAGGCAAATCTCCGATATAATGAATGTCTTGCGGCAAGAGTACTCGCAAGCCTCAAACATAAAGGATAGGACAACCAGGCATCATGTTCTTGATGCGCTTACGTCGTGCATGCAAAGGCTGAAACTATTCAGGCAAGTTCCCAAGACAGGCCTAGTAATTTTCTGCGGCTACGTTTCAAGGGGCGTTCCGGGAGATGAAAAGCTTGAAGTACACTTAATAATCCCACCAGAACCCATAAGGATATACTTGTATCGATGCGACAGCAGATTTCACGTAGAGCCATTAAAAGAGTTTCTAGCTGAAAAGGAGTTCTATGGATTGATAGTGATTGACAGGCAAGAAGCAACCTTCGCCATATTGAAAGGTAGGCGGCTGGAAATAATTGAACATATAACTTCCGGAGTTCCTGGAAAGCATGATGCTGGCGGCCAGTCGCAGAGGAGATTTGAAAGAATAATCGAGCAAATGGCACATGAGTTCTACAAAAGAGTAGCCGAATATGCCGAAAAAATCTTCCTACAACAAAACCTCAAGTTAAGTGGCATTATAATCGGAGGCCCAGGCCCCACTAAACACGACTTTGTTAAGGGGAAGTACCTTCACTATCAGCTTCAAAGCAAACTTGTAGGTGTCGTAGACGTAGGCTATACTGGAGAAGCCGGAATTTACGAGCTAGTGAAGAGAAGCAGGTCTCTACTTGAAAACGTACAGTACATTAGGGAGAAGCAGCTTGTTCAGCGTTTCCTCAGAATGCTAGTTAAAAACAGCGACCTAGTCGCTTACGGAGTCAAAGAGGTCCGAGAGCTACTTGAAAGAGGCGCCGTAGATCTACTCCTAATATCTACGGACCTAGACCTAGAAAAAGTAGACTTGATATGCCCCAATTGCTCATATGAGAAAGTAGTGGTAATACCAAGTAAAAATGAAGTTAAAGTTCTCAGCGAAGCATGCCCATCCTGCTCTTCTCCCATGATCCTCAAAAATAAGGAAAGTCTAATCGACGAGCTAATAAGCCTAGCCGAGAAAACTGGCGCCACCGTAGAGTTGATCTCTACGGAGACTGAAGAAGGTGAAGAGCTAAAAAGAGCATTTGGAGGAGTAGCAGCAATACTTCGCTACCGCGTTACCTCTTAGCTTAAACCTCAATTTCAACCTTAATCTCCGGATACTCTCTAACTTCACTGCCTCCCTCAGCCTTCTTCCTCACTATTTGAACATCTTTAGCCTTAATTACCGCTCCCACTTCACGGCTGTACTCCTCTAAAATGTCCGCATACTTTTCAGTATATATTACTGCCCGTCGAACTTCTGCTGAAAGAGGTACACGCATTTTTGCCTTCAACCTTCTTAATTCAGCTATGACGGAGATCACCAAGCTACCCTTCCGCTCAGCCTCCTCATCTATGCGCTCTACCGAGACTTTAGGCCAAGGTGATGCGTGAATGCTTCTGTAGCCCTTATCATGGGCAAAAATCCTCTGGTAAATCTCCTCGACTATATGCGGTGTAAATGGCGCCAGCAACTGCAAAACCCTAAAAAGCGCCTCGTAAAGCGTGTATTGAGCAGAAATCTTGCTATCAACGTCTTCACTTTGATACAGCCTGTGCTTAACTGCTTCAATATAGTGGTCGCAGAACGTATGCCAGAAGAATTGCCTAATGGCTTCAAGTGCAGCATTAAATTGGAAGTTCTCTAAGGCTTCAGTAACCTCTCCAGTTAGCTTTTCAAGTTTGCTTAAAAGCCACTTATCAATTATGTTGAGCTTTGGCTTCTCCCTCACTTCATAGTCCTTCAAGTGAATGCTTACGAACCTCGCTGCATTCCAAAGCTTTAATAGGAATCTCCAGCCATAGTCGACATCTTCCCAGCGGAATGGAATATCCGACCCTGTAGTTCCTCCCGCATAAGCCCATTGCCTTAAAGCGTCGGCGCCATACTTCTCGAGAACCTCTCTTGCCTCAACGTAATTTCCATAAGACTTGTGCATCATCCTGCCATCAGTCCCCCTCACCATCCCATTGATGAGTGCTGTTTTGAACTGCGTTTTCCCAAATAACATTATCCCTCTAACAAGTAGGTAGTAGTCCCACGTTCTGATTATGTCATAACCGTTGGGCTGCAAATCAGCAGGAAATAACCTTGAAAATAGCTCCATGTCATCAGGCCAGCCAGCATGCACAGCGCAGGTTATTGATGAATCCATCCAAGTATCCATAACGTCTGTCTCGCCCCTAAATGATTTTCCACCACATCTTGGACATGCCTCAATTTTTGGGGGGCTAACTCTAGGGTCAACAGGCAGCCAACTTTCTTCAGCAATAATGATTTCACCGCATTTTTCACAATACCATGCTGGAATTGGCGTCGCGAATATTCTTTGCCTCGAAATTACCCAGTCCCAATCAAGAGATTTAACCCAGTTAACTAACCTGGTCTTAGCCCAGACAGGAATCCACTTAATTTTATCAGCCCACCTCAAAACTTCATCAGCTACAGCCCTAGTTTTCACGAACCACTGCTCCTTAACAAGTATCTCAACTGGAGTATGGCATCGCCAGCAAGTACCTATGCTTTGAATGACGGTCTCTTCTTTAATAATCATGCCCGCCTTCTGAAGGTCCTTGACGATTTCCTCTTTGCATTCGCTAATAGTTAAACCGGCATACTTCCCCGCAGCACTAGTCATTCTACCTCTTTCATTTATGGCTTTAATTATTGGAAGGTTGTATTGCTTTTGCCACTTAACATCTGTTCTATCGCCAAAAGTACATATCATAACAACTCCAGTGCCGAATTTAGGGTCAACCTCCTCACTACTATATACTGTAATCCTTCTGTTGAAGAGTGGGACGATGAGCTCCCTACCTATAAGGCTCTTATACCTATCATCTTCTGGATGAACAACTGCAGCAACACATGCAGGTAGAAGTTCAGGTCTAGTTGTCGCTATTACTACATGCCCGTCAGAGTCTGCCATTGGAAACTTTATATAATACAGCTTACCTTCTTTGTCAACATACTCAACTTCAGCTTCAGCAATTGCAGTTTCACATCTAGGACACCAGAGAACTGGATGTTCAGCTCTATAGATGAATCCCTTCTTATATAGAATTATGAAGGATAACTGAGTTTTCCGCCAATAATCCGGATCCATGGTCCTATACTCAAGAGACCAATCAATAGAGAATCCTATTCTTTTCATCGTACTTTTCATTTGATCTATCCACTTCTCAGTAAGCTCTTTGCAGATACGCCTAAACTCCTCAGGAGGTATGTCTCTCTTCTTAATCCCCAAAGTTTTCTCAGCTCTTACTTCGGTAGGAAGTCCGTGGCAATCCCAGCCTTGAGGAAAATGGACATTAAAGCCTCGCATTCTCATGAATCGTGCAACGGCGTCAAAGTAGCACCAGTTAAGTGCATTGCCCATGTGAAATTCGCCGCTGGGGTATGGCGGCGGCGTGTCGATGGAGTATGTAGGGCGCGTTAGATCTCCTCTGTCAAATCTATAAATCCCCCACTCTTCCCATTTTCTCTGCCATTTCTCCTCGACTTCCTTGAAATTGTACCCTCTAGGTAAAATCTCCCTAGTCATGTCTGCTCCCCTCTTAAGGTAAGTTCTTCACAGAACTGTAGGCTATCATAAAAGCAAGTAGGCGCAACGCGCCTTAGACAAAAAGCTAAAGCACTTGGCGCATAACCGCTCCCCACCAACATAACCCTTCAAAGGCTTTTAAGCCTTACGGGAACCGGAAATGATTATTTCCAACAACTGAAACAGTTGTTCCGAGGTGTCCCTTAAATTGTAAAAATCCAATGTTGTCATGGTGGTGTGAGATGGCGAGGAGCAAGCTCATTATTAGTGGCCTATTATTGTTGCTTTGGCTGATAGCTGCTTTAGTTACTATTTCAATAATATCTTCAGCTCAAAACATTCAAGAGGAGCGAGTTGGGCATTTCATTGAAGCAGCTGAAAAGGCTGAGAGAAAGGTTGAACACTTAATAACCCTGTTGTCCTCAAATGAAACAGTTCTTCAGATAATTGAAAACTTAGGGCTAAAAGATCAGTTCGATGGAAATGTGACGCTATTCCATTATGGAGTAGAAAAGTTGGTCAACGCTCGTCAGCTCATGGAAGAAGGCGATTTAACAAATGCCATTGGAAATGCCACTGAAGCATTCAAGATATTTAGGGACGTATTCAAGTCTTTGCACAAAATACTTGAAAAAGCTGGTATTCGCAAGGGCGAAGTCATTGATGCTTCAGGACTGCTGGAGGCAATGTATAGAGCGTTGGATAGAATTGAAAGATTAAGGGAAGTTGCCTTTCCGGAGGCGCTAGAAGCTACAGACGGGATTTTAAGCAAGGCTGAGGAGTACTTAGACATTGAAACGGCGATGGAACTATTATCAGAAGGGAGAATTAATGAAACTGCACATAGACTAACCGAAGCAAACAAGCTAATAGCTCTTGCTCACTCACTCTTAAAAAGAAAGGCTCAAGAATTAAATGTCAAGAGGTTGAAAAGCTACATTAAAGTTGTAGAAAACATTTACAATAAAATTGTACGCCAAATAAACAGGCTTGGAAGAGACGACCTCAAGGAAAAGCTAGATGAAGTTAAAGCGCTCATAAATAATGCGAAAAATCATCTAGAAAATGAAGAGTATTCAAATGCAATATCGAGGCTCATAACTGCAAGGAATATGCTAAGAGAAATCGAAGGATCTCTGAGAGGAGCAAAAGGCCACCATGGAGGAAGCTAGCAGCACCTCTTTCAAACTATCCGCGAATTAATTCAACCTGATTTTGGATTCCAATCTTTTTCACCCGCAAAATTCCCATACTCTCTAACCTCCTAACCATTCTCCAAAGAGTAGTTCTAGGAATTTCAGGGAAAGCTTTTCTTAGCTCAGCTTCAAAAGCTCTTCCACCTATACTAGCAATAAACTCTAACACCTTCTTCTCCTCATCCTTCAACTCAGGAAATCTCCTAAAAACTCGTTCGACATCAACTGATGATCTCTTCTTAAGAAGAATAAACGCACCAAGAGCTATAAAGAGGGCAACCAAAACGTCAACTGCTATAATTTCAACCGGGTAACTAGGCTTAACTTCGCCTGAAGGCTCCTCTTGGGACCCCGAAGTTTCAGGTCTTAATGGCTTAGTGGGCAAGACATAGCTAATTTCCCACAAGCCAAGAGGTAAATGTAAAACAGTCCTATTGCCTTCAGTACTGATTATCGTTGGGACGTCGCTCAGATAAATGATTGTAGCCCCCTCAGGAAGTTTAACAGTTAAATTATAGGGTGAACTAAAAGTCAAAGTCCAAACTCCCGCCTCCATGCTAGTTAGCTCAAAAGTATCATATTCAACAATAATTTCTCTTGCACCTAAACTGTAAACTGTGATATTTGCATTAGCAATTTCATAGTCAAGTAAAGTATTATTCTCATCTAAGACTAAGACGTTATCCACTTTGGACGCTAACAACTCTATAGTTATTGCCGGATAAGTCTCGTTGCAGCTGAATTTATGCATGACGTGAACTAATCCATCCCTGTAAACAATCATCTCAACATGGTTGTCATTGTAAACGTAGCTATATGATTGCGGTATTAAAGTTAAAATGAACATTAATACATAGAACTGCGCTCTTCTAAGCATCAAGATTCTTCACTCCTCTCAATCTTGGTCGCGCAAAATAAGCCTAAAAACATTATGAAGCGTGAACATAGAAATTTTCACATAAAGTAGTTACTTATGGCGGCTTCCTCACATTTCCGAGTCCAAGTCGCTCAGTACCCCTCAATGGCAATGAATTTCTTAAGTCGTTAAGTACAACTCTGAAATGCCTTCAGACATTAGTCTTAAAGTGAAGCACTCGAATTAAGTTTATAACTGACAAGGTAGAATATTCTTCAGCCGAAGGGAGAGGCCGGGGTAGCTCAGTCTGGTTAGAGTGCTGGCCTGTGGAGCCAGTGGTCGCGGGTTCAAATCCCGCCCCCGGCCTCCATGCATTTCAGTAATGTAAGTTGCCGTAACCGAAACATGATATAACTGCGAGAAAGTTTTATTATGGCCAAATCTTTAACCTGTTATCGGGCCGGTAGCTCAGACTGGAAGAGCACCTGCCTTGCACGCAGGGGGTCGCGGGTTCAAATCCCGCCCGGTCCACCACTCATATGATTCTCTCCTTAACGCAGTCAATGAGCGTTTCATGCCTCAAAGCTTCTTGCCTCTACAAGAGTCAGCCAACCTTATTTTCTACATTACGTTAATACATTGCTCCTTTCAGATCTTTAATGAATGACTTCAGCTTTCATTAATTAAAACGGTATTACCCACAATGCAATTAGCCTTCACCAATTAAGTTCCATCAATGATCAAGAACACATTTATCTGCATGGATTTACATTATATTTTAAGCTGATGATGACAAGAGGGTCAATGAGGTTAAAACCCGTGAATTAAGCTGGAAAAGCTGAAGCTACTTAAATGTTTTCCACGCATTTTGGTAAATTCCAACTTCTTGTTCATATGCGTGAATGATCATTGTGGCTACAGTCCATGCATCGAGTGGTTTCGGATAAATGGCTATTTTCGTATCCGTTAATTCCAATGTTTTATCTGTAAATGTTCCATGCGGAAACCCCCCTATTATGACTGCAGGTTTTTTCTCATGAATAAGCCTCTCAGCTACTTCCTTAGGTGTACTTTTGGCTCCTCTCGATGTGAGCAGAATCGTCATTGTTGGGTTGATCTCCATTAGCAGCTCCTTCAACGTCTTATCTTGAACTTTAAGTAGAGGTTTATCTGCTCGCGGAGGCACTTGCCCTACTTTAAATAGTTGCTCAATTAGCCCGATGAACCTGAGGTAATTTCTCGGCAATCTTGTCGTTGAATTTATGTATATGACCTTTTCATTTATTGTATGCACGTACACTTGCAGATGCCCTTCCAGATTTGCTGGTGAGCTTAATACCTGGAGAAGTGTTATGTGCGTTATGTCTGGCCTTCCTCTCTTCCAACTATACTCTAGTTTTTTCATTGCATGATGGTGACGTGAAACATCTAGCAACATCTCATGTGGTTTTTTCCCTCTTTTCCTTGCGTGTTTCACAATTACGGGGTGATTTTGAATCGACTTTGGCACCGTCTCCAGCGCTGCTTCAGCTATTATTAATTGTAAGCGCGCCATTTTTTCACCGCTTACTATTAGCTTATTATTAACGTAATTTTTATAATTTGAATTGGTGGTCTCTTGCAGCGACTGATTAAGGATGTGGCTCTTCAAAGAATTATCCGCCTTTTTGAGTTGGCTGAAGATGTTTTCTTAAGCAATCCGAAATTGGCTGACAGATATGTTGAGCTTGCTAGACGTATTAGCATGCGCTGTAAAGTTCGCATTCCCCGAAAGTGGCGCAAGCGCTTTTGCCACTTTTGCGGGGCCTTTCTCTGGCCTGGCATTAATTGCCGTGTTAGGCTTCGCTCCAATAGAATGCCACATATAGTTATTACCTGTCTGAAGTGTGGGCGGCAAATGCGCTTTCCGATTAGGCGTTGAGAGCGCGAAGTTTTTGTTCTAATTTAACTCTTTAGATATGGTGATGTGATGTCTAAATTATCCCCTAAGGAGAAGCGCAGGCTTGCTGACCTAACTCAGCAGAAAGCGCCGCACGTCCACATTGGAAAGCGTGGATTATGCAGCGAAGTCCTCGACGAGATTGACAGACAATTAAAAGAGCATGAAGTAATTAAAGTCAAGATACTTAAAAGTGCACTCCAAGTTGAAAAGTGCGATCGTAAGACGCTGATAGCAAAGCTAGCTAAAGCAGTAGACGCTGAAGTTCTGGACATCCGCGGATTAACTGCTGTGTTGTATAGGAAGCGAAGACTTTATAAGAGGTAGTCTTACTTTCAACGCTGAGATTACTCTATGCGCTTATGGTGAGCAACATGGTTACGCCCTATAGCGTGCCGCCTCAACTCCTAATAAATCAGCTAGCAAAGTATTTGAAAGAAAATTATCCTCAGATTAGGCCTCCAGCTTGGGCTCCATTCGTCAAGACTGGAGTTCATAAGGAGCGACCCCCTCAAAATCCTGACTGGTGGTACGTTAGGTGCGCCTCCATACTTCGCAAGTTATACATACATGGCCCAGTCGGTGTCTCTAGGCTGAGAACTGCTTATGGCGGTAGAAAAAGACGCGGCACGCGTAAAGAGCATTTCAGAAAGGGGAGCGGCGCAATTATAAGGAAGGCTCTTCAACAACTTGAAGCCGCTGGCTTAGTTGCTAAAATTGAGGGTGAAGGACGAGGTTTAACTCCTGAAGGTCGCTCACTTTTAGATAGGCTCTCTAACAGAATTTTCAGAGATCTTCAAAAGAAAATGCCTGAGTTAAAAAAATATGTGACGACTACTAAGTGACGAATGATGAGGTGCTAATAGAATGGCTGAAGTCAGCGACGAAGAGCTGGAAGCTATAAAGCAGCGAAAGCTGCTTGAGCTTCAGAAGAGAATTATGGAAGCTAAGAAGCGAGAGGAAGAAGAAGCTGAAAAGCAAGCTATATTACGTGTTATTTTAACCCCTAAAGCTAGAAGTAGATTAATGAACCTCAAAATAGTTCGCCCCGAATTTGCCCAACAACTTGAGCTTCAGCTTATTCAGCTTGCTCGTGCAGGTCGCCTTCCTGTTCCGTTAACTGATGAACAGCTTAAAGCTATTTTAATTCAACTAACTAGTGGTAGGAGAACCACCCGTATTGTGTTTAAGAGGAAGTCTTAAGGGTGATGGTTATGGCTAGAAACAAACCCCTAGCTAAAAAGCTCAGGCTTGCGCGAGCTTTAAAGCAGAATTCCCCCGTTCCGTTTTGGGTTGTAGTTAAGACTAGGGGGGGATTTAGGCGTCATCCAAAGCTCAGACATTGGAGGCGTAGTAGGCTTCAGCTGTAGTGGTGATATAAATGAGTAGTGATAAGGAGCAAGCAAAAATAGTCGAAGAGAGAATTTACGTAGTTCCATTCAGAATCGCCTTCTTCGTGCCGCGTCCAAAGCGAGTTCCAAGAGCAATTCGCTTTCTCAGAAGCTTCATAAAGAGGCACATGAAAACTGAAAACGTCTGGATTTCGCCTGAGGTGAATGAAGTCATTTGGAGTAGAGGTAAAAAGAAGCCTCCTAGAAAAATTAAAGTTAGAGCCGTTAAAGAAGAAGATGGTATGGTGAGAGTGTACTTGGCGGAGCTCTGAGGTTTAAAAGTTGATTGAGCGTGTCACCATTTATGGAAGTTCAAGTATAGGCGTATTCTGCTTAGCTACGGATTCATATGTAATACTGCCACCAGATGTGGCGGATAAAACATTGAAAGTCGTTGAGGAAGTGCTTCAAGTTTCAGTGGCGCAAACTAGAATAGGCGGATCAGTTCTCGTAGGTGCTTTAGCCGTAGGTAATAATAACGGCATACTTCTTCCCTACTACGTCTCTGAAGAAGAAGTCTCTTTCCTAAAATCCGCATTAAAAATTAATGTAGATACGCTGCCAAGTAAGAAAACAGCTTTAGGCAACGTAATTTTAGCAAATGACAATGCTGCAGTTATACATCCAAAACTCGAAGCTAAAGCGAAGCGAGTAATCGAAGATGTTCTGGGAGTTGAAGTTATTGATGCTTTGATTGCTGGATTACCCATAGTGGGTGCAGCAGCTGTCATAACCAATAAGGGTGGATTAGTGCATCCTCTCGTCACTGAAGAAGAATTAAAAAATATAAGCAGTATCTTCAAAGTAAACGTCGACGTGGGCACCGTTAATGCGGGTTTCCCCTTCGTGGGCATTGGAATCGTGGCGAATTCGAGGGGGGCACTAGTCGGTGCAGCAACTACAGGCCCTGAGCTCGCTCATATCGAGCGAGCTCTAGGACTATTGGAGGGTCCTCCATGAATGTAAAAGTCTTTAGAGTTGAAGGGAAAATGCTCCTACGAACTGGTGAGTGGCAAAAGTTCGTAATAGATCTTCCCGGAGTTAAGCCTGAGGATGTACTGGAGAGAATATACTCTACTTTAACTGGCCTTCATAAACTCAAACGATCTCACATACGTATTAAGAGCATAACCATAATTCCGCCAGAAGAATCCAAAAATCTACTGATTAAAGGAATCATGGAGATGAAGAGTTCATGAGTAGCAGCGGCCTTAATGAAAAAATCAATAAGCTTTATGCAGAAATCAATATGCTAAGTGCAATTGCAGAATCTCTTCAGCGCCACTATGACGCTCTATCAAGAATGGTGCTTGACGTGCAACTCACTTTAAACACTCTAAAAGAAATTCGAGAGGTTGGCAAGGGACACAAGGTGTTAATTCCCTTAGGGTCTACTGTCTTGATAAATGTCTTAATTGAAGATAATCAAAATGCCTTTCTAAAGGTTGGATCCGGCATAATAGTTAGGAAGCCAATACCTGACGTTGAAGAATATTTGGAGAGCTACCTATTAAAGCTGCAAAGAGAGCAGCTGGAAACGCAAAAGAGGCTTGAAAGCGTCGTGAGCAACATCTCAAATTTGCAAGTGGAGCTTAATAAATTGCTTCAAAAAGCAGGACGATAGGTGTACGCTTTGTTTAGTAAGCTGAGAAACACCTTCAAATACGTTTTCGATGCTCTATCATCAAAAACGATAAGTGAAAAAGATTTAGAAGATGTGATGTTTGAGTGGCAATTAAAGCTGATTGAGTGCGATGTCGCCTTTCCAGTTGCCGAGTACATTACTAATGAAGTTAAAAAGGCAATTGTAGGTCTAAAAGTTCGCAGATTTGGAGGCGAAGTTGCCAATAAAGTTAAGAATGCAATTAAAACTGTCCTTGTAAACCTGATTGAAAGTTCAGGTAAACTCAATTTTATGGAGCTAGTTTACAAGCACAAAGAAGCAGGAATTCCCCTTAAAGTTGTCTTTGTAGGCGTGAATGGTAGTGGTAAAACAACTACAATAGCTAAGATCGCTTACATGTTAAAGCAGGAAAAAATTCTGAGCGTCCTAGCTTGCAGTGACACTTTTAGAGCAGGTGCACAAGAGCAGTTAGCTACGCATGCAAAAAGGCTAGGGTTAAAGATGATTAAGCACCAATATGGCGCCGACCCAGCTGCAGTAGCATATGACGCAGTTAATTATGCTTCTGCCCACTCTATACCTGTAGTCTTGATAGATACTGCTGGAAGAATGCAGACTGACAAGGGCTTAATGGACGAGTTAAGGAAGATAATTCGCGTAATTGAAGCTGATCTAATAATCTTCATAGGCGACGCGCTAGCAGGTAACGATGCGCTGCTTCAAGCAGAAAAATTCAACGAAGCTGTTGGAATAAACGCGTCGATAATAACAAAGGTTGATGCAGACGTTAAGGGAGGAACGGCCTTATCTATTTTATATGCAACTAAAAAGCCAATAATCTACCTGGGCGTCGGCCAGAAATATGAAGATTTAATTCCTTTCACGCCTGACTGGCTACTATCTCTTCTAATTGACGGTAAATAGTTTTCAATAATAGCTTTATAAGTATACTTTGCTGAGGATTTTATGGTGATTAGCTTGAAGAAACTAAAAGGCCGAGATTTTCTCACTCTACAGCACTATACTTCAGAGGAACTATTGACGATACTTGAATTTGCTAAATACTTGAAGTTAAAATACTACGCTGGCGAACGATTCGTTCCTCTACTTGAGGGAAAGACCCTTGCAATGATATTTCAAAAGCCGTCAACGAGGACGAGGGTGTCCTTTGAAGTTGCTATGCATCAACTTGGTGGCCACGCACTCTACTTGAATTGGAACGACTTGCAATTAAGGCGTGGAGAAACGATTGAAGATACTGCCAGAGTGCTAAGCAGATATGCTGATGGAATTATGGCCAGGGTTTATTCGCACTCCGATTTAGAGGACCTCGCAAAGGCAGCTTCAATACCAGTAATAAATGGATTGAGCGATATGTACCACCCTTGCCAAATACTCTCCGACATGCTTACAATATGGGAGAAGAAGGGCAGATTGAAAGGCGTTAATGTGGCTTACCTGGGTGATGGAGCAAACAATGTCTGCCACTCGCTCCTGATCGGTTGTTCCAAGCTTGGGCTAAACATCAAAGTTGCTTGTCCAAAGGGCTACGAGCCGAGGGAAAATGTAATTAAAAGAGCAACTGAAAATGCTGAAGAAAGTGGCTCCCAAATTCTAGTAACAAACTCTCCGACTGAAGCAGTCTCAGATGCAGATATAATTTACACTGATGTTTGGGTCAGTATGGGGCAGGAAGCAGAAGCTAAAGAGCGACTGAAGGTTTTCCCACCATTTCAAGTGAATGAAGACTTGTTGAAAAAGGCTCCGCCAAGCGCCCTAGTAATGCACTGCCTACCAGCACATAGAGGCCAAGAAATTACGGATGAGGTAATTGATGGCCCCCGATCAATCGTTTGGGACCAGGCTGAAAATCGATTGCACGTGCAAAAAGCATTATTAGCCTTGTTGCTCTAGTAATGCGCACACACCAACAAATTTTTAAGATTTCAAGACTTCTTTATTTCGGCGGCTAGGTGATGCTTGTTGAGCAATTTTATCAAATCGGTGAAAAGGATAATTTACCTCTCTCGCAAGCCTTCATTCAACGAGTTCTGGCTCTCACTTAAAGTATGCCTGCTAGGCCTCCTAATTTTAGGTTCCTTCGCTTTCATAATCCAATTAATGTCTGCAGTAATCCAAGCCTTGCCCCCGTAGGTGACCATAATGGCTCCATACTTCGCCGTTAGAATAACTGCTGGACAGGAGAAGAATACTGCTCTCCTTATACATGCCCGCTGCATTTCCAGAGGTCTTCCAGTGAAAGCAATAATTGCTCCAGATGAAGTAAGGGGCTTCATCTTTATAGAATCGCCTAGCTTACATGTGGTTGAGCAAGCTATAACTGGTATAAAGCACGTCAAAGGATGGGTGCCTGGGAAGGTTGCTCCTTCTGAAATAGAGCGCTTCCTAATTCCCCGCTCGCCGCTTGAAGGGCTCAGCGTTGGAGATGTGGTTGAAATTATCAGTGGGCCATTTAGGGGAATGAAAGGTAAAGTTACGAGGATAGATCATGCAAAAGAAGAGGTAACCCTAGAGTTGCTAGAAGCTGCCTATACTCTTCCTATAACTGTTCACGGAGATGCAATAAAGAAGGTGACCGGCTAAGTAAAATAAGAAAAATATAAGAACACCCCTACACATTCCACCTTAGCTTTAGGCTAATCTCAAAAATGGGCAAGGTGAAGGAAGATGGGGACAAAAAAGACATTCAACTTCCTAGTTGAAGGCGGTAAAGCAACAGGAGGCCCTCCAATTGGGCCGGCGCTAGGTCCCCTAGGCGTAAATATCATGCAAGTCGTAAATAGGATTAATGAGCTAACGAAGGAATTTTCTGGAATGAGAGTTCCAGTCACGGTGACCGTGGATATCGATACTAAGGAATTTGAAGTTTCGGTTGGAGTTCCAACAACAACTGCATTGATAATAAGAGAATTAAAAGTCGAAAAGGGCTCCGGCCTCCCTCATGAAAAGAAAATAGGAAATCTCTCAATCGAGCAAATTGTTAAAATCGCACTTATAAAGCGAAAGCAGCTTTTGGCAAAGAATCTGAAAGGTGCAGTTAAAGAAGTTCTGGGAACCTGCTTAAGCATGGGAGTAACTGTGGAGGGCAAAGATCCAAGAGTTGTGCAAAAAGAGATTGATGCTGGAAAATACGACGAGATCCTCTTAAAGTACGAGGAGGGTGAGGGATAGTGTCTGCTCTTTGTGAATCGCTTGTTAATGCAATTGATGAAGCTAAAAGATCCTCCAAGAAGAGGAACTTTGTCCAGTCAATAGATCTCATAATAGTCCTCAGAGATGTTGATATGAAAAAGCCGGAAAATAGGATAAACGAGAAAGTAATTCTGCCAAATCCAATAGATAAACCAGTTAAGGTATGCGTATTTGGAGAGGGCGACTTCGCATTAAAAGCAAAAGAAGCAGGCGCTGACTTAGTGCTGGGGCGAGCGGATATCGAAAGATTAGGTGGCGATAAAAAGTCTGCGAAGAAGTTAGCTAAAGAGTACGATGCTTTCATAGCTAGGGCAGATCTCATGCCGCTGATTGGAAGATATCTCGGCCCAGTTCTAGGACCTCGCGGAAAAATGCCAGATCCAATTCCACCTACCGGAGATGTAGTTTCCGCTATAAGGCAGGCTAGAGCCTGCGTTCGAATAAGATCTCGTACGCAGCCAATAGTTCAGTGCCGAATAGGCACTGAAACAATGCCATCCGAGAAAATAGCAGAAAATGCCGAAGCAATAATTTCGGCAGTTGAGCGAAAGCTTAAAAGTCCGCATAACATTGGAGCAATATATGTCAAAACGACCATGGGGCCGCCCATAAAAGTGAAGCTCACGAGGAGGTGATTCCGATGCTCGCTATAAAGCGTCGACACAAAATTCGCCCCGAAAAGGCTATGGCGGTCCAAGAACTGGCCAAATTAATTAAATCTCACAAGATTATTGGTGTTGCAAGCCTTCATGGGCTAAGAGCTCGTCAAATGCAAGAGCTAAGGAAAGTACTCCGAGGCATAGCTACAATAAAGGTTGCCAAGAATACATTAATGAAAAAGGCAATTGAACTTGTTATAAATGAAAAGCCTGATATTGAAAAGTTAATCCCCCACCTTAAAGGGCAAAATGCATTTCTATTTTCAAATGAAAATCCCTTCACGCTCGCTCTAACCTTAGAGAAGTATAAGGTGCTGGCTGAAGCAAAACCCGGCGACATTGCACCCAATGATATTGTAATTTCCTCAGGAAATACTGGAATAACTCCAGGACCAATAATGAGCAAGTTCAGTGCATTCAAGGTTCCCGTTAAAATAGAAGAGGGATCAATATGGGTCACTAAAGACACTGTGGTTGCAAGAAAAGGTGATGTAATTTCGGCGGATTTAGCAGATTTGCTTAAGCGTCTTGGCATTAAGCCGATTGAAGTAAAGTTGAGCTTAAAAGTTGCGTATTTTGATGGTCATACGTTGACATCGGAGGACCTGTACTTAGATCTAAATGAACATAAGGTCCAAATAGCTAATGCATATAAAGCTGCACTGGCCATATGCGAAAGCTCTTCATTCATAACTCCGGAAAGTGCGCCATTGATATTTAGAAAAGCGCTATTAAGTGCGAGAGCAGTAGCTGCTTTTTCAGCGCTGCCTGAACCAGAAGTGCTTTCAATGTCTATGCAAATTGCGAATGCTCATGCCATAGCGCTGGCTGCTCGTATTTCTCATGTTTCCCCCGACTTTAAAGTAGAGGTTCCTCAACTGCCTACCACAGTGGAGAGGGAAGAGAAAGTGAAGGAGGAGAAGAAGGAGGAGGAAGAGGAGAAAGAGGAAGCATCTGAGGAAGAGATTGCTGAAGGACTAGCAGCACTATTCGGATAAAGTGATGTAACGAAATAAATTTAAATATCCGTATTGGTTTTCGTAATATCGCGCTGGAGGTGGTTGAAATCGAGTATGTATATGCTAGCCTCCTATTGCATCAGGCTAAAAAACCCATAACTGAGGAGAACCTCAAACGTATCTTGGAAGCTGCCGGTGTCCAAGTTGACGACATCCGGCTAAAAGCTCTAACTGCCGCACTCAAAGAAATAAACATTGATGAAGTAGTAAGTGCTGCTGCATTCGTTGCTCCTACTGCAGCTGTTCCAGCCGCTCCCTCAGCTGCTCCTCCTGCTGAAGTGAAGGAGGAGAAGAAGGAGGAGGAAGAGGAGAAAGAGGAAGCATCTGAGGAAGAGATTGCTGAAGGACTAGCAGCACTATTCGGATAAAGTACCTATAGGCAAATCTTAGTAATTACTTTTCCTAGCCACTTATATTAGGTGGTTTATGCATAAGCTCAGTGTGGATAATAGTTATTAATACTCACGATCGGTGATCCTGATGATTAATGAGAAAGAGTATGTGCTTTCATTTTTCCTCAATAATTCCTTTCGCAGGAAGAAATGCAAAAAATGTGGCGCCTATTTTTGGACGCTGGACTCGGACAGAGAATTATGTGGAGAAGCTCCGTGCGAGCCCTACACCTTTCTAAGAACTTCAATATTCAATAGACGCCTCGACTTAAATGATATGCGGAGCGCTTTTCTCAAGTTCTTCGAAGAGAGGGGCCATGCAATCCTAAAACCATATCCTGTTGTAGCTCGGTGGAGAGACGACCTATACTTAACTATCGCAAGTATCGCTCTCTTTCAGCCGTTTGTGACCAACGGCATTGCCCCCCCACCAGCAAACCCTTTAGTAGTTTCACAACCTTGCATTCGGCTTGTTGATATTGATAATGTAGGGATTACAATGGGCCGACACTTAACGATTTTCGAAATGGGCGGTCATCATGCTTTCAACTATCCTGAGCACAAAAAATACTGGAAAGAAGAAACTGTGGAATATTGCCATGAATTTTTAACAAATGTGTTAGGTGCAAGCCCTGAAGATATCACCTATAAGGAAAGCTTTTGGGAAGGAGGGGGAAACGCGGGGCCGTGCTTTGAAGTATGTCTAGGTGGCCTTGAAGTGGCTACCCTCGTGTTTATGTGCTACAAGGTGATTAATGGTCAATATTTGAGCATGCCCCTCAAGATCGTCGACACTGGTTATGGTATGGAGCGTCTCACGTGGATTTCACAACAAACGCCAACTGCCTTTCACGCAGTATTTTCGGATGTGATGGATGTAGTGCTTCAAAATTCGGGTATAACGCTGCCAAGTGACGATCTTCTTGTAAACTATGTTTTCCACATGAGCACTCAGCATGATTTGTCCGATGATGCAAGGCGTAAACTAGCAAAGATGTTAAACATCAATGTTGAACAACTTAAAGGTTTCATATCCCCCCTTGAAAATGTTTTTGCCATATTAGATCACACGAAGTGCCTAGCTTTTATGCTTGCAGATGGTATTGTCCCCTCAAACGTAGGTGAAGGTTATTTGGCAAGACTTGTATTGCGTAGAACCTTAAGATTGATGTCATCACTAAACCTAAATCTTTCCCTTTCAGACATTATTGCTCTCCAAATAGACTTTTGGGGGAAATATTTCCCGCGTTTAAGAGAGATGAAGGATATTATACTCGATATTGTAGCAGTTGAAGAGGAGAAATACAGCAAGGTCTTGGCTAAGGGCTCCAATATAGTTAAGCGTATATGTAGCAAGATCGTTCAGAAAGGAAGCCGGGAACTCCCTCAAGATGTGCTCATAGACCTATATGACTCCCACGGCATTCCGCCAGAACTTGTAAGTAAAATAGCTTCAAATTTCGGCGTAAAGGTAAATGTTCCAAGCAATTTCTATGCTATTGTCGCTGATAAGCATCAAAAAAAGGTTGAAAAAGCGGAAGAGCAGGCTATCTCCGTACATGACGTTGAGCAGCATCAGCCTACGAAACAGCTTTTCTATGAAAATCAGTACCTATTCGATTTTAAGGCTAGAGTTGTCGGATTAATCAAGAACCACGTAATTCTGGATAAAACAGCCTTTTACCCTGAAGGTGGAGGTCAGCCTTCAGATACTGGCGTATTAAAATGGCGTAATAAGGAGGCAAAAGTGGTTGATGTACAGAAAGTAGGAAATGTAATTCTGCACAGATTAGAAGGGGAACTTCCATCAATAGGAGAAGTAGTGCGTGGCATTGTTGACGTAAATAGAAGATTAGCTCTTATGAGAAGTCATACTGCAACGCACTTAATTCTTGCTGCAGCCATGAAGGTTTTAGGAAAGCATGTATGGCAAGCTGGCGCGCAAAAGGGAGTGCAGTACAGCCGACTGGACGTCACCCACTACAAGTCAATAGGAAGAGACGCATTAAGGAAAATCGAGCTGCTGGCAAACAAATATGTCATGGCAAACTTGCCAATTAAAACATACTTCATGGACAGAACCGAGGCCGAGCAGAAATTCGGCTTCAGGCTGTATCAAGGCGGGGTGGTGCCCGGTCGCAAAATAAGGATAGTCGAAATCGACGGCATAGACGTGCAGGCATGCGGAGGAACGCACTGCAGACGGACGGGAGAAGTTGGCTTTATCAAAATTGTTAGAGCAAGTAAAATACAGGATGGCGTAGTTCGTATAGAATTTGCATGCGGAGAATTTGCAGTAGAGTATGTGCAAAAGCAGGAAGGCATGATATTCAGTATTGCTAATGCCTTGAACACTCCTGTAGAGCGTGTCCCTGAAGCAGTACGCAAGTTAAAGGATGAATTGAAGAACTTAAAGAGGCGTGCAAAACGGCTGTGGAAAGCACTGGCATCAACAATCGCTAGAGAATTAGCCTCCAAAGAAATCGCAGTAGGGAATCTAAGTATAATAGTAGAAAGATTTGAAGGACGTTCAATTGAAGAGCTGTTGGACTTGGCCTCCATATTGATAAAGGAAAAACCTGAACGGATAGTGTTCTTACTCAATATAGGCGGTGAAGCTGTAACTTTCATAGTGTCTGCCGGCAAAGTCGCTGTTGAAGCAGGTTTCAACGCTGGCAAAATATCAAGAGATCTTGCAGTAGCTATGGAAGGTAAAGGAGGAGGAAAAATAGATTTAGGTCAAGGACAAGGGAGGGCATTAAACAAAATTGATGCTGCCCAAGAACTTCTTATAAAATATGTAAAATCCCTAGTCGCCGCCCAGCGTAGTTAATCCATTTAAGCCACGAATATTATAAGATGTGCAAATATAATTGAGAATGGCGATCGGAGGCACATTCATGGCCAGCGCTTTCAAATTAAGGGATATTGAAGAAAAGTGGATCAAACTATGGGAGGAGCACAGAATCTTTGAGGCGGATCCCGATTCCCGCCCTAAAGTTTTCGTTACATTTCCCTTCCCATATATGAACGGTCCACTTCACTTAGGTCACGCGTTTACGGCTCTAAGAGTTGATGTTTATGCTCGTTTCAAGCGAATGCAAGGGTACAATGTGCTCTTTCCTTGGGCATGGCACTGGACTGGCGCGACCATCGCTGGAGCCGCTAAGAGAATAGAGCAAGGCGATGAGAAGCTAATAAAAGTTCTCGTTGAAATTGATGGTGTTTCTCCCGATGAGATAAAGAAGTTTGTTGATCCAGTTTACATGGCTCGGTACTACACAAATGAAAATAGAAAAGTTGTAAAGCGTATAGGCTTCTCTGTTGACTGGAGACGTGAATTTCACACTACGAATTACCATCCAGCTTTCAACAGGTTCATCTCTTGGCAATACTTAAAGCTTAGAGAAAAAGGCTTCGTAGTTAAGGGCACTCACCCAATCGTCTGGTGCCCAAGATGTAAAAGCCCAACTGGAGATCATGATAGACTTGAAGGAGTAGGCGTAGGCCCCGAAAGATACGTTCTAATGAAATTTAAGATTGGCGAAACATACCTACCAGCAGCAACTTTTCGGCCCGAAACAATTTATGGGGTAACAAACTTCTGGATTAATCCTGATGCAACATACGTTTTAGCTCAAGTGAATGGAGAGAAATGGATAATAAGCGAGCCCGCAGCAAGAAAGCTATCTGAACAACTTAAGAAAATCAAGATAATCAAGAAGATTTTAGGCCGTGAACTTGTGGGACGCACATGCAAAGATCCAATCAATGGAAGAGAAATCCTAATTCTCCCCGCTCCCTTCGTCGATCCTGAAAATGGCACTGGATTAGTTTATAGCGTGCCCGCCCATGCCCCATACGATTGGTTAGCTCTCAGAGACCTTCTAGAAAACCCGAGTATACTTCAAAAATACGGTATACCTGTTGAAAAAGTAAAGGAAATAAAGCCGATCTCTATAATCACCGTCGAAGGCTTTGGAGATTTTCCGGCAATAGAAATTGTGGATCAGCTTAACATTAAAAGTCAACTTGACTCCAAAGCTGAGGAAGCTACCCAAATAATTTACAAGAAGGAGTTTCATAAAGGAATATTAAAGGAAAACTGCGGCGAATATGCTGGCCTGAAAGTTTTTGAAGTAAAGGAACGTCTAATACAAGACTTCATAGCTAAAGGCTACGCCGACTTAATGTACGACCTCACTAGACCAGTAATTTGCAGATGCGGAACTAAATGTGTGGTTAAAGTCCTCGAAGATCAATGGTTCCTCAAGTATTCAGATCCAAATTGGAAGGCGCTAGCGAAAAAGGCATTAAGTGGCATGAAGATTTTCCCTCCAGAAGCTAGGAAGAGCTTTGAAGAAGTCATCGATTGGCTGGAGGATAAGCCGTGTGCTAGGTTTTCCGGCCTTGGAACGCCTCTTCCATGGGATCCAAACTGGCTAGTTGAAACTCTAAGTGACTCTACAATTTACATGGCTTTTTACACCATAAGCAAGTACGTAAATGAGGGTTTAATTAGTCCAGAAAACTTAACTAACGAGGTCTTCGACTACGTATTCCTTGGCATCGGCGACCCTGATGAAACTTCCAAGAAATCAGGAATTCCCAAAGGAATTCTAGAAAAAATGAGAAACGAATTTAACTACTGGTATCCTATCGACTTAAGAGTTTCAGCTAAAGAGCTGCTTCCAAACCACTTAACATTCTACATATTCCATCACGTAGCAATATTTCCAGAGCATCTATGGCCTAAAGCAATTGGAGTAAATGGCATGCTCATGATCGAAGGGCAGCCCATGTCTAAGTCCAAGGGAATATTCGTCACACTAAAGGATGCAATTAAAAATTACGGTGCCGACACCATTCGTGCAACGCTACTTTTCAGCGCTGAAGATTTGGATGATCCTGATTGGCGGAGTAAAAATGCAAATGACATGAGAAAGAACCTTGAATCGCTTTACCGATTTATTTTAAACATCTACTCGACAGCTATAAAGTGTGAAGAGAAACCTCTTACTGACATCGATAAGTGGCTTTTAAGCCAAATTCAGCGCATCATCATTAAAGTGGTCGATAATTTAAATGTACTGAAAACGAGAACAGCTTTTCATGAAGCTTTCTTCGGCTTTTGGAACGCCTTCAAGTGGTATCTACGAAGAGTTGAATCAGTAAATAAGAAGGCAGTTCTCGAAGCAATAGACACGTGGCTTCGCCTATTAGCCCCCTTCATACCATTTACCTGCGAAGAGCTGTGGGAGAAAACTGGACACAACCCATTTGTTTCAATTGCAAAATGGCCTGAAATAGATGAAAGTAAAATCTCCCCTGAAATTGAATTATCAGAATCTCTAATACGGAAAACGCTAAGTGATATTCTCGAAATAATTCGAGTAATTAAGGTTAAGCCCTCAAGAATAGTATTGTACGTTGCTCCAGATTGGAAGTGGAGAGTATACGTGGATGTGGCTAAGCTCATGGGAAGAGAAATATCTGACATTAAGGAGATAACGCGCGAGATAATGCGCAGGGATTATGTAAAAGGTAGAGAGCGCGATACCATCAAGGTGATTAAGTACTCATATGAAGACCTAATAAACCTATCAAAAGATGAGCGAGTTGCACGTGCAAATATAAAAATTGACGAGCTCAAAGTATTCCTGGATGCTGCAAAGTTCTTGGAAAAGGAGACGGGAGCTAAAGTCACCGTATTTAGAGCTGATGACCCTGCTCGCATAGATCCCAAAAGCAGAGCTCAGCATGCAATGCCTCTAAGGCCAGCAATTTATATTGAGTAGCTCCCTATGATTGTTTGATGAATAAGTTGAGAGACGCAATAGTTGATATGCGATACTTACTTAGCCGGGGATATAAGCGGGAACAAGCCGCAAACTTTGTAGCAAATAGGTATGGGCTTTCAAAGGAGGAAAGAGCTATATTATATAGAGCTGTTTACGACGAAAAGCAAGCTAAAGATCATAAAATGAAAATAGTCGAACCAGACTACGTCGAAGGTAGAGTCCTTTCAATTGATGGATTTAACGTCTTAATAACCGTAGAAAGTGCCTTCCGCGGCAAACTTTTAATCGAATGCGACGACGGTTTCATACGTGATGTCTCAGCGGTATTTGGCAAGTATCGCTTATCAGAATTCACTTGGAAGTCGACAGATCTGATATTGTCCTTTCTATCCAAGTGTAAGCCGAAATCAGTTTTATTTTTCCTAGATAGCCCCATAAGCCGCAGCGGTGAGTTAGCTTCCCAAATTCGCCGGCGGCTATCATACTTCAATTTGAGTGGAGACGCAAAAGCGGTGAAGCAAAGTGACACTGCTGTACTATCATCAGGGGAAGTAGTCGCGACAAGTGATCATATAATAATTCAGCGAGCTAATGCCGTTCTAGATCTGGCAGGGCAAATAGTCCGCAGCTATTTTCCACACTTGATCCTGAGAATTAATGATTTATAATGAAAATGTGGCGGGCCCGGCGGGATTCGAACCCGCGACCGACGGGTTAAGAGCTTCAGCCCACCGCAGCCGTGGTCCGCCGCTCTACCTGGCTGAGCTACGGGCCCATTGCCAATAATCGTTTATGCAAGCTGCAAATTAAGATTTCGCTGGTAAAGCGATTAGCTATAATTGGCTCTCCAACATAAATTGAGTTAGTGGCTAACTATGCTGGCGTTTGTTGGCCTTGGGCTTTACAGCGAAAGAAATATGTCAATTGAAGGATTGGAGGTAGCAAAGAAAGCTGACAGAGTGTACCTTGATACGTACACCAGTTTTATGCCGGGCTTATCAGTTGCTAGATTGGAAGAAATGATTGGCAAAAAGATCATCAAGCTGAAGCGCGAGGATATAGAATCGCAAAAAGCTCGAAAAATTTTAGAGGCAGCAGAAGAGGGAAACGTTGTTCTGCTTGTTCCTGGCGATCCATTTGTAGCAACAACACATATGCAGTTGCGTTTAGAAGCCGAGCGAAGAGGAATTAAGACTAGAGTTATTCATGCATCATCTATATTTTCAGCTATATCGGGGGAAACTGGGCTTTTCAGCTATAAATTCGGCAGATCAGTCACTGTTACCTTCCCTCATGAAGGGTATGTTTCAGAAACAGCATATGAAGTCGTCAAGGAAAATAAGGAGCGCGGTTTGCATACGCTGTTACTATTGGATATTGATGTAGAAGGTAGGCGCTTTATGAGTGTAAGTGAGGCGCTCACAATTCTAACCCAAATTGAAAGTAGAAGGAAAGAGGAAATAATTAAGGAAGACACCTTGATTGTTGGGCTGGCCAGATTAGGAGGAGCGGACGCAATTGTAAAAGCTGATTTTCTGTCAAACATAATTAACTATGATTTTGGCGGCCCTCCTCACTCAATCGTCATTCCTGGGAAGCTGCACTTCGTGGAAGCAGAGGCGCTAATTACTCTGGCTGGAGCGCCACGCACAATTTTAAATTACAAATAGGGCTACACTCTTTTGGGCGAAGTGTATGGAGCAAAAAGCCGTTACTGAAAAGGTCAATAAATATATTAATAGTTTAGCTTATGTTCTAAATCAAATTAAGAAAGAGAATATAGAAGAAGATAACGTTAAAAACGTCGTTGATTTAGCTGGAAAATATTTGGCAGACGCAAAATATTACTTTAAAGCTGGGGACATCTTCACGAGTTTAGTCTGCGTAGTTTATGCTGAAGGCTTACTTGACTCGCTACGCTTTCTTGGAAAGCTTGAATATCATTGGCAATTTGAAGTGCCAAAAGCTGAGGAGAAGAAGGTAGTTATCGCTGGTACATTTGACCTCATACATCCTGGTCATTTGTGGTTCATAAGAAAGGCGAGTGAGTATGGGAAGCTCACGGTAATAGTTGCTAGAGATGAGAGTGTAAAGAGGTTTAAAGGGCATTTACCTATTATTCCGGAAAATCAGAGGCTTATGGTTGTTAAGGGTCTAAAGCACGTTGATGATGCAGTGCTCGGATACCCTGGTGAGGATATCTTGAGAATTATGGAGAAGTTAAAGCCAGATGTAATAATTCTAGGACCTGATCAACACTTTGTGTCTGAGAAAGATCTTGAAGAGAAGTTGAGATCGAGGGGCCTTAGCACTAAAGTGATTAGAATAGGAGAGCAGTACACTGATTGTAAGTTCTTCAAGACATCTGACATTATTAGAGAGATAAAACGTAGAGCTAATTTAAACAGGATCTAAATGACTTGCACAAATTATGTGCTACTCTAATTGGCTCAGGGACACTTTGATGCGAAATGCATTGAGAAACTACTTTTATCGCCGAGTTAAGGCTGATTTTATGTCCTATGCTCACATAGATGAATTTAGATTTAACTTGAATTGCCGCGCCCAAAACTTTCCCCTTTAAGAGAATAGGGTAGACATTACTTTGAATAGGAGAGCTCAATAATATTTCGCCGCATAACTTCTTCTTTGCCACGCCTATTGAAGGAGTATCAACGGCAAGTCCAACATGGCAAGCTAAGCCAAAAAATCTGGGGTGCGCTCTGCCATGTCCATCAACTAAAATTAGATCTGGATTTCTCCTCAGTTTTTTCAATGCAAGGACTATTGGGCGCAGCTCTCTAAAGGCGAGAAATCCTGGGACATAGGGGAACTCCACTTCGCATGAGATGACTGATTCCTCGACAACCTTCAAGGATTGAAAGTCTAAAAGGGCTGCAGCAGCTATCGCCATACCCTTTACATATGACGCATCGACGCCGCAGATCAATTTGGGAGGATAAACAAATACATCGCGATCTATAACTTTCATAGACAAAATCTTTTGAAGTTCCCTGGCTCTCTCAGGACTGAATTTCTTCCCCATTTTATTATAACTTGGCCACACACTATACTGCGCGTCGCACCGATACTTTTAAATTTTTATTTTATTAGTCACACGTGAAATGAAGATTCCAAGGCAAATCATTGAAATTTACAAGCGGCAGGGTTATCACTTTGTGGGTAAGACTAGCGTAGTAAAGCCCTGCCATTGGCTTAAAGCATCTCTGTTAACTAAAGGAGAGAAGCACTGTTACAAGCAAAAGTTCTATGGAATACCTTCTCATAGGTGTCTTCAAATGTCGCCTACTCTTGCTTGCACTCAGCAATGCTTATATTGCTGGAGAATTCAAGCTTCAGATCTCAAGATTTCTTGGAATGAAATGTCATTAACAAACTACGATGAACCGGAGGAAATCGTGGTTAAAGCTATCTTGAAACAGAGACAAATTCTTTCAGGGCTAAAGAGTAACAAGAAAGTCGATAGAAGAATGCTCGAAGAAGCATTTAGGCCTATTCATGCTGCAATTAGCCTTGTTGGAGAGCCCACGCTTTACCCGAAAATTGGGGAGTTAATCGGCTCATTCTTTAGTCATGGATTTAAAACGGTCTTCTTAGTGACTAACGGAACCAATCCAAAGGTTCTCAGCAACTTGGATTATGAGCCAAGCCAACTTTATGTAAGCCTTTCAGCTCCAGATGAAGAGACCTATAGAAAAGTCTGCAGACCAATAATAAACGACGGGTGGCAGCGATTAAATGAAACGTTAGAGCTTCTTAAGAGCTTTTCATGCCCGACTGTGATAAGAATTACTCTAGTGAAAAAGTTAAACATGCATAGCCCAGAAAAGTATGCAAAGCTCATATGCAAGGCAGATCCAACGTATGTTGAGCCAAAAGCGGCAATGAGCCTCGGATGGTTTAGATATAGGCTTCCACTAGACGCGATGCCAAGATTTGAGGAAGTTAAGGATTTTGGAGAGCTATTGTCGAGGCACACGGGATACAATGTAATTGACTCTTCAATTAACTCGAGAATTGTCCTATTAAGTAGGTTGAATAGGCCTATGAAACTAATTTAAGCTCAGCTTTCAACTGGAACAAACTTTTCCTTAGCTCCTTCAGCGGTTATTGTTAAAACGTCGATTCCATCTCCTGAAATTGCATCTCTCTTAATGGCGGCTTTTACTGCTTCAATGGCAAGCTTTTCACCATCAGTCACGTCCATGTTTGGCTTGTAGTTTGATTCAATAATGCTTATGGCCAAAGCCGCTCCTGAACCCACTGCTGCATACTTATCCTCTATTAGAGAGCCGAGGGGATCTAGCACATACAGGTGAGGTCCTGAAGAGTCAACGCCTGCAATTATCGTTTCAGTTAAGTATGGAATGAGCTTTTGACCATATAATATTACGGAGAGAAGTTTCGCTAAGCTCCGCACTGGCATTGGGCGTTTATGATCTAAGTTGTACAGGCTTGCCTCTGCAGCTAGTGAACGAGCTATAACCTGCATGTCTGAAATAAGGCCTGCACAGGCCATTCCCAAATGATTTGTAATTTTAAATACCTTCTTCCCAACCTTGCTTATTATTGTATAACCGTAAGCTACTCTTTTTTCAGAGGCTAATACAACACCATCTTTACAAACTATTCCCACTGCAGTTGCGCCTACAGTAGCCATGAGTTAAACCTCCACCTTCCACCGTCTATCATAGTGGATTTAAAGTATATTAACGTTCTCAACCCACGTTCCTGCTATAGCGCTGAGAATTTAGGTTAAGTGAAATTAGTTCCCCTTGATTGCATCTCTAAGTGTCATCACAATTCCATGCTTACTTCAATTAGCTCTTGGCTGGCCCAAAAATATTAGTCTCAAGCGGCAATTAAGTTATCTGGTGAGACTCTATTAAAATGAGATGAACTCTATGGCTAGCGAGCTAAGGAGAGCTATAGCAAAAATACTCAGCATAGGCCTTCAAATAAGCCCAGATGCGGTCGACGTTCTTGCAAGGAGGAAGGATGCTCTTGAAATAGCCTGCAAAGTAGTTGAGAGACTTAAAGAATTAGATGAGAAGCCCATTGTTCTAACTGCGGACTTAATGTTTAAACTCATTCAAGTTGAAGAAGCAAAGCAAGAAGAAGAGGAAATTGATGCTGAAAAAATTCCTGTGGATGAAGAAGTCATATTCGATCCAACGCAAGTTATACGCTCCGAAGGTAGTGCTGAAAGCTTTGTAAGTTACTTCGTAAGCCGGTATAACAAGTTAAAGAGGATAATGCTGAGAGAGCGCTTTGACGTGCGCAATGCCATTACAATTAGTCAAATTAGGAAGTGGAGTCACAGGGGAAAAGGCACAGTAAAAGTGATCTGCATGGTAACTGGAAAGAGAAAAACTGCTGAGAGAAAAATTATTCTCGAATTAGAAGACCCCACTGGCAGCATAGTAGCTGTAGTCAACGATAGAGACCCAAATGTCCTAAGCAGGGCTGAAAAAGTAATTCGAGATGAGGTGCTGTGTGTTGAGGGGCAATTAGTGGGTGACATACTATTAGTTTCAGATATTATTCAGCCAGAAGTTCCAATACCAAGTGTTCGCGAAAAGGGATCTGCGCCACCAGTATTTGCAGCCTTGATTTCTGACTTGCATGTAGGAAGCAAATACTTTATGCGTTCAGCATTTAATCGATTCCTACTCTGGATCAATGGCAAACTAGGGGTGGAGAGGTATAGGAGTCTTGCTCGAAGAGTGAAATATTTGATAATTGCAGGGGATGTAGTTGATGGAATTGGAATATATCCTGAGCAGGAAAAAGAGCTGCTTGTTAAGGATATAAAAAAGCAATATAGAATGGCTGCAGAGTACTTAGCTCAAATTCCTACGCATATAAGGGTAATAATTATACCTGGAAACCATGACGCCACCAGGCAGGCGCTTCCTTCACCATCAATTTTCAGAGACTGCGCTGAGCCAATATATCGGCTGCCCAACGTAAGGGTCATTGGCGACCCAGCATACGTTAAGCTTCATGGAGTGTTATTCCTAATAACCCATGGACGAAGCCTTGATGATGTACTGGCTACAACTCCTGGAGTTAGATATGATAAACCTGCAGAAGTCATGGTGGAGTTACTAAAGAGGAGGCACATTGCTCCCATATACGGTGGGAGAACTCAAATTGCACCGGAGAAGGAAGATTACCTTGTTATAGATAAAATTCCAGACGTCTTTCATGCGGGGCACCTACACACTTTCGGATACATGAATTATAGGGGGGTAGTAATCGTGAATTCAGGTGCATGGCAAGAGCAGACCGACTACATGAAGTCCATGGGGATCAAGCCGGATCCAGGAAAAGTCACGCTGGTGGATCTAAGTAATAAAAGGGTTCATGCAATATTGGACTTTGCTAAGGAGAAGAGTGTAGAAATGTTCAGTTCACTTAGCGCCATCATATAATTGCCCTTAATGCTGGGGGAATTGATAAAATGGTTAAGATACGAGATGTTGGTGAATGGAGAATAATTGAAACAATCTTCAATGAAATAAGAATGTATCGAGACATGCCGCTGCCCTACGGTGATGACGCTGCAGCACTTAAAGCCACTAAACAAAAATTCATTGTAGTCAACTCCGACATGTTAGTGGCATCAACAGACGTTCCTCCTGAGATGACGTACAAGCAGGTTGGACGTAAAGCAACTATAATGTGTATAAGTGATCTAGCTGCAAAAGGTGCAAGGCCAATAGCGCTTCTTTTCGCGCTTGGACTAAAAGCGGACATGAATCTAAGCGACTTCAAGGAGCTGATTAGGGGGCTTGATGAGGGGGCAAAAGAGTATAACGCCTACATAATTGGCGGAGATGTAAATGAAGCTTGTGACCTAATAATTTCAGGGACAGCCATAGGCGTAGCAGACAACTTGATAAGTCGAAGTGGAGCAAGAGAGGGGGATATAGTTGCAGTTACTGGTGAATTTGGCAATACAGCAGCAGGGTTAAAAATCCTTCTTGAAGGCATGGATGCGCCGCTCCCACTTAAAAAGCGATTACTAAAAGCAGTGTACATGCCAAGGGCGCAAGTAAAAGAGGGGGTAGCATTAGCCGAAAGCAACACTATTACATCAGCCATCGATAGCAGTGATGGACTTGCAATTTCACTGCATGAAATAGCGTCAAAAAGCGGAGTGGGCTTTGAAATCGGTAAATTGCCAATCTCAAAAGAAGCCGCCAAGTTCTCTCAAATGCACAATTTAGATCCATTTGAGCTCGTCTTCTACGGTGGAGAGGAATATCATCTGGTTGTCACGGTTAAGAGGGAAGAATTTTCTAAAGCGCTTGAAGCTGTGCAATCGGTTGGAGGGCAATTAATACCTATAGGAAAAGTCGTGAAAGAGAATAAAGTAATATTTAAGAGAAGGGGTGTTGAGAGGATTATCGAAAAAAGAGGATGGGAGCACTTTACAAGTAAATAAGCCACATAAGTGTCCATATGAAAAATGTTGAGCGCGTTTTCATAATTGATGGATACAATGATGAGCCAGCAGGGTTAGGGGTACCTCCATACCTAGATGTATATGCCAGATATTCTGCTGGAGCCATATGGACATATGACAGAAGCATCCAAGTCTTCTACTTCACAATTGATGAAGTTAGGAAAAACTTTGATTTCGTAATTAAGAAGGCAAACTCCTCACAGTTAGTGATCGTGATAGGTGGAATGATAGTTCCAGGGAAATATTTAGGTGGGGAGCCTATAAAGCCAGAAGAAGCATTAAAAATTGGAAAACTTCTCACAAAGCCTGTGAAGATCCTTGGAGGCCCTGCAGCGAAGTACGGCTTTGGATTGGAGGGTGGAAAGAGCCCAAAAAGAATGAAGGAGCTAGAAGACCACTATGACATCATAGTTAAAGGCGACTTAGAAGTAATCACATACCGCTTACTAACCGAGAAACTGCGCGTAGAAGCCGTAGATCCTTATGAGAAGAGGAAGAACGCCAGTGAAATAAGGGACTATGCAATTAGAGGAGCAAAAATAGCTTTAGACCACCCAAATTACGGCTTAAACCTGATATGTGAAATTGAAACTTATAGAGGGTGCCCCCGCTTCATTACAGGCGGGTGCTCGTTTTGCGCTGAAGTACTTCATGGTCTTCCGGATTTCAGGCCAATAAAAGACATTGTTGATGAAATAGAGGCGCTGTATAGAGTGGGTGTAACGCACTTTAGACTTGGAAGACAGCCTGACATATATAGCTACATGGCTTTAGGCGTGGGAGAAACGGAATTCCCTAAATTAAATCCATCAGCCATAGAAAAGCTGTTCTCAGCAATAAGAAATGTCGCCCCCAACATCAAAGTGCTTCATATAGATAATGCAAATCCGGGCGCTATAGCGCATCATCCAGAGGAGGCCAGAGAAATAACGAAGATAATAGTCAAGTATCACACTCCAGGTGACGTAGCAGCTTTCGGTGTTGAATCGGCGGATCCAGCAGTAATAAAAGCTAACAACTTAAAAGCCCAGCCTGAAGAAGCAATGAAAGCTATTGAAATAGTAAATGAAATAGGCGCTAGAAGAGGGTGGAATGGGCTTCCAGAGCTCTTACCAGGAGTAAACTTTGTTCATGGACTAATTGGCGAAACAGCAAAAACGTATCAACTAAATCTGGAGTTCATGAGAGAAGTGCTTGCCAGAGGATTACTAGTAAGGAGAATAAACATCAGACAGTGCATACCACTTCCAGGAACGCGGATGTGGAGTGTTGGAAACAAAATTATCAAGCGCCATAAGGGCATTTTCAAAAAATATAAAGAGAAAATGCGCAGAGAAATAGATTTGCCGATGCTTAAAAAGGTCATACCTACTTGGACTATTCTCAGAAAAGTATTCACTGAACAATCTGATGGTAGAATGACGCTGGCGAGGCAAGTTGGTTCTTACCCAATCCTCGTATCAATACCAATTAAAGTAGAATTAGGTAACTTTCTAGACGTGGTTATTGTTGATCACGGTTACCGATCAGTAACCGGGCTACCCGTGCCACTAAGGATCAACAAAATGAGCGTGGAAACTCTAGCTAGAATACCTGGGGTAGGTAAAAGGCGTGCAGCTAAAATAGCAGTTAAACGTCCAATAAAAGGCGCTAAAGATTTAGATGAAATTATAGGCGACAGAAGCTTGGTTGAAAAAATATGCGAGATCGCTGACTTCACCGATGAAGGATAAATTCTTAAATGTAACCCCAAACTATCAGATATGGGGCCCGTAGCTCAGCTTGGATAGAGCAACCTCATCCTAGCAGGATGAGGCTCGAGCCGGCCTTCTAAGCCGGGGGCCGCGGGTTCGAGTCCCGCCGGGCCCGCCATAAACATTAAGTTAACTGTAATTGAACCATTAGCTAATTTTAAACCTATTTAGATTACAAATCTCTCATAATCAATCAACTTAATTGCTAAGATAAAACATAGGAATAATATTAATGAAACAAGTAAAAGAGGAAACTGCATCCTCATCAAAGAAGCCAAATACGATACACTCCCCATAATTCTAGCCATAAGAACAATAAAGTTTATAATAATCAAGCTAATAATCGCAGGAATATACAAAACCAAGATATTCCTAGAAATAAGCTGTAATAATCCAACATTAACTATTAAAGAAAAAGACAATAAAGGATAGGATAAAAATAGAGAGAAAAGCATTTCCCAACTTAAATTTAAGTTAACACCACCAACTATACAAGAAATATATGTTGCCACAGAACCTAGAGAAACATACAAATATGTTAGCAAGAGTATTGACAGAGATTTCCCAAAAATTATAATTGCTGGAGATAACGGCAAAGTAAGGAGATATTCAATAGTTCTAGAACTTTTCTCTCTAGAAAAGAACTGACCACAAAGAATTAATGGCAGAAACATTGTATAGGGTTGAAAAAGATAAAAGAAAGCATACGACACCCTTGATTCATCAATCAAAAAAGGAATAAGTGATGAAGGTAAAAGAACACTGATAAAGAGAACTATAAATTGCAACTTACTTCTAAAAACCATTTTTAAATCCTTCCTCATTATCAGCACTACTAGCTTAAAATTATTCAGAAACAAATTTCCTATACACCTCCTCCAAGGAAAATTCCTCAACTCCAATGCTCTTAAACCTACAATTAACCCTCATTAAAATCTCAGCAATTTTATTTGGATGCGAATCAACAAAAATTTCCAATTTCTCTCTATCAACCCAGAAGGATAGAGCATTAGATTTAAAAGCATTAACAGCTAAAACAAAGTTCTCCCCATCAAAAAATGTAACCTTAACAACACCTCTAGAAAGCATCTCTTTAATCTCACTCTTAACACCTTGAATAACAAGCCTACCCTTATCTAGCAATATAATTTTCTCAGCTAAATCATCAACTAACATCAAATCATTAGATGTTATAAAAATAGTCTTCCCTTCATCCCTCAAAGATCTAATTAAACGCTTAATTCTTTCCTGCCAAGTTAAATCCAAGAAAACAAGAGGTTCATCAAGAATTAGAAGCTCAGGATCATGAATTAAAGCTCCAACAAGAGAAAGTCTTCTCCGCATACCCTTAGAAAGTTTACCAACAATAGTATCCAATTCATCTTCTAAACCAACCTGTCTAAGTAAATCCTTCAACTTCGATCTTCCAGCATCCAAGTTATAAGCTCTACTAAGAAAAAGAAGATTATCATATACTGTGAGTTCATCATACATACCATCAAAATCCAATAGTAAACCAATTCTAAACTTAATATTAACATTATTAAATGGATTTTCACCAAAAACTTTCACTATCCCTCTAGTAGGCTTAAGTAATCCAGCCATCAACTTAGAAATAGTAGTTTTACCAGCACCGTTTGGACCAATACAGCCTACAATTTCACCACAATTCACTCTAAATGAAATATCATTAACACCAAGCCTGCTATGATAAAACTTCGATACACTATCAAATATAACAATATAATCACCCATTAGAATCACCAAATATTTTTGCACGTAAATTCATTTTACAACCCCAAGTACACTCATCTTTCAATGACTCCCACATTTTAATCCCTCTGGCAATACACCCTAAACAAAACGCTAAATGAGAACATTTTTTGCAGACATCTTTATTAGGAAATGTAAGATGTAGGTCATTAAATATTAACATAATATTCTCTAAAGAATCACGAAAAATATTGCCCATATATAAATAAGTGGAAGGTAGCATTATGCAAGGTCTTACTTCACCTTTAGGATTGATAACTATAGATTTTCGCCCTGCACCACATCCAATATTAATGAAACTTTCAACAATATGTTCAGGAATTATTTGTATAAATCCTCTAAATTTACGCCGTAGCTTTTTTACTTTTCTCATAAGCATTTTTACTTGATTAGATGAGAGTTTAAGAGTATTATAGCTTCTTGAAGCTCTTCCAAAGGGTAATATCGGAGAGTAAGCAAAGGACGAAGCACCTAATTTTTTTGCAAGTTCAATAACATTTTCAATTTTAGTATAATTCTGAGGTGTAATACACGTTGAAACTCTCACTCTTATTTTAGCATCTGCTAACATTTTTATACTATTCACAGCTCTGTCAAAAGAGCCAGAAACTCCAGTAAAATAGTCATGATAATCGGAAGAATCGCTAAATAGAGTTATGCTAAAGCTAATAACATCTCTATACTTCTGACATATTTTGACTAAATTTCTATCAATATAATAACCATTAGTAATTACACTTACTATGAGAAAGTTTTTACAACAAAACTCAAGGATGTCAAGGAAATTACTATGCAGAAGAGGCTCTCCCCCCGTTAATTCAACAATTCTAGAACCAGCTTTAGCATATTTTTTAAGAATGAATAATAATGCATCTGTTTTAATTTCTTCACTGTAATTAAATGAGGAAAAAGCATAACAATGTTTACACCTAAAATTGCATTTATAAGTTAATTCAATGACTAGATGTAAAGGAATAGTGTACTTGTAACTTCCTTTAATAATACTTGAAAAATCTTTGCCTCTAGCCAATGGAGAGTCCAGCAGATAAATATGGTTAAAATTCAATGCTTTTAAAATAAAAATTAAATTACCTTTAAACTCTTGCTCATTTTTTGACAAAATTTCCAAAATTTCCTTGACTGTTCGTGTTCCATTGCATAAAAGAAGTAGATTAAGAGCATCTTGATTTATTAATGCGTATCTCATGGAAGATCTAGTTGATGATTCGTTTATACGTGGTCGTTCTATTAGATATGCTCCCTCGGGTGCTTTGTGTAGCAAAATAGAATCCGAAAGTACAGGATATTTCGTAAGTATATTCTCTCTTGAAGAAGTTTGTACATAATGTTTCATATTACTCTCCAAAAAGCACTGCTACAGTTGTTGAATTAGCTACAACGATTATTGCAGGAGAAGTACCGCATGAAAGACAACCCTCACATAGGAAGCATGCAAAACAAAATTCTGCTATTGGTTCTACTTCGTACTTAGCTACCATCATCCATCTCCTCCACTTTCTTCTATTTTTTTAAATATATATTTTTCGTTAAATAAAAGAGTAATAGTGTATATTATTATACATCAAACTATAAACTATATAAGGAGACCACTATAGGCTAAGTTATAAAATCAATATATTTTAATTATTTTAAAATAAGATTTGAGAAATGTCTTCGTATAATATGGCCAGCCAGGTCAAGAACCTTAGTTGCCCGCTCAATAATTACACAATCACTTGTAGCAATCACTGTCACCATAATTGTTTTTCCAGCTATATATTGCAGTTAAAGTTTTAGCCGTATAATTTAGCTGGCCTAGTATGTTGTTTTTAGTTAGCCATGAGCTTGCCTTTAAGTTATAGTTTCACTCTTTCGAGTATGGTCCGAAGTTTAGTGTCTGGCTTTTACTTGATAGTTTTGGACCGCCTTTTTCACTGAAGCTTTCAACAAGATTTGCCCATTCTGGTGTTTTAATTGTTATTTTTCCACTTACTGGATACTTCTTAACTTCACGTTTATACAACTTATATCCCATGAATTGTCCGTTTGGTGGTGGATTGTCATGCCATTGGTTGTTCCAATAATACTTGTCTATGTAAATAATCTTCTTAGTGGATGTATGTGTTACCTTGATTTTTGTTAAGGTTGAGCAGTAATTGTACTTTTAGAGCAGTTGAGAGAGATATAGCTTTGGTTCCGACGCCAATGGAAGTTTTAGGTGTAATTGTTTCTAGGGATCCAACAGTTAAATGGTTAAAGTTCTATAGATATGTGATAGATGACTTTGAGAATAAGGCTATTCAGCGAAACATTCTTTTTGTCAGTGCTATTCCATACATGATTTTTAGGAGAATTACTGATTTCATGGAAAGTAAGATCAGTAAAGATGATGAGAGAAAGCTATTCCAATTAATATTCCATAAATGCTACTGGACTCATCTGCTAAGTGTTTCACATGTGATAAATTTCAGTTTAAAATGAAAAACGCTAAGAAGTGCGCAAATAAGTGGCTTTTTCTTGGTTGTATATATTTTCTTTTATTGCGAATGCTAGGTAGTATTTTCTAAGTATTTTGTATTCTCTTGGTATGGCTCTTCCTTGCAATGCGTCTATTACTTTTCTCATAGTATTCTTATTAGGCTCATATGGGTTGTATATAATGCTCTTTAGATCATCCAATCAAACATAATAATGAAGTTATAAACACTCGCCAATTAATTTGATTATAAAAATTAACATCATTCTCTACTAATGTTTCATTCTGCAATTTTGATGATCATTTAGGATAATATGGTGTGATGAAGTGTTTCAGTTTATCATGAATTACTGAAACGTTAGTATATAAATTTCAAGCCTTCTAAGCCGGGGGCCGCGGGTTCGAGTCCCGCCGGGCCCGCCATTTCCCTAAACAACTTATTAGCTCGACATTTCATGGTATGTACTATCTGCCTACTAGTTGCGTGGAGTGCTGAATTTCGAAAAAGTGTTTAAAGCAGGTTTGTGTTTTCCTTTAGTGATGAGCAAGGCCATTAAAGTTGATAAGAGACTTGGAAGTAAAGCTATTTCCACATTGAAAAAGATGAAGTTGCTGGATAGAAGGAAAAAAGTTAAGTGTATTGGTAATTTTCTGTTAATACCAATTTTGAGAGTCCTAAATGATGATGAAGCCCAGTTCTTTATGAATCAAGTGGGTTCCTTTGATATTTGCAAAACGTCTTTTGAGCCTAGAAAGCTAAGACCTAGAAACCTGATTGAAGCTCTTGATGGCATTCTATCTCCTTCAGAATTAGCTTCTCTCCCTCGATCTTTTGATATTATTGGAGACATCGCGATTGTGGAGATCCCTCCCGAGCTATCTGATGTCAAGGGAATAATTGGTGAAGCAATTGTCAAAGTACATCCAAAGGTAAAAGCCGTGTTTGCCAAGGCAGGACCTGTGGCCGGCACCTTTAGAACTCGAAGTTTAGAGCATATTTACGGTGAGTTCAAAACTATAACAGTACATAAGGAGTACGGCTGCACTTTTAAGGTCGATGTTCTTAGAACGTACTTTAGCCCGCGCCTTTCATTGGAACATTATCGCGTGGCAAGCCAAGTTAAGGATGGAGAGATTGTTGTTGACATGTTCTCTGGGGTCGGGCCATTTTCAATCATGATTGCAAAATATGCTAGTGCAACAGTATATGCAGTTGATGCAAATCCACATGCTATTCGCCTCTTAAATGAAAATAGGAAAATTAATAAGCTCAAAGGCGTTGTCTACCCGATTTTAGGAGATGCCAGGTCTGTTTTATCTTCATGTAGACTTGAGAATTCGGTGGACAGGGTGATTATGAATTTACCTGAGCAAGCGCATCTATTTCTCGATGTTGCCTGCAAACTATTAAGGTGTTCTGGAGTAATTCACTACTATGCGTTCGCTAATGGCGCGAATCCCATAAAGGATGCTGAAGCTAGGCTTATTGAAGCATTATCATCCTGCTATAAAGGTGACTTTCTGATTCTTTCCTCTAGAAAGGTTAAAATTATTGCTCCCCGCCGCTGGCACGTAGCTATTGATGTTAAGTTGCTGTAAGTTTCACTTCAAGCTCCGAGTTCTGCTACTATTTTCACGGTAACTTCCTTCCAGAACTCTCTCCTCAACTTCATTATTAGCTTTCTGTCCAAGTCCTTGGCAGCTTTATTCGCCCTTATCATAAAGGTTCGTGGGCAAATAAAATCGCTTTTCCTGCCAACTAGGCTTATAGGGTCTGTTAAGGTTAGCTTAGGATTTCCAATGCCGACAATTTCATCACGTAAGTCATCTACTTCAATTATCACTTTCACCTTTGCTCCGCTTCTGATGAGCTCTTTTAAATTGTTTGATAGGTTTAGGGCTCCTTTATCCGCGCCTACAACTATTATGCAGTCTCCTCTTGGAGTCAGACGCTCTTCCCTTGTTATTTCAAAAGTTGTTTCATGGAGTGCTCGAATATTCGGATGACCATGTCCCTTTATCACTTCTTTCACTATTTTCACATACTTTTATACCAGTGTTTTATTCAATTATATTTTGTGTGCTTTATGCAGGGCGACAAGTTTGTGAGAGAAAGAGAGCGATTAATCAATAGGCTGATTCGCGAGGGGATTCTCAAAGATCCTAAAGTTATTAAGGCGATGCTCAAGGTGCCAAGAGAGGAGTTCGTTCCGGAGAAGTATAAGCAACATGCCTATATTGATTCACCTCTGCCTACGCTGAATGGACAGACTATTTCTGCTCCTCACATGGTCGCGATGATGTGCGAGTTACTGGACTTGGATGTTGGGCATAAAGTTCTAGAAGTGGGAACGGGGTCGGGCTATCATGCAGCAGTTTGCGCTGAAATCGTTGCTCCATCAGATGTTGATTCTAAGCTTTGGGGCCACGTGTATTCCATTGAACGGGTTCCAAGACTTGCAGTTTTCGCCAGGAACAATTTAGAGAGAACAGGGTATAGCGATAAAGTTACAGTTATTGTCGGCGATGGGACATTAGGTTATTCACCGGCCGCTCCTTACGATAGAATTCTCGTCACAGCAGCAGCACCAAACATACCTAAACCGCTTATTGAGCAGCTTGCACTTAATGGCAGGATAGTCATTCCTGTTGGTGGCACTTACTACCAAGAGTTAATTGTCGGAGTTAAAATTTCTGACAGCGAAATTAAGACTTATAGTGCAGGCGGCTGCGTTTTCGTGCCATTAATTGGCAGATATGGATGGCGCTTCTAGCCATTCTAGGTGTTAGCGCACCTTAAACCAGAGCTCTAAGCTAGCTTGCTTATGATGTTCTTCAAACGCCTTTAAAGCTCTTCCTACAGCTTTCTTAACTCTCTCGGGTGAAAAATCATGTTCTTTACATAAAATGTCCATTATTGCTTCTTCATCAGGTTTCCTCCACTTTAACTTATAGTTTCCAGATACCTGAGGCTTCAAGAATATCTCCCTTATCGCGCTTGGTTCAACTGGAAATGCGGCTTCCCTTAATTGTTTTAGCGCATTTTCAAGCGATCCGTGCATTTTAATTAGTCGTAGTGCGGTTTTAGGTCCAACTCCTTTAATTCCTTCTGGATTATAATCTGTTCCGATGAGTATTGCAATATCTATTAATTGCTCTCTTGATATCCCTAAGCCGCTAAGCACCTTATCGAGTCGGATGACTTCAGGGTTTATTTCGATGTACTCCCTCTTCCTAGGCAGCTTCCTCCTGCCTGAAATTGTTAAGTTTCTAACTAAGCGGGGGGCTCCGAAAAGTAGTGAATCATAATCTTGGCTGGCAGTCCCCCATACATCTCCTTTCTGAGCCATGTATGCTGCTTGAGCCTCTCCCTCCGAGGGAGCCTGAACCCAAGGTATTCCTAGGGCGTCAAGCAGTTTCTTTGCGTCATCAACCATTTCCTCAGTTAGCCTTGCCGTTTGCTGGGCATAAATTCTGGCGTCCTCTAAATCTCCTCGCCTTAGAGCTTCTTCATATTTCACTGCAGCTTCTTCCTTGAGCTTCTTGCGCCTCATGATCTCCATTTCTTTAATTTCTGGCGGCGTCCCATCAAAAACGTAAACTGGCTTTATTCCCAGTTCTATGAAGTTCACCGTCCTGTAAAAAAGCCCGCTTAAGTGACTTGTAATTCTACCACGGGAGTCCTTTAAAGGTGTTCCATCGGGTTGCCTAATTATTGCTAAGAACTGGTAAAGCGCGTTATAAGCATCAATTGCGAGTTTCTTCCCTTTAAAGAAGCTCATGTCAACTTGCTCTACAGCTTTTTCGGGGATGATGTCTCTTAAGTTTACCCCCAAAAAATTAACCTCCAGTTGTTAGTAGGCTGACATTTCTTAAGCCCTTTTTCGTGGCCGTGACCATGATTACCCCCCAGATTTCCAGCTTCATTAATGCTTTATTGAATTCCCTGAGGGAAACGCTGTTAAACCTTTGTTTCAAGCTTTCAAAAAGTTCATCCTCTCTCATAGCTTTTCTTCTCTGCAATATTGTGATTATGGCTGTCTCTAGGGGCTCCGGGGTCCAAATATCGTTCTTCACCATGTTTTCACCTAGGTAAATGTAAGTAATCTCGTGCGCATGGGTTGTATTTGCTTATACCTTTCAGTCCACCTCTTGTAGTACTGGATCATGTCTTCAGTTATCGATGGTCTAACTCTCTTAAGAGCTGTTTCAAAGTGTCTTTTCGCTACCAACTGCGCATTTATGTCCTCTCTTAATGCTGCCATTGCAGCTTCTCTGCATATCGCCTCCAGATCTGAACCTGAATACCCCTCAGTAACTCTTGCTACTTCTTCTAAGTCGACATCGTCAGCTAAGGGTATATTTCTTGTATGTATCTTCAAAATTTCCAGCCTTGCCTTGTAATCTGGCGGAGGAATGTATATTATCCTGTCGAACCGCCCTGGACGCAGAAGTGCTGGGTCAAGTATATCAGGGCGATTTGTAGCGCCTATCACGACTACGTTTTCAAGGGTAACTAAACCATCCATTTCGGTTAGTATCTGACTGATCACCCTCTCCGTAACTCTAGAGTCTCCATATCCGAGTCCTCTCATTGGCGCTATGGCATCAACCTCGTCAAGGAATATTATTGCTGGCGCCGCCATTCTTGCTTTTCTAAAGACTTCTCTAACTGCTTTTTCCGACTCTCCCACCCATTTACTTAAGAGCTCTGGCCCCTTTACACTAATGAAGTTAGCTTCACTTTCAGTAGCAACTGCCCTTGCAAGTAGCGTTTTGCCACAGCCTGGAGGACCATAAAGCAGTATTCCTCTCGGAGGTCTAATGCCCATGCGCTTGAATGCTTCAGGATACTTTATCGGCCATTCAACAGCTTCTTTTAGCTCTCGCTTAGCTTCTTCCAGCCCGCCGATGTCTTCCCAGTGCACATTGGGCAGCTCTATGTATACTTCACGCATTGCTGATGGTGTTATCTCCTTGAATGCATCCATGAAGTCCCGCATTGTAACTCGCAGCTTCTCAAGCACTTCTTGCGGTATTCTTTCTTGCTGTAAGTCGATTTGAGGAAGATATCTACGCAGAGCTTTCATTGCCGCTTCTCTGCAGAGCGCCGCCAAGTCGGCTCCTACGAATCCGTGGGTTATCTCCGCTAGCTTTCTCAGATCGACATCCTCTGCAAGAGGCATGTTCCTAGTATGTATTTGCAAAATTTCATAACGCCCCTGCTTATCCGGCACTCCTATTTCGATTTCTCTATCAAATCTTCCAGGGCGCCTCAATGCTGGGTCGAGCGCATTGGGTCTATTCGTAGCGCCTATAACTATTACATCTCCCCTTGCCTCCAAGCCGTCCATTAATGCGAGTAACTGTGCAACAACTCGCTTCTCAACTTCTCCAGTAACTTCCTCTCTCTTGGGGGCTATTGCATCTATCTCGTCAATGAATATTATTGATGGTGCATGCTGCTTAGCTTCCTCAAAAACTTCCCTTAATCTTTGCTCAGATTCCCCATAGAATTTGCTCATGATCTCTGGGCCATTTATGGAGATGAAGTGCGCATCGGTCTCATTTGCTACTGCCTTTGCAAGTAGCGTTTTGCCACAGCCTGGAGGACCATAAAGCAGTACGCCCTTAGGCGGATCAATTCCCAATCGCTTAAAGAGCTCTGGATGCTTTAGCGGCAGCTCAACCATTTCTCGTATTTTCCGTATGGCTTCATGTAATCCTCCTATATCTTCATAGGTTACCCTTGGAAGCCGAATTTCTTCAGCGGGCTTTTCCAAAATCACCAAGTTTGTGTCTTCCGTTACAAGTACAATGCCCCCAGGTCTCGTTAATACGACTGTGAATGGTATTGCTTGCCCGAGAACTGGTATAAGTACCGTATCTCCTTGGGTGAGCGGGTAGTCATAGAGCCTTTTCTTTACGAAGTTAACGAAAGCGTTGTCAACTGTTATTGAAAATGATGATGGTGCTAATTTGATTAGTGAAGCGGGGCGTGCGCTTGCCTTCCTGACTGTGACTTTCTCTCCAATGCTCACGCCTGCATTTTTCCTAATGAGTCCGTCCATTCTAATGATGTTTTCGTCATGATCTTCAGGATATGCTGGCCATACTATTGCTGCTGTTTTCCTCTTTCCCTCTATCTCAACTATATCTCCTGGGTTTACTCCGAGTTTGCGCATTATATGTAGATCTATTCTTACCTTGCCTCTTCCAACATCTCTTTGTCTAGCTTCTGCTACTCTAAGCTGTACTTCTTTCCTCCTTGTTGCGCTGTTAAAAGTCAATTTCCCACCCTCATTAGCGCACTACTTTAAACTTCTCTGCTTGATGTATATACTTTGTGGGGACAAGAGCTCTCAATTACATCATCCTAGTCACATATTCGACATCGACTTGGCTCACTGATGGCACACTCAGTATTGCCTCCTCTATGGCCGTCGTGCCCCCCTCGCTCTGCTCTGGCATAACTATCGCCATTTTCAGCGCTTTTAGCCCGAAGGCTATGGGTTCTTCGGCTGTTTGAGCAACTTTGACGCCTTCTGGAAGCGCGGCGGCTATTTCCTTAGCCATATCTTCTAGGTTGACTTCAACTTCCTTGGGATATACTTTTACTATGACTAGCACCTTTCCCATAAGCTTCCCTCCTTAGGGCCCCACGAACCCACACTTAGGGCACTTGTACGCATTTGCTATGGATCTACAGCGCTTGCATCTCCACATTATGATTTCTCCACAGTTGGGGCATGGAAAGTTAACGCCCTTTTCTCCAGGCACAATTGGGCTTTTGCATGATATGCATATTGGCAGTTTTAGCTCCTCTGCAGCCATTCTCTTAGGACCTCCAAGTCTTGATTCAGTTTATAAATCCAAAATAAAAGCTTTCTCTTTCAAATACTGAAATGAACGTGCAAGAGGTCGCTGCAAACCATGGGTGAGGAAGCAATGTTCTTTAATTCAAGTTGGCAATATCACTAGTAGTTATGATCGAGGAGATTAAGCAGGTCATAGTGGTTAGAAGTGACATTAGCATGAGTAAGGGAAAACTTGCAGCTCAAGTTGCGCATGCAGCCGTAAGTGCTGCTGAAGAAGCGCGTATTAGACATCCCTTCTGGTGGAGGCTGTGGTTTTCTACGGGGCAGAAGAAAGTGGTTTTAAAGGTAAAAGGTAAGGAAGAGCTTTTAGAAATACTACGTCAAGCTTATTCTTTGAATATCCCTGCAGCATTAATTAGAGATAGGGGGTTAACTGAGCTTCCTCCCGGAACTATAACATGCGTTGGAATTGGACCGGCTCCTTCCAAGATTATTGATAAGATAACGGGCAACTTATCACTACTTTGAGGTAAGAGACTTGTTTACTAAGACTCTCTCAGATTTAGAACGAGAGCTAGGATTAAAGTATTACTTGACAAATGTCCCTCCAATTGGCGGGAAGATTCGATTACATTATGAGGACTTCATTGTTGAGGAAGTCTTAAGAGATGGGACTGTAATTTCTGCAGATTCACGTAAAAAGGTAAGGATTCCCATCGGCGGCGAAGGCGATTATGTCCGAGCAATTTTGGTTAAACGAGGCTGCGATACGCTATCAGCAATATACCTCCTAGCAAGAACCTGTAATGTGCCTCTCCATGCAATCTCATATTTAGGATTGAAGGACGCAAGAGCTGTGTCCGCACAACTCATAAGCATTAAAAATTGCGAAGTACCGTTAATGCGTTTTGAAGATAAGAGAAAGCGGGTGGCGATTACTCAATATGTCCGCTCTCCTTTTCCAGTAAAGCGCCATGAGCTATATGGAAACGTGTTCACTATAACTATACGGAGAATTCCTCTACCTCCAGAAGAAATATCCTCCAGATTAAATGAATTTCTAAGGCAAGTACGTTCTTTTGGAGGTCTTCCAGCCTACTTTGGACATCAGCGATTTGGAACTATAAAGCCAGTGTCACATAAAGTTGGTAAAGCTCTTCTGCTAAATGATTTTGAAGGTGCCGTAAAGCACATCTTAACGAATTCTCAAGATGATTTTTTACGTAAAAGGCGAGGAATCACAGCTAAGGCGCTGAATTATGAAGTTTTAATTATTAATCATCTATTGAAGAAGCGAGGGGACTTTGCTGGCGCACTTAGGAAGGTTCCAACAATACTTCTGAGGTTATTTATCCATGCATACCAATCGTACTTATTCAATAAAATGTTGAGCAAACGCATAGACCTTGGCTTACCTCTAAATCGCGCAGTCATAGGTGATGTAGTGGGCTTTCCAAAGGCTGGCAGCATTGATCCGTCACGCGTCTTCCTGGTTGAGAAGCACAACCTTGAGAAGATTAACAAGCTTATTGAGAAGGGCTTAATGTCTGTGGTCTTGCCAGTTGTTGGATTTAAGACGAAAGTTTTTCCCAAGTATAATGCTGCGGAGCCAGTACTATCCATTCTCGAAGAAGAGGGGATATTAAGGGGTTCATTTGCTGTCCCTCATTCTCCCAAACTCAAATGTCCTGGAACCTATCGCCCAACAACCTTTAATTTTGAAAATTTCAAAATTGTTCAACTTTCATCAGATAGGGATGGCAGTTCCAAGCTCGTACTGCGCTTCCAATTGAGGCGCGGTTTTTATGCGACGGTAGTTTTGAGAGAGATCATTAAGCCCAGCAATGTCTTGGAATGTGGCTTTTAAGGAATTAAGGCACAAGTCTATTTTTGTCTCGCGGAAATAGCGTTACTTCCCTTATGTTTCTCATGCCCGTCATGATCATTAGAAGTCTTTGAAACCCTAGTCCCCAACCTGCATGTGGAGGCATTCCATATTCAAAGTATGTTAGGAAGGGCTCGAATTTTTCTGGGTTCAAGTTTTGCTCTTTCATCCGTTCAATAAGCAATTCCTTTATATGAATTCTTGTTCCACCGCTAGCTAGTTCAAGCCAGGACCAGTTTAAGTCGAAGGAGTCTGTAATTTCCGGCTTATCCTCTTTTGGTTTTATGTAGAATGGCTTCAATATTCTGGGCCAATCAACAATAAAGTATGGCTCATCAAATATTTCTCCTAGCTTTCTATTAGCTGCGGTGGGTAAATCCTCTCCCCAATTTATCTCGAATCCCTGTTCTCTAAGTATTTCAAGCGCCTCATCATATGTTATTCTTTTAAATGGCGTTCTAGGAACTTCAATCTTGCGATTTAATAACTTGAGCTCCGCTGCGCATCGTTTTTTAACCTCTTTAATTACGCTCACTATTAGTCTCTCCAAGACGTCCATAACGTCTTTGGCATCAGCGAATGCAACCTCAATATCCACTGATATGAATTCATTCAAGTGATAAGTCGTATCCGACTCTTCAGCTCTATAAAATTGAGCAATTTCAAATACCTTCTCGAATGCTGACGTCAATACTTCCTTGTATAGTTGAGGGCTTTGAGCTAGAAAAGCCTCTTTTTCAAAGTAGGCAACGGGAAAAAGCGCTGCTCCTCCTTCAGTGGCAGTTGCCAGTATCTTAGGCGTGACAACTTCCATGAAGCCTTCTCCTATCAAGAACTTCCTTATGGCATTGAGTGCAGTGTGGTGTACTTTGAATATGGCTAGGTTTTTCGGAATGCGCAAGTCAAGTATGCGCGCATTCAATCTAGTATCTAGATCTGCAGGTACTCTTCCAGTAGTATCTATTGGAAGGGGCGATTTAGCGACATTTAGTATTTTTATTTCAGATGGAATTAGCTCCACTCCTCTAGGAGCTGTAGGCATAGCTCGTACCTTTCCCTTAATTCCGATAACGCTCTCCCTCTTCAACTTCTTTACTTTCTTGAGAATTTCCTTTGAAACCAACTTCTTAGGCATTGTCACTTGGATGGCTCCCTCTCTATCTCTCAGTATTAGGAATTTTATTCCGCCAAGATCCCTTACTTCTAATACCCATCCAAATACAACTACTTCCTTTCCGTCTATTTCAGGGGTGATTTGGCTAGTGTAATGCGTTCTTCTCCAGCTTCCCAAGTCGTCTAGGAGCATCTTCAGAGGCCTCACTCTGCTAGTATACGTACAGTCTCTTTAGTAAATTCGGAAATTACTCTTTCTGCCTGCTCCTTTCCAATGCTTAGCCTTCTCAGATCTGACTTAAGTACTCTGATGTAATTCTCTCTACTGCCATCCGGCAGCCAAACAATATTAACGCCCAAAACTCTGGCTGGGGCAAGAACTTGCTCAGCTATTTGGCGTATACTTGCGGTTTTCTCAATTATTCTCACGGGCTTACCAATTTTACTGGTTAACACTCTTGAAATTCTATTCCATAATGGTCGAAGGGACCTTCCATCACTTTTAACTAATACTATAAGCATTTTCTCCGTATCTACAGCCTTAAAGAAGGTGGCATCCTTTAATGCGGGGAACCTATTCTCTAATTCAAGAAAGTGCTTCCCAATTTCAATATCTAAAGAAGTTATTTCTCCTCTATCTAATTTCTCTTGGCAACTTGGACATAATATTCCGCTTTTTATGCACACGAGGCATATAGGTAGTTTCACGAAAGTTTAACCCCCAGCTATTAAAGAAATAAGGAATAATTGTATGTTGGCAAAGCGCTTGATCTACTTCTTGCCTCTTGTTAGTACGACTGATATTGTGCTGGTGTTTATTGTTCTTCCGTCCTGGGTGGTTATCTGCTCTGTTCCTATTTCGATGTTCTTAATTTTAACGTCCGTTAGGAACCTATTCCTAACGATTTCAACTATGTCAACAGCTTTGCTTATAGCTCTGCCCCTAGCTTTTACACTTATTTCCTTTGCTCCTTGGTGAAATAGCGTCAAACATGCTAGGACATAGTTCATTATTGGCTTGTTTCCTACTAGCACAGCGTTTTCCTGAGCCATTCAACTCCCTCCCTTATGTTTTCTAGATATAGGCTTAGAGATAGTTCTACTTGGACCTTTATAAGATTTAGGCTGTCTTGTTGGAAGTTCGTCCTCCAGTTTTCTTTGAGCGAAACATATTAGAGGAGGTCTTTTACATATGTCACAAGGGTTTACTTATGACAAGTAATGCGCAATCAGATTTCATGTTGACAGAGCGACAGCGCTTCTTACTTATGAAGCTATACGAGAGCTCGAAAAGCATGAACGTTTATACCGTCACTAAATCTCAAAGCGAACTTGCAAGAGAGCTAGGCATCACTCGCCAAGCACTTAGCATACATCTAAGGAAGTTCAAGGAGGAAGGATTGATACGAACGGGGAGGGGGTTCATCGACTTAACTGAAAAGGCGCTTAAAGCATTGCAGATCAGATCAGCGGACGCTTTCGTATTTATCAAGGTTCAGCCTCAATTGCGAAATGAAGCTTATAGAAAAATCAGTAAATTGCAAGCAATAAACAAACTATTTAGAGTTACTGGAGATATAGATCTGATAGCAGTTGTAGATCAGTCCACTCTGGATAAATTTCTTAAAGATGTATCTAAAGTTGAAGGAGTAGTTTTGACTTCAGCTCACATCGTAATCGAACCATTAAAGGAGTAGGGGGTCTACTGACGTGAAGTTCTTTGAATATGAGGCAAAGGAAGTTTTTAAAGCATATGGAATTCCAACACCAGAGGGTCGTGTTGCGTTTACGCCTGCTGAGGCTAGGGAAATTGCTGCGGAGTTAAATAAACCAGTTGCAATTAAGGTTCAAGTGCTCGTCGGCGGAAGAGGGAAAGCTGGCGGAATTCGCTTTGCAAACACGCCTGAAGAAGCTGAAAAAATCGCCGCTAACCTTCTTGGAAGCACTTTTAAGGGGCTTAAAGTTGATGCCGTTCTCGTCGAGGAAAAACTATCCATTGGGAGAGAATTTTACCTGGGCATTACCATCGACCGGGCAGCTAAGAGGCTCGTAGCTATTGCGAGTGCAAAGGGCGGAGTAGACATTGAGGAAATAGCTAGGCAATATCCCAACTTGATAGTTAAAGAGCACATCGATCCTCTAGTTGGGTTCTATCCCTTTATGGCACGGCGAATGCTTAAAGCCCTAAACTTTGAGGGCTCTCTCCTCACGGCAATGTCTCAAATTATGAAGAAGCTATATGACATAGCTATTGATTATGATGCAGAGCTAGTCGAGATAAACCCTCTAGTTTTAACAGAAGATGGCCGCCTCATGGCGGCAGATGCAAAGTTAAACGTTGATTCAGATGCACTATTTCGCCATCCGAACATAAAGAGCAAAGCAATTTCACATGAAATCTCCTCTATTGAGGCTGAAGCTAAGGCAGCTGGCCTATCGTATGTTGAGCTAAATGGGGATATTGGAATTATAGGTAATGGAGCTGGACTAGTTATGACGACGTTGGACCTCGTAAAGATATACGGCGGTTCTCCAGCAAACTTCCTAGATGTCGGAGGCGGCGCGGAAGAGAAGGTCATAGCAACTGCCCTTAAAATATTAATAAACCACCCCCGGGTTAAGGTTATTCTAGTGAATATTTTCGGCGGCATAACTCGATGCGACGTTGTTGCAAGAGGAATTGTTTCAGCTTTAAAATCCATTGAAAAGAGAAAGCCCATAGTAATAAGGCTTATAGGGACCAATGATGCAGAAGGCAGAGCCATTCTAGAGAATGAGGGTCTCTTAGCTTTATCGTCCATGGAGGAAGCCGCGAAAGCAGCTGTTGATGCAGCTCGCCGGGAGGTGTGATTTTGGGGATAATTGTAGATGAGAAATCAAGAGTTATTGTTCAGGGTATAACTGGTAGGCAGGGAAGATTCCACACCAAGCTCATGCTCGATTATGGAACGAAAATTGTAGCAGGAGTAACTCCCGGAAAGGGAGGGCAAAGCGTTCACGGCGTTCCAGTGTATGATACCATTGCTGAAGCAATGGAGAAATCTCCTGCAGATACATCAATAGTATTCGTGCCAGCTCCATCTGCCCTAGATGCAGTATCCGAAGCAATAATGTCTGGAATTAAAAACATCGTAGTTATTACTGAACACGTTCCCGTTCACGACGCCATAAAAATGATGGCGCTAGCGCGATTAAAAGGAGCAAGAATTGTAGGTCCAAACACGCCGGGCATAATAACTCCAGGAAAATGCAAAGTAGGCATCATGCCAGGCAACGTTTTCACCCCTGGAACCATTGGAATAGTTTCTCGAAGTGGAACTTTAACTTACGAGATAGCCCTAAATCTCACTAACGCTAATTTGGGCCAATCAACATGCATAGGAATCGGCGGCGACCCGGTAGTTGGGTTAAGCTTCATAGATGTTCTTGAACTATTCAGGGAAGATGAGCATACCAAAGCAGTTGTAATTATAGGCGAAATTGGAGGAGATGCGGAGGAAAAAGCTGCGGAGTACATCAAGCGAACCAACTATCCAAAGCCAGTGGTAGCCTTCATTGCTGGCAGAACCGCTCCTCCAGGCAAGAGAATGGGACATGCAGGCGCAATAATAACCGGCACATCAGGAACAGCTGAAAGCAAAATAAAAGCCTTCAACAATGCGGGAGTTCCCGTTGCTGAAAAACCCTCTGACGTCCCAAAGCTACTCAAGTCAGTAATGTGACATATACGTCTTCAATTGCTTAATCGCTTCCCTCACTTTCCTTTCTATTTCTCCTTTCCCGACATGCCTTATGATCTTTTTCACTTCTGTGCTTACAATGCCTTCCCTCATGATTTCGCGCTTCCTCTCAAGCGCTGCACGCCCTGCATTCACAGCTTCATTAAGCCTTCTCAATTGACTATCCAGCCTGATTAAACCAATCATAATAAAATGCATATTTCTCATAACTCTCCCAAATGCCTTTACATCCACTTCTTTTATAAGAGTTAAATCCAAATTCTTTTTTAAAGTATTAATTACCTTCTCGACATTGTCTAATATGCTCGATACTCTTTCTACTTTTTCTTTTATCCTCTTTGAAGCTTCCGCAAGCTCGTTCATTAACACTTTCTGAACTTCCGCTAAAATTAAGATTTCCTCAGCCAAATCCCCCCTATTTCTCTCAAGTGCTAAGAATGCTTTAACTCTACCATCCAAAACTTCCTTTGACATTCTTTCTAATTCATCCTCTATCCACCTAATCACTTTACGTGCAGCCTCGCAATCTCTTCTAGCTTCCCTAACCACTTGCTCAAAATTCTTTGCCTTCCTTTCAAAATCCCGCAATAGCGACTCTACAACGGCCTTCACGCTAATCCTACCACTCATATCAAATTTCTCCTCTTAATTCCAATACCTCTAATACATAGTATGATGCAGCAAAAGCTTTATAATTCTGCTCATAATGATTTTCGCAAGCAGGTGAACAAGCATGCCAATACACGACCCTGAAAAACTCAAGATCGCACAGCAACGAAGACTATTTGTAAAAATATGCAGAAGATGCGGCGCAAGAAACGCTCCATCCGCAGAGAAGTGCAGACGATGCAGAAGCAAAAATCTGCGATGGAAGAGAAGAGAGCGCTCACGCTAAACTCCAAGACAATAAATAACTACATTATTCTGATCACCTTAACCAACTAAAAGTAGATTTAATAGTAAATTTTTAAGGTGCAATCCAATATTTTAACTGGGCGGGTGGTCTAGCTGGCTAGGATTCCGCCCTCACACGGCGGAGGTCGTGGGTTCGAATCCCACCCCGCCCACCACTACCATCAAATTGATGATTGTAATTATTGCTCTATGCTCCACATTTATTACACATATTCTTGATATAATGCCCTGCAATTCTGCTTTAATAGAGAAATGAATCATTACCTCATTGAACAACTCTCAAATTAATTTTATATTCAACAGTTTGCAATGGAAAATAACCTACAAACATTAATGCATATATCCTAAATCTTAGCGTTATGGTTAAAACATAATTTTTAGGAGGAATCTGATATTTGACTAGATGCATATTAATAATTATGTGATCGCCCATATTCCACCAATAATCACCAATGTTAAAAATGGTGAAGTATTTATCAAAACATATCAAATCAATTATTTCAATAGTAAACCCAGTTATAATTGGAATAGTAATGTTTTCAGAAATTTTTCCAATAATTATTTTAAATAAATGTGGCACTCCCTGCGCAAGTTTAGAAGCATTAACATAAATTGGATGTATGCCTACGAGCAATTTTAATGAGCCAAAATTTGATTTAATTAGTATATACTCAAAGTGCCATGGATATGTCGAGTTCATTTCTAATAACTTATTAACAGTATTCTCTTCAATTGTGTTTAATTTTTTAGGAGAAAAATAATTATATATGAAGATTGATGATATAAATAGAAATATAATAAATATAAAGAAAAATTTCTTATATCTTTTCATTTTTTATCACCGATTCTATCTTAATAGTCATGGTGGTATAACATTTACTATTATTTGAAAGCTTATTTGATAAGTGCCGATGTATATGTTCCTAAGTGTCAGGGGTTGAATTATCTCCGAAGATCTTCCTGAAGGCGATATTGAGTCTAGCCATCCAGGATCATTTGTCTCAAGGTATATGCTGGCTTCAGCAGTTATCGTAACAACATATTGTCCTTCATAATCAAAAGCAGTAAACATTTTTGAAGCAGCTGTAACTGAATGATCATTCATTGTAAATTGAATCCAATGACCACCTGAACCTATAGTGAGAGAAACTGGCGATGGATAATATTTTAGTAGCATTTCTATAACCCCCAATATGTCAAGTAGCGTTTCAAGTAACTCCCTATACTCAAAAGTCCCCTCATCACCACTACCTAAGTTAGTTTCGATATATTCTACGTGCGAACTAAATACGCAATGCTCCCCGCCATCTATCTTTACCCACATACTGCCGACATAAGGTTTATAATAATACGTTTCACCACTTGGAGTAGTTCTAGTCCATTCATCTTCTAGTCTAACTGCTAATGAGACTTTCCATAGCCAATCATCCCCTTGCGGGACATCCGTATAATACTCAATAGCGACAGCAAATCCTTTTGAGACAACGTGACTGCCAGAGCCATCATCATAGTAATAATAGAACCACGTTGTATCTCCGCTACTTTCACGTTTAAGTGTTGGAGCATATGCTTTCAATGTTATTAATGGGACCATCATTAATAGTATCAAAATTATTATTAATATTTTTACTTTGAAATTTTCCATATTTTCACCCACTTTTATTTTAATTTTTTCCTATATATATATTTTTTAAACTTCATAATAATAGAAAATTTTAAACTATTATCATTTTCTTGGGAAAATTAAGAGCAATTTAAGGTGAACTAAGAACCTCAAGGAAAGCTGATGAGCGTTCATAATTATAATATTTGATTTTGGTGTGGATTTAGGCATTGATGGAACTGAATTAATAAGCTTTTCTTATTTGAGATTCTAGGAGAATAGTTGAAAACTCATGATTATTTGGACTAGATCTGATATGCCATTTCAGTGTTCTGAAGATGAGTTGTGATTATGCAGATTTATACTTATATTTCAATTTCTTCTTCGTTTGATGGAGTTATTACTTCTATTCCAAGAGCGTCTTTTACTTCGTTTACAAATGATTTTGCGCTATCTTCTTCGCTGTGGACCATGATTATTTTCGTATTTTTCTTCATTTTGCTAATTATGTTTAATAGGTCTTTTTTGCCGCAGTGTGATGAGAAATCGAACCACCGTACTTCTGCTTTCACTCTTTCCACTCTTTTTCCAAAGTTGAATACTCCGCTTTCTAGTAGTATGTGTCCTGGTGTTCCGGGAATTTGATAGGAGACTAAGATCACTGCGTTCTTTTCATTTCTGGCTATCTTTTTCATGTAGAATACTGCCGTTCCTCCCTTCAGCATTCCTGCTGGAGAGACTATTATTCCCGGTTTTTTGCATGCTTTTCTTCTGTCGGACCACCCAGACACCCACTTTGCCTTTTCAAGTGCCTTGGTCAGTAATTTGTAATTTCTGAAGTATCTTGGATGTTTGAACATGATCTTGCTTGCCTTTCTAGCCATTCCATCAAGCGTTACTGGATATTTCAATTTATGCGCAGTAAGCACGCATAGAATTTCTTGGGATCTGCCTACTGAGAACGCGGGGACTAATGCTATTCCGCCTCTTTCAACAACTTCCGTGACTGCGGCGATGAACTCTTTTTCAGTTTCAGCTCTATCTGGGTGGTCTACCGTTGCATAGGTTCCTTCAATGATAAGCGCGTCGAGTTTTGGAACTTTCATTGAAGCTCCTTTTAGCAGCCTGGTGTTTACAGTGTTTAGGTCGCCCGTGTAAAGTATTCGCTTTCCATCAGCTTCGACCATTATCATCATGCTTCCGGGTATGTGACCTGCATTTAAAATCTTGATTTTAGCCTTTCCAACTTTGAGCTCGTCTCCGTAGAAGACGGGGTTTAGCGCTTTCATCATGGTTTTCAGCTCTAGATTTTCGTATGGGAGATAGTAGCCTGTTAGATGAATGAAGTCTTGGATTAGAAGCTCCGTTATTTCGGCCGTTAGTCTAGTAGCGATGAATTTAGGTTTTTCAGTTATGTAGAGTAGTGGTATTCCTCCGGAGTGGTCTAGGTGGGCGTGACTTAGAATTACTGCGTCTAGATCTTTAGGTGAAACGTGTGATGGAAATTCGGGTTCACCATTTGTCAGCATTACTCCGTAATCGAGTAGCAGTTGCTTGTTTTCCCCGAAGTTCACTAGTATTCCTGACCTTCCAACCTCTAATCCACCACCAAGTATTTTCACTTTCATCGTCAATTTTTCCTCTCCGCTACTTATTTTGCAAGTTAACTTTAAATTCTATTTATCAAAGTTGTTTGAGGGGGTTAATGTTGTCCATTAGGATCGTGCTGAATAAAAATGTTTCTTTCGATGGCTGCACTTTCATCTCTGGCTTTCATGGCATTGGATTGACTGGCTTTATTGCGGTTAAGCATATGGTTAAGCAGCTTGATGCTGAAAAGATAGGTTTCATTGAAACTAAGCTGCTTCCACCATTCGTATCTATGGATGGAGATGAAATTGTAACTCCATTCGAGTTTTTCAGGCACTCCAACTTTGTTTTTCTTGTAGTTGAAGCTCCCCCACATGCTCGTGAGCAATATCTCTTTTCCACGTTTTTGGCTGATTGGATAGTGAAAAGCAATTTTTCAAAGGCAATACTGATTGGCGGCTTGGATAAGAGGTTTAAGCGTAATGAAGATTTGCTGTACAAATTTGCGATGACTCGCGCCTTTAAGAGGAAGTTTTCTTCTCAGAGCTTTCCTCCGCTTGAAAAGGAGCTTCATGCATTTGGACTATTAGCACTTCTTCTAGCTCGGCTTGAAATTAGGGATTTCCCTGCATTGGCTGTTTTGCCCTATGCTGATGCTTCCAGGCCGGATCCATTTGCAGCGGCAATGGCCATAAAATTTGTCAATAAATTCTGCAACTTGGATGTCGACGTTTCTGAATTAATTGAAGAGGCTGAGCGCATTGAATCTGAAGTTAACAAGCTGATCCAGCAATGGGCTGAAAGGGCTAAGCTAGATCAAAGAAGGACTTTGTACATGTAGATAAATGGACGCTAATCAGCCCTTAATGTTTCACTTAAAACCTCTCTTATCCTTTTCCAATCATTATGCCATATCACTTTTATTTCTCTATTTAGCTTCTTGCACTCTCTCATTATCTCCATCTTTAATTGGTTGCTCCAGTCATCTGATTTTTCGAAGAATATCACCGTTTTATAATCGTTATTCTTGATAAGCTCATTGAGCGCTTCCAATACGATGCTTTCTGCATTAAGATCCTTAAATATGCTCTTTTCATACTGCGATAGCGGGTAAACTTCATCAAGCTCTAGTGGTACGATGCCAAATGGTAAACAGTATATGCATTCATGCACTTCGCCGCTTTTTTCCTTCGCTATCTCCTCGATAATTCTGAGGACTTTAACTACGTAATTGCTTTCGTGAAATGGTCTTTCATGAGGGTCGGGTAGGAGAAGAAGCACTCGCTTACCTGGAAATCTGACGTTTTCGCTTAGCCTCTTCACGTGCCTAGTGACTTCGGGGCGTATTAATCCTTCACTTGTGGTATAGAATATTCCTCTTACTTTGCTTTTTACTACTGGATCGAATTTCTCCAAATAATGCTTATATTTTTTCAATCTAAGCACCGCTTGGTAGAGTTGCGGATGAGCTTTTGCGCGCATTTCAATTAATTCCCAAAGAGTGCCCTCATGGATGGCCTGCCTAATGTTATTCATCTCCTGCAACACTACTGCCAAGTTGTGCTCTGCCAAGTAACGTATGCGCATTTCCCTGCTCATTTCCTTTAAGTCCTCTACATCCATTTTTCTGCATACGTCGCAGCTGCATGGTAGTGAATGAAGCCTAGAAAGCTTAATTGTCCCTCTCGATGTCATGTACCTTTCATCTCGCGCGTAAATGGCGTAAGCAGCTGAATCAAACGTATCGCATCCAAGTGCGACGAGGAGTGGGAGCGTAATTGGGTGCCCTGCACCGAAAAGGTGTATTGGGCGCTCTAGGGGGAGTGCCTTCTTGGCTGTTACTACTAGATCTACAAGCTCGTCGAACTTGTACTTCTCCATGAACTGCGTTGGACCTCCAATTCCATGCATTTGAAAGTTCATCTCGCCGATTTTCTTCGCACAGTATTCGACTAAATCTAAGAATTTGCCTCCTTGAACTGGACCCACCCAAATAATGTCTTCACGGGTTGCTGCCTTTAGACTTATTTCTGCGTTCTTCAAAGTCTCCTTCACTCTTTTCAGCGCCTCATTGTATGCTGCCGCTCTGGGTGTCGGTATGTCGAGGATTACGGCAATATCACTGTTCAAGGCTTCTTGAACTCGTATGACTTCATCCGGCCCGATAGATACAGCGCCATATACAAGTATTTGGTAAGCTCCTGAATCCGTCATTATGGTATATGGGAAGTTGAACATTTCATGAATATCCCTTATTGGTGAAGATGACTCATTTAAAAATTTCTTCACTAAATATGCATTTGTTATTATTGTCCTTAATCCGTACTTCTCCTTGATAACTTCTACTGGTATCACATTTTTATGTGGACTAATCACAGGGAAAAAAGCTGGAGTTTCTATAGTTCCACTTTTCGTCCTCAGCCTTCCTATTCTACCTGCCAAGTCTCGGTCTAATATTTCAAAGATCATTTAAGCTTCACTTGGCTTCTTCTTCTCGGACACGAACTGCTCGTAAATGCGCTTAACTCTCTCCGCTACAGGGCCCGTGCCCTCAACAACACCTTCCTCTGTGACTCGCACTCTGTCCATAACTACAATTACCCCTGCTTCTTCATACAACTTAACCATGTTCGGAAACACTTTCTCAAGCCTTTCTGCTAATCCTCTTAAATCGAAAGGCTCCTCCTGTCTAATTATCTCGGAGACGACATCTCCTCGAATAAAAACTCTAGCATAAGTCGCTCCACTTTCATCCTTAGCACTAGACAAGCATAGGCTCAATGTATTGGGATCATATCCAATTAATCGCCCTGAATAGGTTCTTCCCAAGGTGGTCCTAACACTAACCATTTTATCCAGCAACAAAGTTAGCTCTCTCAAGAACCTCGAGCTTCCAGTTGCAGTCAAACTACTAATCATTATTTTTCCTCCAACCGAATTTGGATTAGGCAGAAGCATTTATTTGCTTTTTCATTTAATAGACTTGCTGGTTGGTGGTGCAACTCATGAACTTGTCACTTAAAGCTCGAATTGACAGAATTGAGCCTTCTGAAGTTAAGGGAATCAGGACTTACCACTTTTCCGTATACGATGAAAAGGTAAGCATTGTAGGAGAGCTTCCAGATAGGCTTGTAGATGAAAAAATGAAGAAAGGCGATGAAGTAATCTTCCTAATATCCGATGAAGACATCTCTTTATCAGATCTCTCACAGTTTGGCTCTCCAATCACAATGTTCGAAGGCGTACTTTTTAAAAAGTCAACTTTGGAAACTGAAGGCGCAATCAAGTACTGGATATCTGTTTACGGCTTACAATTCAGAATTTCAAGCGAAAAGGATTTGCTCCCGAACGTTCGTAAAATTCAAATTGCAATTTGTAAGACACCTCCACGCGATTAAATACACTTTCACTTATCTCTCCTCTACCTAACTAATTGTTTAAAAATATTATATGTAAACTGAATGGTACTAATTGTTCTATTAAAAGTATTTAGATATAAGAAAAAGTTTAATAATTAAAACTAAATAATTTTATACTTGGTGTCTACATGATTAACAAGAACATGCGATGCAAAGAGTGTGGAGGTCCCTTGGTTTTATCGAAGTATGGTGAATGGGTTTGTGCAAGATGTGGGCTTGTCGATGACCAATTGCTTTTACCGCCGCTTTTCGAAATAGAGCCTTTATCAGACTTTTCGGCTTCATTTAAAATTTATGTTAGTCCAGATGGGAAGCCGATTAAGCGGGATGGCCTTGGATCAGTAATTCTAAGGTGTAAAGGCCAATTTAAAGATAGTAAGGGTAATGTTCTCAGCTATAAGCGCTTTTCAAAGTTGCAACGCACTCACACGCTTTACTCTCGCTCAGCAAGTATGAAGGTAGGGAGCAATGCGATGGACTCGCTTCGCAGGGCATGTGCATCTATGGATGTTCCAGCTCACGTGTATGAAAGATCATGCTATATTTACTTGAAGGCTTTGAAGTGCGTGAAGAGTAAGGGTTCAAGCTACTCTTTAGCTGCTGCTTCACTGCTAATTGCTTCAAGAGAGTTGAAATACCCCCTCACGTTAAGAGAAGTTGTCCACCTATTCTCGAGCATGGGTCATCGCGTAGTTCCTAGAACAGTTTCAAGACTTGCGGCTGAAATACTGAATAAGCTTGGAATTAAGCACGTCTCAAGAAGTCCTGAAGACTATCTGCCCAAAATTATCAATGAGCTTAGGAATGTGAAGCGCGTGAAGAGGCAGCTCGAGGATCTAGGTCTTGACGGCGATAAATATTTCGTGCTGCTCTCCCAAAAGGCATACTTCGTTTTTAACCTTTTAGGCAACCGCATAAAAGTAGGTAAAAATCCATATCTACTTGCTGTCTCAGTGATTTACGTCGCTGATAAATTAGTTGCCAAAGAATTGAATTGTAAGCCTCTTCTTTCGCAAAAGCTACTTGCGGTACACTTAAACTCAACGGAGTACACTATTAGGCAGCATTATAAGATTATCCGAAGCTGCTTGTCAAATGCTGATAAAAGGCAGGCGTGATGCGAGGTTTAAAATACCTTAATAGCTTCGCCAATTAAGGAGCAATGAGCAATCTATGCCTACTGTCTTCAGTAATTAGGCGAAGCGCAGGAAAGGTTAAGGTGGCTTTTCTCTGCCCCAATAAATGCCGTGCTAGAAGTTCTCTCGGATTCAGTTTATGCATTTCATCTTACGTGTGTGCTACTGCTCCTCTTTTAAAAAGTGGTGCGAGTACATTTTCTCTCTCCTTTAATTTTGCTCATAACGCTCACTTCTCCCAATACATTCTATCACTTGCAAAAGCTGTATACTTTCTTCGCTTTAAGAATTTTAGAAAGTTTAGAGAACTGTATGACTACCTATCTGAAGTTGACTCTCCCTTTAATTCTCTTAAGGATGCGCTTCTACTTCATCCAAGAGTGGGCTTCATTTATTTTGACTTATCTCAAGCAATTAGCTGTTTAAATGACTTCATAAGAAGTGAAAGGCGCTTTCCCGGCCGTTTGATGTCCTACTTAAAATCATTACGGAAGGAATTGTTAGGTGCGTCAAAGCTGAAAGATTATGCTATTCCACTCTCTCTATCAGGTGAAAGCATTGCTGGTTTAGATAGCCCTATAGGTAAGGTTCTTGAGCGCTACCAGCTTGCTGCATTTCTAATTGAAGTAATTTCTACCTCAGAATTTTCCGAGCCAATTTACAAGGTGAATTACCTTGAAGAGTTAACACGTCTATTGCCGGTTGTCTGGTCTGTAAGCACACTTATACGGCTAAAGAGATTTGGAAGTTTTTCTGCTGGGCATGGATACATATCAGCTCTGCTGGCTTCAAGGTTTCGCAAAGCTTTGAGAGCAGTGAAAACGTTTTTCCCGGAAGTTGATGACTGCCACGCTTCTCCTATTGCTCTTTTAGCTGCGTTTGATTCCATTGGCTTCATGAAGCTACTGCCCTTCCTCATCGACGACATGGTTGAAGAGTTCTTCATCGACAGTCCCGGCACCGGCATATACTTGGACCATTCTAGGTGGGGCCGCTGTAAATCCAATGTTTCAACAACCAATATCGATGTTAAGAGGATACTTACTCAACTTAGGGCAGAAAGCAGCCTTAGGCTAGATTACTCTTCCCCATCTTTGAAAACTGACGTAATTACGAAGTTCTTTCATGTTAGAGTTTCAGTTGATGCTCCACCGCTAACGGTTGAGGGGCCTTCTCTGATATTTAGAAGGTTTAGACGGAGGCCGTGGACGATTGTCGACTTGATTAGAAATGGAACTATTTCAAGTGAGGCTGCAGCGTACTTGATTTTCTGCCTATTCAGAAGAAGGAACATTATTGTAATTGGCGAGCCAGCCACTGGGAAGACTACATTAATAAATGCTCTTGACATACTGTCGCCGCCTCATTGGAGGAAAATCACGATAGAATCAATTGTTGAGAGCGTGGGTCAGTTAGATTTGGGGAAGCATCAAGTTCGATTTAGAGTTGACCCATTTGAAAGGTTAGCTCCCATGCGTCGAAAGTACTTAGAAGTTATAAGGCTTCTGCATAGATCTCCAAACTACCTCTACTTAGGGGAGATCTTAACGAAGGAGCATGTTAAAGCTCTGCTCTATGCGCTTTCATCTGGACTGCGGGGATTACAGACGTGCCATGCAAGTTCACCTGAATCCCTACTTGTAAAGTGGGTTATTCACTATGGCGTGCCTGCTTTCTGTCTAAGCGACTTAGATACGATAGTCCTTATGAGGAGGAAGTTAACTTCCCACGTCAACCGCAGATATGTAGCAAGAATTACTGAGCCAGTTCTCACTAAGTTAGATAGCTCCTTGAATTCAGTTAAGCTAATAGATGTTTTCAGGAGAAATTCTTACTTTGAACCTCTAAGATTGGTTATCGACTTGTACGAGTCTCCCACGTTGCAAAGGATTAGAGATGAAGATCCCATCGACAAGGATTCCTTCACTAGAGAGCTCCTATTCTATAAAAAGCTACTGGAGCTTCTCTGCAGCTTGGAAATTACTTCTCCTAAAGCTATTAGCCGCGTGTTTTTAAAGGCGTTTCTCCTTTCGCAAAATGGCGTTTTTGATGTTGAAGAGGTGATTGATGGTGTCAGCTTTTTTGAGTGTTTATAAGATCTTTAATGCTTGTTTGCCTAGCAAGCTGTTTTCCAAGTTTGTTTCTCATGACTATAGAACGGCCATAAACTACCTTTCTATGAAGTATGGATTTTTCAACCTCTCTCCTGAAGATTTCCTTTCTTCAGCTGTTTCATTAGCGCTTATTTCTGGAGTGCTTTCATGTGCAATCCTAACCTACGTTCTTCAAGTAAACCTTCTTTCTAGCTTGGCATTTTCAATTTTGTTGTTTATCGCCACTTACTTTTTCACGGCGTCATATCCCTTAAGAATATATCAGTATGAGCGCTCCATATACTCTCGCTATGCATACTTTGTGTTGAAAGAGCTGAATCTAGTTCTATTATCGACTAACTCTATTTTTGAAGCGATTAACTTCATAAAGTCTGGAGGCTACCCTCTAATATCGCGGGACTTCGATGAAATTATAATGAATTGCGTTAATGGCTTCACTCCAGAAGAACTACTCCAAGAATATGCCCTTAATCAACCTTCAACAACACTGAGGCAAGGTTTAATGGCGATTGAAAGTACGTCTGAAATTTCCGCATCTACTTTGAAGATCTTCTCTAGGTTTTCTTCCTCCGAGATAAGGAGGATTTACAAGGAGCAAAGTGTAAAAATGGAGATGTATTGTTTGCTCATCATAGTTTTGGGGCTGCTGTTCCCATTTACATATACATTCCTACTTTCGTATCTTGGCTTCTCATCCTCTCCACTAGCGTTTCTTATGGCCCCCATTCAGCTGTTTTTCCTGATAATTACTTCCAAAGCTCTACTTGGTCGCGTTGCTGAGCCATTGGGGTGAAAGCTTATGCGTAGATCATTTTCCTTTAAGCTTTTCCCTATCGCCTTAATTCTTTCCCTTTCAATTAGCTTTTTCATAGTTAAGTTTTTCACACTGCCTCGGCTTCTCCTTCCCTTCATAACTGCTTTAATCGCTTTGCCATTGATTTTTCTCAGTTCCTCGCTGCTTCCCAGCTGGAAGGTGGAGGATAATGAGTTTAAGCGTCAGGAAATTGTGGAGCTAGAGAATTTCTTAACGCTTTTTAGCTCCTACCTTAAGCTTGGTTTGAGCCCGGAGGCGTCATTGTTAAAGGCTTGCAATCAGTACTCTGGAGCGTTAAAGTCCTTATTTACTTCAGTTATTCAGTCAGCAATTACTACGGGTGGATCTGCATCCGATACATTAATCTATTTAAGTAGAAAGCTAAGATGCCCTGAAAGTAGGCGCATATTAATTCTCTTTTCTAGAGCCTTGAAAATGGACTCCAAACGTTTTGGTAATTCAGCTATGGCTATTATTTCTTGCCTTAAGGAGAATAGAGCTCTTAAAGAGTATGTCGACCTGCTTTTCTCCAAAATGAGGCTGAGAGCTTCGCTCTTAGCAGTGGTGTCATCAGCTGTATTAGCTGTTATGACAAGATTGGCTCCGCTTTTTTCAATTTTGAGAATTGCAGCATCTAGTACGGAGCTACCCTCAGCTTTTCCTCAATCACCTGCAAGCTCTACTTTATTTATGGCATTATCAATGTTGGCTTTCATGAACTCCTACTTTGTTTCACTAATTGTTCATCATAGGCATCCACTTCTGCTATCTGCTGCTTCAATCGTAGTGTATGCTTTAGTGTATCTCCTCTTTCCTCAGCTCCTACTTAGCTTTTAAATATGTTCTTTCTCAGTAGTCTGGCGGGAGCAATTGAAGAAACTGTATTATGCATTTAGTAATTTGCTCAAGAATCGGAAGGGATCTCCCTTACTTGAGGAAGGGATGCTTATTGCTCTCGCCATAATGACGCTTGCAGTAATTTTTTCGATAGCTCTCGGCATATTGGGTGAAGTTCAGGAGATTGTTGAGAATATGGGCTTCACAACAGACAACTTCGTGAATTCGTTGGATGCACTATGGAATAAGATATTAGCGTTTCTCGGTCTCCAAAGCTGAGTAAGTGCGCAGGAAGTCGTCGAGAATGCCTTCATCGCTCAACTTCTTAATCCAATTAATTCTTCCAGGCTTATACTGATCGCCATCACTTATCGCTTTCAGTATTTCATTAACGATTTCATCCGAGTTTTTGCCAGTAGCATCTATTTCTCTAACCATATCCTCTCCATAGGCTTGTATTGCCCTTATCAAGCATTCATCCAGCACTTCAGCCAAAACGTTTTCTCGCACCTTCTTTATCGGCCATTTGCGCTTAATCAGCCTTTTTTCAAGCTCTCTAGGGTCGACTCTTAGAACTATTGCGCACTTGATGAGCTTCCTTGGCACTATGTCGGCAAAGTGCCCTTCTACCACCACATCTCTATCGCTGCTTTCAATGATTTCTACAAGCTTTTTCAGCAGCCTTCTTTTATCTGCAATTTTCGCTCCACTTCGCCTTTCATCTATTCCAACATAGAGCTTCTCATCCTCAATTAATCTAGAAATGTCAATGTGAGTTGCATTGAGAACGGAGGTCAGCTTTTTCGCAACCGTGGACTTCCCCGTTCCGGGTGATCCTTGTATAACTATAACCTTTTTCATCATTTAATCCCATCTACTTATTTATTTGAAGACATAATAATTTGTTGAGGTTAACTAAATGAGCAGAATTAGAGAAATTCTCAACCGCATATTCTGGCACCCTAATGAAGACCCCAAAAAATATGAAATCGTATTTGTGCATAGGGGGGCTCCGAACAATCTAAAGGTGATACCTGCGTGGTGCATAGTTAAGGTTAATCCTGGAAGCTTCGAGTACTCGATTGGTGGGGAATATGCCAGAATTCCTTTCCACCGCATTGTAGTGATTAGGGATGTTAAGTCCGGTAAAATCGTGTGGAGGTCGCGGAGGCATGGTGCAGCAGCCTTTCTCGAAGGTGCCTGAAATTCCCTCGGCTGAATCCCTAATTGACGTAGCGGTCCGACGAAGTTTGAAAGCTTCTCCCTCCGTACCCTTACAGGCTCCCCGAATATTGAAGGTTAAGCGTATTGCGGAGGCGAGAATCAGGTCCTTGGGAGACATCTTATGTAGCAAGCTTAATTCAATTTACGCTGCGCTGCCGAGCTTGAGGGATTTACACTCCTTTTACAAGTCTCTTTTAGGTTTGGTGGTAGAATATGAGGACTACAGTAAGGCTAGAAATAGGTTGAAAGCTTCTCAGAGAATTATAAGGAAGCTGATTAAGGAGTACTCTAATAAAGTAAGGGGAGCAGCAACTCCTGAGGATGTCACCAGAATTCGAAGGGAAGCTTACGGTAGAATACTTTCAGTTATTAGGAGAATTAAAAAGCAATTGGACCTCCTGGAAGAAGTCAGAAAGGCTCTGCACAAGGTTCCTTCAGTAGATCCTCAAGGCGTGATAGTGGTTGTTGCAGGCTACCCAAATGTGGGTAAGTCTACTTTTGTCAGTAAGGTCTCCACGGCAAAGCCCAAGATCGCGGAGTATCCTTTTACGACAACTGAGATAATTGTAGGTCACTTAACTCTAAATAACTTTAGAGTTCAAGTTATAGATACTCCTGGGCTGCTTGATCGCCCAATCTACAAGCGAAATAGAATTGAGAGAATGGCAATTGCCGCCATCGAGCACTTGGCGGACTCCATAGTCTTCATCATAGATCCCTCAGAAACGAGTGGTTACACCATTGAAGAGCAGCTTTCGCTTCTCAACGAAATTAAAAGTACCTTCAAAAATACGCCTATCATACTGGCATTAAATAAGGTGGATGTATCTTCTCCAAGTCAGATTAAAGCATGTGAAGATGCTTTAGGCGCACCCCTATTCAAGATGGTGGCGAAGGATGGCGTTGGCATACGGGAAGTTCTAAATGAGGCGATAAAATTGGCTAAAGCTTCTGATCGGTTAACCGTGATAGGGGTTAATCAGTCCTAGTCCATGTACTTTAATTTTCGCTCTGCCATTCCGGTGCTTTTCGACCTGGAATTTCACGCCTAAAATTTTCTCGATGATGGCAATATTAGTCTCAGCGTGCAATGTTAATTCTGTAACCAGTATCTCTGAAAGTCCACTTGCTATTGCCATGTATGGGGGGAGCATATCTCCGAGATGTCTGTCGATGGGAGCTCTCTTTGAAATTTCACTTACAAGTTTCCTAGCTGCCTCCACGCCTACATTTTCAGCTCTTTTCCCCCGCTCGCCGAGAGCATCTGATCCCAGAATTGCTCCTCTATTGCTGCTAGCCCAAAGCACTATCCCGCTGCCAGGCCCTAAGTGCCTATCTTCTTCAGGCTTGTACCACTCTACGCCTATGTTTACATTGGTAAATCCTGCTTTCTCGAGGAATGAACGGGCTGCATTAGCTTGCCTTTCAGCGACGTGCCTAGGCAGCCTGACGCAGTGGGATATTCCCTCTATTTTAACGATTTCTCCCAGCTCAACTGCTCTAATGGGATTTATTTTCCTAACCGGTTTCGCAATGACGCGTACTTTTCCTCCACCCTTAGGGTAGTGACCTCTTCTTAAAACATGAACTTCTACGTGATAGCCCATTCTTGTTAAATGCGGTAGGAATACGTGCTTGATATAGTCTATTGGGGGGCTCCACTTAACGTCGGTTCCTCCAGTAATTTCAATCTCCGTTTTCTCCGGCGAAAATGCGAGTGCAGGCAGGATTGCTTGTAATACGAGTGAAATGCTTCCTGCCGTACCTATATTTACTTTGATTTTGCCTGAAGCTCTAGTTTTCGGATGAAATGTTAGAGTTGTTGATCCTGGCTTTAATCCTTCAACCTTCGCTCTCGTCAGTGTGGCTAGTGCCCTTACTCCCTCCATGTGCTGCGGCCTTAGACCTGGATTTGGCCGCTTAGCTCTAATGTTGTAAATTTTAACCGGCTTCATGCTTAGTGCCGAGAGGGCAATGGCAGTGCGAAGCACTTGCCCTCCGCCCTCTCCAATTGAACCGTCAATTTCAATTATTTCCAAATTAACTCCCTCCACTCCGAATGCTACTTACAAGGTGGAGCGCGCTGCATATATTTATCTTCCATCAATTTCTTAAAGTTAAAATACTTGGCTACAATCAACATTTGTGGGGTTAGTCAATTGAGCAGGTGGCATAGAGGCGCTTACGTCGGGAAGTTTCAGCCCTTCCATAAAGGACACTTGAAGTGCGTAAAGTATGTGCTTGACAGGGTTGAGGAGTTGATAATTGTTCTTGGAAGTTCCCAGTACAGCCATAGTTTAGAGAATCCATTTACAGCTGGTGAGCGAATTGAAATGATACGCCTAGCTCTTAGGGAGGCTGGAATTCCCTGCGACCGCTACATGATTGTTCCCGTACCTGACACGAATTGCGTACATGCTTTATGGGTTGCGCGCGTGGTCAGCTACACCCCCAAGTTTGAGGTCGTTTTTTCCAATGAACCATTAACTCGGCGCCTATTCTATGAATCTGGCTTTGAGGTTCAGAACATCCCATTCTTTGACAGAGAGGTTCTTTCAGCAACGGAAGTTAGGCGTAGAATGATTAGCGGCGAAAATTGGGAAGAGCTTGTGCCTCCAATTGTGGCTAAGTATATCAAGTCCATTAAGGGCGTGGAGCGGCTAAAATCTCTAGCAATAAAAGATAAGCCTCCATTTAAAGTTCAACTATGATCTCATCGCCAACTTTCACGCTGTACATTTTTGCTGCACTTCCCATGTTTACTGCTATTTCGAGTAGATTGAAGCTGTCTACTACGGCTAAAGTGCTGCCGGCTGAAGCATCTCCATACGCTCTGCTCAGTCTAACTTCCATCTTAACTTGCCCCTTCACATAGACGCTAATCTTATCGCCAAACTTCACGCCCTTCTTCCATAAGATCTCTTCAGGTATGTTTGTGACTATGTTGCCAAAGCCATCTATGTAAACAACTTCACCCACAACTCTTCCATCGGCAATCCTGGGCTCAGGAAATGGGCTTCTAATATAATCTGAAATTTCTACACCCACTTCTTCAGGGTCAACCCCTATGGCTATATGTGCTGCTACGGGTGCGAATATGTCTCTGCCGTGAAATGTTGACGATACCTCCTTAAGCATGTACTTGGGGTTGCTAATTTCAAGCACCTTTACAATTTCCTCGTTATGCGCAGCCAGCATTAAAAGCCCGTTATCAGGCCCGACAAATATGCTTCGCTTTGTGACTACAATTATTGGGCGCCTTGATGTGCCAACTCCAGGATCTACAACCCCAACGTGCACTGTCCCCTCCGGAAAGTAGGGGGTAACTGCCGCTAAAATGAATGCCCCCTCTCTCACATTGAACTTATCCACCTCATGCGTGATGTCAATGATTTTAGCGTTTGGAGCGATGCTTAAAATCACGCCTTTCATTGCCGCAACGTACGGATCCTTAACCCCAAAGTCGGTTAGCAATGTTATGATTCTGCTCATTTCCTTCTCACAATAAGCTTTTAGTATTATTAAGTAGATAAGCTTGGTGACGAGGTGATGCTATGTTAATCATGCTTCCTGGCCCCACAAATGTGCCGTCTAGAGTGCTTCAAGCAATGGTTAAACCGATAATCAGCCATAGGGGACCCGAATTTCACGAGCTTTATGAGAGAATTTCGGAAAACTTGAAGTACGTATTTCAAACAGGCAATGACGTCTTTGTACTGACTTCTTCGGGGACTGGCGGCGTAGAGTGCGCTGTAAGCAATTTAATTGCCCCCAACGACAAAGTGGTAGTTCCCGTGAACGGCGTTTTTTCGAAGCGTTTAAGCGACGCCATTAGAGTCTATGGAGGTAAGCCGATAGAGGTAAGCTTAAAGTGGGGATCAGCTCCTTCCTACGATGATGTGAAGAGAGTTTTGGAAGAGGAGGAAGACGTCAAAGCTATAGCTGTTGTTTACAATGAAACTTCAACTGGAGCTAAGTGCATCGACTTGGGAAGAATCGGCGAGCTGGCAAGAAGCTACGGCTTACTCCTCATAGTTGATGCAATTTCAATTCTAGGTGGAGATGAGCTGCCCGTAGATAAGTGGAATATTGACGTATGTGTAACTGGTAGTCAAAAGTGCTTAGCTTGTCCCCCAGGCCTAGCCCTCATCTCCGTAAGTGAGCGTGCCCTAAAAGCGGCAGAGAAGAATTCTGCAAGAAAAGCTTACTACTTCGACTTCGTAAAGTTGAAGAATTTTCATGAAAAAAGTGAAACCCCATTTACTCCAGCCCTACCGCTGCTATATGCCTTGGATGAAGCCCTAAAAGTGATAGTAGAGGAAGGGTTGAAAGCTCGAATTGAAAGGCATAGGCGATGTGCGAGTGCTTTCTACTCTGCACTTGAAGCTCTAGGTTTAGAAATTTTCCCTGAAAGGGATGTTCGATCTAACACCGTAATAGTTGCTAAAGTTGCAGGCAGAGTTGATGATGCTGAGTTGAGGCGCTACCTGAAAGAAGTTCATGGGATAGTCATAGCTGGAGGAATGGGCGCTCTTAAAGGGAAGGTCGTAAGGATTGGCTGCATGGGGATGATCTCGCAGGACATGGTGCTGCAAACGGTGTCAGCATTAGAGGATGCTTTGATGTCTCTTGGGTGCAATATAAAGCGAGGTCAAGCTGTCAATGCAGCTAAGGAAGCATTGGCTAAGTAGCGTGTCAGAGCTTTTAACTTTCCTCATCATTTTAAGCGCTCAGCCAGCTCATCATCCACGCGAAAGAGTTATGATTTGCTGAGTTATATAGTTTTGCGATAGCATATGAAGGCGCTCGTCATAGGGGACTTCCACATACCTACTAGGGCTAAGTCCATACCTAAGCAGTTCTTACCACTAATTAATGAAGGCAACTTCGACTTAATTCTATCAACAGGGGACTTCGTTGAGAGAAAGGTGCTCTCGTACTTAGAGAACATAGCAACTACAGTGTGGGTAGTGGGTAACATGGATTTTTTCGCGTATGAGCCGAGGGAGAGGGTAGTGGCATTGGAGGGCTTCCGCGTGGGATTGACGCATGGAGCTCAAATATACCCTAGGGGGGATCCCCGCAAACTTCACAGTTTAGCTTTAACTTTGGGTGTGGACGTTCTGATTTCAGGTCACACGCATATTGCCTCTACGAAGCTGGTAAATGGCATTTTACTGCTAAATCCAGGAAGCGCTACTGGGTGTTGGAGTGGAACTGGGGGCTCCCTAGTTCCCAGCTTCATGATCCTAAGCGTTGAAGGAAGCAAAATTTCAGTTTCAGTTTATGAGCTCGTGAAGTCTGAAGTCCGCGTAACCGCCAAGACATTCATGAAGTCGAGCGGCGGTAAAATCGTACTAAGAGCTACTTAGAATTTCCTCCCAAAGCTTAAGCATTGACACTGCAGTTTCTTCATCGAGCTTTTGAATAGCAAAGCCAGCATGAACTATGACGTAATCTCCAGGTAAAACTTCATCCTCAATTAGCGTGAGCAGTATTTCTCTCTGTACTCCGCCAAAGTCTACAGTTGCTCTATCTCCATTAACCGATACAACTTTTGCGGGGACTGCGAGGCACATGTTCACTCGCTATTCTGTTCACCAAAAAAGTAATTTAACTGTTATGTTAAATGTTGTCGCGCGCCTAAGTGGTGAGGGAGCATGCCTCTGAACAAAGGGGACTTCATACTAATCGACTTCGTAGCCAAAGTGAAGGACACCGGCGAAATATTCGATTTAACTATTGAGGAGGTTGCGAAGAAGGAGAACATCTACCGTGAAGATGAAATTTATGAGCCGATGCTAGTGGTAATAGGGGAAGGCTGGATTCTCCCTGGGCTTGAAGAAGAACTGATGAAGATGAAGCCGGGCGAGCAAAAGGTAATTGAGCTCCCCCCGGAAAAGGCCTTTGGAGCAAGAGATCCATCCAAAGTTAAGATTGTTCCAGCTAGGGAGCTAACTAAAAGAGGCATAACCCCGCGCCCGGGAACACGAGTCGAAATCAACGGCAACTTTGCAGTAATTAGGAGTGTTGGCGGAGGGCGAGTTGTACTCGACTTCAACCACCCCCTAGCCGGTAAGACGCTAGTGTATGATGTTAAGATAGTTAAGAAGCTGAAGAGTGCGAAGGAGAAGATTCTGGCCTTAATTCACAGGAGAATTCCGCGCGTACCTGAGGAGAAATTCGAAGTTAAGGTTAGAGGCGAAGATGTCACCATAGAGCTGCCGGAGGAGGCGTACTTCGTAGATGGACTTCAATTCGCCAAGCGGGGAATCGCAAGGGACATTGAAAAGTTTTTCTCAAACATAAAGTCGGTGAAGTTCGTTGAGAAGTACGTTTTTAAGCGCGAAGCCGAAAAGGCGGCGGCTACTAAGAAAGAATCGGCCGAAGAACAGCCTTCAAAAGCTTGAAATTCAATGGGCAGTTGATTTCATCTAGGAGCTTCTCGATTTTAACTTTATCTCCATCCCTTAGGCCCTGTGGCTGGCAAAGCAACTTAAACGCGCATGTTTCTTGGCATAGTATGGGGTAATACGCTATGATTACTCCCTCAACAGCCAGCCGCTTCTCAATCGCTGCTTCAACAGCTGCCTCCACAACCTCTACGACAACCACTCTTTCTTCATGTAGTGGGCATATGTGGCTTTTCCTTCTAACGCCTACAACTTCATATACTCTGCCAACCTTCAAGTTCTCTATACAAACTTTTCGCAGTGAGCAGTTGGTGCACTCCTCAGCTCCTCCCTCATGAATAAACTTGTAGCCAATTCTCGCGCATTTTTCGCTGAGCAATGTTATCTTCCTACTCGATAACCCCTGTGATCCTTGCAACTTTCTCGGCAGCCTCCCATGAGAGTCCAGATTCCCCTAATATAGTATATCTATCAGGCCTTATTTTATGAGCTATCGTTAGGGCTTTGATGATTTCGTAGTCGCTGACGCCAAGCTCCTTAGCAGTCGTTGGTGCACCTATGATCTTTAAGGTTTTTCTTATTTTCCTCCAATTTCCTCCATGAAGGTACATCATCATGATAGCTCCTACACCGCACTGCTCTCCATGCAGCGCTGGCTTCTTGGCTATCAGGTCGAGTGCGTGGCTGAAGAGGTGTTCCGATCCGCTGCAGGGCCTGCTACTTCCTGCTATGCACATTGCAATTCCACAGCTTATGAGTGCTTCAACAATTGTCCTCAAGCTTTCCGGCATCCGCCTAGAAATGTACTCTGCATGCTTAACCACTATGTTCGCTGAGAGAACTGCCAGTGACGCAGCGTAATCTCCGTAGTACTCTCCCCTAAGCTTATGGGCTAGCCTCCAGTCTCTAACCGCCGTGAATTTAGCAATGATGTCGCCGCATCCGCTGGCGAGCAGCCTGTATGGCGCTTGAATTATGAGGTCCACGTCTGCTATGATGGCAACTGGAGGTTTTGCCGGCATAGAGGTGGGGCCGTTCAGCCCCCTTAGCGATGCACGTGGAGAAGCTATTCCATCATGGCTTGCTGCCGTTGGCATGCTTATAAATGGAATGTTTTCCTTGAATGCGGAGAGCTTCGCGATGTCTATTGCCTTTCCTCCTCCAACTCCTATAACTGCTCTAGCTTTAACTTCCCTAACCAGCTCTCTAACCTTATTGACTTCAGCTATTGACGACTCAGCCGAAACGTGGATTGTGGCATTTATCTTTGATTCTTCAAGGATTTCTTTCACCCTATCGCCTGCAATTCTCCTAACTTTAGGTCCAGTTACGATTACTGCAGACTCGCCTATTCCAAGACGTTTACAGACTTGAGCAATTAAATTCAGCGTTCCTGAGCCAACTACGATATCCTGGGGGAGCTTTATTTCGTGAATTCTCATTTAATCACAGCCTTAAGGCTCTTCAAACTACTTACTAAAATTTAAAGTAACACTTAAATAGTCGTCGCTATTCACTTTATGCGAAGCTTTTACGCGCAGCTACTTTTCGCTGGAGGAGCACTTCATGATGCATCCTAATTTCACAGGAGGGCAAGTTGATTCTTCGCTGAAGATTGCGGTTACTGGGACAACTACAGTTGGTGTAATTTGCCGTGATGGCGTGATCCTTGGAGCTGATCGAAGGGTCACCGCAGGGCACTACATCGTTCACAAGAAAGTTAAGAAGATATTCAAGCTCGATGAGCATCTGGCTGCGACGATGGCCGGAGTGGTTGCGGATGCCCAGCAGATAATGGAGGTGGCGAGCTCCAACATTAAGCTTTATAGGTACTCGACTGGAGTGCCAATTAAAGTTAAGTCAGCAGCAACTCTATTGTCCAACATCTTGGCCGGCGCGAGGCTGCTGCCCTACATAGTTCAAGTGCTAGTTGGAGGAGTGGATGTCACTGGGCCAAGGCTATTCTCATTGGATCCCTTCGGATCTCTAACTGAGGAGACTTTCATAGCGACTGGCTCCGGCTCGCCGGCTGCATTAGGGGTGTTGGAGGATGCCTATAAGCCTGAAATGAGCGTTGATGAAGCTCTAAAAGTGGTAGTTAGAGCGATTAAGGCTGCTATGAAGAGGGACCCCGCAAGTGGAGAGGGTTTCGACTTAGTTGTGATTACTCGTGAAGGCTGCCGAGAGCTGCCTTGCGAGCAGATTGAAGGGTAGTGCAATAATCGTAAAGGCGGTATAGGTGGAGGTTCAACATGGTGATTGAAGATACGTTAGTGATGATTAGAGAGGTTATCTTGAAAACGGTTCCGCTTGATGCGCGCATCACTAGAATTGAATTTGAAGGCCCTGAAATAGCAATATACTCGGCGAACCCTAAAGTCCTAATTGAAGACGAGTCCATAGTCCGCAAAATAGCTAAGGTAATTAAAAAGAGGATTATTGTTAGAAGCGACCCGAAGGTTAGAGCACCTCAAGATAGAGTTGTTGAAGTTGTAAAGGAGAAGATTCCACCTGAAATTCAAGTTGGAGAAATATACTTCGATGACTCTTTTGGCGAAGTGATCATAGAGGTCGACAAGCCAGGCCTAGTTATAGTTAAGCACGGTGATGCTCTAAGGCAAATAGCCTTAGAAACCAATTGGCGGCCGAGAGTTATTAGAAAGCCTCCCATGAATTCGATAACCTTGGATTGGGTTAAAAGCCTCACTCTCCAGGAAAGTAATTACAGGAAGAAAATTTTGCGAAACGTCGGCTCCCGCATTCACCGCCCAATTGTGTTTAAGTCAGGCGACATACGCATAACATGCCTGGGAGGCTTCAGGGAGGTTGGCCGCTCAGCAATACTCGTAGAGACACCTGAAAGCATGATTCTGCTGGACTGCGGCGTGAAAACAGGAGTTTCATACTCCATAAACGAGTTTCCGCGGCTTGACGCGCCTGAATTTGACATTGAGCGGCTTGATGCAGTCGTAATTTCTCATGCCCACCTAGATCACTGCGGCTTCCTTCCCTTCCTATTCAAGTACGGTTATGATGGGCCGGTTTACTGCACTAAGCCCACGAGGGATTTGATGGCCCTCCTCCAAGTAGATTACCTGGAAGTAGCAGCGAGAGAGGGCGGATTGACGCCATATACCATGAGGGAAGTGCGTGAAGCACTGCTACATACTATCCCTCTGGACTTTGGAGAGGTAACGGATATAGCGCCTGATGTCAGATTAACCTTCCATAACTCAGGCCACATATTGGGCTCAGCCATGGTTCACCTGCATATAGGTGAAGGAGCACACAACCTCGTGTACACCGGCGATTTCAAGTTTGGCAGAACGCGTCTGCTGGAGCCTGCCACCTACGTCTTTCCTAGAGTTGAGACGTTAATTATTGAGAGCACTTACGGTGCTCCATCCGACGTTCTTCCACAGCGAATTGAAGCTGAGCATCAGCTAATAGAAATCGTCAGCCAAACAATAAGCCGAGGAGGGAAGGTGCTCATTCCAGTATTATCTGTTGGAAGAGCTCAGGAGATAATGCTTGTGTTAAATGAAGCTTTCACTATGAAGTACCTGCCAAAGGTGCCAGTTTACGTTGAAGGGATGGTTCAGGAAGCAACAGCCATTCACATGGCATATCCTGAAAACCTTTCAAAGTCATTGAGAGAGAAGATGCTTCACAAGAATGAGAACCCATTCATGGGAGAAGAATTTCACCTCGTCTCTCCAAGAACTAATAGGGAGGAGCTCGTGGAAGGTGACCCCTGCATAATAATTGCCACTTCAGGAATGCTCACAGGCGGCCCAGCACTAGAATACTTCAGACTCATGGCTTCGGACGAGAAGAACTCAATCGTATTCGTTTCATATCAAATTTCGGGGACACTTGGACGCAGAGTTCTAAGCGGAGTGAAGGAAATTCCAATAGTAACTCGAGGAGGTAAAAGCGAAATAATTCAAGTGAAACTTCGAGTGCATTCAATTCAAGGATTCTCAGGGCATAGCGATAGGCGGCAGCTACTTGGCTTCATGAAGAGAGTTACTCCAAGGCCGGAGAAAGTCATAGTGTGCCATGGAGAGGAGGCTAAAGCTGTAAATCTAGCAGAAACATTTCAGCAAATATTTAAGGTAAATGCTTACGCTCCACACAACTTGGAAACCATTCGCCTAAAGTAGTAGGGGTCTCACCTATACACTTCACGAAGTAGCCTCCACAGCCTATCGCCGACATAGTGCAGGTTTTTGACGACCTTGCCCTTCTTGATGTTCTTCAATTCGGCTGAAGATGTGAGCGCAATGCCGATTGCTATAACTTTTTGATACATTTCATCGACGATAGCCACTGGATCTCCAGTTTCAAATGCTCCTTCAGTTCGAACCACTCCAGGAGCCATCACGTCAGCTCCATTAGCAATATGGGGGATTGCTCCTCGATCAACGACTATTTTGGGGAGGTCCTCGGAGCAAACATGCATTGCAGTTATTGTAGGTATAAGCGTGTTCTCATTGAGCTTGATTAGCACCGGGCGCCCATCTATGGAGTAGATTTCATGTCCCTTATTCGTAACCATGTACTCGACATTAACTCTTTTGGAGCTAATCGCCAATGAAGCATAGAGCTTCGGGTACAGCTTGCTCAACATGTGCAAAATACTTTTTGTTTCTCTCCCCCTTAAAGGGTGTCTGTGCTTCACTTTCAACGCTGCCCCTCCCGAAACCTGATTAACAGCTAGCAACCGTTATTTTTAAATTGTAGCGATTATTTTACCATGACAGCAGACACTGGTGATGTCAATGGCAGAGTCTACGACTATTGAAGTCCTATCCAAGGCTCTTGGAGGCCTTGTTCTAGTTAAGCTTAAGGGCGGTAGAGCTCTTAGAGGAATTTTAAAGAGCTTTGATCAACACTTAAACCTCGTGTTGGAGGACGCTGAGGAAATAGTTGAAAGTGGAGAGCCGAAGAAGCTTGGAACACTTATTATTAGAGGCGACAACGTCGTTTTAATATCGCCCTCCGAAACGTGATGGGGGAATAGTAAATGACTAAAGGAACACCGTCATTTGGCAAGAGAGGTAGGCGTAAAACGCACATACGCTGCAGGCGATGTGGAAGGCACTCTTATCACATTAGGAAGAAGTACTGTGCAGCATGCGGATTTGGAAGATCCAGTCGCATAAGAAGATATTCTTGGGCTAACAAGAAGGTCAATAGAGTTCGAGTGAGGTAAATAACTTAAATTGGATTCTACAACTTAAGCATTTGAGCCGACAATTTAATGGGCGGAAAGCCTATTCAATTATGTGCGCTAAGTGCTCATGAGAACTTTCAGCTTTCACTAAAAGCCGTAGCTGAAGCAGCTAAAAGTAGTTGTTGGTGGACCGGGCGGGATTTGAACCCGCGCCCTCCCGCATGCCAAGCGGGCGCTCTTCCAGTCTGAGCTACCGGCCCACTAAAAATCGTGGATGGTTAAGATTTAAACTTTGCCTATATTGCCTTGCAGCTATTCAGCACTCCGCAAGTGCACTTCTTTGCCAGTCCCTTATCACCTAAGTCAACTTAAAATTTCATTTAGGGCTTCCTCAACAGTCACTTCTCGCTTTACCTTAAATATCAATATGCCGTGCTGCTCCAGTATGGATGTAACGGTCGGCCCAATTTCCCGGGCAATTACAGCATTTATCCCCGAGTCTATGAGCATCTTAGCTACTATTGGCCCAACGCCATGGGAGTAGGAAAGCACGGGGTTCCTAAGCACTTTAACTTCCTTCACTTCTCCCTCCTTAACTTCGACTATGGTGAATGATGGAGCTCTTCCGAAGACATTTGAAACCTTATCCTCCAATCCGCCCTCCCCAAATGATGGGATTGCAACAACCATTTTCCTACTCTTATCCAATCTGAGCACCATTTTGTGCAATTGCACTTAATTATTTAAGAATTTATCGCTAATTTGGAAATTGCTGTTGGAGCTCCCTGCCCAGATCTAAATGTCTTTTTAATTTTTTCATAAAAATCTTAAGATTATTTGTATAGTGGCCAGAATTTAGGGAGAAACGAGCTAACCCTTCTCTTCTTTTGAGTAACCGATTTCTACGAATCCGGTAACAATAGATATTATTGCTTCTAAAGAATGAATTCAGCTGTAGCAGTTCTATAGAGGAAACTTAAGATAATTTTTGGAGCCCCGGGCGGGATTTGAACCCGCGACCAACGGCTTTCCTGCATTGTTACAAGGCCGCCGCTCTACCGCTGAGCTACCGGGGCTCCTCCAGCAATATAGGTTAATTGGAGTGGAATTTATTTTTTAAGGTGAAGTACGCGGGGGAAAGCCCCTTAGCTATGATGTTTGCAATTCTTAGAGGCTCCGGAGTTCTCCCCCAAACTGTGATTTTCCGCAAAAATTCCTCTGCCTCACTCAGCGTCGTGCCGATAACTTCCACGTATAGGGGGTTTTCTTCAGGTTTAACTTGCACCATATGTATTCCCTTGGAAGCTTCAATTACTCTCTCTATAATTCTCCACCTCACCCTCCAGTCGCTGAAGTGTTTTTGAAGGGCGCTTAGAACCTCCCTATTATTAGGCTTGTCCTTGCTTACGATCACCAATGGGACTTTGAACTTCCTCCACAGCTTTACGGCATCTATTAGGTTGAATCCTGCGAATGATATTCCTCCGAGAAGTACGTAATCTATTGGAGCAGCCTTATCTAAGATTAGTGCGGCCTTTTCTGTGGCGTCGAGTCCATCCACTTCAATGCTCTCACTTACAATTTTCACTATTCTCATACCGCTCAACTTAACTCCTACGAGTAGAGTCTTCCCTCCTCTTTTCGGGCGCTTACTTGGAAGTTTTCCATCTTCAATTCCAAGAATTCTCATTTCATCCCTGCCTGTCCAACGGCTTTAGCTAGAAATTCATCGCTTAGCAGTCCTTCCCTTAAGCTCTTCTCGCTTATGCTTAGCCTAATAACTTTAGTTCTTCCATATCTCCCTTTACTAACGACCTTGGCATTCACTATTCCAAGCATGTCCAGCTCATTGATTAGATCGGTCACTCTTCTTTGAGTCAGCTCGTCTAAACTTAGTTGCTTGCACATTTCCCTATAGGCATTGTACAGCTCTCCAGTAGTTGCCTCCTTCTTGCCTGAAGTGCTTAGTAAGTGTAAGGCCAGCACCACTATCTTTGAGTGGAGAGGCAGGGTTCTAAGCACTTCAACAACTCTATCCCTTTCAATTTCTCTATGTGCTTTGCGCACGTGCTCAACTCTAACTTTATCGCAGCCTTCTCGCTCAGCTATTTCGCCGGCAATTCTCAGTAGGTCAAGAGCCCTCCTTGCGTCTCCATGTTCCTTAGCGGCTAAGGCGGCGCAGAGCTCAATCACTCCCTCCTCAATCACCCCGGGCTTAAAGGCATCTCGTGCCCTCATCCTTAAGATATCTTCAAGCTCTGGAGCAGTATATGGCGGGAAGACGAGCTCTTCCTCGCCTAGGCTGCTTAGAACTCTAGCGCTTAGGTAGTCGGTGAACTTCAGGTCATTTGTTATTCCTATAATGCATACTTTAGACCTGCGTAGCTCGGTGTGAACTCTAGTTAGCTTGTATAGCAGGTCATCTCCACTTTTCTTTACTAGGGCGTCGACTTCGTCTAAAACTACAATTAATATTCCTCCACGCCTATCTATTCCTCCAATGAACCTCTTAAAGACCTCAGCTGTTGACAGCCCTGTGAAAGGCACTTGAACGCCAACTGCCTCGCATAACTTTGCAAGCACTCTGTAGTTGGTGTCTTCATGTCTGCAGTTGACGTACACCGTAGATAGCTCTGTTTCAGCTCTCCTCCTCTTCTCCAAAGCCTTAAGCACGTGCTTTGTAACGGCAGTCTTTCCAGTTCCAGTTAACCCGTAAAGGAAGACGTTTGAAGGTCTCTCGCCTTGAAGGGCTGGAGCAAGTATCTTAGCTAGAGCTACAATTTGATTCTCCCTATGCGGAAGCTCATCTGGAATGTAGTCTGGCCTCAAAAGCTCCCTATTCTTGAAGATCTTGGAGTATAGCACCCTCGAAAACAGCTCATCAAGTATCTTCGACAAACTTTCACCAGCAGGTTATTCCATTTGAAATATGGGTATATAACCTTTCATGCAATTAAAATGCTTGCTCAGCCAAGCGAATATATACCTTCAATCAACGTATTATCATGGTGACGCCATGGCTTTTAGAAGAGGATACAAAGCCGAAATCGAGCTAGTTGCAATGCTCAAATCCAATGGGTTCTATGCTGTTAGGCTTCCAATAAGTGGAGGGAGAAGTTTCCCATGCGACGTCTTAGCAGCTAAGGGAGACGATAGAAGAGCATACCAAGTTAAAGAAACGAAAGCTGACAGGGTTTACTTAAGCAAAGATGAGGTCGCGTTGCTCCTCAACTTCAGCAAAGCCTTCAACTTCAAAGCCTACGTGGCCGTAAAGTGGAAGGGGCGGAGAAAGAAGAAGTGGACCTTCATAGAAGTGAAAAGCGCTGAGCCGCTGAAAATAAAGTACGAAGAAACTTAAACCTCACCAATCGCCTTAGAAATCTCCTCAATAATTCCAGATATCTTCTCTTTAAGAGACCTATCATCAGTAACTTTCTCATAAAGCCTCAAGGCCATAATAACAACTTCAACATCACCCTTTCTGAGAGGAATGAAAACTTTTGCCTCGGTCAACGCAAATCCCACCATACGGGCAGTGAACACTTAATTAATGATATATGCCCCTACCACTCTGAGTTCAAAGTGCTCCTACTAATATTTATAATTTTACAAACGAAATCCTAAACCACCAACATAAACGCTTGAAAACCCAAGCAGAATACTCTAAAAATATTGAGTAAAAGTGAGTAGAAACCCTCTTACGTTGCCGTTATACGTTCTTGGCTAGCATATCATCAAGCAGGGCGCTCAAGCTTAAGGTGCATTGTGGTGCGGGGGGTGGGATTCGAACCCACGCAGGCTTGCGCTGCCACCGGCATGATGCCAACCGGCAGCATCTACGCCACGGGATGGCTTATCTGGCCCCCGTGGTTGGGACTCGATCTTAAGTCCCGCGCCTTTGTCCTGACTCGGCCACCCCCGCGCTGTGCTATTTTAGTGTTATTTGTGGGTATTAATTTTTCTTTAATTTTGTTGTGTGGTGGAAGTGGGTGATTGCTACTTGCGGGTTTGGTGGGCTTTGTGCTTGTGGTATTTTGGATAGGTGATGGAAAGTTATGGGGTTGTTCTTAAGGGTTAGGCGCTTTAAAATGTGGACGGGCATCGGCTTTAGGGGAGTGTTATGCCTCTTGATGCTGAGCAATTATGTGAAGTGTTATGACGTAAATATGGTAATTGATACTAAGTCGGTTAAGTATTTATAATTATCATGTAAAGATTCCGTAATAGTAAAGCTGACTTAATTGAGAGGCGTAATATGAGTAATCTACATGGTTCCTCAGATTTTAGTGTTTCTGGGAAGGATGCGCTTATTGAAGGTCTTACGCTTCTTAAGGATGCTGCCCTATTGATGATTGTGTCGTCTCTTGCTGCGGGTTTAAGTGCGCTGACTGCTCTCTTTGGTTGGTGGGCTATGGTTCCCCATTTGCGCTTGATGCCGCTTATGCCGCTTGCAGGCTTTGGATGGGTCGTGATTATGGCTGTCGTTGCAGTAGTTGGAGCGATTATAGGTCTTTATGCGTTGTTTGGTAAGCTCGTGCCTTCAACGGCGAAGCTTGCCGAGTATGATCCTGAATTCTCAATTAGTGCTACTCTTATCAAGGTGGGCTATGTGGGTGGCTTTATCCTTCTAGTATTGGGGTTCATCACTCTTATTCTGCTTATAGGGTTTTTCGTACTGATAGTGGCTGCAATATTTTTACTAATTGGAAGTATAGGGTTGCTCTACTATCCATTAAAATGCATAGCAAATTTGACTCAACAGTATTCTTAGTGGCGGGTATACTCTTCATTATAGGTATATTCATACCAGTAGTAAAGTTCATAGCGTGGATACTGGTGTATGCGGAATCAGGTACGTTAATAGGAAAACTACTTCATGGAAGCATTACTTAGAGTTAATCAGCTACTTCCTCATAAACGCTTGGCTAGTGACTTTATTACGTTATTCTCCATGTTGTTAACCGGCGAACCTATGCCTTTAACAGATTCGCCTTGCTGGTAATTTGTTAGTTTTAGCCGATCTAGTGCAGGTGTAGTACGTGGTATGGCGGGCCCGGTGGGATTCGAACCCACGACCTCTGGCTCCGAAGGCCAGCGCTCTATCCAGCTAAGCTACGGGCCCTACTTTTCACTGTTTGAGTGGATTGCTGGAGTTTAAAGTTTTCTTGTGGTTTTTAGATTTCTCCGACTGCTTCGTCTTCGTCTAGTATTAGTCTCATGGTGTCTGGGTCTGGGGGCATTAGGTCTAGGAATTGTTCTGCTGCTCTTCTTGGGTCTCTGCTTCTAATTATGTATCGCCCTACTACTATTATGTCTGCTCCTCCTTCTAGAGCTTTCTTGGCCGTTTTAGGCGTTATTCCCCCTGCTACTCCTACGAGGCATTTGAATTTCTCCTTTATCTCCCTGATGTTGCCCCACTCTGTTTCCCATGGTTTTCCTGCTTCTGCAGCTGCTCTTTCTGCATCTACGTTTCTGTGGAGTAGGACTATGTCGGGCTTGTAGTATAGGGTTTCTAGCCTTGCTATTGGGTCTGGGACTTCCATCATGTCTAGAATGGAGTATATTCCCTGCTTTTGGGCTTCCAGTATTGCTTTTTCTATTGTTGCTTTTGATGATACTCCTAGAATGCATACTGCGTCTGCAGTTGAGTCCGCGGCTTTCTTAACTTCTATCCTCCCCACGTCCATCGTTTTCAAGTCTGCAATTATGAATGCTTCCGGCCTAACTTCCCTTATCTTCTCGATAACCTTTGTTCCATGAGCTTTTATCAGTGGAGTTCCAGCTTCTAGTATTAGTCTCTCCCTATTGGGGAGCTGCTCTACTATTTTTATTAGGTAGTCGAGCTTGTCTAGGTCTAGTGCCACTTGCAGGTAGGGCGGATTCCACAGTCTTTGAACTCTAAATCCCATTATTGGGTGGACGCCCCTATCCTTTTCCCTCAAAACTTTATCTACGCTTGGATAGCCTTTCAAGGCTCTTCTTATGGCTAGCTTGGTTGCTCCATAGTTGAACTGGTAAATTTTCCTGTAGTTTTTGGCGTTTGGGTGGACGAAGACTGATGCTATGATAACCCAGTCCTCGCACTTTTCCTTGGGAATTATTCCTTCAGCGACGGCGTCGGCTACCGCTCTGGCAACTGCGGTTTGAGCCGGCCCGAAAATCTTGTTTGCATCTTCAAGACTTCTTATGGTTACCTTCGGAATGACGATCGTGCTAGGCTTAACAGCTAAGTTTGGGCGAATAACCGCTAATAGGGGAGTGTGACCAGCAGATAATTGTGAGAGTGCATTTGCGAAGGCTATTCCAGCAGGCCCATTCTTGCTGCCTATAATTAGATCTACGTGGGCAACCTCATCTCCAGAGCCGATTAGTGCTTCGCCAACATAAAATTCATCCAAACTTTTAAACCCCCAACATCATTTAAGGAAAAACATGTTAAATACTGTTTGCTAGTGCTTGAGAAGAGGATTATGGTGGGTGGTCCCGCCGGCCGGATTTGAACCGGCGACCCCCCGGTTTCTACAGCTGACGCGCGTTCACGCAGGGCATTCATGCCCAGTCACGCGCGCGCAAGTGCTACAGCCGGGTGCTCTACCACTGAGCTACGGCGGGCAGCTTTCCTCCTTTAAATTTGCTCTCAAGGGTTTAAATTTTTCTCAATAACCTAATGTATATTAGCTTAATAGTATTTAGGTCGGTGAACCTATGGGTAGTCGGCTAGATGCGTTCTTCTACGCTGAAAGCGTAGCGGTTATTGGAGCTTCTAGGGAGCCTGGAAAAATAGGTCATGAAATTTTGAGAAGCCTAATTGAAAGCGGATTTAAGGGGAAAGTGTACCCTGTAAATCCAAAGTACGATGAAGTTTTGGGTTTGAAGTGCTATGGAAGTGTGCTTGAAATTCCAGATAAAGTGGATTTGGCCGTTTTCGCAATACCTGCCCGGCTTGTCCCTAGAGTTGCTGATGAGTGCGGCCGAAAGGGAGTGAAGGCAATGGTAGTTGTTTCTGGAGGATTTAGGGAAGCTGGAGATAAGGGGGAGAAGCTTCAGGAACAACTCGTATCTACGGCGGAGAAGTATGGAATGAGAGTTATAGGGCCAAACTGCATTGGAATCTACAATCCATATACTGGAATAGACACGTTCTTCCAATCTCACGAGAGAATGATTAGGCCTCCGCCAGGAAGCATAGCCTTCCTAACTCAAAGCGGAACTTATGGCTGCACGGTTTTAGAGTGGCTTGCTCAGGAGGGTATAGGTGTTAGTAAATTTGTAAGCTATGGCAACATGGCGGATGTGGATGAAGCTGAGCTCATAAGCTACCTTGCTGAGGATCCCAAGACAAGCCTAATAGCATTCTACATGGAAAGCATTAAGAGCGGAAGGAGATTCATAGAGGCTGCAGCCAAGGCATCTGCTAAAAAGCCAATCGTGGTTTTGAAGTCGGGGAGAACTCGCGCAGGAATTAAAGCAGCATTATTCCATACGGGCAGAATGGCTGGGCGCTACGAGATTGTTAAGGCAGCGCTAAGAAAAGCCAAGGTCATCCAGGTGGAGACCATAGAGGAGCTCTACGACGCAATGAAGATTCTGGCCATGGCTCCACCTCCGAGAGGTGAGGGAATGGCGATGATAACTAATGGGGCAGGCCCATGCGTTATGGCGGCGGACGCAGCGGAGCAATATGGCGTCAAGCTGGCAACATATGCTGAAGAGACCATTGAGAAGTTGAGGAGTAGGCTGCCGCCATACGCGCTAATAGGGAATCCAGTAGACTTGACGGGGAGCGCAACCACCAAAGACTACCTGAATGCAGGTGAAGCTCTTCTGGAGGATCCAAACGTGAACATACTGGCGCTGTTCTTCGTATTTCAAGACACTCCGCTTGAAGACGAAGTGGTTTATGAGGTCGCCAAGCTCAGGAAGTATGGGAAGCCCATAGTGGCCATGGCGGCTGGAGGGCCGTACACGCACCGGCAAATTAAAAAGCTGCAGGAAAACGGCATTCCAACATTTCCGACACCGGAAAGACTTGTAAAAGCAGTAAAGCACTTCACAACTTATCACTTAAAAATAAAACAAATAACAAGGTAAAAATAAGAATTAAAGCATAAGTGAAGTGAGAAACCATGACCGCGCAGGAAAAGGAAGCTCACTATAAGTTGAGCATAATTCTACTCTTATTTGGAGGATTCATACTTCTTTCATCAAAAATACTTGAGTGGAAGACATGGTTTCACTTCACGCTCGCTTTAGGCCTGACATGCTTAATAGCGGGGCTAATAATTGGGATATCAAGCACCTACCCTGCGAAGGAGAGGTAGCTGCAACTTAGCAAGCAAACCTCAATTGGTAGCAATCCTAAAATTACTGCTTAAAGGCGCGTTTAGCAGGCATTCACTTAAATTTAATTGATTTGTTGGCGGGCCCGGCGGGATTCGAACCCGCGACCAATGGGTTAAAAGCCCACCGCTCTTCCTGGCTGAGCTACGGGCCCGCACCCTAAAACCATAAGTCGCTTGACACTTATATTTTTCACTTATCCATCGCTTATAATGTAGTTCCTCGATTTTGATTCCGATACTTACTTGTAATTCTAGCATTACGCGCCGCTTCGCTCGAAAGGTATCATGGACATCCAATTGCTAAGGGCATTGCTAGGAAAGCTCAGGAAATGTCCCTTAATCTTCTCGATGTTGATGGCTTCAAAGCATTGCTCGGCAGGGGAATTCGGGGCGTCATTGGCGGTAGAGAGGTGAAGGTTGTAGGTCCAGGGTACTTGAGAGAGCTCAAATTGAAAGTGGAGCTGGAAGAGGTTAGGAGAATTTTGGAGGAAGGTAAAACCATAGTCTTCCTATTGGTGTATGATGAGTTGGCTGCGCTTTTAGTCATGGATGCAAGGCTTGGCATTCAAGGTTCTTAGCGAATTTGATAATTATCCCTGCATGCCTACTTCTGGAGTTCCATTTCTTGTGGCAGCTTGTAAATTGGGCTTTAAATTTGACCTTGAAGCCGAGGGATTTGCTCGTGCCGGCATTCGTTTTGATCGGCGGATTGACGACGATGGTGAGCATGACGGTAATTTCCTGGATCTCCACCGGGGAACCTCCTTGGCGCAGCGGGGCATATAGTAGGTTTAAAGGAGCTTTGATTGCGCTTTCAATATCATTGATCATGTTTGGCGCAGCTTTGTTTACGGCTTTTGTTTGCCTCCGCTATGAACTTTATTTGGCTGATAGGCAAGACTTCCAGGAGCTATATGTTGAGGATCCATTTGGAGCGGATGAGATTAAGAAGAGAGCTCTCCTCTACGTTTCGGCTCCTCTAACTTTATTGAGCAGTACGACTATGGTTGTGCTTGCAATTGCATTCCAGCTATTATATTTCTCACCTAAAATTTTGGATGCCATATGGAGATCATTGAACTTTCGAATTTAAATGCGGTTCAGCGCTTCAAATCCACTAGGTTTAAGAATTTCAGTATGAGTATTTCATGAGACCATGAAGATTAGAAATGGGCATATCGCTTTACTGGGAATAGCTTCTCAGTTAATTGTAGGGTTTTTGCTGCTTATTGGAGGAAGAGAATTAGGCGGTTGGGGAGGCTTCGCACTTATTCTTGAAGGCAGCGTCTTAAGGGTTGCATCGCTCATGGGGGTTTTACCGGCAGTTCTCCTATACTATGAGAGGACGAGGATGTTGGGCGCAATAATAAGTATTGTACTTGGCATTTTAGGTATGGCGTTTAGCGTGGGTTCATTGTTGGAATATTCATGGTTGTAGCTGGAATACTGAACCTATCAATGGGGATGTAGCAATTAAGTCATGGCAATTAACTTTATTATTGCATTTGAGTGATAGTTTTAGCGTGTCGATTGAGAGGTTTGCTAGGAAGGAGCTTCTCGCTATTCCGAGTAGAGCTAGGGTTCCATTAACTTCTGAAGTTATTAACTTGGGGGCAGGTGACCCGGACTTCAATCAGCCTAAATTTATAGCTGACGCCGTGGCTAAGGCGATTTTGGAGGGCTACACTCACTACGTCTTTGGCGGTGATCCTGAATTTAAATGCGCGATAGCCAACTACTATGCAAAGTACGGCGTTGAGGTGGATCCTCAAAGGCAAATTCTGTTGACTTCTGGAGCTTCCCAAGCTATTTTCCGAGTTTTAGCTGCAATAATAAATCCTGGAGATCAAGTTGTGCTTCTGAATCCGACGTTTATGGGATACCTCAATCGAGTAAAGTACTTTGGCGGGGAAGTGGTTAGAGCTCCAATGAGGAAGACTGAAGATGGCTACTTCAGGCCGAGCATAGAGAGCATTGAAGAGGCGATTACAAGTAGAACTAAGCTTCTAATAATATGCAATCCAGATAATCCAACTGGCTGCGTATACTCTAGGGAGGAGCTTGAGGAGATTGCTAAGCTGGCAGTTGAGCATGACCTCCTTGTAATGTCAGATGAAATATATACTGAATTTATTTGGTGCGATAGAAGCCACACCACAATAATGTCAATTCCAGGCATGGAGGAGCGCTCAATCGTGGTGATGAGCTTCTCAAAAATGTTCGCGTGGACTGGCTTAAGAGTTGGCTTCATAATTTCAAGCCCGGAGCTGATAAGCTTAATCAAGCGGGTGCCCATAGGCATATGCTCAATACCCGTGCCATTTCAGAGGGCAGGGATAGTGGCGCTAAAGGAGGGCTGGGGCTTCGTGGACATGATGAGAAGTGAATACTTGAAGCGAATAGATTATTGCGTAAAAAGGCTGAATGAAATGCCTGGGGCACAGTGCGTAAAGCCGGAAGCAACATTCTACCTATTCCCCGACATTTCAGCTACAGGATTGAGCTCCAAGGAGTACTGTGAAAAGCTGCTTAGGGAGGAGAAGGTCCTAGTAACTCCTGGCTCAAATTATGGGGAAATGGGGGAAGGACATGTAAGAATAGCGCTCGTCAAGCCAATGAGCATCCTTGAAGATGCAATGAACAGAATTGAGAGATTTACGCGCAAATACTGCAGTTGAAGCCATTGCTATAGGTGGTAAAAGTTCCTAGCGAGCTCAGCTTAGGTTAAGGCACATGTTTTTAGGCCTCAATGCTCAATTATTCAGCCTCAATATTATGGACTTGAAGCCTCCTTTCATCTAACTCTCATGTTGGGAAACTTTATTTTACAACAAGATCCAATGTAGTTTGAGGTCCTTTGCGGAGGCATTTTACTTGGGTGCTCATGAATCCAAGAAAAATTTGTCGCGTTGGATTAAAACGTCAGTACTGCTTTTAATAGTATTCTCCATTGGAATTGCCTTGGGATTATGCTTCTCCACCCAAATCCCCCAGATATTTAAGCCAGCCGCCGCCAAGGAGCCCATTATTGGGATAATCAGTATTTACGGATACATGATTACTGATGCTGAAAGAGATCTATACGTGAATTCCATTCTCTACGCCTATAGAAATGAGTCCGTAGCTGGAATTGTTCTTAGAGTCGATTCGCCTGGAGGATATGCCTCAATCGTCGAGGACATCTATAATGCACTTAGACTTCTCGACGCTAAAAAGCCTGTCATTGCAATAGTTGAAGGCATTGCAGCTTCAGGCGGATATTACGTTTGCCTTGGAGCTAGGGAAATCTACTCTCTTCCAACAGCTTTTATCGGTAATATTGGAGTTATAATGAGGCAGCCCTACCTGGTGATTCCATCCGAGGATGTCATTGAAACTGGCCCCTACAAGTATACTGGCCTATCCTTAAAGGAGACGCCTTTCATTGTGAAAAGAGCGCTGGACAATTTTATGGGAGCCGTGGTTGAAGGTAGGGGCGACAGGTTAAATGCAACCCTTGGGGAATTGTCTTTAGGTAAGCTCTATTTGGGCGATGACGCAACTAAACTTGGGCTGATCGATGGGTATGGATCTCTCCTGGATGTTATCAATAGGGTTTCGAGCTTAGCTAATGTTACCAAGTACAGAACTGTTGACTTAACTGCCCTTCTAAGGGCTAACGTATCTTCACTTTTAGGCCGGACGCTATGGGGGGAGGGAAAGCTAATTTCCATCGAATTAATGGGTAAATTGCAGCCTGAACCATTGGGCGTCTATTACATCTCGCCATACTACGTTAAGGCGTACGGCTTCATTGGTGAAGAGCTGGGCTACATGTCATCCAGAGTTTTCACCTCAAGCTTGCAAGCTAATTTCAGCTTTGTTGAGGGGAATTTTGCTTTAGTGGACGTGTCGCATGGAAATCTATTCACATATGAAATTTTAGGAACGCTTTGGGGTAAACTGGTTTCAAATGGCCTGAAAATACTGTTTGCCGATATAATATCGCTGGGGGAGATGATGGCTCAGCAAATTCCCAAGGCGCTAATAGTGATCTGTCCAAGTACGAGCTATGACTCGTATGAAATCAGCATTGTCAGGAATTACGTTGACCTTGGAGGTAAGCTAATATTGATTTACGACCCTTCGATGGTGTCGTCAATGTTTATTAACAGTTTAGCTCAAGAGTTCGGCATCTACTTTTCAGACGGCTACCTATATGATCTCAAGAACAATTATGGAGTTTACAGAAACATCGTATTGAGAAGATTCGCGGAGCACAGCTTAGTTTCAAACGTAAATGAATTGACGCTTTTCACTGCGGCTCACATATATGGAGGAAAATTGAAGATCGCGACAACATCCAATGATTCATACTTATCCCTAACTGAAATGGCGGGCAGCTACTCCCCAATAGTTGCAGCTGATAATGTAATAGCAATTGGAGATTTAACTTTCCTACTAGACCCATTCCACGATATTAGCGATAACGACATGTTCCTTGATAACTTGGTGAAATTCATTAAGGCGTAATTTCAATTTATTTTCATGCTTTAATATGCTGCTTTGCCTATCGAATGCTATGAAGTGCAGTGGATAGGAGATTGCTTAACTGAAATATGGATTGTGACGTGATGAATTGCATGTGGCATAATGTAGAATTGCCCATTTGAACTGCACTACGCCCCTCACTGAAAAATATATTAAATCTGGAATGACAGAATTCACTTGGTGTATATAAATGAGTTTTCTAAGGAAGAATCTTAAAGAAGCATTAAAAAACCTATATGAAATACCTATTTCAAAAGGTGAAGTAGCGCTTCTATACTTAAAATATTCTGGAGTTATTGTGAGAACTGAAAGTAGCGTATTTGCATTTGATCCAGCAGACCTGCTGGGTAAAGATGAGGTAGATTTGCTGCTCAAACTTGATGCATTAATTTACACTCATGGACACACCGACCACTACAATAAAATTGTTGCAAAGCTAATTCACTCAAAAACTGGAGCTCACGTAATTGCAGAGCCACTGGTCGCCAGGGATTTAATGGATGTAATTCCAAGTGGAAAGTTGATTTTGGCATCCCCGGGAAATGTTTACGATTTAGGCAAGTTCAAGGTAACCCCGATTAAGGGACTGCATAGGGGACCCATAAACCTATACTTGATCGAGGGTGAAGACTTAACAATATTTCATGGAGGAGATTCAGCCTACGTTCCACTTGAAAGTTATAGGGCTGACCTAGCCATGGTCCCAACTGGAACTCCATCTCCAACGGCTTCTCCTCAAGACGCTTTCAAAATGGTATCAGCATTAAAGCCAAAAGCTGCGGCGGCATTCCACGGATCCAAACATGAACACCAGGAATTCATAGATCTGGTCAAGAGAAATCTACCTCAAGTCAAAGCTATTGCACTAGAAGAGAAGAAGCTCATGAAATTACAGGTAGGGCAGTGAGGGCTAAGTAACTGATCAAAGTGAATAATCAATTAAGCGGCTATTGAAAGCGTTAACTAGAGCGTCATCGAAAAGTCAATCAGAATATATTAACTACAGCAAAGCATATGGAGATGGTGGAAATTGATAATAATTAAGTATGGAGAGGAAAGATTCAGCCCTCTACACGTGGCACTAATTTTAGCGCTCAAAAGAGGCCCCATGAAAACCTCTCAACTACTCAAATTCATGAGGAGCTTAGGATTTCACGCTAGAAGCTCATTCTACGCGGCATTATCAGAGCTCGAAAGAAGAGGGTATATATCTAGGGAGAGGATGCCAGGAGCCACCGTAAGTTGCACTTTAACTCGGAAGGGTGCAATAGCAGCTGCCGAGCTTCCCAGAATTTTGAAGGATAGGATTGAGCCCATGTTGAGGTACATTTCACTAATAGCGCAGGTTTGTGAGCCGATGCTGGACTTTAAGGGGATGTCCATTGCGGAGGAACTTGAAGATTTGGATGACATGTTAAGCTATAGGGAGTTTTTAGTGAGGGAGCTCAATATTATTGAGAGGAAACTGAAAAGATGGAAGAAAATTGAGATTGAATAAATAATTGCTATTCATTAGTTGGATGTCCAATAGTAAACTTTTTATACATTTTTGGACTAATTGTACATGATGAGACATGGCGGTTGAGCGCTTCATGAAAGTTGTAAGGCTTCCGGGCTTGAAGTTTGTGTGCATGCCGGGAATGTGCGTAGTAAAGGTGGACAGTGAATTTAGGGATGTTGAATTGACGAAGAGCACATGGAGCAGATTCCATATAGAAGAAAAGTTAGATGAATACATCATAACGGTGGAGCTTCCTGGAGTAGAGAAGAAGAATATTCAATTGTACGTTTCAGAGAGAAGCATGTTTGTTAAGGCAAAACCCACAGTAAAATTGCCTTGGACTCCCGAAGTATTCAAAGTTAAATTGCCTTTGAAAAGTGACGTTGAGGTCAGTGGTGTGAGAGCGAAGTATGAAAATGGAGTACTAACAATCACCTTGCCGAAGAAGGTGGCGCCCAAGAAAATTGAAGTAGAGTAGATCACAAGCAAGCATCAGCACTACCACCGCAATTAGGGGATCAGATAGGCTAAGTAAATTTCACTTCAATATTTTAGCAAAATTTCAGTTGTTCAATCCTCTCTAACTAACCCTACAATTATTGCTATTCCAGCTAGTAGTGAGGCTACACTCAACGCTACTACACCTTGAAATAATGCATACTTGTAGAGTGGATATGCTGCTAATGGTGCTGATGCATAGCCTAAAAACCTTATGAAGCCATACATTGATGCTGCAATTCCCCTGTGCTGAGGATCCACCTCCACTATCAACGTGTTTATGGGCGTGAGGCTCATTGTCGATGCGAAGCCCAGCATTAACATGAGTATTGGCATGTGCTCGTGCCATGTTGGCATTAGGAACGCGCTGAGCACCATAATGTAGAGCGCAAATCCAATAATGCTCGTTCTTCTCCTTCCAACTTTATCTGCTAAAAATCCCGTTATGAACCCTGAAATTATTCCCCCTATTCCTGAAAGCGATAAGTATGCTCCTATAATTTCGCTTTTCAGGCTGTGCGGAGGCAATGTTAAGTAGTCCGATAGATAGGTGAGGAATGATATTCTTGAGAAGAATAGTATGAAGCCCAGAGAACATAACATCATCACTTTTGCATTTAATGCGATTGCCTTGATTCGCCAAAGCATCTCCATCGCATTTCCTCCGCCTTTGCTCCTTGCTTTTGGCATTAATATATGGATGAGTGGGGCACATGCTCCAGATAATGTTGCTAGCAGAAGGTATCCTAGCCTCCAATTTGTTGATGCAAAGTAGCCTCCAGCTAATGGGCCCAAGGACCCTCCAAGAGTTACTGAAACTGCCATTAAACCCATAATTCGACCTCGAACTTCTCTTGGATAAAGATCTCCTACCGTGGCCATTACCATTGGAGTTACCAGTGCATTTCCAACTCCCTGAATTAACCTTGAAGCTATGAAAGTCCATATGTTTCTTGAAGATGCTATTAAAAATGATCCTATGCAGTAGGTTGCCGTTCCAATCGTAATCGTCTTCTTCCTTCCCAATAGCAGGTCGCTGATGAAGCCAGCGAAAAGCTGGAATATGCTGAATGGAATCATGTAAAGCGTTATTGATAGGCTGAGAAGGAATATTTCAACTTGGAAGTCGCTTTTCAAGGCTTTAAACATTGGCATTATCATGTTTCCGCTAAATGGACCCATAAATTGGATCGTTAGCAGAATTGCTAGTACCGCTAATTCCCTTAGCTTCACAGTTAACCCCCTCACCCACTTACAATGAAATAGCCGTTAGTGACTGGCGTGCAACGGCAATCTTAGTGAGGCGCTTCATTGCTTAATTTCTTTTCATTCAAGTTTATAATGACAACTCTTTGCAATTTGGCTTTGATTGTGTAGTTCAACTTAAACTTTGAGGGGACTGAAGCTGCTAAGCTGGGGCGTTATGCTTCGAATTCTTTTATTGGCAATGCCTCCAATGGTAGTCAAAGCATGATGTTAAATTAATTTTATATGTAAAGAAAAATTTATATATGTCCTGCCAAAGACTTTTCGCAGGCAGCATTCATGGAACTGTGATGAGAGGCTCTAGGTGACATGATGTGATGAGTGAAGTTAAGTCTAAAATTGGGAGTTTGGGAAGTAGTGGGGGAGGATTAAAGGTTAGGGCAATAATTTTAGGCGCCCTTTTTGCGACGTTGTTTAGTGCTATTAATGGTTATTTGAACATTAATTTTGGAATGAGCTTTGGCTATGGCCCGCTGGCAGTGATTATCGCGTACGCCTTATTTCACAAGTTGGGTGGGGGCTCCAGTAAGAAGGAGCTTTCCTTCGTGCTTATTGCAAGCTCATCCTCCTATACCGTTTACTATGCTTTGGGTTTCGTGCTGTACTTGTTGGAGACTGAAGGCAATGTTCAATTGCCCTCCTGGCTTGCTCCGCCTAAGGAGATTGCTTCGATGAAGAGCTTGGATTTACAGTACTGGATAACTCCAATCCTATTCATAATTTTCACTTACGTGTTGAGCATTGCAGTGGGCTTCATATACACCTTGGTTTTGAAGAGCGAGTTCATTAGAAGTAGGAGGATGGTTTGGCCATACGCTGCTGCTTCTGCTTCACTGGTTGACACGTGCTTCGGCGGTGAAGGTAAGGCTAGGCTTGTCGGATTATCAGCAATTATTGGTTTAGTAGTAACGTTCCTCCAGTTCCTCCCATCGTTTTGGGGCTATGATTTGACGATGATCAATTTAACGCCCTACCTTCCTGAGGGAATTGTATTCGCAGTATCGCTAAGCATTGCATTTGCATCTATAGGGTACCTGATAAGCGTGAATACCTCGCTCAGCCTAATGGTTACAGGTTTAATACTGTACTTCATAATTTCACCGGTACTGGTTCAGATGGGCGTGGTTGAGTACTCCACCGATCCAATGACGTTCTATAATAGTCTTGCATTCAACTTCTCGATTTCACCCGCCCTCGGCATTCTCCTCCTAGGCGGAGTGATAATCTCAATCATGGTTTTCCTAAAGAGCTTGTTTAAGAAGTCTCCAGGCAAATTGCAACAAAGCAGTGAGGAGGCTAATTTAGGGTACCTCCACCTGTACAAGGTGTTGATGAGAGGTCTGCTTTCAAATAAATTGTACCTTTCGGTGGTTGCATTCTCTGCAGTTGCCATATTGAGTCTTGCTTGGATATTGAATCCGTTCAGCCCCCTCCCCCCAATAGTCTCCGTTCTCTTTGCTGCATACATCTTCTTTATTGGAAGCTTCATAGAGTTCGTGCTCCTTACGAAGATGTCTGGGGAAACGGGGATGTCCATGGGGGTTATGTCCATATTCCTCTATGACCTGCCGATATTCAGTCTTGGCTATAGGGGGTATGCTGGCTACTGGGCTTACCAGTACTTCAGACCTAGCCCATGGATTGGAAATGGCGTTTTGCCATACATTAAGTATAAGGATCAATTCGACGTTTCGCTTAAGGACGTGATTAAAGCCAAGATTGTCGGCTGGATTCCATCGCTGCTCTTCAGCATATTCTTCACGATATTTCTTTGGAAGTACATAGGCTTCGGGACATCCATAATGCCTGCAATAAGCTTTCTTCAAAGCAAACTGTACTTGAAAATGCTAGCTACGGGTAATATTGCTGGCACCATTAATCCATGGCTATTCGTTTCAGCAGGTATTGTTGGCGCTCTTCTCGAATTCTTGACTCCCGTATCCATGATTGGAATGGCGCTAGGACTATTCCTGCCACCACAGTACATCATTCCATTTGGAATTGGAGGGCTGATAAGGTGGTATACGGACAGGAAGTATGGCAAGAACTTCTACAATGAGAAGGGGAGATTGATAGTCACAGGGCTTATGGCAAGCTCACTAATAGTTCAAGTAATAATGACGACAGTTACGAGGCTATTATGAATAAAGCAAAAACTACGCGTTTTGATTGATTTGCAAACGAATTTAGTTGCTAAAGCTATTTTTATTAAATCAACTATAGTTTAAGTGGCGATGAGCATGGTTGAAGTTAAATTAAAGTATTTAGGTCATGCAAGTTTCCAGGTCGAATTTGACGGTAAAATCATATACATAGACCCTTATGCTGGGGAGTACGTGGAGAAGGCTGACTTGATCCTAATAACTCACTCCCACAGGGATCACTGCGACCCTGAAAAGATCGAAGCTGTCACGAAGGAGGGCACTCTAATTTACGGCCCAAGCGCATGCGAAGCCATAGTTAGAAACTTAAGGGTCATCAGGTCGGGCGATAAATTCGACTTCAATAATGCGGTTATTGAAGCCGTGCCTGCATATAATGTCAGGAGATTTAGGTCGCCTGGATTGCCATTCCACCCCAAGGAGTTTGGAGTCGGCTACCTAATCACCATCGGGGATAGAACCCTATATCACGCTGGGGACACGGACTTCATTCCGGAAATGAGGCAGCTTCAAAACATCCATGCAGCTATGCTGCCTATTGGAGGCACTTACACCATGGATGTTGAAGAGGCAGTTCAAGCTGCAATTGCAATAAAGCCAAAAATTGCGATTCCAATGCACATTAGAGATGAGAATCCACTGGAGTTCAAGGAGAAGGTTGAAGCGAAATCCAATGTTGAAGTTGTGGTTTTAAAGCCTGGAAGCGAATTGAAGTTGTAGCGCTAGCAACTGCAAGTCTTACATGGATGTAGAATTCCTCCACATTCTTTCATTAGCTTAAAATCAGCTTTTCCGCACCAGCTAATTACTGTCTTCCTCCTTGGATAGTCTGGATCTGGCAGGAATTCTCCTATCGCCAGCAATTCATCATCTGTCAAGACGCGCTTTATTTCAATTAATGCCTTCACTTTATCTGGGAGCTCCCCCATTACTGCAATCGTGAAAGTCCTGTCGAAAGCATTGCTTGGGAAGGGTAGGTTGTGAATTGAGGCAACTCTGGGGTCCACATTGCTTATTCCCTTTCTTTTAAGATTGTCATTAAGCTTCAAGATTGCCGTGGGCTCGATATCTACGGCTAAAAGTCTGCTGCTCAGTCTGGTCCTTCCTGCAGCTTCAATGGTAACGTTCCTGGGCCGCAACCCACCTCTAAAATGCACATGCCACTTCTGATGTCCATCCAATCGATCACTTTTGATGGCGGTTGTAATTTCCTCCTCAATGGATTATCGATGAAGCGGGCGATTGGTGCAGGTATGGGAAAGTGGATGTATCTGCGCATAATTCTAACTACTACCTCCACAAGTAGAAACCATCCAATAAAAATGATGAGCGACCAGTAAATTAGTGCGAAATAGTGGATTCGGTTAGCATGATATTACACCAATTATAGTAAATTACGCTTTAATACGTATAATTTGTGGGTTCGCATTCTAGGTTGGCGGCGCACATTACTCTTAAGCTAGCTGAAGATATTGTGTATATTGCATTGGCTTGGGCTTTGCACCCGTAGCTAATTAAGTTTAACTTAATTTTCGCTGTCCCGCCCATCATGCATTATTTGGGTCAATAGGTTGGGCATGGCCAGTTTTCTCTGATGCCAAGTCACGTAAATATTCAAGTTGTCCATACAGTTAAGTGCAGGAAAATTCGGGTGGAAGAATGTTAAGCGCAATTTCATTTGACTTTGGGGGTACGTTAGCTCGAGAATTGAAGGAGGAGCATCAAGTATTCCATGAGATTCTGATGGATTTAGGTTATTCGGTTGAAGTTGAATTAGTTAAGGAGGCGCTTTCAGCTGCATGGGATTGGTGGCTTCAAGAAAAAGCTAGAACTGGGAGGGTGTGGAGTGAGGAAGCTCTTAAAGATGTGATAAAGCTTATTTTGAGGCGAGTTGGAGCGCTGGACATTGAAAAGCTTGTGTTGAAGGCGGTGGAGCTTTATCCATACAAGTTGGAATTTGAAGTTTATCCCGACGTAGAGCCTGCTCTCAAGAAGCTTGAGCAGCTGAGATATAGGCTCACTGTGATTTCCAATGCATCTTCCCAGAGGAATGTGGAAATCTACCTTGAAAAGCTGGGATTGAAACGCTACTTCGACTTAGTAGTTGTTTCTGGAACCATTGGCTATGAAAAGCCAAATCCCAAAATATTTCATGCAGCAGCTGAAATGCTTGGCGTTGAGCCTAGGGAAATACTGCACGTGGGGAATGATTATGAGGCGGACTACTTGGGTGCGAAGATGGCAGGGCTTAAAAGCATATTAATCGACAGGGATGGAGTTCATGGAAATAAGCAGTGCAATAGGATATCGAATCTCACCGAGTTGCTTGGAATTCTGGGGAAGCTGGAGCAAATTTAATTGTAAACTCCATTCACTCCTCTACTCAGCAACTTTAACTGTGGATTCACAGACGTCATTTATGCCGCGTCCCTCAGCTTTAACTCTGATGGAGTATGTTCCAATCTCCTTTGGAATGTCCTGAAGGATCACCTTCCATCTCCCTTGGAATTTGAGGTTTCAACAGTGACTTCGCCCCAAGCAGTTGACACCTTCACATTGACTCCGGCTGCCCACTCCAGTCAAAAATTTTGCCGCCGACGGTGATGGGCGCTGGAGATCTATGCAATCTAATTCTATTAGGAAAAGCTGCGCAAGTAATAGTCACAAAAACACCAAAGTTCATTCACAACACGCGTATTAAAACGTTCCCGCAGAACCTTGGTGAGGAAACGAAACTATGTTTAATGCCTGGAACTTTGAAGCTGGACTAATATGAGCGTATTCAACAGTAGGTGCGAGGCAACTGTTATCCAAATGGATTTCCCAGCAGAAAGAAAAGCGATAGAAGCATGCCATTTAGGGCAGTTGCAATGAATCTCAGAAATCTTCCTGTTGAAATGTAGTGGATTGCCCCGAAAAGGATGCTCGAAATAGTTGTGGCTGCGAATGCATTAAGTGAAGTGCACAGATGGGATATGAGGAATCCCCTAAACACTGTTTCCTCGGGCAATGCTATGTAGTAGAGCTGATCTCCAGCCTTCCATGAATGTCTTTGAGGTTGCGGAGGCGTATTTCCAAGCAAGTTAAATTTTTACCATTCAATTTTGCCTCAGCTATCTTCTCGATGAGAATGACTACTTCAGAAGCTATCCATGAAGTGACTGTGAGCATCAAAATTTTGTGGCTCTGGAATGCATATCCACCAGTTAATTCCAGATATGAGTAGCGAGTAGAGAACGGGCACTACAGTCCAAGTTAGGAATACGGGGTGCTTAGCTAAACCTAAATTTCTTCTCCTTTTATGCTGGTCGCTTAGTTTCAACGAGTACTGTACGAACAATGGTATTGCCAATGAAGTTGCAATCGCATATATGGTGGCGAGATGGGAAGCGAGGCTGCTCTCCTCAATAATCAAGTAGATTTGCCTCCAATATCATTAAATGATTTAGCACTCAAATTAATGATTGGCTTCTCACTGCTATGTGCAAGTTACTGGAATTAATGTTGGCTGAAAAGCATCAGTTAATTCTTCAGGATGCCGCTTCTCTTGAGGAAGTCCATAAATTTCCTCCAAACCTTGGGGTGGCAGTATATCTCTGATGTGTTGTTGTCGTAGGAGACCTCCACGTTCAAGTTGGGCTCTTCGCTCAGCACAAAGTCGGTTACGTGCTTCTCAACAAGCTTGAGTTCATCGTAGCTTGGAAGGAAGAATGCTATAACCCTCTCATAATTACCCTTATTCCTCTTGAAGAAGGAGTCGATAACAAGCTTCAACTTTGAATAGACCTTTTCAGCCACCTTGAAATCCCACTTGTAGCCGAACCTCTCTATCCATGGAAAGAATGGGCAGTCATAAATTAAGTTGTAGCCTCTCCACTGAAAACTCCAAAACTCCTCGGGCTCTAAGGCTAATGGCACTGAGACGGTGATGAACTTCGAATCAACCAGCCTCCCCCTCAACTCGTTTATTCTCCTATAGAATTCATCGTGGGGCGGATGGTAGGGCTTGTAGAATGAGCATGGAATTAAAATTAAATTTCTAACTCTTCCCAATTCGTACTCGCTTGCCATGAAATTCAGCCAATCCCTTATTGGGCTTTGATCAAGCTTCTCCAGAACTTGCCTTGGATCTGGGAGGAAGAGCTCTGGATTAATTTTCGGATTAAGCTTCAAAGCATGTTCAAGAGTTATTTTCCCAAGGCTCATCAACATTCACCCACGTACTTCAGCAGGGCATCCATTCTGCCTTCAAGAACCTTAACTAGGCAGTAACCAAGCATGTTTATGGCTATTATGGACCCGATTAATATTCCTAGAAATCCAATCTCGATGGGGACATCAAATAGTATTGCCAAGTAGGATCCAACTATGCCGGAGATGATCAATGTTTCGGCTAGCAGTGCTATTAGTAGGGAGCCCCTAAATTTCCTTTTAGCTATGATGAAGCCAATTGAGGCGGCCAATAGATTCGCTAAACTTCCTCCAACCACATCGATGATTCCATACCCGCAATAAACGTTTGCTATGATGCATCCTAACGTTGTTCCCAAGATTACCGGCAAGCCCATGATGGTGGATAGTGCGAGCAGGGCGTCGGCAACTCTAACTTGATAAATGTGGAAGGATATTGGAGCTAAAGCTACAACTCCAGCCGCATAAACTGCTGCGAACATTGCTATTGAAGCCAGCAGCCTAACCCTTTTCTCAACCATTCACTTCCCTCCTCGAAGTGCGTCAGCTTTAGGGGCAATCGGGTTTTGTTGGGAACTGCAATTCTGCTGCTGTATTTGTCCATACTTTTCCGTAAAAATATTACTTTATACGTATAAATAATTTCCTTCTTCCAACCCAATTCCCTAATGCATGTTTATTCATTTTGAGTTGCTTCGCTTGGATTTACTTGACTTTGGATTTGATTTTAATGCTCCTTTTCCTCGATGCTTTACTATTTTATATTGTCTTCATGGATTAATTGTTGGGATGGAAATTGATGAGAAACTTATCGGTGCTGCTTGCTGTAAGCTTGATTGCAGGCATCTACTGGAGCTTGATTAACCCAATTTATCAGCCATTCGCATTGAGCTTGGGGGTTTCCATGACTCTGCTTGGCTTGCTCGAAGCAGTTAGGGGTAGGCTGGGCTTGATTACGACTTTGACTCAGCTTTTCGGTGGGTTGCTGGCCGACAAGTATGGTAGGAAAATTATGATGTTGGCTTCAAGCATGCTAACTATGCTTTGCTTAGCGTTGCACTTGTTGGCTGCAAGCTTCAATAGCATTCCAATATTCATTGCAGGTTCAATTATGATGGGGTTGTCTTGGCTTGGCCTGCCTGCATGGAATGCATTGACGATGGAGTCGGCTGGCAAGGATAGGAGGGGCTTAGCTCTAAGCTTGACGATGTTCATGAACATTGTTCCAGGAATAATATTTTCGCCGATTGGTGGTTGGCTCTCCGAGCATTATGGCTACTGGTCCATATTCGCCATAGGCGTTGTGATGGAGGCTTCTTGCTTCACGATAATGCTTCTATTCCTATCCGAAACGATTGGAAGGAGGATTGCTGAAATTAATTTTAAGGATTTTATTGGAAGTTTGCTTCCTAAGGGCGATAAGCTGAGGAACCTCTACTTGGTGATGACTGTCGATTCGTTTGCTTGGGGTTTGGGCTCGACGCTCCTATATGGATTTCTAGTGGAGTGCTATAATTTTACCAATGTTGAGCTGGGGCTTCTTTCAAGCATATTCACTGCTTCATGGGCATTAGCGCAGATACCTGCTGGAAAGATTACTGATAAGTATGGGGCTAAGGCGACTCTGATCCTTTCGGAGCTATTTGGAGTACTAACTTTAACATTATGGCTTGTAGCGGGGGACTTCACGTCATTCGCAGTTTCACATGTAATTTTTGGCGTTTCACCTGCACTTTGGATTCCTGCTTTAAACACGTACGTTGCGGATAGGGCGCCTGAAGGTAAGGTTGCAAGCACAATTGGTGGATTAATGGCTTTTAGGGGGTTAATTGCCTTTCCAGCTCCATTCATTGGAGGATTGCTTTACGATTTAACTGGCTATCACTTGCCCATTGCATTGAATTTCATTGGGACGTTGACTGCTTTGATAGCCATAATTTTCCTCCTATAGCATTAGTTTTGCTTGCAGAATTTGGATGTAAAAGGTTAATTAAGCATGTTTCATTTTAAATTATATCATGAGCGGTCCTGCCATTCCATCTCCAGAGGAGTTTCTGGGGTTTAAAGTCGGTGAGGATAGGAAGCTGGCTGATTGGAGTCAAATAGTCGAGTACTTCAAGAGGGTTGGAGAGCTTTCAGATAGGGTTAAGGTTGAGGTTTTGGGTTTAACGACTGAGGGCAATGAGTTTATACTGGCAGTAATTTCCTCTCCAGATACTTTAAGGGATTTGGAGAAGTATCGGCAGATTCAAATGAGGCTTCATAATCCGGAGGGGCTCAGCGATGAGGAGGAGAGGAGGCTAATTGAGGAGGGCAAAACGATTGTTCTCGTAACCTGCAGCATCCACTCCACTGAAATTGCTGCAAGTCAAATGTCGATGGAACTGCTGTATAGGCTTGCAACCGAGGAGTCTGAGGAAGTGCTGGAGATATTGAACAACGTCATTTTGCTCTTGGTTCCATCGCTAAATCCAGATGGAATAGTTAGGGTTGTTGATTGGTATAAGAGGACTTTGGGAACGAAGTATGAGGGCGTGTATCCTCCCTACATGTACCACAAGTACGTTGGCCATGACAATAATAGGGATTGGTTCATGTTCACTCAGGTTGAAACCAGATTGGCTGTGGAGAAGATCCATAATGTTTGGCATCCTCAGATAGTGTACGATTTGCATCAAATGGGATCCTATGGAGTTAGGTTTTGGCTTCCGCCATACATTGACCCCATAGATCCAAATGTGGATCCAATATTGCAGCAGGAGATAGTTTTCCTGGCTTCGTCCATGGCGAATGAGCTCATTGGCAGGGGCAAGAAGGGGGTGGCTTGCTACGCCATCTATGACGCGTATACTCCAGCTAGAGCTTATCAGCACTATCACGGTGGTGTTAGGATATTATCCGAGGCTGCGAGCGTTAAGATTGCAACTCCAATTGAAATTAAGGAGGAGGAATTGAAGGTTAGAGGAGGCTTAGACCCTAAGGCTCAGAGGTGGAATAACCCCAATCCATGGCTGGGAGGCAAGTGGACTCTCAGAGACATAATAGACTATGAATTAATTGCAGTTATGGCTTGCCTCAGAAATGCAGCTAAATATAGGAGGATATGGCTTAAAAACACCCTACAGATATTTAAGAGGGCTTTGAAGCCCGAGTCCGGGCCATATGCCTTCCTAATACCTCCAAATCAAAGGGATCCATACAACATGTATTGGCTCCTAGAAATATTGAGGACGGGCCAAGTTAGAATTCATCGAGCTAAAAGGGACTTTGAGGCTGAGGGGGCGGTTTACCCTGCAGGAACATACGTAATATATTACGCTCAGCCCTACGGCTGCTTCGCGAAGACGCTGCTTGAAGTGCAGAAGTACCCTGAGTTGAAGAGTGCGCCGGGAGAGCCCGTGAAAAAGCCCTACGACCTAACTGCTTGGACGCTTCCACTGCTCATGGATGTGAAGGTGGTCACCGTAAACAGGAAGTTTGAGGTTGAAGTTGAGGAGGTTCATGAAGTTAAGGCTCCGAGTGGGCGGATTATAGGCGGCGAGAAGGCTGAGTGCTACGTATTCACTCCCGAGTCAAATGCTTCGTACAAGTTGGCTGTAGCACTACTTAAAGAGGGATTCAAGGTTAGGAGGGCTGCCGAGCCCATAAGGGTGGGCGAAGATGGAGAGCTTCCTCCAGGGGCATTCATTGTTTTAGATCGGGATGGAGTTAAGCGTAAAATATCGCAATTGCTAGGGGAGTTACCATTAAAAGTGTATGGCTTAACTGAAATTCCCTCCGTAAAGGCGTTTGACGTTAAGCTTCCCAGAATAGCAATCTATCAGAGCTGGTTCCCAATAGCAGATGAAGGTTGGACGAGATTCATACTTGAAAAATTCGGCTACCCATATGAAACAGTTCACGACAAGGACATCAGAAGAGGGGGATTAAATGAGAGGTTCGACGTCATAATAATTCCAAGTCAAAAGCTCGAGGACATAATTAATGGTAGAAGCGAAAAGAATTATCCGCCGGAATACTGCGGAGGAATAGGTGAGGTAGGAGTAGAAAACCTGAACGAATTCGTAATTAATGGAGGAGTACTGGTAACCCTCAATCGAAGCTGCATGCTCCCAATAAAGAGGATGTGGATACCGGTGAGCAATGCGCTGGAGGGATTAAGTGAGGAGGAATTCTACATTCCAGGAGCAATTCTGAGGGTAACCGTCAACACTAATCATCCAGTAGGGTATGGCATGCCCATCGATGCATCAGTGCTATTCGTCAATAGCCCGGCCTTCAAATGCCAGGAAAAGTACGTGGTGGCCAAGTATCCGCCGACAAATCCACTCTTAAGCGGATATATCCTAGGCGAGCAGCACCTCCACAATTTAGCTGCAATAGCCGATGTTCCAAAGGGGAAGGGGAGAATAATATTGTTTGGGGCTCCAGTACAGTTCAGATGCCAAACGCCTGGAACATTCAAAATGCTATTCAACGCACTACTCTACCCTCAAACTTAGCGTCACCCTCGCTTGAGAGAGCTACCTATTTGCCTTCAACCCATTTATATTGTTACTTGTACTATGTGAGCAGCCAACTTCCTGAGAGTAGCTGCGACATTAAATTGGAGAGCAGCTGGCTATCAGAATGTAATCAGCTGGGTTAAGGGTTGAATCGGCGATGAATTTGCACCTATTAAGCCTGATGCAAACAGCCATTGCCTCATCGCCGACTTTGGTTGAGGCTCGAGGTTTTGGAGCAAGCGTAAGTGACTCGCGGATGATCGGCCAGACAATTTCAATGTCCAAGTGACGTTTCAGCACAACTTCATTTGAAGATCCTACTGTGAAGGTACGCTTCTAACTTTTCTCTTGACAATTATGTCATACCCCTGAATTAGAGCGCCTAAAGCTAGTAGGATTTGGTGAGCGTGCCATTGATCCCTCAATACCTTCAGTAGGGGGTTTACTATTGGGACCTCATATTGGGTGTAGTTTTCAAAGTAGTTTATGGTGAGCTTCTCACCTTCAACTTTCAGCTCCCAGATCGTAATGGGCCTGGAGCCAAATTCAAACTCCTTACTGCGAGCATGAATATCGACCAATTCAGTTTCAATCTTGTATTCATACATAACTTTGCCGGCGAGGCGGTATGGCGGAGTGACGTTTAATTCCAACTCTAGACTTTTGAGGTTGATATCAACTTCCGAGCCGATTTCATGTAGATTTTTAGACCACTTATACGTGAGGGCGCCTTCACTTTCCTCGTATAGGATTAATGCGCAGTAAATCAGCTCAGCATCATAAACCTTCACTTCCCTCCTCATTTGCAGGGGTTCAATAATTTCGCAGACACTCAAATGGCACGTGACGTTGATGTCCCTACTTGAAATTGGAATTGTGAGATTCAGCAATTCGTCTTCTCTAATCTCCACCTGCTTTCCATAGATGTTTCCTCCGATGAAGATTTTATCTGCTAAGAAGCCATTAAGGACGAATCCATGCCCCTCAATGCGGAGCTCTGGATCGTATATTAGTGCGGCTGTCACGTAGTAGGGGAGGAAGCTGTTTGGAATTACTGATAATATTAGCCCTGCTAAAATTAAGATGTAGCCCTTGAAGGTGAAGTTACTTATCACGATACGTTTTATACTTAAATTTAATATTTATAGTTTGCCGTAATGTGGTAAAATAGTTAAATAAATTAATATCTTTAAAATTTAATATTTTGCATTTAATATTGATTTTTACCTCATTCCGATTTTTATATATTGGGTGCCGTTATGGTTGCTCATTGCACTTTAAGCTCAAGAGTTGGAGTTACGTCAGCTCTAAGCCTTGTTGGAGGCGCAGTTGTTCTCTTATCTTCAGTCTTCGGCGTTGTTTCTGCTCTTTCATTCATGGGTTTTTCCATATTTGGGGAGATTCATCTTTCAAGTGAATTGAAGGTTTTCATTCCACTTTATGTGACTTTGGCTTCAGCTTCATTTGCCCTTGCATTGGCATCGTACTTCCTTTTGAGGAGGGGTTATCCTAGAACTTCAAGTAAATTTTTGCTTTTATCAGCATTTTTCGGCTTTCTCTCTACCTTCATCTCCATCATTAAAGGTTTGCCTGTTGGAGGTCTAGTCCATGCATTTTCGCTTTTAGGTTCAATTATGTTGGCTGTCTCCGGCGGCCTTGCTTTTCGCCTTCCTCAGGAGCAAGCTGTTCAGTATATGACTCCCCTCGAAATTTCATTGACTGCGGTTTTCTCCGCCTTAACGGCGGTGGTTACTGGCGCTGTTGGTTCGGCTTTTCCATCTCCAACTGGAGGCTACACTCACGTTGGTGACGCCGTGATTTTCTTGACTGCCCTACTTTTTGGTCCTAAAGTTGGCCTTTTAACTGGTGCGATTGGGCCGACCATTGCTGACTTGGCGGTGGGCTATCCAAGGTGGTTTGTCACGGTGCTGGCTCATGGGGTTGAGGGATTGGTGGTGGGGTTTGGGAGGAGGCGGCCCATAGCGGTTCAAGCTCTGCTTTGCGCGGCTGGAGGCTTCATCATGGCAGTAACCTACTTCTACATCAACATTTTCATTAAGGGCTACCCAATAGCGGTAATTTCATTTTACAGAGACCTCTTCGGGCAGGCTGGCTTATCGCTAATAATAAGCTTAATTCTAATCAAGCCATTGGAGAAGGCTGTTGAGAAGCTTGGATTTGCTTAGGGGCTGCAGAGATTTTCGCGGCTATTTTTGCTCGCTGCCTTCAGGCGTCTTAGCGTAGGCCATCATGGACGCTGCCATTGCCGTGAAGCCTAGAATGTATGTTGCCCTCGGCGACCAGCAGTCACTTAAAATTCCCATGCCAGCCATTCCAAGGGCGCTGAAGGGTAGAATGAGAGTTCTTCTGAGACTAATTACTGTTGCTCTCTCCGCGCTTGGAATGTGCATGTTCATCCAAGCGCTCAGTGGGGGTTAATCATGCCGGCTCCAACTTTGAAGGGGAGGGCTGCAGCGATGAAGGTGTATGGGTCGAACATGCTTGTTAGTGATAGGAAGGATGCCGCCATTAAGGCCAGCGATAGGAGTACGGCTCTCCTATAGCCTAATCGTTCCGCCAGCCTTCCGCCCATGTAGCTGCCAACTCCCATTGAAGCCATGAAAACTGCGCTTGCCAAGCCGAGAAGCCGCTCATTGGCACCCATGCTCTCCATGTGCGGAGCCCACGTCAAGGTGAAGCTTGGCATGCCTAGGGATCCTAGAATGGAGCCTACTGTCATTAGAATTAAAGGCTTGCTTTTAATGAGTATGCGTGCGCCCCGACTCAAATACTCCCAATATCCTCCCCCTCTAAATTCTTCAACTCCTCCTCTGCCGCGAGTCCAGAGAAGTGCAATAAAGCTGCAGCAAAGCTTGAAATTGCTCCAACCGCGAAGGGGAGCTCCAAACTATGCTCAGCAATAAATCCTCCAGCCACACTAACAGACAGGGAAAGAATCCTGGCACTACCCAGTATTGAAGCCAGCTCCTCACCTCTACCTTCAGCCTTCAAGGAGTCAACCAGCCAAGCCATGAAAGCTCCACTATAAAGTGCAGCTCCAACAGCAGCCAAAAACTCCGAACATAGGAACATCCACAAATTCCTTGAAGAACTGTAGCTCAACAATCCTAGTCCAAAGAAGAGGCAGCCTAAAGCGGCTATTCGGCCCCTTCCATACTTATCAGCCAACCCGCCAGTAGGATAGTCAAGCAATGCGCTGGAAACCATGTAAAAACCATCTACAAGTGCAACGCCCTTATAGTCCAAACCCCTCCTAATGAGAAATAAAACGTAAACTGGAGCTATGAAGGAGGTAGAAGCTGCAAATAGAACCTCAACTGCATAATAAACGTGCTCAGGCTTTAAAGGCCGCCTAACCCGAAAATCAAATTCACTCCCAGCACAATGACACCTCGCCACAACTTACCCAGTCACATGCACATATATCCTTAACGCCTTCAAGTAAGCGCCAAAGCAAATTAACTTCAAAGCTCAGCAGGCCAAAGCAAGGCTTCACAATTTCGATTTGCCAGAATCCTCCTCAAAGAAAGTGCAGCTCTAAATGAACTGATAAAATTGAACCGAGGAGATCAAATTAAATTGTTTAGCACCTCCTTGACCGCCCGTTAATTCTATAATGGAGTTGGCTGCAGCCGCCATGATGCGGTGCAGCTTTCAACCAGATCGATGGCTCTCAAATTTTCGATTGACTATGATTGCAGTTAATCCGGTGGTAGCTGTGTTTATGGCTGCATTGCTGAATGTAGCTGCTCCAGCGAAGAACGTGAAGGCTAAGGATGTAAATGCACTTACGTCATGGGGACTTAAAAGCTCAATTATCACCGGCAAGCAGGCCATCATGGTTCCGCCATGAATTCCAGGAGATCCAATTCCAATAAGTGGAATTAGCAGGCTTAAAATTAGGAAGGCGCCGATCGGCGCCCTCAAATTCATAATGTGCATGGCAATTAACGTTGAAATCACTAATCCAGCAATGCTCCCACACCTATTAAGCATAGCTCCAAGAGTAACAATTAAATCCCCAACCTCAGGCTTAACTCCAAGCTCTTCACGAACAATCCTAACGTGAATTGGAAGTATCAAGTAGGATGAGCCTATAAACAAGCCCAAAAACAAAGCTCTAGCCAAATACTTCAAAACCAATTTAAGCCCAACGCCGGCCACTCTGAGGGCAATGAAGGTAAGTGGAAGCAAAAGGAATGGAAGGCAAACGGCTAAAACCAGAATTACAGCAATTAAGCAGAAAGCCACGGATGAGGTTAATCCAAGCCTAAAGTAAAGCCTAAAAGCCAAACTGTAAATGATGAGGGGCATCAAGTAGGTGAGCGCTCTAAACAAAGCTCCAACTCCAACAGAAATACGCTCAACAATCAAATCCACAACTGGAAGCCTAAAATGACGATTAAATAGGTACGATAAAAACAGTGCAATGAAAACCGACAGAAGAATGGGATTCAAAAGAATTCTAACCTGAGGAACATGTAAGCCAACAGCACCATCAGACAGCCTACAAAACAGAAAAGGAATAAGCAAAGAAGTGCAAATGGAAGATACAAACATCAAAGCAACAAAAATCAAAACAGCCTCAAAAACCAATCTAAAAGCACCAACCCTAACATTCAAAATCCTATAAGCAGAAGAAAAAACAACCACAAAAACAATAACAGGAGCAAAAGTCAACAGAAAACCCAAGAAAACCTCAGAAATGATTGAGAGCAATCTAACATCAACACCAACAATCCAGCCGGAAATCAAACCCAAAATAAACGAAGCAAAAATCAAATACTCAAACGAAAGCCGAAACCTCACAACCATCCAAATCCCAGCCCAATAAACATAAAACAAAAACTAAATTAACTTTAACAAAACCATGACTAAGCCAAACCCAAAATTCAATTCAAGAAAGCATGTAATGAAGTTAATGAGCAATCACAGCTTTGACGCTAAAACAACTTCTCGACCCAAAATATCGTGCGGATAATCCCTCATGAATTCAAGGTACACTCCTCTCTCCACAAGTAAACGCAGCCTATTAAATTCAAGTCTCCTTGCCATCCCAAATATGGCGTCCATCACTGCCGGCACCTTCCTCCTATCGCCAATCCACAGTGATAGCTTAGCTTTATCCCTTTCAAGCCACAAGCTCTCAATAACGTAGGCTGCCTGCAATTCAGGAATAAACCCCTAATCACCAACTATCCTCCCAACTTCAACAGCATACCTCCACCTACTCTTAAGCCACACAGCATAGGAAGATTCAATTCTAGGAGTTATGAACTCCAAACCTTTAACGACATCATAATTACTTGGAAATACATTAACCACGTACGCCTCCCCCTCCCTAAGCTTAACGCCCCCTAAATCCACCTCCAAATCAACTACGTCATAAGCAACTTCACTCAACCCACACTTACCATAAAATCCTACAGCTCCCTTCGCAGGCCAAACACTAATCGTATCACAATCATTCTCCCTCGCCAATTCAATCGCCCCACCCACCAACGCCCTCCTAACACCCATACGCCTAAAATCCCTATGAACCTCCAAAACATCAATAAAAGCAGTCTTCCCCAAACAACCACGCTCCTCACCAACAACCCTACCATCCAAAACAGCCACCAACGGATACTGATCACTAGTCAACAGGAAGTTCAAGTGCACAGCACAAGTCTCAACACCCATCCACGAACCACCATGAGACCACCTATCCACAACACCCAAATCCCCATAATCAGCCTCAACCCTCCCACCACCAAACCACCTAAACCACCTATCAACGCCAGAACAATAAACATCAACAATGCCCCTAACATCATCCAAAGAAGCAACCCTAACTTCAACAGCCATCCCAAACATACCCAACCCACATAAAGACAAACACTTGAAAAACAAATACAGCATAACTAATGTCGATCAACCGCCTCTTAAAGTTAAGCTAAAAATAGAATTCTCTTAAGACAAGACATTCAACCGAACGCCTCATCAGAGATTAAATGGCGAAATATTTGTACTGGCCATCTATGATTAATCTTTAATGTAGCCATATGAGGCAAAGCCTAAATCAACACTCACATAATCTCCGCTTTATCATTAAGTAATAATAGGAAAATTACACTTAAAATATTTGGAAAAGATTTGATTGAAAATATTATCAGGAAGCTTGTTGGAGGATTAAACCTTGAAGAGCATGGATGTTTTTGAAGAGGGAATAAATTTCGTTAGACAGAACTATGACCAGTTGACTAAAGAATATGATGGGAAGTTCATAGCAGTTTTAAAAGATAAAGTAGTCGCTGATGACAAGAAAATAAAGAAACTTATAGAAAAATTACACAAGAAAGGAATAAACCCCAAAGAGACTTTCATAGAATACATTACTAAAAGAAAAGTAGCAATGATAGTTTAACCTTCCCTCACAGCGAGAGAAGGTTAAAAGAGGAAAACTCTAGGATTAGAGGATGAGATTATTAATAACATTACTAACTTCTCATTTCCTCATAAAGATTGAAGCCTCAATATTCTGCATAAAACAAATGCGCGTCTAAACAGTGATGTTGACTTTCTCTACGCATCCCAGTTAGCCAACTGAGCTTAAGGGGTGGTAAATTAACACATTAATAAAATCGAGTTAATGTAATATTATTTGGTAATGCTCGTTAGGTGACTAAGCGTTATGAAGTATATCGTCAATTTCTACGAGGCAGCGAAAACTTACCTGCAGTCTAGGGGAATTGCATGGTTCGACTTGGAGGCAGTAAATAGAGTCATAAAGTTCCTCGGTGAAGTAGGCGACTTCACGACTTCAACCCAATTAGATGAGGCGGGAATATTGTCAGGAATGAAGTTTCCAACCGGCAGGGAGGCAGGATACATCCTAAAATTCCTATGGTACCTAGGCCTGGTTAAAGCGAAGTACCATCGAGGGCGCTTCTACTACTCCCTAAACAGGAAGGGCGCTCAGTACTTAAGACTACTAAAACGCGGAGGAGAAGTGGCAGTGACACCCATGCTTTACAGCGCCGCTGTCAAGTGGAGTCCAATAAAAGTAATGCTAACCTACCTGCACCTAAAGGGAGAAGCAAAAATTCAGGACATTGTCAGCGACCTAGGCAGCGACATGCTATACTGGACAAAAATTATGAGTGACTTCGGCTTCAAAATTCGGCGCAAAGTAGTGAAAAAGCCATTCAACGATTTCGTTGTAAGGGAGTGCTTAAAGCCGCTGGCTGAGCAACTATGCCTAGTCGAGTCAAGCAATGGAAAAATGAAATTAACCGAAATGGGAAGACAAGTAATTCTCAAAACTTCAACGGCAGAGTGGGAGATCATTAGAAGCAGGCCCAGAGAGCCACTAATATACGCAGCAACAGTGAGCACAATCCTAGATACTAGTCAAGCAACAATGGTTTCACCATGGATAGACGTAAAAACCGCAAAAACCCTCACAAGCGGCTTAAAGAAGCACAGCTCAATCCAACAGCTCAGAATCATAGTTAGAAAGCCAAATCCAGAAACAAGAAAAGCAATCAAAATAATAAGTGAGGAAATAAGTCAACTAGGAGCATCAGTCCAAGTAAGAGCTACGCCAGTTAGAGGGCCACTAACACTCCACGCCAAAACAACAGTAACCGCAAACCAAGCAACAATAACATCAGCAAACCTCCAATACACAAGCCTATGGAAAAACTTCGAGCTAGGCGTATACTACAAGCAAACCCCCGAAGAACTATCAAACCTAATAGAAGACCTATGGGAAACAGCCCAACCAATACAACTATAATTATAGAAGCCGGAAATCGAAGCATAAACTCAGCCAAACTGCCAAGCCCTCCATCAATTAACGAACACTCGCGCAGTCAATAAATATTCATGATGGCCGAGTGCAAATGAATACAACAAGAACTTGACACTTCGTCTAAGCGCAGCGTCTTCAGATTTACAGATCCATTTTATCCAAAACTTCTCTAAACCTAACTATTAGCGTGGGGGAGATCCAAAATCCATCTTCAACCATTTTATTCAGCAACTTCCAAGCCTCCTCCCCTCCCAACAACCCCTCCCTAACGCCCCTCAACAACAAATATAAAACTCCCCTCGGCGTCAAGCCAAAAAGCTTAGCTACGCGGTAAGCCAACTCATCATTCGTAAGTAAAATCTCCGCACTCAGATCCAGTGCAAGCGCTATAGCCTCCCTCTCACCAGCCCCAAGCCTAATCTTCAACCTTTCCTCAACACCCCTCACCCTCTCAATAGAACCCTCAGAAGCATCCCTCACCTCAATCCAGCCATCAGCAACAGCTCCACCAATAACCCTAGAATCCGGAAATCCCTTCAATGAACCTCTCTCAACAGCCTCAACATAAACCGACCTAGGAATACATATCACGCCATAGAGAGCTCTAAGAATATCCAGCCTACCGTACCTCGCCAACCAAATCAACGGCCCAGTATCAGAGACAACCCCCAACACCCAAAAACTCCCCAACCTCCTCTAAAAACCTCTCATCACCATACCTCAAAACAACACCCCTACGCTTAAGCTCACCAAAAAACTCCCAATAACTCAAACCAGAAACCTCAACAGCCCTACCAATCGAAATCAAACCCCTAGAATACAAATCCAAAGCCAACCTCACCCTAAGCTCCCTAACACCAAACCTAATAGCATCACGCAAAACATCAGAACGATCCCTACCCAAAGCCCCAGCCAAAAAATCCAACTCCTCAAGCAACTCCACAGGCAAACGAACAGTAGTCACCTTAAACAAAACAAACACCGTATTCTAATAGAATACAAAAACCTTAAAAACATAATGCCAATACGCCTTAAATAAACCCTAAACACGAGCTGAAACTCAAATCACGAAAAAAGAAGATACGTAGCTACAATATGCCTAAAAGTCATACAAAAACCTACCTAAACTGAAAATGCTAATAAATCACAATATTCCAAAAGCTGCAACTTTCAAAAAGAAACTAACACAAATAACAAACAGGATAATAAGGCAATTCAATTCTGCAAATCTTAAAGGATATTATTGAAACCACTATTAACTAGAAACCTCGCAAATTCAACACAACTCTTCCTTGAACAATTTATTTCTCAATTAAATCGTTGAACTTCCAATTCCAAACCACTTAACTTCCTCCCTTAACCTGCGATACTTAAAATCAAATTTTCTCACTAGAAACACCATAAAAAGTCCTCCAAAGAGCATATTAAAGTCCTGGATAACTATGGACGCAATTAAACTAGCACCCCAAATTCTAATCATCAGTAGAATCGTTACCCTAAAGTATTTCTTTTTAGCCGTTTCATACTCCTTAATCAATTCTCTTGGAGGCTTCTTATCACCTAAAACTGCACCTGCTATGGAGGCTGAATACATACAGGCGTTAAACAATATTTCCTCGGCATTTCGCCCAGGCTTAATGCTCTTAATCACACTTTTAACATAATGAGGTGAACATTTTGCCGAATCAATGCCCTTTCTTATTGCCTTCATTTCAACTTCCAAAAGCGCTAGATCTTCTTCCCCCTTTTCATGAGATAAACCCAAAACACCCTTAGCTACGCACCTATCCTGAACATAATGAAGCGCCCTACCCAAATTTTTCAAAGCCTCACGAAAATCCCCCCTCAAATAAGCCAATCTAGCACTCCAAATATATTTCATAATAACACTAAAAGGAGGCCTATGATGAGGTACGTGTCTAGTATAGGATCTCCCACTACCAAATTTATCCGGATATCTATCAGGCTCAACAGAACCCTGACATAAATACTTCTCCCATGCTTTAGGCAAATTAAGCTCCCTACATATTGCCCTAGAAATAGCCACATGAGTTTTCCACTTCATCAAATTAAATAATTCAATTTTCAAATAATAATTTTTTAATGAATAATCGGCATGATTTCGCAATTTCATTAAGCCCTTCCTGCTGAACCTATCTACGTAAGGCGTAGCATAAGCAGGATTTACATAATAAATTAAGCAAGCCAGTAGCAAGACTAGAAACACGATTAACATCACTCGATTTGTCAGAGCTCCCTAACTGCTTCACACAAGCTAGGGATGTTTTCCTAGGACAAAAAAGCAATAGCGAGAAATAAAATCAAAGTTGCAAATGCAGGCAAAGTCGCCTGATACGTCGTCAAGCAAATTCATGTGCCAATGGATAAGCTAACTAGAAAAGAGGCAAAACTAGGCTTATGACTTTAACCTTTCATTTTCCAACATCTTTTTCTTATATGATTATGCTTATATTCTCTTTCCTCGCACGCCATCAATTACTAAAGTTTTGTGCTGATCCTTCTTAGTGTATCTACAACCGAATTTGAATATTGGCAAGTAAACTAGTTTTAATTGTAGAATTCTAAGATTTTTCTCAGCAATTTTCAAAAATGCTTTGGGCTCTATAACCATTTTCCTTTGGAATATGTGTACAATAACATCTTTATTAGTCATGGGCTTTACTGGATCATGCACTTTAAAATCATTTTTTACGATTTTACATGTAATGCTCTTTATTTGACTAAGAGAGTCAACTGAAATTAAATGATCTTTATACTTTTCAAACAATTCCTTAAATTCATCTTCTTCCTTACCTGAACTATCTAAGTAAAGCTTACAAGATCTGGTTATGTGCGCATACTCTATTACATCTGTTAACTCAAAATACCTTTCACTTGAGGGTGTCAACAATTCTTCAAGTATTCTAAATGGATTTAATGCGCCTTTTTCAGAAATTAATCCTCTAACTCTACCTTCAACCATTACAGCTAAAACATCTCTTTTAACGTGAACTTTGTATGAGGCCTTACGGAAGTAAAAACACTGGTATGTTCCAAAAACATACCAGTACGGCTTAAATTCAATTTCTTTAAAAGTAACTTCAACTTCTTCAGGTTTGGGATGGAAAATCCTGCCAAAAAGCTTCGTTTTCTGCTTTTCGCAAATTGATAACGCAATTTTATGATTCATTGGTTTAAACATAGCAAGTTCTAACGAAACTTCCTCAGGATTCCAGCCATTACCAGTTTTTTGTTCTCTTGTAACCCTTAACAAAGCCCTAAACTGTTCTTCACTAGCAGGTAAATGAATAACATGTGATTTATCTTCAATATAGTAACTTGAACTTACCACAAAAATATATTTGTAGCAAAACATATATAAAATTTTGAGCTAACAATGATGAACATACTTGAGCAAATGGGCTTAATAGATAAGTTAGCAAAATTAGCAGAAAAAGCACGTGATTTTCATAAGAACAAAAGAAACTTTGATAAAGGAGGTATTTTATCTCAAGAAGGCACCTTGACCTTAAATAGGATAATTAGTGAAGCACACAAATATGAACTTCTAAAAGACACACCAATAATATTAGTGGACTTCATAGAACGATATAAAGCAGACTTCATACTAAAAATCTTGCAAGAAGAAATAGAAGATAAAATAAACTCAATACACAATGAAATAGCAAAAAGCTTCCTTAAAAGTCCAGTGCAAATAGCAAAAACCATACCGCCAGATAAAAGGGGAAGAATTCTGGAAATAATTGGAAGAGACTGGCTAATAAACGTAGTAAATGAGCAATGGGGTGAGGCCAAATACAAGCAGATAAAAGGGACAGACATAGATGCAATAGCAATAATAAAAGAGAATGAATCATATAAAATCTACATTGCAGAAATAAAATCAAAACTTGATAAAAGAAAAGCAATTAAAGAATTCATAAATCTAAACAATAAATGCCAAAAACTAAGAAACATATATCCAAACTCTCAGATATGTGAAAAAATAATGATAATCTTCTCCAAAGTAGATGAAGACATAAAACAAACAGCAAAAACAAAATTCGGAATTGTCATATGGGACATAGAAGTATTCAAAGAGATATCTATCAAACAGGGCAAAAAAGGAGGAAAATTCTACTTAGATGCAGTAATGGCACTTAACGCAAAAGCTTGATATTACTGGTGATTACCATGGTTGTTGCCTTCGATATCGAAACTACCGGTCTAAATCCCCTCAAAAACGTTGTAATTCTAATTGGTGTAAAGAAAGGAAAGCAACTAATTCAATGGAAAATTTGGGAGTACGGAAGTGAAGATAAAATAATTCTCGAATTTATGAAATATATTGAAAGCGTCGATCCTTATGACGCGGTTATTATAGGTTACAATGCTTTAAAATTTTAAATAATTTTTTCTTATTCTATCTAAATTTAGCTGAAACTTTCATTATAACTTTTGGAGCGTCTATTATCTATATTTCATGAGAACTCTTGCATTGTAAATTGAAAGCCAGTATTTCATCTTGCTAAAGTCTTTTGCTGAAAGGATTTCATTGATTGCCCTTTCAAGTATTGGATCTCCTAAAGATATCTTAAGTAATTTATGATATCCAAGCTTACTAATCTTGCATCTCCTAATGTTGTCTTTGGTGAGATAATATATTTCTCTTAAATATGCGGCACGTATATGACTACTTGTGTCTAAGCTATCCACTATGTTTTTTAAGTAGTTTAACATAGATGGGCTTAAGACTCCAAGTAGATGCAATTTGGTCTTGCGTCCAATTTCATGTCTAATCGATTTGACTATTTTCTTAATTTGGTTTAATTTTCCTTCTTTAATGAGAGGTACAAGTGAACCTATGGCTATATAGTTGGAACCCATTTCTGCAAGTTTTCGCGCTGAATAAGTATAGCTTTCTACATTCCATCCGTGAGCTACGGTAATTACTTCAACTCCGAGCTTATCAGCGAGCTTTAGATAGACTTCTGCTAGATCTAAATTTCTTTGCAAAATTTTTTGCTTAGCTTCCTGAGAAAGCTGTTTATTGACTAATGGGTGATCTTTCTGGATGATATAATCTGCACCTAGCCCGACTTGAATGTTAAATATGACGTTGATAGGTATAGCTTTATTTTCATGGCTCCAAAGAGAAGAAATTAATGAATCGACAATTAATTTACCTCGATAATTAAAGCATGTTTTAAATCCTTTACTGATCAGATGATCCATATGGCGCTTAGAGTTCATTATATTGCCTAAACTAATTAGAATTCCATCAACTTCCATGTACTTCCAATATGGCGGGTCTTGAGGGTTTAATCTCCATGTTAGGTAGATTTTCAAGCGATTTCTCCTCACGCATAGAGGGATATTGCCTTTATAGCTTCTTCTGGATCTATTTTTCCATTTCTGAGATAGATTTCATCATAGATTATTGCTGTTAACCTTAGAATTTCACCGGGATTACCATTAGTATAATCATATAATCTATCAACGACACTTTCTGGAAGGAAGCTTGCAACCTCGGGTAGATATATTCTAAGGAATTCGAGGACTTCATTTTTTGTTAAATTTCTTAAGTATATTAGCATCGCTGAAAGGCGTCTAGACAAGGCCATGTTTATCGAGACAATTTCATCCCAGCCAGCTGGTGTAGAGGCAACTAGCATGAATAGATTATAAGAAGCGTCATCAATTAATCTTCTAAGAGCATTCATGTATGATAACCGCTTGTACTTTTTCAGCTCCAATATTGTTTCAAATTCATCGAGCAAAATCAAAATCAACTTATCACCTTCAAGAATTAATTGAGTTAGCATCTCCAAGGATGTCCAAACATCTAAATTCCTTGTTAAACCAAGCTTTCTACGAATCTTAGCATCAAGCTTCTCTCCCAATAACCATAAGTAATAGAAGTATTCGTAGGTTTCAGAGGAATCAGCGGGTGTAATGGCTATCTTGTCATTGATTACTCTTAATGCTATCTCCTTATACATTCGATTTTTAAGTAACTTTCTCATCACCGCATTGTAGAGGTCTAGGAAGCTTCTACCAGGAGATGAAACGTAAATTGGAAGGACCTTTTTTGATGATGAATATACGTGCTCTAAATGCTTAAGAAAATGCGTTTTACCAAAGCCATAGCTTCCAATTATAGCTCCTGCGCCGGAAAACCTTCTTCGCTGAGATTTTTCAATATAGCTTCTTATGCGCTCAACATTTCCATCGGGATCAAACATTTTATCAAAGAAGCGAGGAATTGCAAGACGATTAAGCATAATCACCACTTCCCACTTTTGATGAAGATATACACGTATTTGCGACCCCTAACGCTAACTGCTCTACTAGAATTTTTGTCAAAGAGAGGTGCGGGAGCTAGGATCACGTTCTCTCGATTTTCATCAACAAATTTAGCAAGAAGCTCCTCGAAAACTTTTGAGCTCAAATTAAGCTCCTTAATAATGCACTTTCTTACCTCTACAATAGGCACGTACTTAGACCGCATATTTCTTGAAATCTTCCTGTAAGTCTCAATTATTTTGTCCATAAAAAGCGAGTAAATTTCTCTTTGCTTAGCTGGTGAAAGATAAAGTACTTCATTCAGCAGCCTAAGCGAAATATCCACAACTAACGCATTAAGACCCGTCTCTTCAGCTATACTTTTAATAGTCGTAAATCCACCAAAGTATGCATTTGCAACTCTCTCATACTCCGGCAGCCTCAAGAGATACTTATGTAAAATGTCTCCCCGCTTCTCACTATATGCTTCCAAAAAGATCTTGCCATCCTCAGTTATGGAGTAGCTTTCTCCATTATACGTTGCAAGCTCCATTTTTAACAAGGTATGAATCGCTTCAGAAGATCCACTATAGGCTTTACCAGCAGCAATATTGCTTAATGTCCTTATCAAGGACTTAATGGTAACTGGTCTCAATGTCCTATCACCAGGATTTCCAGTACATTTGGCATTATGCTAATATATTGCTCTAAATCTAAAAGTTTTACGGGTACTCCAAATGTTTAGTGAAGAAGAGGAGATAAAAATACTAGGTACTTCAAAAATTACGAGACGTTTCCAGGTGACAATAATTAAGGAAGTTAGAGAGCTCCTCAAAATAAAAATCGGAGATATCCTCGTATTTGAAAAGCATGGAGATAAAGTGATAATCAGAAGAGGTTGACCACAATTATTGTGTGGACTTTTTAAAGCCGATCCAATTGAGTAAAGTTGGATTTTTAGCTTTGAAATGTAAATTAAGCATATCAAAGATGTGCTTAATGAGTAAAGTTTGATTTCTAACGCCCTTCACGGGGAACACTGTTGCCCTTATGTCGTGGTTATGATATGCCTTAGTAATTGGCGCTACTATCACAGCTCGATCATCCATAAGCAACTTATTAACAGCTTCCTCAGCAGCCAGCAAATAGGCTTTGCTTAGATTAACGATGATTAAATCATAGTCGTCTTTAACGTAACTGAGAATTTTTTCCTCCACATTGTGCTTTGAAGCCCATTTTCTAATCCAATCACTAGACTTTCCGCTGAATGTTGCATCATACGGTATAATGCGATCTTGCCCATGAATAACGCCATATCGAGCTGATATAAAAACTACATCAACTTTCACACCTTTGCTCCTAAGCTTATTAACACCTCTCTTAACAACTCTAAAATTGCCAGCATACATATCTTCAGCCTTCAAAATAAATTCGCTAAGCAATTTTCTGTAAAGACCTTCGTTCTCAATATCAAATTTAGGCTTACTTAGACCATAACTTCTCAATTTTTCGTCAATTTTTCTCCACTCAACATTTTTCTGAGCCGTGCAATTGGTTATCACAAGAATGTTCTTCAGCTTTGTTGGAATCCAAGGATTCAAGTCTAACAATTTTGTCAAATCTAGCTTTAAGTGCCTGCTTTTAGCTATTCTAAAGTTGACAAGTTTTTTCTCCTTCAAAAAATTACTAAACACCCACACATTATGGAAGCCTCTTCTCCTATTTCGATCATTACCTCTAAATATTACCACGTCAATTCCGATTTCACGACAAATTTTGCACTTGCACTTTTTCCAAGGCCTATTAATTAATAATTCATAGTAGTATGGCAGGTAGTCTACTCCCCCATTAAGATAGACGTACTCTTCGACGAGCCGCCACAACTCCCTAAAATTCATCGCGCCTTCGTCATACCTATGAAGCGCATCGAGCAACTCCTTTTCAAGTTTACTTTCTTTCCACACACGAATCGCAGTATAGGCTTTGCCATCCAAAGTAATGTAATTGCTAAAATGTCTAAGCCAAGCAATTCGAAGAACAGTCGAACTGTCAAATGACACCGTCTCAGCTATGCTGCCCTCCAATTCTTGAAACAGCGGAATAAGCTTAAGTCGAGCAACTCCTAGAAAATGAAGTCTCCTAAGCTTAACACCATGCAACTCTCCACGGAGCTTTTTTATAAGTTTCTTAATGAAAACCGAACTGCGCCTAGCTAAACCTCCAAGAGCAAAACTGTCAAATCCTTTACTGTAAAGTGCCTTGACAAACTTCACATAATCATTTGAATTAATGCCCTGCACTGCTGCCAACAACAAAAACTTTTCCTTGAAATTCCTCCTCCACTCATCAAGCATCTTCAAAGCATTCTCATAAGTAATACGCATCCTCCACAACTGATCCTCAGCACTCGTGCCAAGAATAGCTATATGATCAACAGTAACACCAAGATCAACACCAATTCTTGAATAAAACGTCAACATCTCAACGGGATCATATGGCGGGGTTATTTGACGGACATACTGCCAAGCACCGCAATCGCCCATAACCTCAGCATGCCCAGGTAATCTTAAAAAACTCTTAACGCCAAGCTCTTCAACACGCCTAACAATATGCTTAAGCTCCAAAACACTACGAGAGACCAGCACGCCCTCAAAGGGAATTTCGCCAAGAATGTGCCAAAGCCTAGCACCAAACCTAAATTTATCCTCTATAAAGCCATCAGAGTGACGTTCTTCCTTAAAATCAAAACCACCATCAACGATATCATGCCAATCGGGGAGTAGATATTTCATGGATTCTTCCCTTAAAATTACACGACCTGTTATGCCTTATTTTTGTTGTGATTAAGCAAGACTATTTCATTTTTCTTTTATAATAATTTAAAAAAATAATTTATTTAACTTAGTATCATTAATTAAAAATTTCATAAAAATGTAAAATTAATAATAGATATTGAGAAATAGTGTGATAGATATGATAACAATAATTAAAGCTATTTATATTAACAATTTATATTAAAAATCAAGTACCTTGAAAACATTAATGTTAGAACATGTTCATATTAAAGTTTTGTTGATAAGTTCTGACGCATTTTTTCTTCGGAAATTATATACGACATTCATAATGCGCCTCAAATTAAAATTTGCTCAGTTTTCTATCCAAAATTATACTAAAACTTTTAAGTTTTTGCGAGAAATTTATTTATGAACCATGAAACTCATCTTGAGTTTCAATGAAATATCCAGACTGGGAAAACATTCATGGAAAAATTTGACTGATGAGCATAAAAAATTAAGTGAAGATTTAATAATCAGCATAAAGGACTATCTTGAAAATAAAAAGAAAAGACATTATGCTCATGTTATTGTTGCACCCTATGGATCAGGAAAATCAACATTATTAGACTACTTGGCATATTACACTTGGAAAGAGCTTAAACGGCCTGCAATAATAGCTAATATGAACAGGATCTTAGAGTACATAAATAATAAGTATAAAAAGGAAACTAAAGGTAAGCTACCCGAAGATAAGCTACCTGATATATTGGAGGAATTTTTCAAAGATTCATTGATTATGCTAAAAAATATAATACTTCATGAAAACAATGTGCCGTTACCATTACGCTCAATTATTCCATTAAATGACATAATTTCAATAATTGATACTTTTCTTCAGAAAAATATAAGAGGATTACTATTAATAGATGAAGTTGAAGAGGCATTAAAGCAATTAAAAAATACAATAAATTACGTCACAAGCCCCTTTAGAGGATTATTTGATGCAATATACAATACTACATCAAAAATTTATGTAGTGATCGCTTTTGGACCTCAAAGCGTATTAATGGAAGACATTCTAGGCTTATCCTCTGGATGGCGTAATGTAGTTAAAAGCATACCTTTATCCTCTCCTAGTATGATTTTTAATGAACTTCAAAGGCTTCTTCCCAACGAAGAAAAGAAAATCTTAAGACTTCTTTCAAATACTTTATGGTGGATAAGTAAAGGAGGACGGCCCGGATGGGTTTATAACTTTATAGAACAAAGTTTTCCAAGAAAGGTTATTCATTGTTTAAAAAATTTTAATGAAAAAAAGGAGCTAATTTACGATGATGAGTTACTAAAAGCTCTCAAGAAAGAAGTTGTTAAGGGTATACCCTGCTTTTCAGAATACGACTATATGAATATACTTAACTTCTTGCCAAGCGATAGCTATATAGAAAGAAATCTCTTTAAAGTACTACTCGTCTTGATAGGTCCCCTGAGTGAAAATGATATTAGGAGTTTAGGAATAAATTACGACCGCTGCATTAAATTAAACCCCAAGATATTTGTCGTAGGAGATAAATTGATTCCTTATGATGCTTTCATCACGGCGGTTAGAAGAGATCTAGAGAAAGTTGCTAAAAGTCGAAAAGCACTCGATTATAGAGATGGCAAAATTATTGAAAGAGCCATAAACCTTCTTGCCTTAGTTTTTAGTGCTTGGTCAGCCTTTGTCAATAAAATCCCCATGATATTAGATGAGAGAGATGCGTGGCAAGAACTTAAAGACATAGCAGCTGACTTAAGTCGAGAAATGTATGATACAGAAACAGCCCGCCTAATAGAAAATTTTGAAATTCGTTGGCTTAAAATACCAAAAGAAGCCTATACTCCCGATGGTATAGTCTATGTAGCAATGCATCCAAGAATTATTGAAAATATTTACCCTCCAATATTTTCTATCCCTCTAATAGGTAAAGCGCGTCTAGATGGAATAGATGAAGTATACCCGTTTCTACGAGATCAAGATTTAGAATATCTATCTGAATTAGCACAACAGCTTTTTGGCATTTTAGCTCACATCTTAAGCAATCAGAAAAATCAAGTTAAAGATGTTGCTGAAAAATATCTACTGGTGCCAATTATAGACGGAAGTAATTTGAATAAAATAAAAGAGTACATATTTAACAGTAAACTTAATGGAAAACATCCAATTTTAATTCCACTAAGTCCATCAGGTGAAAAACTGAAAAAAACAATAGACCTACTTAAGAAGGAACTTAAAAGTTTTGATGAATTGCAAATAACTACAATATTAGAAAGAATTAGTCCTCGTATGTCCATTTTTGTATTAGGCATTCTTTATGATATTGCTCATCAGGGCAAAAATGAAATATTATATACAGAGAGTGAAGAGGGATTAGCGAGAATAGAAAGAAGAATATTAGAGTCATATTCACGACAACTACTATTAATACTTTATGAAGCCATAATGGAAACAAAACGTGCCATAAGTTTGCAAGAACTATTACCTGATTATGTTTTAGAGCTTTGTAAGAAACTTGATGAGCAGGCTCATAGTAAGTTAGGATCAAAAAGAGCAGAAGACCTTTGGTGCGTTCTTGCATCTCAAAAGACTATTGAAATATACGAAAAAATAATTGAATGTTTGAATGAAATTAATCATTTGACATCGGACCTTGTTGAGATTATTTATCCCGATGAAAGAGAGATCATTAAGGGCTTGCTAGTTAAAAAAGGCGCCTTAGATTATGTGAGGGATGCAAAAAGTTTATTTGAAAAATTATCTAAATGCTTAAGAGATAATAACACATTTAATATGCTAAAATTAATATTAGAAGATGTTTTGAATCAAGAAAAATACATAGATTCTTTATTTAACAGAATTCAACATTCACTAAAAGAAATCTTTAAAGAAATTGAATATAAGAGTGTTTGGTACGCATTAACGTCATATTTGACTCATATGCTGGCAGATCAATGCTCAAATCCTTATATTAAAGGATTAAATGGAAAAGACTTGCAATTTGAAAAATCCAAGCTTAAAATTAAGTTAGGTAAATTGAAAGATAAACTTAATATTAATAAGCTTAAAGAACTTGCTAACTTAATGGAAAATTACCATTTGCCACAATTCATAGAAATGTTAAGAGAAAGACTTGAAAAATTTGAGAAAGTGTTAAACAAACTAAAATCTTTAATAGAAGATCTTAAACCAACAAATATCTATGAAAAATGGACTTATACTGTTGCTTTTATTAAAAAAGAAGCTGAAAGAAGTTTTATGGAGAACATAACAACTATACTTGAAAACCTTGATAGTAAACTTTTGGGTAGCTATGCTAGTTATTTAACTCAAATTAGCGATATCTTTACGAAGACAATCCCAGATTTAAAAAGTAGAATCTATAATATTAGCGAAAGTGGAGAACCGGTTCTCAATGAAGATTTGAAAACAATACTCAAAAGAAATTCAAATCTTAAGAGTTTGCGTGATCAACTTCAAAATTATATAACTCAATTACAAGGCGCGCTAAATGACCTAGGCAGGTACCCCATTAAACATGACTTCAAGAAACTGCTCACTCTCCTTGATGAGATAAACGAGATGATGATGGTATGATAAAAGGAAAAGCAATTGATTTCCTTAAAAAAATAAGTAATGAAAGACGTGAAATTGAACAACACTTAAAAGAGTCATTAGAATATGCAGAAAAAATTAAAGAAATTATAGAAAATTATCCTGATTTTTGCAACCATATCCGAAGACCATCTAAGCCGAAAGGGTTATGTCTAGATGAAATAAAGCAATGTAAGAATGAACTACAAGAAATTTATATTGAGCTAATTGCTACAGCTGTCTTGAATAGTTTAAATATGGATTTTATTACTAAATCATCACTTATAGGCATAGTCCAACCTATAGCTGAAGAAATCCATGAAGGAGTCTTGTCTTTTAAAAACCTAATAATGCCAAAAGAATTTGGTATAGCTTTGTCAGAAGCTATATCGAGCTACGATCCTAATGTTGTACGTTCTGTTATCAAAAGCCTTTATACCGAGGATTTAGAAAATATTATGAAAATTAATGATGTAATTTCTAAGGTGAAGAAGAATGCAATTACATTTTACGGTAAAGATCATGCGAAAGAAATAGAAGAATTGTTGCTTAACTTGTTAAAACATTATGTGAGAAAGATTTTTGATAAAGAGGTAACTGTAAAAATAATGCTCGATGAAATAAAAGAACTTCAAGAACTAATACATGAAGCATATGTTATGACAACAAATTGTAATGCTATTTCTATACCTCGAACTAATGTATTAAAGAATTATATGATTAGGGCCTTCGCAACAACAATATGTGATTATCTGAATAAACTTATTAAGACGTGTCATCAGTTACAAGAATTGCCTAAACAAAGTAAATGTACTAAATGGAAAGAAAATATTGAAAAAACATTAAAAAATATTAAGCTTCTTATTAGTGAAATTGAAGATGAAAAATATTCTAAATTATTTAAAATACAAAAAATAATAAATAAATTAGATATATCTAATAACATTAAAAATAATATCGCTTCCTTAATACAAAAAATGTTACAAAAAAATGGGCATTTAAATGAAAAACTTTGGTTAGAACTTGATGAAAAGTTAAACAATATTTTTAGAGGAACGATAAATGACGAACAACAAATATTACTTAATGTAATTTTTTCAATGTTAACTGATGAAAAACGTGAGATGACTATTATAGAAATAATTGAACATGCCACGAAGAAAGTGGCTAATAAGGATAAGATGCTTAAAGCGTTGTATGAGCTTTGTGAAAAAGGCTTGGTAGAGTGTTTTGTAAGGGTGTAGATTCATGCCTCTTCCCGTTCCCCCTAAAAATATTGTAGAAATATTTACCACTAATGGTCGTAGTGAGGATTTTGCTAAAAGATACGTTGCTAATGCTATTTTATCATTAATTGAAGAAAAAGAACAGCAACATATACAAAACCTGGATTATGATGCTTGGGTAAAACTTTCTTATAAAGATATATGCGAGAAGATTATAGAATATGTGAACCATTTTGCTCGTGCAATTAATTCAAGGGGTTTGTCGTATGATGATGTAAACCATTCTGAACTATCTGAATATATAGCATGTGTTCTTTACACATTTGCGTCAGAAGGTATTTATGAGGCGCATCATAGCCGCTACATAATAATAAGGGGTGAATATGATGTTAATGCAATTAAGGATAAATTGACGAATAGCTTTCTAGAGGTCAGAAGTAGGTTTATTGAAATCGCACGTAACCTTGTGAAAGTAAAACAAAGATTTTGGAATACATCGATATATGAGGCAAAACCATTGATAGATAGAGTTTTTGCATACGTTGAACCAAGGTTTTTACCTATTGATGTTGTTGATATATATCAAATTTTGGATGCCCTGGCTGAGAGAGTTAAAGTATTATATGAGGTTTTTTGTGGGAAGTTACGTAAAGAAGAGAATTCTCAAACAAAGGATTTCCTTGGGGAAGTTGTAAAAAATTTTCTTCAAAAAGTTATAAAATTTAGGCTTTACGAATATCAGGTGCGAGGATTAATACAAATTTTAAATAACGTTAAAGATTGCATCGATAAATGCGTGGAAAGAGCAGTAGTATTACAAGCACCAACAGGTTCCGGAAAAACTGAAGCTTTCGTTTTGTCGATTATTCTTGCTTCTCTTGCGTATAAAGCCGCTTTAGATTGGGATAATAAATCACCTGCTGCGCTCATTATTTACCCGCGTAGAGCTTTAGCAACAGATCAACTGAAACGACTAATTACTTATTTATTCCATATCAATAATGTACTTAAAGATGTTGGTAATAGGAGAAAACAAAAGTATGCCAAGTTAAGGCTTTCAATTAATTATACTGAAATAAGACCTATGAGAGAATATGAGGCTTTAGCAAAAAAGGTTCAACAAGAGAAGCCTAGAGAGTGGAAAGAATATAAAATGAATTACATAAAGGTATTGTCGAAATATAGCAATGAAGGTGAAGTTTTAGTAAAATTGCCATTTCTGTGGCTACCTGAAAGTGATGAAAATCCCTGTATTGTAGTCTCATCAGACAGTTACATATGGTATAACCAGGACATGGATTTTGTTACAGTAACTAAAGAAGATGTTTATGAAAAACCAGGCGACATTCATGTAACCCTATTTGAGACCTTGAGAAATAACTTAAGAAATAAAAGAGCACATCCTATTTTTGGTTTTCCTTATGAGTATGGTCCCTTTATAATTGTATTAGATGAAGTGCATACTTATATAGGCATAACAGGCGCAAGATACGCGTATCTTCTCGATAGATTATTAATGGTTATTAAATGCCGTACCAATCGCCATACAAGAGGTGTTTTGTTTGTATGTGTAAGTGCTACTGTACCTAATCCTGAAAACTTTATAAAAAAATTATTAGCTGTAAAAGAATTTGCCATAGTGTCTCCGAGAGAAGCAGAGACTATCCCCCTTGGGAACGAATATTTCTACGTAATAATTCCTACGACCAAATATCTTGTAAACCACTTAGCAGTTTCTATACAAGCTGCTATGGTTCTGCATTTCAATATACCTGCATTAATTGAAGAAAAAGGAAAGAAAAAGAAGAGTTTTATCTTTTCGGACAACCTTGACGTCATCGAAAGATTTCGAAGAGACTTTGGAGATGCCATTAATAGAAAATTGCAAGATCTCAGAAATCCCCTAGATCCTGCTTTTTACGATAAGACGATTAAGGAGTTTGGTGATGGACTATGTTGGAAAGAAGCACTTGATAAACCGTGGTTACTAGAATACCTTAAGTCGTGGAAAGAGGGTGAATATTGGTGGCCGTATGCATTGGAGAAAAAAGAGGGATTAACATTTGACAAATTATCAAAATATACGGGACCTGAAAAAGGAGATGTAAAAGAGAGTGATATTGTCGTTGCAGATTCTGCGCTGGAGTTAGGGGTGGATTATAGGGATGTTGTCGTAATATATCAACACGGCATTCCATTAAGTATTGCTTCATTAATACAAAGAGCCGGACGTTCAGGTAGAATTGTGCGAGACAACCCCCTTGTAAGGGTGGCTGTAGCAGTAATGTTATCTCCATACATCCCTTCACAGGCAGCTCTATTCCAACTTCTTATTAGAAGCGAATCATTAAGGAATGTTCTTGAATATGAAAGTTTGAATATACCTGTTGGCAATAAGAAATTAATAGCTCAAACTATAGTGGAAAGTATTTTAGATTATATGTCGTTAAAACCCCAACACTTAATGAGGTTTGAAGATATCGAAAAAAGATTACTTACATTCTTAAATAAAGAGGGGCGCTCCATTGTTCAATATATTAAAGATATGTTGAGGAGGCGTGCGGTTATGCTAAAACTCGAGATAGATGATGTGATAAAAAGCACATTAGATACATTAATCGAAGAACTGAAAGATGCTTGGGAGGCTTAAAATTGTTCAAATTAAGTCATACAAAGGTCTTATGCAGATATCTCCCTCCTACTCTATTTATGGAAACAAATCTACCTGCCGTTAAAATTAAAATGGGGAAAAAGAACGTGAGGAGTGAAGATATTGAACTATCTTTATCAACATATTTACCAGGAAAAGTAAGCTTTAGATGCGTTCCTGGTCTCATAGTACCTATTTATAAATCTCGTAAACGCAGGAAAAATAAACTTGTAATTATCACCGATAAGGTATATGAGCTTAGAAGCCCACTGTTAAGCTCTCATGAAAAAGAAAAAATTAGAGAAGAATTGCCATTTTCTTTTAAGGTTTATCTAAATACGTTTGGGCTTCCATGGAAAGTAGACTTTTATAGGCTTGGCGGTGTTAATGCTCAGCCTTTTCTTTGGAATAACGGCTATCACTGGATGTTGTGGTTGACGAAAGAGCATATGATGTCAATAGTTTTTGAAAAGAAAGATATTGAGAACATTCTCAAAAGATATAGAATCAAAAACATATACTTTCTAACAGAAAGATCAACTGTTTATCCGCTATTTAATTTGACAGTACTTAAATCTCTTGAAAAAACAGCTAATACTTTGCAATCTATCGCTAAAAGGCTGGGTTTCAATTTTATTGAAAGTGACGTGAGTTATTACTCAGCTGATATATTTAAGTATCTTTACGCTTTAAATTTAGAACTTGAAGTTCGCGCTGTCAGATCCTCTCAATATAATAACTCTTGTTCTCTACCCCAGCTTAGAAAAGTTACAAGGTTTAAACGAAAAATCATAGGTACAAGGATACTTGCTAGGGATGAAGATATGTTGTCTCCTATATTGTTAGGATTTAAAATTGAAGATACCCCTTTATTGAAGTTAACTCCCGATGTTGAAGAGTTTATAGAGTATTTTTTAAAGAAAGGCTCGCAATTAATAATTCAAGATTCTTTATCGGGTTATACGAAATATGCTATAATAATGGACTTGACTATAAATCAACTTTTAGGAGATATAGGTTGCCATAAATTGCTTACCAATTTAAATCATGTTTTTTCGTATTTTGATATTTTCTGCAACGAACCAATACTTGATATTATTGAAAATGGAGATAATCTGTTTCACTACCTTCTGTGGTTTGACGAAAAACTAAGTGAAACAAGTAAATGCCCTGCAGATCTTTTGATATTTAAAGAGATAATTGGCGAACGTTTATCGTCTTGTAACTTTTTATCAAAGATAAAAAAGATAAATCAAAGTATTAAAGAGAAAATCGAGAACAGACTAAAGGAAATTTCAAGTCAAGTTAAAGAAGCTAAATTTAATATACTAATGTCAATTCTTAATCATACTTTTAGTCACCATTTTCTTAAGGCTATAACTTTTAGAAGTAGTGTCAACAGCAGATACCTCGGAGAAATTTATCATTCATACTTTACCCATCCCAATTCTGGGAAATATAAATCGTTTTATATATATGAAATATCATCAGGAGGCGTTGGAGCCCTTGAATCTGTTGTAAATACTTGGCAAACAGATAAACAGAGTTTCATTATTGATGTCTTATTGCAAGCAGGGTCGTGTATTATAGGTATGCCTGAAGATTTGGTCTATAATATGCTACTTAAGAATTATAAGCCGCCTTCATCGATTGATGAGGCGAGATGTTATGTTATACAGGGACTCAAAGACGTAGATCTTCTAATAACGCCTGAGGAGTGTGAAGAAGCTGCGAGATTATCGTTTAGTATAACCAAGGAATTTGATATGAGAGGTTGGGACATTGCTAAAGAGGTTGCTTACTGTAGAAGGGCGCTTGAAGATAAAATTAAAAGAACTGCCTTATCTCATGAAATATGCATTAATGTTCTTAAGAACCTTAGCTCTTGTAAGAATTGCAAAGAAGTGCTTGAAGAAATCATTCAAAGGACAAGTGAAGCACAGGGTTGGAATGTTGACGTAGAAATTCTAGATGAAATAAGAGAGGCTCTTTTCAATGTAGAAAACAAATTAGTCGAAAAAATAAGGAAAGGTGATAAAAGCATGAGAAAAATTGTAAGAGAAATTGGAAGGATACTAGAGGCGGCTTTACTGAGATTTGTTCTTACATCATGTCCAACAGCTTGCGGTTGGTGCTATATTAACTCTAGTGGATGTAGTGAAAGCTCAGCACCATGGCTTCAAGCATTGACTCTAAATAGGAGATTGTTAAAACACTATGCTACATGGACATTAAAGAGGGTTAGAGATAAGAGAAATGAAGGTCTAACCTTAGCTTCAGTAAAAATTGGAGGAGACGTAATAAAAGTAATAGGGTAGTTGGATGATCATGTTCTTCATTTACAGAACCATTGGATCAAGTAAGATAGAACAAGCGTTTCTTGACCTTTTTTACGAGGAGTTTTTAACTGAGGAACATGATGATATCTATATAATCTCACCATGGATAACACCATTTAGTTTCTCTAAAAAAATTGTAGTATACCCATACATAGTTGCTGATAACATTGTAGATGTATTGTTAGGGCTAGTAAAGATAGGCGTTAAAGTTAAGATTCTAACGCGTTGTATTGATGATCTGTTACCTCTTGATAAACTGTATTTAGTGGATCTTATATTACAGTCCGCAGGTGACGAAGTTAATTACAAAGTGCTACGTGAAATTTATGATTATTTGATAAATGATATTAAATGGGCAATAAATCGTATGAAAGCGATAATTCTGCTTTCTAAAAGTGGAATAGAAATAAGGTACGATGTAGGTGAAGATCTTTATTCAAATAGACTTCACTCAAAAATGTATGTGGGAAGTAAAAAAGCTATTATTGGCTCTGCAAATCTGACACAGAGCGGTATTGTTGATAATAGAGGAAATAAAGAATTCATATTAGTAGTTGATAGAGAAGAGCCTTTATACGAGAAAATACGAGAAGCTGCCATAAAGTATTTCGAACAAGGATATAACTTTGAAAGATGTGAGAAAAGAATTATTAGAACAATAAATCGCATACTTACTGAGAAGTTCATAAGCCTCAACGATTTTATGAAATACATGGAAAGAGTTCTAATATCTATCAGTCCAAAAACCAAATACCGTTAATATAGCTAATATAGCTTATACAAAGCACAGCTCATAGTTAACCTGCGTACACTTATGCAGCTAAGACGATGTTTGCTAATTAATCAGACTTAAACATAAACTACTTCACTATTTTTGAATACAAAAATTGTTTATTTTTAGCTACATCTTAAAAATACAAAATGCTCATGAGGAAAATGTGGTGGCAGCATGGTAGACTTAATCATACCCCTATTCTATAAGCCGGCCTGGGAGATTGAGCTGGAAGGAAGAGAGCTAGACGTTAGATTCGCAGATGAGCTGAGAAACCTCGGCGACGAATTGAGAGATAGACTATACCGAGCAGCAGAACTACATGAAAAACTTCTAGAAAACGGATGGAAAGCAATAGGAGGACAATACGAAATAACCTACCACAAAGACCTAACAATAGAAGAAGCACAACAAGAAATCCAAAAACTACAAATAGAAAAATACCTAAGCAGCCTCACCAAAACCTAACAAACAACAAGAAACAAAATCAGCGATCACCGTCACTAACAGCTTCGAAGCCAACGCAGAAGGCAAATCAACTTCCCACCCCGAATTCTAAAAGCACTCCCTCAAACCCTCGCAATGAAGATTAAAACCCTAACTCTTAAACTAGATAGGCAATTCACATGAATTTTGGGCATTTTTATATATTTGTGGGCATATTTTAAGGGTGAGGGACAAATTTGGCGGTTGTGAATATTGACAGTAGAGGCAGGCTCACCATACCTAGAAAGATGAAGGTGAAAAGCACGAGAGCCATAATAATTCCAGCCGGAAGCTTCTTCATAATAATTCCCATCCCCCCAAAGCCCATCAACTACGCTAAAAGCTGGTTGAAAACAAGCAAAACCCGACGCGAATTAAAGAAAATGGCAGAAGAACTAGCCAAGAAAGATGCAGTCAAGAGAGCCGAGAGGAGGAAGCAGCAATGATGATCGAAACAGACATCCTCTACGCCTACATTAAACCCAAGGACCGGCTAAAACCCACCGCAGAAAAATTAATCGAAAAAATAGAGCAAGGCGAACTCGGAGTAATTTACGCTTCAAGAGAAGTACTACACGAACTATATTACATATCCATGCAGGAAGGAATCTCCCTAAGCGAATTCATAGCAAGAATCTCAGCCATAACGGCCATAAACAACCTAGAATTCATAGAAACAGACCACATAATAGACCTACTAGCCTTCACCCTAATGCAACAATACAAACTAACATCCCTATTTGACGCCTACTACGCAGCAACAGCACTAAACAAAACCAACGACCACACAATAATCTCAACAGACAACACATTCGACAAAATACCAGGCCTAAAAAGAATAGACCCAAGAGAACTAGTCAAATAACCCCCCAACAAACTCACCCATAAAAACTACAGACACCACAAACTCAACACCAAACTAAAACTCCCAATTAATCAAACCAATCTCTACTACCATTCAAGTGTAAGAAACTTAACTGCAACGCCAAGCATCATCTAATCAACTTTATGAAAGCTTTACTCTTAATCTCTTTAGGAGGCAATTCATCAGCTATGATGTGGAAGCTTAATCTCACCAAACCACTTTTTCCAATAACCTTAACCCACAAAATTTTTATTTCTTCATCTTTAAATCCTTTATTTCTGAAATATTCAAAAAATTCATCTTTGTATACTTCATCTCTGCCATAATGTTTAAACAATTCTCTAACAAGTTTTCTCAATTCCTTTAAGCTCATCGACTTGATTCTTTCACTCACAAAGCTCCCCTACCCTTAATATTAAATTACTATTTAATATCTTCAGCAATTCTTCCAAATATTTCTTCAAATTTTCTTACTCTCCATTCTTTAGGCATTCTACTGGGTATTGAGTTGATTTGTTTCTTAATTTCTATTATTTCCTTTTCACGTAACTTTCTTCCTCTATACTTTAGAAATATTTCATATTGTCTTCTAAGTCTCTCATCTTTCCATGTGCCTGGCAGTGCACCGTACTCCCTAACTATTATGTCTATTGCCTTAGGCTTATCCATGTATGCGCGCCATAACACGGTGAATCTGCCTTCTTTACTTAGTTGCATTCTCTCTGGATATGCTTCAACAAATCTTGGTTCAACTTGTTTTTTATACAACTGGTTTAGGAGGGCAACTTCTTCATTTATTAATTTTGGTTTATTTCTTTCAATGACTTCTAAGATGTCGCTCGACATTTTTTCATCTTCGATTTTATCCATTAATTTTCCTAAAGCTATTCTTCCTACAGGTCCAATAATTTCTTTCAGCTTTTCTTTTTGCTCTTCTGTGAGTTTATCGGTTATGTCTATTCCTCTAGCCCATGAAATTCTCATTGCAACTCTTCTTCCCTTGACTCTTACGATGCTTGTACCCTCTTCAGTTAGTGTGGCTTGGAAGTGGTATCGCTGCAATTCTGGGTCGACGTAAACTTTGGGGTCCAGCGAGGGATTAGTAACGGTCTTCGCTCCAATGGGTATGCCTGCCCTATGCAGTATCCTAGCAGTCGCCGAGTCGAGGTATGTTACGTAAGCGTTTTTGTCTTCCCGATATTTGGGCGGCTTCAACCGTGGGGCTCCAAGCTGTCTAAGTAAGTCCATGACGTACTTGTGGAGAGCGGGGTCCTTATTGATGTACTTAGCTTTTGGCTGCCTTCGGTTAGTTCTAAGCGAAATTGATCCTTCATTTAAAATGTGGGTTTTCAGCTTAATCAATGCTCGGCTCCTCAAGTTCACTGGAAACTTCCTCGTGAATACGGCTCGCTCCTCAAGCAGATTCGGATCCAACCCAAATCTCTTGCAGAGCTCCAGCAGCTCCCCAACTTTAATTTTAACGGTTTTTCTGCCTTCCGGAATTATTGCTCTCCAGCTCAAGTTGAATTCTTCGAGTAGCTGCTTAAACTTCTCAGCATTCAACTCAACATATGCGCTCGGCGGCTCATCATACCAGTGGTAGAGGATTTTGCTGAGCTCCTCCCTTATGATGCTGAGGCTCCTCTCAAGCTCCTCGCCGAGCTTCCTCCTCAAAGAGGCTGAATCCAGAATTTCGCCTGTCTCAGCAAATATTCTGTCAAGTAGCTTTTGCTCCCTAAGCCTTCTAGCCCTAGCCCTTAGGGACAGCTTATACTGACCCAAAGCTTTCACCGACAAGCTTCAAGCTTCCATCACGGTCAACCAGTATGGCTTTGAACAAGTCTTCCATTTTCACCGTGCCTATCAAGTGCTCGGGAGGTATTTGCCAACATCCAGTCAAGGCGATTCCACACTCGTAATCTATGAGTGCCCTATGCACGTGGCCCATGATGAGCCAGTCAACGTGGCTGGACGCCTTATACTCAAGCATTGCACTCTTAACTACGTCAAGCTTCTCCTTAGGATTCAAAACAACCTTGTGGCCGTAGAGAGCCAGCGCAACTCTGCCGTCGGGAAGCCTAATCAGCAACTCCTCCTTAGCCCGCCTGTAAAGCCTGTAGAAGTCGAGCAGCACATTTGCGGTGCGGTTAGCTTCAAGCTGAGCTTCACCGGCGAAAATCAGCGATGAATGTGTCTGACCATAAGCTAATTCGTCCAAAGCCTTCAGGAAGCCACTTAAATCGCCGTCGCAGCACCCTCCAACAACGTGAACCGTGCACTTAACCCTCCTAACTGCGTCGAACAATAATGCTAGCTGGCTAATTGAGGGGCTGCCAAACCTAAAGTCGAAAACGTCGCCGAGCAAAATCAAGTGGCGAGGCGAAACCTTCAAGATGAAGCGGGCGAACTCCTCAAGCCTAGACTCAGCAGTCCACCCATGAACGTCAGAAGCAATAAGCGCAACCTCACCCCAATCAATAACCAAATCGTAAAGGCTGCATTCATGCATGAATCCGCGCTCACCCATAGACTTCAACTGATTAAAATTGTGAAGAGCCCTAACATGCACGTCCTCAGCAAGCCTATGAGAGCCAAACCTAACGCAGCTCGGGCAGCTGCAAGCCAAATACTTGCATGAAGCATCAACCGCATCATCATCCACATACAATTTATGGCGAACAGCATCGAGATAATAGCTGTAGCCAGCCACGCTCAGCTTCTCAATACACCTAAAAACTTCGCGAACAAACCTCAAAGATGAAGGGCGAAGACCACCAACAACAAGCAAACTCTCAACCCTACCAGCCAGCTCGTCGGCAAACCTGTAAAGAACATTCCTAGCATAAGCGTCAAACCTCAGCCGACCCAAATACTCAGAAGCATGAACACAGAAATTCCTAAAGCCAAACCTAAGCAGCATATCAACGCTAAACCTAATTTGATTCGAAGTATTCCCCTTAACCATAGCGATAACCGGCAAGTCAAGGTAAGAAAGCCTATAGGTAAGCTCCAGGCCCTTAACCAAGTTAACCCAAGACCAGTAAAGAGGCATGTCAACATAAACAGGCGCATCCCAACCAACAACCGCATCAAAACCACAAGCAACAGCAACCCAACAAAAAAGCCGAAAAACATCATCCCGAATAAGAAGCTCATCAGGCATAATCGAAGACAAAACAACAATCCCATCAAACCCCAAAAAACCATGAACACCCCTCTCAACAACCAAGCGAAAAACACCCAAATCCAAAAGATCAGTAAAAGGAACAATAACAGCATCAACACCCAAATCCCTCAAAAACCCACGCAAACCACCACTCCTCAACGAAACAATCGGAACCAACTCAGGCAACACAATAGACTTAACATCCCGCCTCTCCGCAGCCTTCACCCAATCAACCAAAGAATCAACCTCACTCCCAGACAAATCCCAAAAACAAAACCTAAACCCACACAACAAACACTCATCAACACCCCTCAACGCAGACCCAGAAACCCTACAACCAAACCTGCCAGAATAAGAACAAACACCAACAAAAGGACAACCAACACAACCACCATCACACCGCAAACGCAACAAACACCCAACCCCAAAATAAAATCAACAAAAACACTTTAAAAAATAATCACCAAAAACACAAAAATAAAACAACAATAAATCACAAAAAACTTATATAGCCCAAGAAAAATTTCTAAAAGACGAAGCGCCCACACAAGACCAAAAGCAAGCATTTAAAAAATTAAACAAAAAATCAAAAAACATTAAAAAAGCCCGGGTGGTGTAGTCAGGCCTAACATACGGGCCTGTCGAGCCCGTGCCCCGGGTTCAAATCCCGGCCCGGGCGCCATATTTTTTCAATATGTTTCGGAATTTTTCTTTAAAAAGTAAAGCAACTATCAATGATTAACTTTCATGGAAATTGCTTGTTTTGAGCTCTACGATAACATGGTCATTTTCTATGTAGTAGTTTTCTATTTCTGGTTCTTTTAGCATTAGTTCTTGGGGTTCTACTGTGTATCCTAGTATTTTGCTTGTTGGTTTGAGGGAATCTTTTAGGTATTCTAGTATTTCGCGGTCTATGCGGTAGTAGTCTTCGTTTATGTCTATGCCGAAGGTTAGGTTATTGTCTTCGAATATCATCGTTACAGTTACTGGCCCGTCTGATGGCGTTATTGGCATCTTTCTCAAGTTTTCTGGCAGTTTTTCCGCGACTCTTTTCTCATATTCTTCTCCAAGTTTATCTAGTTCCTTCATGACTTTATCGATGTTTTTAGCATTATCTTTGGAGGTTCCCACTTGTAGTCTGTTCTCAGTCCGAAGTCTACGAGCTTTTCTCCTCTGAACACTTCTTGATAGACCTCTATTGCTTTGTCTATCTCCTCTAGGCTGGTTACCTGCGTGTAGCATGATACGTAGTATAGGTAACCTATTGGTGTGGGTGATCTAATTTTGAATATTAAGATGATGAACTGCTCTTTGTAGCCTTTCTCGAATAGTTTTTTGCTCGCTTTCTAATCTCATTTAATGTATGATTAAGATTGTATACCATGTTGTTACTTCAATACCCACCGTTTTAGTTCTTCGATGTTCATTTGATGATTAGATTTATAAGGTAATTCTCTTTTGCATCGTATATTTGATATTAATCTAAATGTTAACATGTATGTTTTAAAGTATAATTTATCTATGAATTTTCATGTTGTGCCGTTAAATTTTTTAATGTATTTCTTTATTTTTATTTGATGAGTGTTGAATCTGAAGTAATTAAGAGGCCTTTGGGTGTTACTGCTCTTATTATTATTTGTTTGTTTAATGTTGGGCTTTCAATTATTTTTTCTTTCTTTAACTTGCTTGTTTTACCCATAGTTATCTTGAACATTTTTTGGGTTTTAGGTTTGTATGGGGGTTATAAGGTTATTTGGATGGCTTCTCTTGTGCAGTTACCCTTTTCTTTTATTGTTTTAGCTTTATTCTTTTCATCATTTTTATTTTGGATTATTAATGGCATTCCTGAATTTGAATATAATATTTCTATGATTTGTTATATGTTGATAACTATTGGAATAATGCCTGCAGGGCTAGGCCTCTTCTTAATATTATTAATCAATATGCTTAGCCCCCCAATCTACAACATACTCACTTCTATAGAACCATTTAACCGGTACTTAGCTATCGTTATATCCTTCATATACGTAATCATTACCATAAATTATCTAAAAAAGGAAAAAGTTAAAAAATTTTTCCTAAAATAATATAATTGGGGAATAATATGAAGAAACAATCAGTAAGTATGAGTATTTTGATTATGTTATGTATTGCTTTCTTAAGCTTTCCATTGGCTTATGCAGAGATTTATGACTGGACAAAAATCCTGAATTTAATAACGACGGAGCCTATTGGGTTGGTAGAGTTTGGTGGTGGAATTTTGTCACAGGTGGATCAGGGACTCTTGAACCAAATAGTGATTTTGCAGAGTTTATTTATGTTGATGGAGATTGGAGAGCTTGGTTAAGGGCAGATACTGATAGGTATAATTTTGATACGGTCTGTGCTGGAGTTACGCAAGGATGGGTTTGGGATGCCCCTGAACCACAGGGAATATATAAGCCTCCACCATTACAAATAACATCGTATGTTAAACAATTATGGCTTGAAGCTACTTTAGTGAGCTACTACTATTCAGGCTTATCATTTGAATGCGGTGCTTTAACAAATGTATGGTTTAAAGTTTACAATGTAGTTGAATATGATCCTAATACTGGCGAGTCAACATAATTATCCTAAAACAGTGCTTGGCATAGATTTCTATTATGCAATTGATGGTTATGGTTTAAAACCTTTTGATGGGCAATTCACAAAGCACTTACCAAGTAGCATGATATATACTAGGTATTATACGCAAGGTGTAGGTTCACATACTATTAACCTTTTGAATGAATTGTTGAATGCTCGGTCTGCTGCAAATAGTGCAAATGTGTATTTTGCTATTGCTGATTGTTGGCTTGCACAGGTTGAGCATGTAGCTGAAGAGTGTTCGGGTTATTGTGAAGCTGAGTTTAGTAAGCTGAGAGTATGGTATGAATATAATGATGGTGGAAGTGATGGGCATCTTACACTTCTTGTTTGGGATGGCAATAATTGGAAAGTTGAGGCATCGCTGGAAATTATTGGCGGAAAAATGCAACTGACGTACATATAATTAATTCCAATCTAGCAGTAAATGAAGGAGTTTATAGATTAAAACTTCAAGAGTTAAACCAACACATCTCACATGTCGACAGAATAACACTAATGGCAATAAACAAAAACACTAACAAAGGCTTTGCACTTCCACTAATACAAGCCTACCACTCAACAAAAGGAATCGTAACTAAAAATTAAAGTCAAGCGATGACATAAATGTAAACTTAAAACCAGGAGAAACAATAGAACTTTGGTTCGCACCCAAAAACGCTACCAAAGGAGAATGGAAATTCATAGTCATAATAGAAGTAGACAGTTAAACTACTCTTTTATTTCTATAATTAAGGAATGTTTAAACACAAAAATATTTTTAGATGGATTTTTATTTTTATGTGATGAATGTTAAATCAGAAGTAATTAAGAGGCCTTTAGGTGTAACTCTTCTCACAATTGTTTGTCTATTCAATGTTGGGCTTGCAATCATATTCTTTCTCTTATCCTACAATTTAGTTGCTATTCTCCTAGCTTTGCTGAATGTTTTTTGGGCCTTAGGTTTATATGAAGGGAAGCGGATTGTCTGGACGGCATCGCAAATACAACTGCCTATATCCTTCGCAATGCTAACTTTATACTTTACATCAATTTTATTTTCACTCATTGAATGTATGCCGGAAATGGAATACATAATATCAACAATAAACACTACTTTAACAGCACTAGGGATAATGCCTGCAGGATTAGGGTTCTTCCTAATATTGTTAATTAATATGCTCTGCCCATTAATCTACAACATGCTTACTTCTATTGAACCATTTAATCGATATTTAGCCATTATTCTGGCTCTCGTATACATGGTCATTACAATAAATTATCTAAAAAAGGAAAAAACCAAAGTGTTTTTCCTAAAATAATGTAATTGCGTAACGATGTGAAGGGACATGTTATCAAAACGTGTAAAGGCCATACTGACTGTTTTGCAGTTTTAATCATTTTAATTTCGCATTTGCTTTTGAGTGTAGCTTTAAATTGGATTGGGGATCATATGGGAAGGTAAATGAGGAATTGCATTAAACTTGGTGCGATAGTTATTTTATTTTTGTTGCATAATAGGTTATTTAATTGGGTGAGTGTTGTTGGAGGGTGTTGCTGCTTGATAGACTTTGATAGGGTAATTTCGTTGGCTGAGAGGAGGGGCGCGGATTATGTGGGTGTTCGCTGTCAGGATGTGACGTATGAGCTCATTGTCGTGGATAATGGCGTTCTGCGCGAGTACAGTGTGAGTGAGAGGAGGGGTGTTGGTTTAAGAGTTGTGGTTAATGGCTGTCTTGGATTTGCAGCTACCAATGATGTTTCCGACAGGAGTGTTGGGGAGCTCGTTGATAGGGCGGTGTCCATTGCTAGGGCGATGAAATTGGCTGGCAGGCGTGTGGCTCTTTATGAGAGGAAAGCCTGTAGGGGTAGGGTTTCAAGTGAATTTAAAGTGGATCCCTTGGATGTTGCTCCGGAGGAGAAGATAAGCGTAGTTATGGATGCGTATAAGTCTGGCAGTGAGGTTGAGGATGTAATTAGCGTTTCAGCAAGATTGGGAGTGGAGCATGAGCATAGGACTTTCTATTCCAATTTGGGGGATCAGGTGGAGGTTACTGTGAAGCTTATTGGATTGGCCGTTACGAGTATAGCGAGGTATGGCGGCGTCATGGAGAGGGTTGGGGATTCGGAGAGCATGGTTGCTGGATGGGAGTTCATTGACGGTGAGGATTGGAACTCCTTTGCCAGGGAGGTTTCTGAACTTGCAAGCAGGGCTGTTAGGGCTCCAGCCATTAAGCCCGGCGAATACGTCGCAGTATTGGATAATGATATAATTGGGATAATGCTTCATGAGGCATTTGGACATGCAACTGAAGGCGATATAGTGGAGGCCCGTGGAAGCGTGCTGCGTGGCAGAATTGGTGAGCAGGTTGCCAGCCCACTCGTAACCATAATTGATGAGGGAGTTGTTCAGGGAGGATATTACGTTCCATACGATGATGAGGGCACGCCTAAAAGGCGCGTCGCAACGGTTGAGAAGGGAATTCTAAGGACGTTCCTGCACAGCCTATCAACAGCCAAATCATTAAACTCCGAGCCAACGGGCAATGCACGGGCAATGGACTACTCACATCCAATACTTGTGAGGCAGACTAACACGTTCATGGAGCCGGGAGACCATAAGGTTGAAGAGCTATTTGAGGGAGTGCAGCGCGGCGTATACATACGGGGGCGAGGAGCCCTCGGAGGCCAAGTAAACTCGACTGTAGGCTCATTCACATTCACGGCGGGGCCAAGCTACCTAATAGAGAAGGGCGAATTGAAGGGGCTTGTTAGGGGAGTAATGCTCTCAGGAAACATACTCGAGACACTTAAGAGCGTAGATGCAGTAGCCAACGACTTAAAGATAAGGACAAACGTCTTCGGCGGATGTGGAAAGATGGGGCAGAGGGTGCGCACCGGCCTCGGCGGACCCCACACGCGGGTTAGAAAGATCACCATAAGCAGTGGGAGGTGAAGTAGATGTCAAGCCTAAGTGAATTGGCTGAAAAAATAATATCCAAACTCGATATGAGGGGAGCTGATGAAGTAGAATTCTACGGATTGAAGAGAAAGCTCATACAGGCCAGCATATCCGACAGCAAAATAATCCAGATAACGGAGAAATCAATCAACAGTTACGGAGTGAGAATAGCTATAGGTAAGAGGATCAGCTCATACAGCTCCGAAGATCTAAGCCCAACCAGCATCGACAAGATGATAGATAGAATGATAAGGATAGCCAAAGTATCGCGGGAAGACAAGCATTGGAAGGGATTTGCAAGGGGATATTCAATGGGGCCAGAAACAGAAGTCTTCGACGAAAAAATCGTAAAGATAAGCCATGAAGAACTAGTGGAACTAATAAGCAGTGCAATCGAACTCTCAATAAGCTCAGCGAAGAAGGCCGGAGCAAGCGAGGCAAGCGTAACCGGAGGCAACATAAACACTACGATAGATGAGATAATGATAGCCAACAGCCACGGCGAAGAAATCTCAGGAAAAGTAACAGCCTTCAACCTATACTACTACGTGAAATCGAGCAAGAACGGGAAGGAGTCAACATACAATGCAATAATAACCCAAAGAAACCTGGATGAGAAGAAGATAATGGAGGAAGCTGAGAGAGCTGGAGAACGCTCCGTAAAATTCATGAATGTAAAATCGATCAAAAGCGGAAAGTACCAGATCCTCTTCATGCCCAAAATCATGGGCTCAATAATAGGCGTCGCATTAGCCCCAGCATTCTCCGCCCTCAACATCCAGCAGAACAGAAGCCCCCTAAAAGGCAAGCTTGGAAAAGAGGTACTATCACCACAGATAACAATAGTCGACGACCCATACATACCATGGGGCTACGGATCAAGAAACTTCGACGACGAAGGAATAGCCACAACAAAGAAGAGAACAGTAACTGATGGCATTCTAAAATCAATACTCTACGACTACTACACAGCCTCACGCGAAAACAAGTCATCCACAGGAAACGGAGTGAGGAGATCTCTCGCCGCAAACCCACAGCCAACATTCATAAATCTAATAGTAGAAACGAAGGATAAGCTCAGCATGGACGAGCTAATTAGTAACATTAAGAGGGGAATAATAGTATACGACACCATCGGCCAATGGATGTCAAATCCAGTAAACGGCGGAGTACAAGCAACAATCACCCACGGACTATACATTGAAAATGGAGAAATTAAACACGCAGTGAAAGGAGCAGTGCTAGGTGGAAACATCTACAAAATGCTGAAAGAAAACTATGTGGGAGCAAGCAAAACAAAAGAAAATATAGAAAACATATACTCGCCAGCCATCCTAACAAGCGAAGTAGATGTAGCAGGAGAATAACCTACCAATACAATTCCACTTTAAAACCATTAACATCAATAACATAGCTTTCCCAAGCATTTTCTAACAATTAAACATCAAAATCAAAATAACATTAAGAATTTCAACAAAACACCACCCCATTAAGAACTAATATAACCCCCTAAACCACTTGAAGATGTTGAGTTGACTCAGATGACATAACAAGCTCATCACCAATTCTCTTAACCTCTCACTCGGCTTTCACATGATGCGACTGGACGGGTTGTTGTTGCAGCCAATCGGCACCATTGCAGAAACTTTCCATCATTTCCATCAGCCCATCGAGGTTCTGCAATGATGATTCATGATAAATTATTTAGCAGAGAAATTGGAAATACTGAAAACGATAACCCCCATAAATAGGAGATATATAAGCTTTCAGAATCTCATTAAAAGAGAATTGAAAGGAGGAGATTCTCACTCTAGCTCAGAAGTACTTCTCTCTCAGAATCTCATTAAAAGAGAATTGAAAGGTGGTAGACTATGGGAACAGATGTACAGTCTAACTCAGTATGAATCTCATTAAAAGAGAATTGAAAGATAGACATAGACCTCACGCCTCAAGACGAAGACGACGAGAGAATCTCATTAAAAGAGAATTGAAAGACGTATTCCTACAAGCAGGTTCACTAGCATATAACGACTTCGAATCTCATTAAAAGAGAATTGAAAGTTCTTTGAGGCGGGACCACAATGCCAAGACTTTGTACTGTAAGAATCTCATTAAAAGAGAATTGAAAGATAAGTACTTCCACCAAGTCCATATCTGTTGTCTGTCTCAGAATCTCATTAAAAGAGAATTGAAAGTTCCAAAATTTTGCGAGAATAAATATACGCGAAGAACGAATCTCATTAAAAGAGAATTGAAAGTGAAGCCCATCGCTCTTAATCTGTTGATAGACTTTTCAACGAATCTCATTAAAAGAGAATTGAAAGAAACTGAAGCAACAGCGCTACAACAGCCACTCCAATCAAGAATCTCATTAAAAGAGAATTGAAAGGTAGCTCAACTCTTTCCAGCTGTACTTTCCATCTAATGCAGAATCTCATTAAAAGAGAATTGAAAGCAAAAAATGAGGGGAACTTGGGTTGAAGATTAATCAGGAATCTCATTAAAAGAGAATTGAAAGAAGAAATCAAACCATGAACCCGACAAAGCCCCAAACCACTAAAGAATCTCATTAAAAGAGAATTGAAAGCTATTTCTTCAGCTAATTCCTGTTCAAGCGGAAAAACTACGAATCTCATTAAAAGAGAATTGAAAGCAAACTTGATTATACCAGCCAATCACGTTGTCAATGTGAATCTCATTAAAAGAGAATTGAAAGAACATAATAACATGAACATGCATAAGTCCGGTCTTTGTGAGAATCTCATTAAAAGAGAATTAATAGGGATTATTATAAGGGTTTGAATTAAAAATATATTTGAGCTTAATGTTTTTTATTGTGTGGAAAAAATTGCGGTCATCATTTTGATTGCTATATTGATTTTTGCAGTTATTAATTTTCAATTTGCTAGTGGTCTTTTCCTTTTAACGGTTATTATGCTCGCAATTCTTGCCATTTTATATGAGAGGAATTTGAAGAGGGGGAAGGGTGAAGTTTATGATTTTGGTTAGCTGTTTATGCCGCGTCTAATTTGGTGTGATGAGTTTCATTTAGGATTATTGGCTTTTTGTTTTGGTTGTGTGGTGTAGTCCTCCCTTAGATAATAGTAGGATCTTGTGGTGCTTATGCTTGACTAGCATTAGAGTTCCTAACAATTGGAAGTAGTGCTTTTCTCTTAATGATTCATAACTCCTCGGATTCTTTCTTGACATTTACCATTCCTCCAGCGTGCTTTTCGGCTAGCTCTAGTATTCTTTGCTTCTCAGCTTTTGGCAGTGTTTGCCAATAGTTTGACCCTATAATGCTTTCTACTAGGTTTTGGAACGACCTTGCATCGTAGGTTAGGAGGGTTTTTATATTGAGCTCCCTTAATGTAGCTGCTGTCGTTGCGTCGGTGTAGCTGAATCCTTTTCTGTTGATGTTCTGCTTGAATAATTCTAGCGCTTTTCTCTCCATTTCCTCGTCGACGTGAACTACTTGTATGGCCTTGCTTTCTATGAGGGCTTCTGCGAATGCTTTTGCTGTTGTTGGCGATATTCGGTATTTGAGTATGGTGAGTGTTTCGTCTAGTATGTGGTTTGTAATGTAGGGTTTGCCCCACTTGCCTTCTAGCGCGTGAACTAGTATTGCCAGCGAGTCTAGGTGGTGTACGTCTCTCAGGCTGTAATATGCGAAGAATATTCCTGTGTCTATGATTGCGGTCAAGTTTCTTCACCGTACAGGTACTTTTCTACTTCTTCAGCGTTTGTTTCTCCGATGTCTCTTGCGTGTTTTAGCGTTTCAAGTATGGCTGCCGGATTTCCGCTGTACTTGCTTAGCTCCTTCTCTGCAATGGTTATCGCATATCTCAACGCGTCGATTATTTTCTTTGTTTCTAGGAGCTTGGCCAGCCTTTTAAGCCTGTCTCGGTCTTCGACTGTTATCCTAATGGTGGTGTACTTCATGGCTGTCTCCCTACTCAATTAGCTGCTCTAACTCATAAATATTACTACATAACTACATGTAGTAATATTTGGCTTCCTATGTGGTGTGGTGCTTGCTATTGAATGCGGAGTTGGGCGTTTAAATATTACTTTGTACGCCGTCAACGAGCATGCATTGGTGAGCTATGATTTATTGTTTTATGCGCGCGTGCTGATTGTTGGTGATGCAAACTTATTGCAACTCCGCGGTGCCATTGCAGAATTTTCGTCATTTCCATTAGCCCATGTAGGTTCTGCGATGATGGTTCTGGAGATACATGCGCTCAGGAGAGTCTCATTTTAAAGGAGGATTGAAAGTAGGGGCATCGTCAAAATACAGTAGTAATGTTGGTGGAGCAACGTGCTAGCCTAATAGCTTTAAAGCTAATTTCTCGTAGAATTTCGCAGTTGTGTACAGTGAGTCTATAACGACATACTCATTGGGGCCGTGAACGTTTCCTCCTAGGGGTCCGAAATCTATGCACTTAACGCCTATGGGTGCAAAGTACCTTGAGTCTGATGCTCCAGCGCCCTCCATAGTTTTTGACTCAACTCCTAGCTCTTTGAGAATGTTAAGCGAATGTATCACTATGTCTTCGTTCTTGTCGGTATATAGGTAACCTATTCCGCCTCGTATTTCAACTTCAGCTTCAGGAATGTTTTCAAGTACCGCTTCCTTTATGGGAGTTAAATCTTCCTTGTTGATGGTCATGGCTCTTACATCTACAACTAATCTGTGGAAGCCATCCTCCTCCACGTATATGTTGGGTGTTATTGAAACTCCATAATCGCTATACTTCTCGGGTTTGACTGGAGATCTTACGATTGGAATTATTGTTCTTATTAACTGGGTTAATCCCTCATCCACCGTGTATTCCTCTCCTTCACCCTTCTCAACGGCTTTTAGCTCAATCCAGCTTGGAATGACGTTGGATTTGATGAAGCCGCCCTTAACTGATGCTACCATTACATTGGGATGGTACATGAGGTATTCTGAGGCAGCAATGAGTGGATGTGTATCTACTCCTGGCATGAAGTAGGCTGCGTGCCTAGTCTCATATACAGGCGTTTTAACTTCGAATCTCTTCTCAACTATTTTGCCGGTAATCCTAACCTTTTTACTTGGAACCTTAATTCGAACGCTGAAGCCGCATCTCCTTCTAATTATAACCATCATTCCATGGCCATCGCAATTAACCAAGTAGTCAGGCTTCAAATTCGACTTAACCAGTCTATCCCTAATTACTGCTGCTCCTCTCCTGCCTCCAACCTCTTCATCGCCAGTGAAGGCGAATAGGACAGTTCCATTAAAACTTCGTTCAACTAGGTTGCTGAGCATAGCCATTATTGCCGCAACATTACCTTTATCATCAACTGAACCTCGACCATAGCCCTTACCGTCAACAATAGTTAGTTTGAATGGAGGATAGCTCCACTGGGAGGGGTTGGCTGGAACCGTGTCGAAGTGCGCCATGAATAGCATTGCTGGCCTTCCACTTCCAATTTTTCCGAAAACTGAGTAATAGCCGTCAACCTCTATAATATCGCTTTCAACGCCAATTCCCCGAATTTTTTCTTGAATGTACTTTGCAGCTTCAATGCTGGGCTTAACGCCTTCCCCTGGGTTGTTGACTGACTTTATTTCAACTAGCTCCTCAAGAATCTTCAGTGGGTCTAGACCCATGATTTCACCCAATGTAATTTAGGTGGAGTATGCCTAAAACAGTATTGATGGTGGGGTGGATTTGGTGGTAATGGCGCTTCCTGAAAGGTGGGGATGCGAGGAAATTTAGCGTAACTGCATTTTTCATTAAAATGGCACCATAATTTCTAGAGAGGTTTGAATGCTTTGAAGCCCCCATTCACCCATTGGAGTATTTGGAGATGGCCTTCTAATAATGTATTATTGAAGCTAAAGTCAAATTTGAGGTTAACATTAATTAAATATCAACTCAGCATATACCTTATCTTAGGTGTTGGCGGTGAGTGCTGAGGAGAAATTAAAGTGCTTTGTTGAGAAAACTGCTCCTGAATGGATGAGTAAATATAGAATTCCAGGATTCAGCATTGCAATAATGAGGGATGACAAGATACTTTATGCTGAGGGCTTCGGTGCACGGAACGTTGAGCTAAACTTACCAGCAACACCTAACACCCTTTATGGTATAGGTTCATGCACAAAGTCTTTCGTTGCCCTTGCAGTTCTCCAGTTGGTAGAGAGGGGAAAGCTTAGTCTTGACGATCCTGCAAGCAAATACATACCGCTAAAGATTGGGCTTCCGGGAAAACCCATAACAATACATCATCTATTAACGCATTCCTCCGGCATACCCTCTCTAGGTACTTCAACAATTGCTCTGCTTAGGGGCATAGGCATCGACCTAGGTGTGCCATTAAGCAGCGTTAACGATTTCTATAGGCATGTTAATGCTGCTCAAGATGAAATTGTTGATGAACCTGGAAAGAAGTTCTTCTATTTGAATGCAGGTTATAGAATGCTTGGCCATGTAATTCAGAAAGTCAGCGGCATGCCATTTCATGAATATATTGAAAAGAACATTTTAAGGCCATTGAAAATGGAGAGAACGACCTTCTCCAAGGAGGAGTTCATGAAGGATCCTGATAGAATCACGCCATATAGGCGAGGGGAGGATGGAAAGCTAATAGCTACAGAATTCCCGTACCCAGAAGTTAAAGTTAATCCTGAATTTTCATTTATGGCTGCAGCTGGAGGAATGATAAGCTCTGTGATGGAGCTTACAAATTACCTGTCAATGAACATTAATAAGGGGAAGTTTGATGGCCTTGAACTTTTAAGTTCAGAGCTTATCGAGGAAATGCAGAAAATACATGTTGAGCGCCCGAGGACATATTATGGGAGGTACGGATACGGATATGGTTGGGGAGTGATGGAAGACTTTCTTGGAACAAAACTAGTCTCGCATGGAGGCTCAATTTTGGTCTCCACAGCTTACCTGGCTTTTCTACCTGAGTATAGGGTAGGGGTCGCCATGGCCTCTAACATAGCTGGATTTCCATATGCTCCCTTCGCCCAAGCAATCTTTGCAATCCTAATGGGGAAGGATCCTGAAAGGGATGTGCCCTTCTTCAGAATACAGAGGAAAATGGAATTGCTTTCAGGTTTATATCAGACCTATAGGGGGTTAAGTAAGGTTGAAGTTGTCAATAAGGGAGGAATGCTCTACTTAGTGCAAAAGGGATACATTTCAGAGATGACGGTCCCATTGATTCCTGAGGATCCGTATATGGATTCCAATAAATTCTACATATACTCCAATGGCGTTAAGCAGCCGGTGGAATTTGTAATTGAAGGACCTAATAAGATTGATTTGTTCATTGAGCGAAATCGCTATCACAAAGTAAGGTAAAATTAGGTGGGACTTTAACAGCCAAAGCCGCGCTCAACTTTTTCCTCAACTACTTTTCAATAGTTTTTATTAGCATCACTGCAATTGTTAGAGATTGTCGCGCCCAATTAGGAGCGACTGATCCTCGTTTAGGTTTATCGAACGTTTAATTGATTGTTAAGCTGGGCTGCAAGCTTGAAGGATGCTGCTATGACTTTAATGAGTGTAGGTCGAGGGAGCGAATTGCTCCCAGCGCCTTGCCGTCTTGTTGAGTGGCTTATATGTTGGATGATGTTTTCTTGGTGATGTAGTTAGATTTATTTATTTTAATTATCTAGTTATTTTGGTGATATTGTTGAGTAGGCGTTATGTTACTATTTCTGTTCCTGAGGATGTTAAGAGGATTTTGGCGAGGGGTAAGGGTAGTGAGGATTGGGGTTCCTTTCTGCTTAGGATTTTTAGGGAGTATGAGCGGCTGCGTAGGTTGGAGGCTTTTAGGAGGTTAAGGGGCTTATTGTCTGAGGATGATTTGAGGCGGATTGAGGAGTCTGTTGGGGAGTTTAGGAGGAGTTTTAGGTTGGGGTGAGCTTGTGGTTTTGTTTGATACTAGCGTGGTTGTTGATATGATTAGGAGTGGTGAGTATCGGTTTGGTAGGATTTCGATTATTTCTTTGATTGAGATTTTGCGCGGAGTTGATGAGGATAAGCGAAGTAGCGTTAAGGGTTTGCTTGAGGAGGTTTTTGATGTCGTTGGTGTGAATAATAGTGTTATTGATGTTTACTGCCGCCTGTATGATGAGTTGAGGAGAGCTGGCAGGTTGATTCCTGATGCTGATTTAATTATTGCTGCTACTGCAATTGCCTGTGATGAGGAGTTGGAGAGCTTTGATGAGCATTTCACTTGGCTTCGAGATTTGGGCTTAAAGTTGAGGTTTGGGCGGCGCCGGTAGCTTTGCCAGTGTGGATTGGCTGTGTTTCCCTTTGATTTTCGTTGTGGCTTGGGCCTTCCGTTGCGGTAGTGATATTAGTTTTGGTCAGCAAGTTTTTTTGGTGAGTGAGTTGGCTGACGCGTTTAGGGTTAGGTTTGAGAGGATTGCTGGATTGTTGAGGGGTAGGGGTGTTGATGGCCTATTGCTTTTCCCCGGCGCTAACCTCTACTACTTCACTGGCTTTATGATTGGGCTTTCAGAGCGTCCTTCGGTGGCTGTGCTTCCCTTTGATGATGAGCCCGTCTTGATTGTTCCTGAGTTGGAGAGGGATTTGAGGGGTCAGAGGCCTTGGATTAATTGCGTTGAGGTTTGGAGGGAGTGGGAGGATCCCTTTAGGTTGATTGCTAATGTTATGCGTAGGAGGGGTTTGGCTGAGGGTTTAGTTGGTGTTTGTGAGATGGCTCCTTGGGGTTGGGTTAGGAGGATTGGGAGGCTTCTTCCTAAGGTTGGGTTTGTTGATGTTTCCGATGCTATTAATTCCTTGAGGATGGTGAAGAGCGAATTTGAGGTTGCTAAGATTAGGGCTGCATGCAGGATTGTTGATAGGGCTGTTAAAGCTGGCTTTGAGTCTCTTGAGGAGGGGTTGACTGAGCTTGAGCTCAGCTCCATTATTGAGGGTGAAGCGAGGAGGCTTGGAGGCCGCCCATCCTTTTGCACTGTACTTTTTGGGGAGAGGGCTGCTCTTCCTCATGGATCTCCAAGTGACCGAGAGTTGAGGAGAGGTGATGTTGTATTGGTGGATGCCGGCGTAATCGTGGATGGCTATCACTCCGACATTACTAGGACGGTTGTTTTTGGTGAGCCTAGTGGGAGGCAGAGGAGGATTTGGGAGGTCGTGTTTAATGCGAATAGGGCTGCAATTGAATACATTAGGCCTGGAGTCACGTGCGAGGATGCCGACCGCGTGGCTAGGGAAATTATCATTCGAGCCGGCTTTGGAGAGCACTTTATTCATAGGTTGGGTCATGGAATTGGGTTGGAGGTTCATGAGCATCCATATCTGGTTAGGGGTAATGGGCTTCGGCTGAAAGCTGGCATGACCTTCACCATTGAGCCAGGCATATACATTTCTGGCGAGCTTGGCGTTCGAATTGAGGATACGGTGCTCTGCACTTCAGGTGGCTGCGCATCGTTGACGATGCTGGAGCGCTCCATAACCATCTAAAACCCGCCTACTGGAACTGCCCTGAAGCTCCAGGCTAATTCCTCGTTAATTGCCCATGTCTCCTTCAGCTTTTATTGAGAATCTGCTCCGATGAGCTTTTTCGTGGCTCTCTGGTTGGCCCGCTTACCCCGGGGTTGGAGGAGCTCTTATGCCCTTGAAGCTTCCGCGCTCCATCTTGCTTTCGCTAGCCCAGCTATTTGTTGATGGACTTCTGGATTGACTTGAAGCTAGAGCTACTTTAACTCTATGCCTTCACTTTACGGCTTCAAATGCCTTGCTGCTCTGACCTTTGTTGAACTTGGGTGCAGATGCTATAGTTAATATACTATGTATATTACTGCATATGCCGTGAAGAGCAGTGTTGGACTTGTGTTCTTTAGGGCATTAATTGGATTTATGTTCCCATTCAAGCTACGTTTTCGAATTGGTGGATAAGCTTATTACGTGGTTTTTAGGCTAATGTTAATGGTGCTTTTATGCGTATTAAGGATTCTTCCAGTCTAGTTAGGTGGCTTCGCGACAAGTTGAGTTCCTGCATTTTTACTTTGAGGACTGTTCGTGGTGGTGGTGAGGTTTTCGGTGACGAGGGTTTGTGGAGTATTCACGGCGTTGAGCTGACTCATTTAAGGGACGTTGACTTGATTTTGGTTTTTGATGATGTGGACAGGGTTGTTGATGAATATGCTTTTGTTGCTTTGAAGATTGATTACATGGATAAGAAGTCCGACCTTGATGGGAAGTTCCTTAGCGCTCTAAAGGGTTTTGAGTTGCTGGTGAAGCTCTATGAGCTTGGCTTTGACGCCGTTGTTTTGTGGCACTACTTTGACTGGGAGGTTGAGGAGGATGTTGTCCGCAGCTTCTGCTCTAAGGTTGGCGAGGCTGTTGAGAAGTTGCCGCTTCCAGTAATTTACTTGGCGACCAAGGCTTTGAACAGCAGGGTATTTAAAATATTTAAGCCCTTTGAGGTGGACTCTAGGAGCGACGTTTCAAGTATTGCTCAGTGGATGTCTAATGTCGTTAGGGATTATGGGCGGAATCCGCTGCTGATTGCCGGTGGAGATGTTGTTCAGCGCAGGGCGCTGCTGAGGGGTGCGCTTGGCTTAACATAATGCTCTGATGGCTGGCTGTTGCATTGCACTATTATTGGATGTTTGTTTTTTGCGTTTTTCTCTTTTACTTATTTGATTTAATTTTTAATTTGGGTTTAGCGAAATATTTATTGGTTAGGTTTGGCTGGTTTAGGGGTAGCCTTATATGTGGGTGAGCAGGTAGCTTAATGTTTTAGGGTGTTGGATATGGGGAAGAAGTTTAGTATTTTTGATCATGAGCTTGTTCCTCAGCACATCCTCCTGTCCAAGGAGGAGGCTAAGAAGGTTTTGAGGGAGCTTGGAGTTAAGCCTAATTGCCTTCCTCTTTTGAGGGCTAGTGATCCTGCTGCTAGAGCTATTGGAGCTAAGCCTGGAGATATAGTTAAGATCATTAGGCGCAGTCCTACTGCCGGTGAAGCCGTGATTTATAGGTATGTGATTCCAGGTTAGGGGGTGCTTGGATCTGTCGGGTTTAACTCATGAGGATAGGTGGGTGCTTGTTGATGCTTTCTTTAGGGAGAAGGGGCTTGTAAGGCAGCACTTGGACTCGTTTAACGACTTTGTTACTCGAGGCTTGCAGGAAATAATTTCTGAGCAGGGAGTCATTGAAACCGACATTCCTGGCTTGAGCATTAAGCTTGGCGATATTGAAGTTAGGGAGCCCACTGTCCGTGAGGCTGATGGATCTGAGGAGCCTGTCTACCCGATGGAGGCTAGGCTTAGGAACTTGACCTATGCCTCGTCGATGTTTTTGACCATGATTCCAGTTGAGGATGGAATTGAGGGGGAGCCCGTTAGAGTTTACATTGGTAGGCTTCCAATAATGGTTAAGTCGATTAAGTGCAGGCTTCATGGCTTGAGCGAGGAGGAGCTCATTGCTAGAGGTGAGGATCCCGAGGATCCTGGAGGCTACTTCATAATTAATGGCTCCGAGAGGGTTTTGGTTGCTCAGGAGGATTTGGCTGTTAATCGCATTTTGGTTGATGTTGCCGGCCCAGGCTCTTCGGCCACCCACATTGCTAAGGTGTTTTCCGCAGCTGCCGGGTATAGGGTTCCAGTTACCATGGAGAGGGTTAAGGATGGAACTCTCCACGTGTCTTTCCCCTCTGTTCCAGGGAGGATTCCGCTAGTTATCTTGATGAGAGCTTTGGGTTTGAAGACTGATAGGGAGATTGTTGAAGCCGTTTCGGATGATTTTGAAATTCAGCAGCTTCTCATCCCCTCCATTGAGCAGGCTTCTGCAATTACAACTGTTGAGGATGCCCTCGACTACATTGGAAATAGAATTGCAATTGGGCAGGCTAGGGACTATAGGGTTCAGAGGGCACGGCAAGTGCTGGACAGGTACTTCCTCCCCCACTTGGGCTCGACGCCTAGGGATAGGAAGAAGAAGGCCTACTTCCTAGGGCAGATGGCTGAGAAGCTTTTGGAGCTCGTTTTGGGTAGGAGGAGGCCTGACGACAAGGATCACTACGCGAATAAGAGGCTTAAGCTTGCAGGAGACCTCCTCATGAGCCTATTTAGAGTTGCATTCAGGAGCTTCTGCAGGGATGTTAAGTATCAGCTTGAAAGGGCTAGGAGTAGGGGTAGGAGAATTAACATTGCAACTCTCGTTAGAGCTGACGTTATAACTGAGAGGTTGAGGCACGCATTAGCTACTGGCAATTGGGTTGGAGGTAAGGCTGGAGTCAGCCAGCTTCTAGATAGGACGAACTTCATGTCGACTTTAAGCCACCTAAGAAGGGTTGTTTCGCCTTTAAGTAGGAGTCAGCCCCACTTTGAAGCTAGAGATCTCCATCCAACCCAGTGGGGTAGGCTTTGCCCAAATGAGACTCCTGAAGGCCCGAACTGCGGATTGGTTAAGAACTTGGCTTTAATGGCGATAATTTCGGTTGGATTTGATGAGAAGTTCGTTGAGCGCGCGCTTTACAGGCTGGGCGTTGAGCCTCTTGAGAGGGCTAGGAAGGAGAACATTAAGGGCGCCAAGGTCTTTCTGAACGGCAGGCTAATAGGCATTCACCCGGAGCCTGAAGCGCTGTGTAGGGAAATTAGGAGCATGAGGAGGGAAGGAAGGCTTTCGCATGAAGTTAACATTGCCCACTACAAGGACGAGCACATCAATGAAGTGTATGTGAACTGCGACCGGGGGAGGGTTAGGCGGCCGCTGATAGTGGTTGAGGGCGGAGAGGTGAAGTTGAAGAAGGAGCACGTTGACAAGATTAGGCGGGGAGAGTGGTCTTGGAGCAACTTGATTGAAGAGGGCCTCATAGAGTACTTGGACGCTGAGGAGGAGGAGAACGCGTACATAGCCTTGAATCCGGAGGACGTGACTCCGGAGCACACTCACCTTGAAATTGCCCCCGCAACAATTCTTGGAATATGCGCCTCAATAATACCGTACGCTGAGCACAATCAGTCCCCGCGCAACTCCTATGAAGCTGCAATGGCCAAGCAGGCTTTGGGCCTCTACGCCGCTAACTTCCAGCTGAGAATGGACTCGAGAGCTCACATCCTTCACTATCCTCAGAAGCCCCTCGTCAGAACTAAGGCGATGAACGTCATCAAGTATGATGAGAGGCCTGCAGGCCAGAACTTCATAGTTGCAATTTTGACGTACAGCGGCTACAACATTGAGGACGCCCTAATAATTAATAAGTCGGCGATCGAGAGGGGATTAGCCCACTCAACCTTCTTTAGGTGCTATGAGATCGAGGAGAAGAAGTATCCTGGCGGTGAAGTCGACGTAATTGAGATTCCAGACCCCCAAGTTAGGGGCTATAGGACTGCTGAGGTTTACCAGTTTCTCGGCGAGGATGGAATAATTGAGCCTGAAGTTGAGGTTACTGGCGGAATGGTTTTGGTTGGTAGAACTAGCCCTCCGCGCTTCCTCGAGGAGCCTAGGGGCCTTGAAGTTCCAACTAGAATTAGGCGTGAAACTTCGCTTAGCATGAGGCATGGGGAGAAGGGAGTCGTCGACTCGGTTATGATTACCAAGACTGCCGAGGGAGATAAGCTCGTTAAGGTTAGAGTTAGGGACCATAGGGTTCCCGAGCTTGGAGATAAGTTTGCTTCTCGGCATGGGCAGAAGGGAGTTATTGGGCTCATAGTTCCTCAGGAGGACATGCCCTTCACCGAGGATGGAATAGTTCCTGACTTAATAATTAACCCGCACGCCATTCCATCGAGAATGACTATTGGGCAGCTCATCGAGTCTATTGCAGGTAAGGTAGCCGCCTTGGAGGGACGATTCGTTGATGGAACTCCATTTAGCGGGGAGAAGGAGGAGGATTTGAGGGAAGCCCTTAAGAGGCTTGGCTTTAAGCCCAGCGGCTGCGAAGTCATGTATGATGGTAGAACTGGCCAAATGCTTAAGGCCGAAGTCTTCATTGGAGTTGTCTACTATCAGAAGCTACATCACATGGTTGCTGACAAGATTCATGCTAGAGCTAGAGGTCCAGTTCAGATATTGACGAGGCAGCCGACTGAGGGTAGAGCTCGTGAGGGTGGACTTAGGTTTGGAGAGATGGAGAGGGACTGCCTCATAGGGCATGGGGCAGCCCTACTGTTGAAGGAGAGGCTTCTGGACGAGTCCGACAGAACTGTGGTCTACGTCTGCGAGAACTGCGGCTTCATAGCCTACTACGATAGGATAAGGGATAGGTATTACTGCAGGCTATGCGGAGAGAAGGCTAAGGTTTCCCCGGTGGTTATGTCCTATGCCTTCAAGCTCCTCCTCCAGGAGCTCATGAGCCTATGCATTGCTCCGAGATTAATTTTGGGTGAGAAGGTTTAGGGGTGAGGTGCTGTGTCCGAGTCTTTCAAGCAGATTAAGGCCATTAAGTTCGGCTTGCTTTCACCTGAGGTTATTAGGCGAATGTCGGTGACGACGATCATAACCGCCGACACCTACGATGAGGATGGGTGGCCAATTGACGGCGGCCTTATGGATAGGAGGCTGGGCGTCATTGAGCCTGGGCAGCGCTGCGCTACCTGCGGTAATAGGGTTGGGGAGTGCCCAGGCCACTTCGGCCACATCGAGCTTGCTAGGCCCGTTATTCACGTCGGCTTCGCCAAGCTCATTCACCAGGTTTTGAGGGCCACTTGCAGGAGATGCGGCAGAATATTGATTCCAGATGAGGAGATCGAGAAGTATAGGAGGCTTTTGGAGAAGTATAAGGGTAAGTGGCCTGAGCTTGCTAGGAAACTCACTAGCAAGATCATGAAGAAGGCAATTAAGACCAATGAGTGCCCCCACTGCCATGAGAGGCAGTTTAAGATTAAGCTTGAAAAGCCAACTTCATTTTATGAGGAGCTTAGGGAGGGCAGCGTTAGGTTAACTGCAATAGAGGTTAGAGCTAGGCTTGAGCGAATTCCAGATGAAGATCTCATTCTACTTGGCTTCGACCCCCAGGTTGCTAGGCCCGAGTGGATGGTTCTCACCGTTATGCCTGTACCTCCAGTTTGCGTTCGCCCATCAATAACGTTGGAGTCAGGAGTTAGGTCGGAGGACGATTTAACCCACAAGCTTGTCGACATCCTGAGGATTAATGAGAGGTTGAAGGAGAACATCGAGGCTGGGGCTCCCCAGCTAATAATTGAGGATTTATGGGAGCTACTTCAGTATCACGTGACGACCTACTTCGACAATGAGGTTTCAGGGATACCTCCAGCTAGGCATAGGTCTGGGAGGCCTCTGAGGACGCTTACCCAGAGGTTGAAGGGGAAGGAGGGAAGGTTTAGGAGCAACTTGTCCGGTAAGAGAGTTGACTTCTCAGCTAGAACAGTCATTTCTCCGGATCCCAATTTGAGCATAAATGAGGTTGGAGTTCCAATTGAAATCGCGAAGATACTGACGATTCCGGAGCGAGTTACCGAGTGGAATTTGGAGGAGATGAAGAAGCTGGTTATGAGGGGGCCGCATGAGCACCCCGGCGCCAACTACGTCATTAGGCCTGATGGCCGCAGGATCGACTTGAGGTATCCTAAGGACTTGAAGGTGATTGCCGACAACTTGGCTCCAGGCTACATTGTTGAGAGGCACATTAAGGATGGAGACATAGTTCTATTTAATAGGCAGCCTTCGCTTCACAGGATGTCTATTATGGCGCATAAGGTTAAGGTTCTCCCCTACAAGACCTTCAGGCTAAACCTATGCGTCTGCCCGCCCTACAACGCTGACTTCGATGGAGATGAAATGAATCTACACGTGCCTCAGAGCGAGGAGGCTAGGGCTGAAGCTAGAATATTGATGCTGGTTCAAGAGCAGATATTGTCGCCCAGATATGGCGGCCCAATTATGGGTGCAATTCAGGACTACATAACTGGAGCCTTCCTGCTAACCCGCAAGTCCACTCTGCTTAACAGGGAGGAGGTCTGCAGGCTTCTCATGGCTGCAGGCTATAGGGGGCCTCTGCCTCCTCCAGCCATAAAGTACCCTGAGGAGCTTTGGACTGGAAAGCAGCTTGTAAGCCTATTTCTGCCCAAGGGCTTCAACTTCTCACTTAAAGCCAACATATGCAATAAGTGCGACGTCTGCTTGAAGGAGGACTGCCCATACGATGCCTACGTAGTCGTCCGGGACGGACATCTAGTCGCAGGCGTCCTAGATAAGAAGTCTATTGGAGCTGGGCAGCCTGAAAGCCTGCTCCACTACATAGTTAAGGAGTATGGCTCCGATGCTGGAAGGCACTTCATAGATAACGTTTTCAAGATGTTCTTGAAGTTCATTGACTTCCGCGGCTTCACTATGGGGCTTCAGGACGAGGACATACCCTTGGAAGCTCAGTATAGAATTAAGGAAATCCTGGCTGAAGCTGAATCCAAGGTTGATGAGCTCATTAGGTCGTTTAAGGCTGGAGAGCTGGAGAGGCTTCCTGGAAGAACTTTGGAGGAAACCCTTGAGATGAGGATAATGGAGGCGCTGGCGGATGCTAGAGATAAGGCTGGAAGCGTGGCTGCCGAGTACTTGGGCCTTGAAAATCACGCGGTTGTCATGGCCAAGACTGGAGCTAGAGGCAACATCCTCAACTTGACGCAGATGACTGCAGTTATCGGCCAGCAGTCGGTGAGAGGTGAGAGAATTATGAGGGGGTACAAGGATAGGACGCTTCCCCACTTCAAAGCTGGAGATATAGGGGCTAGGGCTAGGGGATTCGTCTACGCTTCATATAAGAGCGGCCTAAATCCGGTTGAGTTCTTCTTCCACGCGATGGGAGGTAGGGAGGGGCTTGTTGACACTGCAGTGAGGACCTCACAGAGCGGTTACATGCAGAGGAGGCTCATCAACGCCCTTCAAGACTTGAAGGTCGAGTACGATGGAACGGTTAGAGCTCCAGGCGGAGTGATCGTCCAGTTCCAGTATGGCGAGGATGGAGTCGACCCCGCAAGGAGCGATCACGGAAAGGCAGCTAACGTAGAACGGATTATCGAGAAGGTCTTGGCTAGGAGGGAGGCGGCTTGAAGTTCTTGAAGCCTGAGGAAGTATTTGAGCAGATTGAGGCTATGAGCAGAATTCTTCCTCAATCGCTTATTTCGGAGCTTAAGGAGAAGCTCTCCAAAGTCGAAGTTACGCAGGAGGAGTTGGACGAAATACTTAGGGAGGTCGTGAAGTCCTATAGGAAGTCGCTTGTGGAGCCGGGAGAGGCTGTTGGCGTCGTTGCTGCCCAGTCGATTGGAGAGCCCGGCACCCAAATGACATTAAGGACGTTCCACTACGCTGGCGTTAGGGAGTTCAACGTCACGCTTGGCCTTCCACGCCTCATAGAAATAGTTGATGCTAGGCGTACTCCCTCAACTCCAATGATGGCCATATACTTGGATGAGGAGCACAGGTACAGCGAGGAGAAGGCGAAGGAAGTTGGGAGGAGAATTGAGACAACCCTGCTTGAAAACGTTACTCGAAGCGTTGAGGTTGACCTTGTTTCGGGATCAATAATTCTCGACCTCGACTTGGAGGTCATGGAGGATAAGGGCATAACTGTGGATCACGTCGTCAAGGCAATTAAGAAGCATAAGGTTGGAGAGGTGGTGGTTGAAGGTGAGAGCCGCATAGTGATTCAAACTGACATAATCGACATAACTAAGCTTCAAAAGCTTAGGGACAAGATGCTAAGCTTGAAGTTGAAGGGAATTAAGGGGATTAAGAGGATCGTGATAAGGAAGGAGGGAGGCGAGTACGTAATATACACTGAAGGCTCAAACCTGGCTTCGGTGCTGAAGGTTAAGGGCGTTGACCCAACTAGAACTACGACGAACGACATTTACGAGATAGCTGAGGTGCTTGGAATTGAAGCTGCTAGAAATGCCATAATCAGGGAGGCGATGAAGGTGCTGGAGGAGCAGGGGCTTGACGTCGACGTTAGGCACGTGATGCTCGTGGCCGACATGATGACTCAAACTGGGAGGGTGAGGCAGATTGGCAGACATGGAGTTAGCGGCGAGAAGCCAAGCGTCCTGGCGAGGGCCGCGTTTGAAGTGACCACCAAGCACTTGATCGAGGCTAGCGCTAGGGGAGAGGTTGACGAGCTTTTGGGTGTAACTGAAAACGTCATTGTAGGTCAAGTAATTCCTCTTGGAACCGGCTTCGTCCAGCTGCTTATGAGGAAGCCTCGGAGTGAAGATAAAGCTTAAAAATATGGTTATATAAGTTAGCCTAAACGGTGTTCCCGAACTTTGAAGGTGAGGCAGTCAATAAGTAGAGCGTAGCACCTTAGACAAATTAGTGGTGGAGTGTGCATTCATGCCAATAGACTTAGAGAGGGAATTAAAAATTGCATTGAAAACCGGTAAGGTGGCGCTCGGCTCGAATTCAGCAATTAAGTATGCTAAGCTTGGGAAGGGGAAGCTAATCATACTTGCTTCCAACTGCCCAAGCGATATTAAGAGCGACATATTATATTACTCTAAGCTATCCAAAATTCCCGTCTACGTATTTCCGGGCTCCAGCTGGGAGCTCGGCTCTATTTGCCGTAAGCCCTTCATGGTAGCTGCTTTGACTATTCTCGATCCAGGGGACTCGGAAATATTGATGCTAGTTGAGGAGGGGGAGGGGTAGAATATACCCTCAATAAGGTTGACTGCTGAGGAAATGCGGTACATCACCCTATTCGAAAGCCTAACTGGAGCTGTAACTCGGGACTGCATTATCGACGCCAAGCTTAACAGGCTCATTTTCATAGTGAAGCCGGGGGACATGGGGCTGGCAATTGGAAAGAGGGGAGTGAACGTTAAGCGGCTTCAAAAAATGCTTGGAAAGGCCATTGAAGTGGTTGAGTACGCTGAATCCCCTGAAGACCTCATTAAGAACAGCCTTTCTCCAGCTAGGGTTCGTGCAGTTAAGATTTCCAAGTCTCCTAATGGAAGGAAGATCGCCTACGTTACCATTGAGCCTCAGGACAAGGGGATTGCAATTGGGAGGGAAGGCAAGAATATTGCTAGGGCGAGGATGATTGCTAAGCGATACTTCGACATTGACCACGTAGTTATAGTTTAGAATTCATGCTTCTCGCTCGGCAACGCCTATATTTTCATTCAGCCATAAACTCGGTTGGGTGCATTTATGATTTACATCTCGCCTAGAGCTCATGTTGCGAACTGCCTCTTCGAAGGCATGGCTGCCATTTTGGGTGAAACTCGGATTGGCGAGGGGAGCTTCATAGGATTTGGGTCGATCATAGGATACCCGGTGAGAGCTTCATTGAAGCTTCTAATATCCAGAAAGCTTGTTGATTTCAAGCATTATGATGAGCTGAGCTCCGGATCGATTTTGGGTAGAGGCTGCCTCCTAAGATCGGGGGCGGTGATCTACGAGAATGTCAGGATTGGCGATAACTTGGAGACCGGCCACCGCGTGCTTGTGAGGGAGAACACCGTGATTGGAAGTAATGTTAGAATTGGAACGAACACCATAATTGACGGGGGAGTTAGGATTGGCGATGATGTGAACATTCAATCCAGCGTGTACATTCCCCCTAGATGCGTTATTGAGGATGGGGTTTTCATTGGCCCAAGGGCTTGCTTAACCAATGACAGGTATCCTCCAAGTGAGAGGCTTGAGGGCGTGGTGGTGAAGCGGGGGGCGGTGATTGGAGCGAATTCAACGTTGATTTCAGGGGTTGTGGTGGGTGAGGAAGCTGTAGTTGCTGCTGGGGCAGTTGTTACTAAAAGTGTTCCTCCAAGAACTGTTGTTGCTGGGGTGCCTGCAAAGCCTATTGGAACGTTTAGCGAGTATTGTGAGAAGCGGGCTAGGTGGGAAAAGGGCTTTAATTAGGTTTGAGCGTGCTACCTCATTGGCTTCTGCTTTTTGCCTTGAAGTAGGGCTTTGAGGGAAACTCCATTAACCTTTATGACCTTATATCTAACTCCCGGCAGGTCTCCATAGGATCTGCCCATGGGGCCTCCAATTCCCTCAATTATGACTTCGTCGTGCTCGTCGACGAAGTTTAGCGCTCCATCTCCCGGTAGGAATGCGGTTACCTGCTTTCCATTTTTGATTAGCTGAATTCTAACGCATTTTCTTACTGCTGAGTTGGGCTGCCTGCTCTCTATGCCCACCTTTTCAATCACTATTCCTCTTGCTTGGGGTGCTCCTTCAAGTGGATCTGCCTTAACGTCTAGCATTAGCATTCTCCTCTTGTACTCTCTCTGGCTCCACCTGAACTTCTTCCTCTTCCTCTTCAGCTTCCTCGCAGCATAGAGGCCCATTGGAGCCTTGGATCCAGGCATGATTTCACCTCAATTCTAGGCTATTGGTGCTATAGCTTGCTCCTAAATAAATTTTCCTTCAATAATTAGCTTAAACTTAACTGAATTACATTTGAGTTGAATGTAAAAAAGGGAGTGGATTTTAGATGTTTTCGCAGCGCTTCTTGAGGTCTTCCCAAACCATGTCCACGTACTCTTGCAGCTGCTTTATTAGGTGCTTGTTTTCGGGCTTGAATAGGTGTCGGAATCTTCCTTGGGGCTTAAGGAACTCCTCTATTGGCTTCTTCAGCTCCGGCTTCTTGGCTATCGCTAGGCTTCTGTCGGTTAACCTCCATCTTCCGTTTTCGCATTCCCATAGTGGGAAGTAGCAGGTGTCCACTGCGAGTTTAGCGATTTTGATTGACTGGTTTGTTGGAAGCCGCCACCCTCTTGGGCATGGGGAGAATGCGTGGATGAATGCCGGCCCATCAACTTCTATGCCTTTCCTCACTTTTCTTACGAGGTCTGCCCAGTGGGCTGGAGTTGCAGTTGCCACGTATGGTATTCGGTGGGCTACTGCTATGTCCGCAATGGGCTTTTTGTGCTGCTGCTTTCCAGGTATGGCTGTTCCAGCGGGGGATGTGGTGGTTGCTGCTCCTAGAGGTGTTCCTCCGCTCCTCTGAATTCCAGTGTTCATATAGGCTTCATTGTCGTATAGTATGTATAGGAAGTCGTGTCCTCTTTCGAATGCGCCGCTTAGTGCTTGGAGTCCAATGTCGTAGGTTCCGCCGTCTCCAGCGAAGCATATTACGTCTACGTGGTCGTGCTTGTACATGCCTTTCCTCTTGAGCGCCTTTATTCCCGACTCGATTCCTGAAGCTACTGCCGCCACGTTTTCGAATGCCACGTGGATCCACGGGAGCTTCCATGAAGTGTATGGGTATATTGTGGTTGCAACTTCTAGGCATCCGGTTGCATTGGCTAGAATTGTGGGTCCGCGTAGTGCCATTAGTGCTTGCCTTACGATGATTGATGCTCCGCACCCGGCGCAGAGCCTGTGGCCGGGTAGTAGGAGCTTAGGCTTTTTAGCTAATTCCTTTAAATTTAATTTCAAGCTCATTCTCTCACCCCTATGAATTTTACAGGTTTTTCAACGCGCTTGGCCTTCAGGACCTCGAATAGGTCGTCGTATACTTGCTTTATCAATTCCGGATGCATGTCCCTGCCTCCGAGGCCGTAGATGTAGTTCACTATCATTGGCCTTTCAGCTTCGTCGTAGAATGCTGATCGGGTTTCAAGGAATACTGGGCCTCCGAATGCTCCGAAGGGGCCGCACCTATCCAGTACGCCTACGACCTTGACGTGCTTGAGTGCTTGTATGAGCTCCTCTGCTGGGAATGGCCTGAAGGTTCTTAGCCTCAGCACGCCTGCCTTTAAGCCCTTCTTCCTCAGCTGCTTGACTACGCTTCTCACTGTTCCTGCAGTTGATCCTAGAACTATGGTTGCTACTTCTGCGTCTTCAATTCCATAGCAGTCGATGAATCCATCTCCATACTTCCTGCCGCTTATCTTGGAGTATTCCTCGTTGATCTGCTTTATCACTGCCCTGGCCTTTTCCATGGCTACGTGCTGCTGCATTTTATGCTCGTAGTAGTAGTCGTATAGGTCTAGTGGGCCGAAGGTCAGCGGCTTATCTGGATCTAGGGCCATTGGAACTTTTCCTAGATATGGAACTTCGATTTCAACTGGCTTTCTAGTTCCAACGAACTTCCTCACGACCTCGTCTGGCAGGATGTTGACGTTTTGAAGGGTGTGGCTTAGGAGGAACCCATCTAGCATTACCATTACTGGAAGCTGGACGTCTGGGTGCTCTCCAATTCTAAATGCTTGAATTATCGTGTCATAGGCTTCCTGCGCGTCCTCCACGTACATTTGAATCCAGCTTGAATCCCTGCAGCCCATGGAGTCTCCGTGGTCGCAGTGAATACATATTGGGCCTGAGAGCGCCCTGTTAACTATGGCCATCACTATTGGCAGCCTCATGCTTGAGGCTATGTAGACTATCTCCCACATTAGGGCAAGCCCATTAGCTGCGGTTGCTGTGAACGTTCGCGCTCCAACTGCTGCTGCTCCAATGCATGTGCTTAGAGCTGAGTGCTCCGACTCAACTGCGACGAATTCGGTGTCAACTTCGCCATTAGCTACGAACTCCGAGAATCGCTCTACTATTAGGGTTTGAGGCGTTATTGGGTATGCTGCCACCATGTCTACGTTGCACTGCTTTACGGCCCATGCAACTGCCTCATCACCATTTAGCCCCATAACCACCTGCTTAACTGCCATCTAAATCACCTCACTCCAAAACCATCTCTATGGCTTTAACTGGGCATTCCTCAGCGCAGATTCCGCAGCCCTTGCAGAAGTCGTAGTTTACTTGGACTTTTTCTCCATCCCACTCTATGGCGCTGTCTGGGCAGTAAACCCAGCAGGTTAAGCACTTAATGCACTTGCCCTGATCTATTACTGGCTTGAACGTCCTCCAATCTCCAGTTTTAAACTCGGTTGACAGCTTCCAGCATACTCCTGCAATTGGAACTTCACGCCAACCTTTTAGCTGACTCATGATTCAATCCCCCTAGTTTCATTAAATGACTTCTCAACCACCTTGACGTTTAGCTCTCCAATCTTGCCTGGAAATCTCTCCTTGAGAGCTTCGTATACGCTTTCAAGCTTCACTATTCCCGTCGCCTTAACTAGGGCGCCGAGCATGGCTGTGTTCGTGATTCCCCTTCCTAGAATTTCCACTGCAATGTCGGTTGCAGGCACGACATAGACCTTATAGCCCTTCCCCTTGATGCCGAGGCTCTCAGCCAGCTCTTCGGGTGTTCCTCTGTAGTTCACGATGATGAGTCCGCCCTCCTTTAGCCCTTCGATAACTGGAATTGACTTTAGGAGGGTTGGGTCTAGAACTATTACTGCATCTGGATTGTATATTCCGCAGTGTATTTCTATTGGCTCTTCGCTCACTCTAGTGAATGCCATTATTGGCGCCCCCATTCTTTCAGGTCCAAATGTTGGAAATGACTGGGCGTGCTTTCCCTCCTTAAGGGCAGCTACTGCCAGTAGGTTGCTCGCTGTCCACGCTCCTTGACCGCCTCTTCCATGCCATCTTACTTCAAACATGTAAGCCCTCCACAACAATTTTTTACGTCGCGTTTAACCTAACGTAAATAAGGCTTAAGCTTTTCGATGCTGAGGAGCGAAAGATTTATTGATTTCATATAGAGTTATACCTTGAGCCGTTAGTGGTATTGATTGGGAGATGAGCGCTCTTGGGCAAGGCCGTGAAGGTTGATATCAAGCTGTTCGGCAAGTGGCCGTATGAGGACGTTGAAGTTAGGGATCCGGGGCTTAAAAGGTACATATGCTTAAAGCCAGTCTTCCTTCCGCACACCGGCGGCAGACATGAGCACAAGCCGTTTGGGAAGGCTGAGGTTCCAATTGTTGAGCGACTGATAAATAAGGTTATGAGGCCCGGGAAGAACATGGGCAAGAAGACGCTGGCGACAAACATAGTTAAGCATGCATTTGAAATAATACATTTGAGGACTGGAGAAAATCCAATTCAAGTTCTCGTTAGAGCTCTTGAGAATGCCGCTCCGAGGGAGGAGACTACTAGGATAGTTTATGGAGGAATAGTTTACCATCAGGCAGTGGACATTTCGCCGATGAGGAGGCTTGATTTGGCGCTGCGCTTCATAACTGATGGAGCCAGGAGAGCTTCGTTCAGTAATCCGAAGAGCATTGAAGAGTGCTTGGCTGAGGAGGTCATTCTCGCAGCTAATGGCGACCCTAAGTCATATGCTATTCAGAAGAAGGAGGAAATAGAGAGGATAGCTCTATCTTCCAGGTAGGCTTCAGCCGCTGCTTTTCTCATGGTTTAAACCGCAAAAACCTTAAATAGCCGGTTTCAAGATTAGTTTCGCCGAAGCACATGGGAGTGATATGAAATGTCTGAGAAGCCACATTTAAACCTCGTAGTTATAGGGCACGTGGATCACGGGAAGAGCACCTTGATGGGGCATTTGCTCTTCCTCACAGGTAACGTTGACGAGCGCACCATGAGGGCCCTGGAGGAAGAGTCTAAGAAGATTGGAAAGGAGTCCTTTAAGTTCGCTTGGATCATGGACAAGCTGAAGGAGGAGAGGGAGCGAGGCTTAACGATAGACTTGTCCTTCTGGAAGTTCGAGACTCCAAAGTACTACTTCACAATCATAGATGCGCCCGGGCACAGGGACTTCGTTAAAAACATGATTACAGGAGCTTCGCAGGCCGATGCTGCAGTTCTCGTGGTTTCGGCTAAGAGGGGCGAGTATGAAGCTGGAATGGGAGCTTCCGGGCAAACTAGGGAGCACGCATTCCTCGCCAAGACGCTTGGAGTTAATCAGCTGGTTGTAGCGATCAATAAGATGGACGATGCAACAGTGAACTGGAGCAAGGAGAGGTATGAGGAGGTTAAGCAGGGAGTTAGCAAGTTCCTTAGGATGATAGGCTACAACGTTGCGAAGCTCCACTTCGTCCCAGTGTCAGCTTGGTATGGCGATAACATCGTAATTAAGAGCGAGAGAATGCCCTGGTACGACGGCCCCACACTGGTTGAAGCGCTAGACCAGTTTGAGCCGCCTCCAAGGCCTATTGACAAGCCGCTTAGAATTCCAATTCAGGACGTTTACACCATTACTGGAGTAGGCACAGTTCCCGTAGGTAGAGTTGAAACGGGCGTGCTGAAGGTTGGAGATCGCGTAGTGTTCATGCCTCCAAACAAGGCCGGCGAAGTGAAGTCAATTGAGATGCACCACCAGAGAATTCCGAAGGCAATTCCTGGCGACAACATTGGATTTAACGTGAGGGGCGTTTCAAGAACCGACATTAGAAGAGGAGATGTATGCGGGCATACTTCAAATCCACCTACGGTTGCAGATGAATTCGTTGGAAGAATATTCGTGCTATACCACCCGACGGCTATAGCTGCAGGCTACACGCCAGTAATGCACGTTCACACTGCAACTGTAGCTGTTAGGTTCGCCGAGCTCCTCAAGAAGATTGACCCGAGGAGCGGAGCTACGATCGAGGAGAAGCCCACCTACCTGAAGCAGGGTGACGCCGCTATAGTTAGGTTGAAGCCAATTAAGCCAGTGTGCGTTGAGAAGTACTCCGACTTCCCGCAGCTAGGGAGGTTCGCCGTTAGAGATATGGGCAGGACAATCGCAGCAGGCGTTGTGATGGAGATCACAGCTACGAAGGAAGTTAAGTAGATTAGGAGTAGGTAGAGGCTACAGCAATGGTCAGGAAAGCTAGAATTCGACTGACGAGCACCGACGCGAGAAAGCTCAATGAAGTATGCGAGCAGATCAAGCGTATTGCACAGAAGACCGGAGTCCGCATTTCAGGCCCAATTCCACTGCCAACTAAGCGCCTAGTTATAACAACCATGAGGACGCCCTGTGGAGAAGGCACGAAAACCTGGGATAAGTTTGAGCTCAGAATACACAAGAGGCTAATTGACATTGATGCTGATGAGAGGACCATGAGGCAGATAATGAGAATACGTGTACCAGATGATGTAAAAATTGAGATAGAACTTACATAAGCTCTAATTCACATATTTCTTTTATTTCATGAGTATAGGTTAAATTTTACTTAATTTTGTTAGTAAATTTATCAAGTTTATCATTTTCAATGTGAATTCTAAGCTCCGCATACTGCTTTCAGGTGTTTCTCTTTATCTGAGTTTGATTATGAGGAAGCGTTAAAAGATTTTCTGTAAGAAAAAGTTAGTGTTATTGAATTTTATTTGAACTTTAACCATTTTCTGTTATACACTGTTTTGTTGGCGTGTTTGTGGAGAAAATTTAGGTAGGTTGTCTTCATTTAAGTTTATAATTTTTTCTTCTACTTTCTTTTGTTTTCACTATAAATTCGCAATATGGGTCTCCCATAGCTATGCATCTCACTTCTTCAGCTTTCATTTCTTTGGAGAATAATGATGTTAGATAACCAGCAAGTATTCCGCGGATGAAGTGACTATATGGTTTTCTGCTTCCTAAACCTAGTTCACATTCAAAAGAGTCATATAATCTCAGAGTTACGCTTGTATTGGAGGTATCAATATTTACAAGTTCTATTCGGCCAAGGCCAGCCCAGCTAAAAATATTTGCACCTAATTTATCAATGAGCGTTGCAACGTCTATTATACCGAGAGTCTTTCCAAGCTTTTTATGTGCTTCACCATATTTTAAACCTGAGCAGAATCCTGCATAATAAAGAAATGCTTCACCAGCTGTACCGAAGTATTTTCGTATGTCACAAAGCAGTCCTTCATAGCCTGGCTTAGAAAACACTATTGCCCTGTCTGACATTATTTGAATTCCATGTAGAGAATTCTTGATGAAAAGATTGTTTTTCACTGGAGAAATAACTTTTACATTTTCAACGTAACTTATTTTTCGCAATTCCTCTTTAATCTCTTCAGCTAAAATGTCAGCATCTGCTACGTTGACAAAAGCTAATACCTTAATTATCCTCTCTTTTGGATTTGGGGTGAAAAAGGATACATAGGAAAGAGATGCATTATATTTGCGCAATCTGCGTGAAATCCAATTTAAAACACTTGATTTTGCTTCTACCTCAATTATGAAGAGAATAACGTTTTCTTTTTTTATCCTGGATTTTTTGTTGAAGCTTGTGGGTGATGTTATTTCATTATTTAGATCTACTATTCTTTCTACTAACTCTCTGTTATCTGCCCATCTTCTAAGATGTCTACCACGTTTTCTGAAGCCTTCATTTTTATTTCTTTTAGGCAATTATTACACCCCAAGTGTTCTTTAATTTTCAGAATACTCAAGGGATAAAACAATTATTTAATAACATGTATGTATGCCCGCTTACAGACAACCGTTGAATTGGTTCATAAATTTTAAATCTTAATTTTTATCCAATAATTTAGTAAAAACTTGGATTTAACGTGGATTTAACATCAATTTGAGGGAGGCAACGAAAAATGGCGAGGAGATCACGATTTGAAATTTATCTTGACATTTTAGAGGCAGTAGCAGAAGGCAACAAAAAGCCAACGCACATCATGTACCGGGCTAACTTATCCTGGATAAGGTTGAAGAAATACTTGAATTTTCTAATTTCTCGAGGGCTTCTACGGCAGAGCACAAATGCATCAACATGCACCTTTTCACTAACTAGGAAGGGAAGAGAAGTTTTAGCATATTATAAAAGACTTGAAAGACTTTTCCATCGAGAAGAAAGAAAAGTGTTTTACCCAAAAATTTATGTTCGTTACAACTAATCTTTTATAATTTTTTATCTTTATTTTTTCATCTGCTTCTTTTAATCAACAAAAAGCGTAGAGAGCACTGGATAGAGCTATAGCCTAAATAGCTTGACGTGGACGAAATTTCCATGATATTAATACATGTTAACTTTTGGAGAGTTTTCATAATCTAATTTTTCCTTTTACTTTCACCTATAATTGTGTGTTTAGGTAGTGTTCCTAAATTACACACTTAACCACGAAGTTTAGCTTAAGACTTATTCAAATATATTTCTGTAAAAGGTGTCACTAGTAGTATGATTTTTAGGGATCGTTTTTCTTAAGTAGAGAATCCTCAAATTTTATGAAAATTTTTACTGCGTCAAGGAAAAGGCTACGATTCTAACAATGCAACACACATTTCTTTAAAACATTGTTGTTGTTCACAACTTTAAAAATAGCTTCTGTAAGATATAAGACTGATGTGCCATGAGAAGGTCAAAGCTAGAGATTTATATGGATGTATTGCGAATTATAAGTAAAGGTTGCCATAAACCTACTCGTATAATGTATAGGAGCAATCTTTCGTGGAATCCTTTGTGTGAAGTGATGGATTTTCTAGTAAATCAAGGTGTTGTGAGAGTGAAGAAGTCTGGTAAGAAGAAAGAATATTATCTAACTGAAAAGGGAAGAGAAATTTTAAAATATTATGAGAAGCTTAAATTGATGCTTATGGAGAAAACTGAATTTTCCCATGGATGATTTTTTCACTTGAAATGTTTAACTCTTCCTGTAAGAATTTCCTTATCTTCTCAGGATCTGGTTGAAGTTGAAAACGAATAGGCATTCCGCATTTTAAGCTTTTTTCTATATATCTCGGTATAACTTCTCTATATTCACATGTCATATTGCCATTTGATGCTATTATTCTTAGTTCATTATCAATTTGAAAAGATAGTATCTTAACGTCTTTACATAACCTTTTGAATTCCTCCCAGCTTTCGCATAGCACATATAAGTTCGAGTACCTACCCTGTACTATCTGAGAATTTTTATATTTTTCGCTAGTTGATGTTTCTAACAGATTTCTGGATACATCATCTAGTCTTTCAATTAATGAATCCAAGGTCTTTTCATGTTCTCTTAACACGTTTATTATGAAGTCGATGGCGCTTATTCGATCCGACCCATCCGTCATCTTACTCTATCGCCTCCCCTCTATTTCGTCTTTAAATATTTATATACTTTCTCTATTAAACCCTTTATGCATTTAAAAATCAGAGTGATTTCTCATTTTTAAATTACGATTTTTAAAAACATTCAAAAATCTTAGAACGTGTTTTTTGCACATTGCCTACAACCATCACACTCGTTCACAATCGTATTTAGAGTGTTTTCTCTAGACGATTGAATGAAAAAATAAAAGGAGATGGGGAAAAAGTGTTAAAGAAAATCAAATGCAGGCGAGGTATGCTAGGCGTTGAGGCCGCCATAATACTAATAGCTTTCGTCATTGTAGCTGCGGCTTTCAGCTTTATGGTAGTTAACATGGGTCTCTTCGCAACACAAAGAGGCAGAGATACAATAACTCAAGGTCTTCAAGAAGCAAGCACTCCCTTAACACTTGACGGAACAATAATAGTCAAAGGAGATGGCACTAACGTAACTGACATAATAATACCGTTGAAGACTCTTGGCGTAAAATATGTTCCAATGGCAAACGAGACTACAGTAGTCTCTTTAAGAGTTGGAAATCATACTGCATATGCGAATATTTACGGTGGAATAGACGCAAAAACTTCTCCAAAAGGAAAAGATTTCGATGAACTGATAGGTTTATTAGATGGGGATACTACTGCTGTACTCTTCGTAGAAAACTCTGATGGTGATGACTCACTATCCGCAAAAGAAAAAGGCCTCCTAATAATCCACTTATCTGAAAGCGATGGAGCTGGCAAGAGACAGGCTGTTTTCATTGAAATTAGACCTGAGAAAGGTGCACCACTAACTATTGAATTCGTGGTTCCATCTGAGTTACAAGAAGGCTACATAACGATAGGGGGTTAAGAGGTGACTAGACATGGAGAAAAGAGCTTGGTTGAGGAATAGGTTGGGTATAGTTGGTATTGAGGCTGCCATAGTGCTGATTGCCTTCGTTGTAATAGCAGCAGCACTAGCATACGTAGTAGTAAATATGGGCTTCTACTCATCGCAAGAAGCAAAGAGTACAATAAGTCGTGGTATAACGGAAGCTACATCAGCTTTACAGTTGGATGGCTCTGTTATCGCCTATACCAATAGATCAAGTACTCGGGGAACATGTGTTCAGTATCTTCTAATTCCAGTTAAGCTTTCCATTGGAAGGTCGAGCTTGGATCTCGCCAACACTACGACAGTTATCTCAGTGTGGGGAAGTAACCTGTTAAACATTTACAGAGGAGTAGTCAATGAAACTGGTCCAGGCGGTCAAGCTGATGGTGCTGGGATTAACTTTGGCCTGCCAGAGGATCCATCAAACATGACTCAAATAATTTATGAGTTATTTGTCAACGATGATACTGGCAATGCGTTAGGATGGAACGAAAGCGCTGCTTATATCATAATATACAATGATGATGGTGATGCAGTCTTAGAGAACTTTGAAAAAGCTTACATCGTCATAAACTTGGGTGATGAAGGATTCTGGATACCTGAATACAACAAAGTAAAGGTGGAGATTAAGACTGGGCAGGGCGCTGCGCTGGTCGTTGAGAGGCTGATTCCAGGCGGTTTACCAGTGGGTGAAGCGGTCGACCTAGGGTAGCTGTTAGTTCCTCCTCTTTTTATTTTTTATGTTTCTAGAAACGCTATTTAAATGATAATTTTCCAAAAATATTTTGTCTCTTCATAAGGATTAAAATATTTAATGCTTCATTATATGATGAGATGAAATGAAGGGAGGGCATCCTATCAAGTGTAAAAGGGCAATGGTAGGTCTAGAAGCCGCCATCGTCTTAATAGCTTTCGTCATTGTAGCTGCGGCTTTCAGCTTTATGGTAGTTAACATGGGTCTCTTCGCAACACAAAGAGGCAGAGACGTAATTCAGCAGGGTATTCGAGAAGCTGGTTGTCCTTTAATGGTGGACGGCTCAATACTTGTGAAGGCAAGTAATGAAACTGGAAAGGCGAAAGCGTTTATAATTCCTCTAAAGACTATGGGGACAAAATGGGTTTCCATGTGGAAAAATGAAACTGTTGTATCTCTGATGATTGGAACTAAAGCTTGGGCTAATATTTATCAAGGTATTGGTGTTTATAATGGAACAGAGACGCAGATTGACCCTTCAGATTCTCTCTATGACACCATAATAGCTAATTTAACTAAGGGTTCTCCAAGTGAACCGCCAAGCTGGTGGGGGCAACTATATAGCAATGACACGGGGTCATACATCACTGGCGCAGTCTTAGTTATTGAAAACAGTAATGGTGATAATGCTCTACAACATTATGAGAAAGGCTTTCTCATAATAATTTTAAGCCGGGATGATGAAGCATTGTCAAGAGAAAGAGTTGTTATTGAAGTCAGACCTGAGAAAAGTGCACCTTTAACTTTAGAGTTTACAGTTCCCGAAGCATTGCCTGAAAATTCCTATGTTATAGCGGGATAAGAAATGAAATGGCTAAAAGTCTGGTTGAGGAATAGGTTGGGTATAGTTGGTATTGAGGCTGCCATAGTGCTGATTGCCTTCGTTGTAATAGCAGCAGCACTAGCAAGTGTAGTAATAAATATGGGCTTCTACTCATCGCAGAAGGCAAAGGAAACTATTAATCGTGGCTTATCAGAAGCTTCAAGTGCTCTTCAACTAGATGGGCATGTCATTGGTAAAACAAATAACATGCATCGTTTAACTATTCTTGTCATTCCAGTTAAGATTTCTGTGGCGAGATCTGAAGTGGATTTGAACCAGAATACCACAATAGTTTCAGTTTTTGGTGGGAATACAACCTTGTTAAATATATATAACGGTGTGGTAAATGAAACTGGTGTAGGCCTCGAAGAAGACCCTAAGAACTTAGACGAAATAATTTCAAGTATCTTTGACAATTCGTATGAGCCTGCAGCCTACTGCATAATATACAACGATGATGGCGATAGCATCTTAGAAAATTTTGAGAAAGCCTTTTTTATAATCAACTTAGGCGCCTTTAGCTTACAAGAATATGATAAAGTCAAGATTGACATTAAACCTGGAGAAGGAACTGCCCTAACCATTATTTTAAATGTTCCAGGAGGACTGCCCCAGAACGATTATGTTGACCTTGGATGATTCCCTGATTTCTTATTTTATAACTTGGTTTTCATGGTATTTTCGCTAGAGGTCATGTCTTTCCGTTAAATATTTTCAAGGTTAATAATTTGATACATTGATTTTTTTATAAACCAATGAAACGGTCCATATCCCCCGTACAAACAATCATTATTTTTGTTCATAATTCACTTATAGTATAAATTTATTAACTAATAATAGAACAGAGGTGAGAAAATGAAAAAACGCTCTAAACTGGAAATCTATCTCGACCTCCTAAAAGCTGTTTCTAAGCATAGTAGATTAACCCGCATTGGAAATCAAGCAAATCTTTCTTGGAAAGACACTGTTAAACACTTAAGTTTCTTAGAAGAAAGAGGATTCGTAAAAGCTATAGAAAGAAATAATCAGAGGGAATATGTATTAACGCAGAGAGGATCAGAGGTGTTAGTGATATTAGAAAAAATAGCCAAGGCTCTATCTCGAAGAAGTCCAATGGTGCTCTCTCCAACATGAACTCTGAAGGAACTCCATTAGAAACAGCTTTTCTTCTTCAGTTGGAGTCTTTATATTTGCTATAACCTCTCTTTTATCCATGTAAATTAAGCTTCTAAGTGTGATCTGAAATTGCAATCAAGGCTAATAGTAGAATTCTACATGCCTTTTCCAGTTATGGCTAGTGATACTGTCTATGAATTAACTTAGAAATTATGATTTTAACTTTCAAGACTATGGTATTTAATGAGCCATATAATATTTCATGGTTATCGTCCATGCCTAAAATTCATAATCTCTTTTATAATTATCTTTAATATTTAGCTTCAGTGATCTAAAATGAGTGAAGAGTATGGCAACTATGAATCAATGAAAAGTGAGAGTAGAGTTGACAAATTAGAAAAAGAAATTGACAGGCTTAAAGCTGATGTTCAAAATTCTACAGAGGAGATAAAACGAACTGTTGAGGATTTAAAAAAGGCTGTTGTTGACATCAGAGCAGCTGTTAGTGAAATTGAAAATCCCTTCAACTTGCTAAGAGTTATAACGAGTGAAAAGGACCTTGAAAGATTAGATAGAGTTCAACCCATAATTGAAAGGATGCAAGTTGTAAAAGAGAAAGAGGTTGAAAGAGAAAAAGAAAAGGAGACTACTAATCTACATCAACCCCCTCAAATACCTGAAAAAAAGGTTGAAGAAACTTTAAAGCAAATTAAGGAGCAAGCTGCAGGAGTTGATTTAGAGATGTGGTCTCCAAGTTTCAAACAATGCTATTCTTTAATGAAATGGATTTACACGATGTTTGATCTAGGTTTTGATAAGGAAAGCTTAAAAAGAATCTGTCAGTACTGTGAATTCTTCGGTATTTTCCCCAAGGGTTCTACTGTTCCTATTTCCAGCATGATTGATGCTACCGCAAATGCTAAATCTAAGGGTCTTTCAGAGGACGATATTACACTAGCTATGTACTTGGCTGCTGAAATTTTCGGAGTTAACGTTGGATTTGAAAAAATCTACGAGCTAATAATTAAAATCCTTAAAAGAAATAGGCTAAGGAGGGCGGCGAGGCGAGATGGGGTTCTCAACAACGATAACTGAAATAATCCTGTTGATTGCATCAGTGGTTTTAGCAAGTGGAGTTTCAGCTCAGGCTATATATGCAGGCATGTCTTTGCAGAGCAACATTCTTCAGACCATGGATTGTGCTAAGCGAGACCTAAATATACGTATCAGTATAGGTTATGCTACTATAAATGAAACAGTAACTCCGAAATACTTCATAATCTATGCAAAAAATACTGGTTTAATGCCCATCACTGACTTCTCAACTATAGATGTCTACGTAGGAGAGTATGGGCGGGTAATACTTTTCACATATAGTAGTAACGCAACTATTGGCAGTGGGAGCTTCAGCTTAACTACTGCTGATGGAGATGGAATATGGGAAATTGGTGAAACTGCAATTATAAAAGCTTATCCAAGTACTGATATTAATGCACCAATTTATGAAGTTAAAATTGTTCCGTTTCGAGGTATACCTTCCAGCTACCTATTTCCTCCTCCGCCATAAGGAGGTAGCTTAAATGGGTTTCTCGGTAGCCGCTGCATCAGCAGTTATCTTAATAGGTCTTATAACCTTTGTAAGTGTTGCGGCAGCCTCCTTACTCTATTCCTTGAATCAACTTACATTGTTATTGAATAAATCAGTAAAACAGGATACAGGAGTTCAAATTGAACTTCAAATAGTAAGTATAAATGCTTCTTCTATAGAGTTCTATGTTAGAAATACTGGGTCAAAAACAATTTTCTTTAAAAATCAAGGCTTTAACTGGAACAGCGTTGTTGTTGCTT
>Ga0190363_1000009_pt1 | contig 179936 bp, 187 predicted proteins | sample 48721867_MG_FD_161272 | JGI IMG/M metagenome (GOLD analysis project Ga0190363, IMG submission 161272) | Hydrothermal vent microbial mat bacterial communities from Southern Trench, Guaymas Basin, Mexico - 4872-18-6-7_MG | ecosystem: Environmental > Aquatic > Marine > Hydrothermal vents >...
TGCTTAAACTTCAAGAGTTAACATTGGTTGCTATAGCATTAACTGTCGCTATGAGCGTTAATATTTCGCTTCAATTTTCTCTTATAGGGTTTGAAATGTTTAAAGAATACTTCATATCGGCTTTTCTTGGATCAATAGCTAAATTAGCTATTGGCGTAGCTCTCGGTTTCCTAGGGTTTAAAGCATTAGCTCCACTACTTGGGTACTTAGCTTATCCCTTAGTTGCTTCTTTCACAGCATTAGCACTGCTACTTTCATCGCTAGCCAGTAAAATGTTTAAGTTTAGTTTTGAAAATTTAAAATCGCTCATCAAGCTTTCGTTGGCAAATTATCCGTTCATGTTTTCTAATCGGCTACTAACAATGCTTAGTGTATTTCTTTTCGCCTACCTTGTTGGGGAAGCTTTCCAAACGGGAACACTTTACATAACATTAATGATTACCTTAGCTATAACTGGTATACCTAATGCACTACTGAGTGCCGCATTACCTATAGGTACTAGGAGAAATACGGATCCGTTTTCTGAAAGCTTTAGAATAGGCTTAGCTTTAGCAACACTAGCCATAGTTGCTATTATGTCTGCTTCGGTAACTGTTTTAAAAACCATTAATCCGGAATTAATTCAAGGCGCCAATGCTTTAAAAATACTCTTACTTTCAATAGCACCGCTAACAGCTTTAACAACAACAATAATGAAGCTAAATAAGGAAGGTAAACCAGGGAAAATAGCTTTAATAGGTTTAGTTAGGCTACTAACACTAATGGTTCTTCTACCTTTTCTAGCTAGAAACTTAGGTGTTGAAGGAGCAGCAATATCCTTTTTATTTTCAAGCCTAATACTGGCACCCCTAGCTTTAAAGAAGAACCCTGCAATAGCAAAACCTCTAACAATACTTTGGAGTGTACATGCAATTTCAGCCATACTTCCCCATATGCTTGCACTTAACGAAGCAGCTGCAACAATAGTTGCGTTAACTATTGCTTCAGCAATAATGCATTTAACAAAAACATTTACAGCAAACGATTTCTACAACATATTCAAAACAATATTCACAACACTAACCAAATAAACCATGAAACACCAAACATAAACAGAGGAAATAATTTAGACGAGAAAAATAAAAATCCTATGCAACATTGCTTACTTAAAACAACATGTGAAACTACATTACATTTCTTAGAACCTATTTAACGCCTTTGATGGTATAGCTTATTAAATGTTTTATTACTAAGTAAGCTTATATACCGTATTTTCACTGGAATATTCTCATCAGAATATTCCAATAGTTATAGAGAGATAGGAGCGTAAATCGCTAGCATGCAGTAATCAGTGGCTGCTGGTTTACTGTAGGAGGAAAAAGTTAACAAGGCTTTGCGAAGCTATTTTAAAGCTTCTGGCTCAGCGTTACTGGCCCTCTAAGATGCTGGTTCAGAAGCTTTACGAAGCACACTTAATATTCAGTCCATAACTCGGAGTAGTAACTGGGTTGCTAAGTCTGCTAGAAGCTATGGGGTTGGTGGAGAAAATTCCGCTGTGGAAAACTAGGGTAGCAGATGCTGTTATAAGCATCGCTCACCACTACTATCAGGTCCTGCTAAAAATAGGGGAGCTCGTGGAAGAACACAGAGTTAAAAAAACCAAACCTCCAAACAGTAATGTATGAACTAGCCTTAGAAACACAATTCATGCTAGGAGAGCTCATGGCAAAACATCATAGATTAAATAGAGCATACACTATCTTACCCTACGGGCAAGGAGAGATAGACATAGTACTTCTAAATAAAAACAAGAAACCAGTAATAGCATATGAAGTAAAAAATAGGGGAAATAACTATAGATTGATTGAGACAAACTAAGTTTAAACCTCAGCGCTCTTCGGCACAACGAAGTACAGTGTATCCTACTACAGATAGTGAAGCTTCCTAAGGAATCCCATTAATACCTCTTTAGACAGCTTTTGGCATTACCTCTGAAAGTCTAAACAATGGCCTATCACACTCTGTCAATGTTATACTACACTAATAACGTTCTAAAGGAAGTAAAGAGCTAAACAAGTATTTTATCAGGAACTTAAAGAACTAAGGTGTTATTATATGGCGTATAAGGCTAGAAATTTGTTAAGAGAATTACGTATTTAGGCTTTGATAACACTTCGACCAATTAAGAACCTAGACAATTGTCAAGTTTAAGAATGATCTCGAACATACAAGTTCACTCATACTCTGGGTGTTTTATCGGCTTTTAAAATCATGATAGAACTATTTTAAGACCGATTGTAATAAGTAATAGCATTCCATGAAATCTCTAAGTATCTGTGATCAAAATCTTACACTGTCAAATCCTTTGCGTATATTCCGTCGACCTTGCGTTATTACTGTTATTAATGGCGACGTAAGGCGTAATTTACTGCTCCATGTTGTGCCTTGATAAGATACTATCAGTACAAATGTTCTGAATGAGTGGTTAACCTTATTGTAAAGGTATTCAATAGCGCTATCTAGGGCTTTACCTTTAAGATCCGCTAAATGTACCAAATAGACGTATTCGGCGCTCTAAGAGATAACATACCTGATTAACATCATTGTAGATTATAAAGGAAGAATTTAAGTCTGGATAAACGTAGCCATACTTCGCATATCTATCTATTTCAATGCCATGCCATGATTATATATTCGTTTCATGAAGGAATACTACTTGAAGTCCCGAGTTCATAAAACATCTGAGCTACTTCATTTTTCTTAAAAGTAGTTATAATATTAACTTAAAATAGTAATTTTATGAAAAAGTATTAAGTAAAAAGTTAAAGAATGTTTCTTAGTTATACCTAATGGTGTAAGGAGTTCCTCAGTGTTTAACTATACTTAACTAATACCCATAAACCATAAATAAATGCTTTCAAGCTATCTTTGCTACAAAGATGTAATGATGTGACCTTTCATTAATGCCTTTAATGTTAAAATCTATTAGAAAACTTAATGAGATTCAATGCAACTTGAAGAGAGACGAAGCTTTGTTCTACTGGGATGTTATAGGATATCACACATACTTTTATGGTATGACAAATATTATGTTTGTACTATTGTTTCCCGGCACATTTATACTTACGTAGCTATTCATCAATTCTATGCATTGAATAATAGCATCGTGGGTTTGATCATAGATATATACCTTACTACCCATAGGGAAGAACATGAAAGCAAATGTATTTCTCGGTATTGGTATCCTCCATATAAATATTTCATCGGTAAGTACGGGTATTACATTATGTATAGAAATGATAAATGATTTGTTAAAATACATATCATAGCATGCAGTATTGTTACAGAGCATAGGATCTAAGAATAATGTAGGGTATTTAATTACTTTGAATTCTTTAACTAAGGTCTCAATTGCATATTTATTCCATGAATCAACATCTAAGATCACATATCTTATCCTTCCTTTAAAATAGGTTTCTACTCTGAGATCTTTAGAATTAACATAATGACTTCTACCAATATATACAGGGTAATAGTTCTTGGATAGATTGTAAGGAAAAACTCTTTGTAACCATTCTACTCCATCAAACACCTCAACTTTATCTCCAGATTTTGCCGTTAACGCGATAAATCCTGTTTTACCTAGATGCAGCTTCACTAAACCGTTTTTCGATCCGTTAGTAACCCAAATTTCTGGAAAACCATTAATGTTTATCATTATGTCAAAGGCGCCTCTCTTCGGATCTGCCATACTCCAAGCATATCTAGATATAATTCCTTCACCAGTACCAATTTCGTGGTTATAAGATACGATAACAGTAATTTCTTTACTAACGGGGAAATCTGCCGAAATATATCCTTCTCCATTAAAATACCAATCATATAGATGAGGAATAAACATCATTCCCCTATAATCCCTAAGTTTTAAGGGAAGTACCACTATAGTTTTGTTTATTTTAAGATATGAATATGCTATTCCTCTATGCGTTAGTATTAGAATTGGATAGGTGTTATTTTTGATAAAATACGCCGTAGTGTTGATCCTAAAGCTAATATCTACTTCTTTGCCTGGTTGAAGCTGTAGGTTTACTTCCTTGATTATCATATTCTTGTAATGATCTAGAACAATTATCTTAGTTATTCTATAGCTTATGTTACCAATATTAACCACGGTTAGGTTTAATATGTTTGGTTCACTTAATAGAGCCTTACTCGTGATCATCGGTGGCTGAGTCTTCAACACAACACCTTGTGATGCTTTAAGGTGTAAATAAAGTACAGAACCTACAGAAATGACTAAAACTATTAACGTAAACATAAATAAATGGTGATCCATTATGCTTTTTCGAAGTTTTTTAAGGGTACTTTTCAAAGCATTCGATGAGTTCATCTAGGACCTCCTCTGGTTTCTCAATACATTCTCGTTTAATTTCGTATAAATTCACATTACCATAGAGTCTTACTGGATTTAGGCAATGCTTAACATTGTCTAAATCCTTTCTTAGAAAGGCTACAATACGATCCATTTTGTCTATTACAACATAACTTATGTTATAAGCTTTTGCTATTTCTGCTAACAATGAATATGTAAGCAAGCAGTATTCCTCTCGAGAGACATCGGCACGATTAATAACTCCTGTAAAGTCATAAACAACTCTATATGGTATAAGTTTCCTCGCAATCAGAGGATATAGATAGAAGCCCTCTTTACCATAGATTTTAGTAAGGTCATTGAGGATGTTGAGAACGAACACATCATACAATGGAACCATAATATTACCTCTATTCCTCATTACAATTTCAGTAATATATCTTGATACTCTATCATATGAACTCATCCATCCACTCACGCCTATTGCTCTATTTAGTCCATACTCGTAATTATTGTAACCCGAGTACATTATATTGAATATTATGGCAAACATTACTATCAACCAGAGTAGTTTTCTTAACACGTTTTTAGTGTGAAGCACTTTTACGGTAATAATAGATATTTCTATGATAAAATAACTTAATAAAAGTTCTATAAATAATTGTATATGAAGAAAATATCTATTCGGAATTGTTAATGCTTGATAAAGGCTGCCATAATAAATAAGTGTGAAGAGCAGCATCATGAAAGGGAGTGATAGACATAATAAGTAGAAGAACATGTATTTAACATCGTTCTTCTCAAATAATTTTAGCAGGCTAAAAATGCATAAACTTGCAATAGCACCAAGTACAAAAGGCTTTGAATCCTCTACAAGGGGTAACTGTAAGATATCAAGTCTCTCTAACAAGTTACTTAATACATTATCGAAAACACCGTGGGAAGTGAAGTATTGTATTCTCTCGAAGAAGGTGAACCTACCGAAAATACCTAGTTGAGGATACACGTAATAAGTTACTTCATGAAGCCAAAGAATGCCTAGGAAGACTGCGATAGATAACATTGTACTAAATGCTAAAACCCCCACTCTATCTTTACAATTAGCTAGATGACTAGACCTATACATAATGAAAGTAAGCAATATTATAGGAATAGAGTAAAGAAATGTTAGCTCAGGTCTTGTAACGAACAAGAGACCAAGCGATCCTAAATATGCAATAAGGAATCTTAGTTCTCGACTTGTTATAGCCTTTATGCTAAGATAGAGGCTAAGAAGTGCCAATAGATTCGAAAATATGTCTCTATAAGGAACTACTGAAAAGAGGACACGTATAGGATTCGTTACATATATGGATAATGTTAATAGTGTAGCTAATGCCCGTGTTAATATGTACGTAGTCGGCGATTCACTTTGATATAGTGAGACTAATACTTTGAAAAACATATACGATGACAGGACACTAATGAGAAGCGAAGCAATTCTTACTGGATAAATAAGGTCGTTATAAATGGACCGAAATGGTGTAGCTAAGAGTCTCAGATATAGTATGAATGGAGTCCCGATAATGGGGAACTTATCATAAACTTCTATTTCCTTTAAGCCATAAGCCATTAAAGTATATGAGTAAGAATCCGCATAATACATTGTAGGAGTAACTTCCAATACCCTTAAACTCATTATCAAGCTCACTACAATCACTATTGCATCGTAAAAATAGTCATTGACTAAGAGGCGTTTAAACATTATGCTTCACTCTAAGAAGGGCTAATTATACTCAGCAAGAAGCTTCGAATGTCCTTTATATGACGAAGTTTAAACGTATCAAAATCATGGTCACTAAAGGATGTGATCATGTAGGCTCGCTGCTCGTCTTCATCAGGCCAAAAACCGTGTAGGCCTTTCAAAGGTGTAGTTATCGAATAGAAGTTCGGGAAAAACTCTTTACATAGATTTGTCTGCACTACCAGATCCCCGTATTCCTTATTCCCAAAGTACACTCCATAACGCAGCAATACATCCCTATTCGTCTCCATACTAAATATCCTAACCCTACCCCTTAGCTTCTTATTTATAATCTTAAGAATCAATTCCTTATGCCTATGATCGTCAACCCAGATAAAGGTTAGAGTAGCATCTATGAAGTAGAATATGGAATTCTTTAGGTCGTACTTTTGAAATAGGCCTTCAATATCGATGTATTCGTCAGCATTACATATACCATGATCCGAAAAAATCATTAATCGCACTGACTTAGCCAGTCTATAAAACAATCTATATATATAGGAAAGACTTATATCAACTATTCTTAATTTTTCAAACCATTGTTCTGTACACACTCCCAGCTTATGCCCTACACTATCCAAGTCATCAATGTAAGCAAAGAAAACAAGGTCCTGACCTACCTCAGCCTTATTGCTATAAATATCTTTTAGTAACTTAATCAAGTTACTCTGTACATTTCGTAGTGAATGACCAAAATAATATACATCAGCACTATATTTCTCTTCAAAGGTATTTTTTAGCTTAAGGAAGAACGGATTTTCATTCATATAGTAGTAAGGATAAACATAGAATTTGTTAAGGTACTCTATGGGTATGCCACAGAGTTTTGCGACATTCTTTTTAAAGGTGCCGAAAACGGGATTGCATAAACTGAATTGATACATATATCTCATTGGTTTAGGTGAGTAACGAAGTTTATGTAAAATACCCTGAAAGTACGGATTACAATACATGCTGAGGTGTTTATCGCTTTGTCTATGGAATTTAGAGATGTAGATGTAGGGCATCCAATGTTTTGTTTCTTGAGGAAGTTTCCCAGACAGCATTGTTGATTGTATACCAAACGAATATCCCGGAATGTTTTCTAGAATAAAAACTCTTTGCTTCATTAAATTAGCCAAGAAAGGTGTATCATAACTGTTTATGTATTTTAATGGTAGAGCGTCTATGTAAACAAACATGTAAATATTATTGAGCCTCAAGTATCATCACCATATTAGGATGCACGCTTCTTAAATAGAACTACTCCTCTTATCACACCAACATATAGTAGCCATTATATTCATGTAATGATTTGATATATAAGATATGTTAACAACGCCATGAGAAGAGCATTTTATAATCGGGTTCTGGATCATGTATGCTATAGAAGTTCATTTCAAACCAATCCAAAACATTCATTATCTTCTCATTATCTTCTTTAGAGAATTTTTTCTTCCATTTATTTAGGACATGATATGGATCTTTAACATAGCCTTTTTCTCTTGAAGTTATACTAAACTTACGCAGATTCAAGTAAGCATTCTTTGGTACCTTCTCTTCTATGTAACTAAAGATCTTATTTAGTTCTCTTACACTATCTAGAACAAGTCTTTCATAGACAACCGTGTACCACCATCTGTATATCTGATAGCAGAGAGGAACGTAATAATCTAAAGCCCATAACGCTGCCTGAAATTCATAATAACTTGATATTTGTCCTAGCTTTCTAATTATTCTAGGTTTGTCTAAAAGCTCTTTTATTTTAAGCACGTCATGTAGTAGTATTTTCTTAAGTACCTCAGTAGAGGCCTTAGGTCTTCCAAAAGTTGAAAGCTGTGACTCGATAACAGCACATGGATGTCTAATAATCATGTACATACCCCTTATTTTAAAGTTCCTAGCAAACCAAGGTAAGAGTCTAATACCGTTTACAAATTTGATCAAGGGAAAACCTATTACCCCCTTTAATGGAACTACAGATCTTTTTGCTTTCCATAATTCATTGAATAAAAACATCGGAGAGATCAGCATTTGAACCCTGCCTTTAAGCACATTATAAAGATAGTCGAATAATTCAATGTTCTCTTCATGGATATGCACATAAAGTCTTCGGTGACAGAATCCTAGTCTTCTAATTAATCTCCTCGCATATGGATAGAAATCGGGATTTAAAGGCTCATAAATGAGTCTATATCTAGGTAAGGATAAAAGTAGTTCTGCTAACCAAGTAGTGCCACTTCTAGAAGTTCCAAAAATAGCTAAGCTCTTTTTTACATCATAAATTGAATTTGCTGCATGAGTGAGTAAATTAATTAATGATGTTAGTGTCCCAGCACTTCTAGACGCATATATGAATAGTCTATTTAACGCCATAGCCCTAGCCCTAACCTGAATCACTGTTTTCGAATGCATAATATAAATGAAAGTCTAGATCATATATTCGTACCATAAATGCACTATATTGTGTCCTATATCTTTAAGCTTAGTAGATGACGCCACTTCCTTTCTTCCTCTATATAGTATTATTGTTAAGAATTTTAGGACTAAGATTCTTAAGAAATCACTTAATCTTAATTTACGCCTAAACATAATAATAAGTTCAATTACGTCTCTACATCTGTTGCCTCGCAGAATTAAGTGATTTAATGACAAAATCAAGAGATTAAGAAATACTGTCATAAGTTTTTGTTCTTTACGGCTTTGTTCAAATTCATTAATGAATTTGAACATATTGCTATTATTTATGTTGTTCCCAAAGTATGGAAGGACCTTCCTAACATATCTCTCGAATAACTTCAAAAGAAACTGCAGTAAATCATTGTCTGAAGATATGTTGTATCCTAGATTTCTAATACTTTGTTTTAAATAATTTAAATCGCAACTTCTTTTGAAGTTTGCCATGGTGTAAAGCAGTTTTAATTCATTTCTTTCAACAATGTTACTTACTATCTCAAAATTGTTCTCTGCAACTAAAGGTACTTCTGTAAATCCCTTAGGCGTAAGACCTAAGCTTAGCTCCAAAGCATAGAGAAGAGAGAGAACTCGTTTACTGATAATGTACATAGCTTCATTTATACGGACATCATTTATAGCAACAAAAATGTAGTCAGCTATCGAGCTTATTACTAAATTCAAGGCGTCTTCAAGATTTATCACGGGTTCTTTAGTTTTCTCTATGATATGACATCGCTTATTTATATTAGAACACTTAACCTTTTTCATCTCGTAGAAATTTACAGTATTGAATTTAAAGAACCTTAGTAACTTATATAGTGCTGGCCATGTTAAAGTTAAACTAACATGGGTTTCTATTCCTTTTTGCCTCAAGGTATTGGTAATGACATCGGCTATTTTAGTACAATTAAGTAATTTACATTTAATGAATGAGGTGAGATCGGTTAATGCTATCAGATCGAGATCGCTAATGACTAGTTTTTCTGCATCATTGTTTTCTAGTTCAAGACAGCTTATCTCATTTTTCGCAATACTCCCAATAACATATAAAAATAGTCTTCTCGGCTTAACACGAGTTAATTCATTATAGACGAGTAATAAGAGATACTCATAAAGTCTTTGAATTTTTGAAACATTGCAGTTCAACAAATGCACTTTAGACACCAACTTTTTAACATCACAGATTGATAGCTCGCTTGATAATTTTATTTCTTCAAGTTATTCATGGTTCTATTAATTATTTAGTAGTAAATCGGGTGCTTTTGAGCAAGTCTCCTAATAAGTTGCAGTATTTAAGTATGGCTTTACAAGAGTCTTCAATATCCTAGGTTCTGCTAACTTCTCATTTGCACTATTTATTACCATTTATTTACAATGTAATAGTACATTCTATCCTGTATGAACTTTTATTTGGGAATCTATATGCTTTTTCATGGAGTGGACATCTTCAGGAGTTAATGTTTAATAAACTCATTATTGGGCCTCTTAGTAACATTTTCTCTCAGTTTTATTTCTGTATCCTCTAATTGTCCTATAAACATAGATAGTATAGTTCCTATCTCATTTGGTTAATTCCTCGATTTTACTTGGAGCAAACATAAATTTCTCAGAGGAGTCCTTTCCACCTTAGAGGTTATAGGTAATGCTTCTTGAAGCATTGATTCTACTACCGAATATAGTAACATCTCCTACCATACAAAGGGAAATAGTAATGCCTAAGCTCCTCAGTGATGCCTCGGTATTTCACTATAACCTACATAGCCTACAATGTAACAATATATTCCCATAAATGATGTTGGATCTTATTATTCGAATAAAGAGGCCATATTATCTAATTCAATTCTTTGATTTTGTTTTCATAAACATTTTTTCAATTTTATTGATTATATTATTCCAATCGTAATTATCTACGGTATGAGCTCTAATTGATAAACGTAGACGATGGAATTTTTCAGGTGATCTTCTCCATAAGTTGTAGTACCATAGTATAGCTTTACAGAAGCCTTCACTATCACTTACTTTTACTAATTTACCTGTTATACCATTTATCACAATATCTTGAATGCCGGGAATCATTGAGCCTATGACTGGTAATCCGGATGCCATAGCTTCTAAGACTCTTAACGGCATTCCCTCGCTTTTAGAAGGAGCTAGGTATATGTGAGAGATAGCATAGTTTTTTCTCAAAATACTGTTATTAACGTATCCTAGGTATCTTACATTGTTGTAAAGCTTAGTTAAGGTACGTACATGTTTCTCATATGGTCCTGTTCCTGTTATTACAAATTCGACATCATTTCTGAGATGGGAATATTTTCTATTGAATTCTGTAATTATTTTACATAGGATGTCAGCTCCTTTTTCTGAATGTAGCCTACCTGTCCATAGTATACGGAACTTCTCATTATTGGCCTCTACGTAGTATTTCGATACATCAATACCATTAGGAATTAGATACACTTTATTTTTATCTATACCATAGTGTCTTGTAAAAATGTTGTAGAGAGTTCTGTTCAGAACGTGTAGTGCATCAAAGGTTCTGTACGCGTCTATATATAGTGGCATGTATAGCTTGTGTAAGAACATACGCCATGGCTCTAAGGGAGAGTGAAAACCTGCGATGAGGGGGGTAGCCATGAACTTCTTTAGTTTTTCTAGTAATAGCTCATTTGGAGGATAAGCCATTACATAAATCGCATCATAACTTCGAGCGTATCTCAATACACATCCTAGATCTATTATTGGGAATCCTCTTGGCAGCTTCATGTATCTACATACACGTAGCTTTATCCCATGCGCTTTCAATTCACGAGAATTAGCTACGCAAATCTTACAAGGTCTGTATTTAACATACAAAACACTAATTTCATAACCTCTATCTCTGAGTCTCTTGGATACCTCTACAATCCATTTCTCGCCTCCCCCTGGATAGTCGATGTGATGAGGGTGTATGAAGAGAATTCTCAATGCATTCATTGTATGAAGGCTCTAGAACTCATTTTGCCATCTTATTGCTAGACTGCGATACAAAGTTTCAAACCTCTTTGCGATCTTGTTGATATCATATTTAGTGGCGACTCTTTTAAGCGTAGCCTCATCAAAGTTTTGATGGTCGAAGTTCATAATAGTTTTTGTAAGAGCAACAATATTATCCCTCTCAATAAGTATGCCTGTTACGCCGTTTCTAACTATCTCGTTTATTGGTGGCACATTATATGTTATGACTGGTGTACCTGTTGCAAGCGCTTCGAGTATGACTATTCCGAATCCCTCGGGATATCCTAGGTGTATTAATGCCTCTGCCCTCGACAATAGTTTAATCTTCGTTTCCTCATCTACAGAGCCTAGCAAAGAGATGTTTCTCTCGAGGCCATATCTCTTGATGAGTTGTATTAACTTGTATTTCAGAGAACCATCACCGATTATGATGAGCTTGTAGTCAGGTCTATATTTGGTAATGATTTTGAAAGCTGCAATGGCATGATCGTAATGTTTTCTTTTTTCTAAACGCCCTATCATTATGAAGAGATGGTCTTCGACCTTCCTAGGTAAATGTATGTACTTCCTCACTTCTATGCCAGGAGGAATAATCACTATATTCCGGCTCTTTATCAAACGGATTCTTTCTGCTTCTTGTCTGGTATATCTTGAGGGCACGTGTATTACACTACAAGGCGAGTTAATTTCTAATAAGTCTTGGATAATTATCTTAGCCGTTTTGGATACAGCACTAAGAAATTGTGTAGTTTCCTCTAGATGATGTATTGAACATATGGTAGGCACATCTGACTTAGTTATATATGATAGTAGATTCGGAAAATGACTATTTAAGTGAACAATAGGTGATGTGTATTCTTTAATAAGTTCCTTAATGAGTTTAGAAGCTTTGTATAAAAATCTTATAACGTTCGTAGGTTGTTCTGACGGTAAAGCATTATGTTTATAGATTTTTAAGTTAATTATGTCCATATTGTTCACTGCATATATGCTTATATTGTCTACAGCTCCAGTAATTACATGTATTCTATAACTGTTTTTAGCTAATTTTTTGAATACCTCAATGAGGAAACGTGGACCCCCACTTGTTGTAGCTATATAATCTATTGCGAATATTATATCTATCATGTTTGCTAAACAATTTCAAGCAATCTTATGTAGTATTCTTCTAATTTCATTGAAATTTTATTCCAGTCGTAACATGCTGCTATTCTTGAACTATATCTTCTCATTACTTTGTATCTATTTAGTGCTATGTATATGTGCTTAGCTAATTCTTCCACATTTAACGGCATTTTATATCCATTATAACCGTCTATTATGAGATCGTTTGCCGCATTCATAGGATGACTAAACGTTATTACTGGTAATCCTGCAGCATTTGCTTCAAGTGCTACTATACTGAAGCCTTCACGCGTTGAGGGAAGCACAAAGACTTTGGAGGACTTTAAGATCGATATGTATCTTTCGTGGGAATTTACTGGGTCTAGCAACTCTATATTCTCTTCGAGATGTAACTCTTGTATGAGTCTTTTAAGTCGCGGCTTCTTAGGTCCATCACCTATAATTATGCATTTTATATCGTTTAACTCTCTTCTCAACAAATCTATAGCTTGTACCAGCATTTCGACTTTTTTCTCATACGTTAGACGGCCAGCATATATTACGTCTGATTGATGTTCTTTGCTTGGTGATATGTTCTTTATTAGCTGGTAGTCAACACCGTTTTGGATCACCGCTATATTTCTCGCTCCTAAAGCTTCCAAGGTTAGTTTTGTCCTCTTAGATACTGCTATGTTATTTTCTGAGAGCTTAGCTAGAAGTCTTTCTATGATGTAGCCAGTGAGGCCTAGTGCTTTGCCTAGGTACTCTAACCAGTAATCGCGCCAAACTTCGTGCCATGTAAGGACTAGGTTTACACGGCCTAGCATTTTTAGTTTCTTGACCAGGTGAAGTATAGGGTAGTGAAGGTACGGTATGTTCTGTACGTCTACTACATCTATGCCTTCTCTAACCATGGCATCTATGGCCTTACTCATGGTTGCCGCATAGTAGACTGCCTCTCCTAATGAGCGGCGGTCACCACTATAGAATTGGACTGGTGGCGCTGTGCCATAATATGTTACGTTACCATAGCGTTTAGTGTTACTGTTATTGTCCCAGTATCTGTAGCCTATTATATAGATTTCATAGTGTTTAGAAAGACGTCTGGTTAGCTCATATATTCTCTTCTCGACTCCACCTTTGACATAGGGGTATATTGCATCATAGATGAAGGCTATCTTCATCGCACTGTTTGTTTAGGTTACGAGTTCTCGGGTAGTTAAGACGAGGTTCATTGTTTGAGGATAACGACGCATTGCCACCACATACATTTCCCTCGGTAGAAGCTTGAGCAGTTGGTGGAGGTTCTGATATGTGGTTTCTACTAGTAATATTTTTGTCCTACGTAGGGTTCTTTGTGCTCCTTTTAGTACGTCTACTTCGTGTCCTTCTACGTCTACTTTTAGTACGTAGTAGGTTGTTGCCGAGGTTAATCCGAGTTGTTCTAATAAGCTGTCAAGGGGGAGCGCTTGGACCATTATGTAATGAGTGCTTGGCTTCTCTTGATTCACGACATGGGAGTGTGCTGTATACACATTGTTTATGACCAGTTTTATTCTACCTTTTTGTGAACTAGATGCCATATGTAATGCTACGACGTTGAATACTTTATTCAGCTTAAGATTATAGCGGAGAACTATATAGTTTCTAGGGTCAGGCTCTAGTGCAATTACTTTATGCACAAGATTTGAGAAGAGAATGCTATACTTACCTATATGGGCACCAACATCGATGAATATTATCTGGTAGCTGTTCCTTTTAGCTCTCTCCTTCAAATTCTTTAGCTTACTGCATAGAATGTTTATTTCTTCAGTTTCAGAAAGCGGTGTTACGACATTTAGATCTACCGTATGTTTTCTCACAATAAAGTATTTTCCATATGTTCTTACTATGCAGTTCTTGTGCAAATGTGGACCTATATGGCCTCTGTACGTAGCTTTGAATGTTAAGCCTTTAAGGTATGCCTTTACGAGCGGTAATGTGCATCTTGGTACAGCTATGTGAGCGGGTATATGTATAACTCGACTAATGTATACTGCGTAGTTTCTTAGTTTGTCGCTGAGCTTCAAATCTCTTATTGTCTCTTTGCCTGTCTTGATGTATATATTAGTCTTAGTAGTCTATACTCCATTCTTTTTAGGTATAGCGTTAGTATTGCTAGTAGTAGTGATTGGAATCCTATTAGTGTTGTTATTATTGCTACGAGTCCTTTTACGTAGTATTTTATTCCTGTGAAGAAGTAGTGATATGCTACGTATGTTCCTAGTGTTAGCCCGGGTATTAGTAGGAGTGCTCCTAGGGTGAATGCAAAGAATGTTGGGTTATATTTTACTGCAAATTTTATTATTGTTTTGAGTATTCGGTAGCCGTCTTGTAGTGGGTTTAGTTTTGGCTGGCCTCCCAATCTTGGCTTGTATGTTATTGGTTGTTCTTTTATGCGGTATCCGTAGGCGTATGCTTCTACTATTAGTTCTGTTGCGAAGGGCATTCCTTTATGTGTTAGTGGTATTGTTTCTAGGAGTTCACGTGACATCGCGCGGTATCCGCTTTGTGTGTCTCGTATGCCTACTCCTATCATTAATCTGGCGAGCCATGATAGTATTTTGTTGCCTATTTTGTTTAGTGTTGACATTGCTCCTGGCTGTAGTTTTGCGAAGCGGTTTCCTACTACCATGTCTGCTTCGTTCTGCTCTATAGGCTTGATTAGTTTGGGTATTTCGGCTGGGTCGTAGGTTCCGTCGGCGTCGAGCATTACTATTATTTTTGGCTTATACTTTCTGATGGAGTAGTTGAATCCTTGAATGTAGGCGTCGCCGTAGCCTCTTCCGTTTTGCATTATTACTTCTGCTCCCCTGTTTCGAGCTATTTCAACTGTTTTATCTTGGGATCCACCGTCGACAACTACTATATGGTATTTTTTACCGTGTTTTCTTAGGGTTTCATGTACTCTATCTAAAACCCAGCCTACACCTGCTTCCTCATTAAGCGTAGGTATTACGACAACTATTTCGGGGCTTTTCTCATAAGTTCCATTAGAAACCATAAATTTAGCCTTAACAGCTATTTCTTGTCTTAATTGTTTTAGCTATTCCTTATTAATGCCTATATTGCTTGTTACAGTTGGTTTTCGTTCATGTTTCAGACCGGTTTGGCTTAATGTTTATGGGTCTTTTAGTGCTTTTATGAATTGTTTTAGTGTGTTTGAGTGTTGTGATGCTTGTTGTGGGTTGATGTTTTCTGCTAGTTTCTTTGCTGTTTTAAGTGTTTTTACTTATCTTTTTCCTTGGAGTTGTAGGATGTGGTCTAAGTGTTCTTCGGGGTTGTCGATGTTTTCCGGGTTAGGTACTTCCATGCCTGCTAGGATCCATGCTTCTATAGCTTTCTTAACCATGATTGGATATGTTTTTGGGTGTTAAATGTTTCTGGTTATTTCAGTAAGTTTTTCGAGGACTTTGTCTTCGGGATGTTCATGTTGGTCTTTTAAAACCATTACTTTAGAGTAGTTTTTAACAACTAACTTAGCGTTTACGAGGCGTGAAGCTTTGCTCGGTCTGTTTCCTCTCATTAAAAGGATTTCGGCTTTAACATTTAGTTTCTCTGTTATTTTCTGAACTACGCCCTTATCTGTTATGCCCTCTACGACTATGAGGTATGTCATGGGCTATGTTGTTTCGGGTGTTCCACCTATGAGACCGGAGTACCAGGCTTCGCCTAGGGTTCCTCCTTCTTCTAGGAGTTTCTTTACTGCTTGAAGCTCTCTTGTTTTCGACAGTTTCTTCACTGTAGTGGCTGTTTCGGGTTTTTCAACAACAAATACTTCTTCGGGTTTAACATGGTCTAGTAGGTATGGTGAATGAGTGGTCATAATTACTTGGCAAGGAGCTTTACGGGCAAGATCAACAATTGTTTCGAGAAGATGCGGATGAATACAGTTCTCAGGCTCCTCAAAAACGACTAAGCTCGCTCCAGAGTAAAGCGCTACCACATATGCAAGAATCCGAAGTGTCCCATCAGAAATGTTAGCTGGCTTAAGAGGCTCCATTAAACCCTTAACACGCAACCATATTTCTACCTGGGTTCCTTCAAGATGAGGAATAACCTCTTCAACTTCAGGTATAAGATTACGTATTACATCCTCGATACTAGCGAACATCCTTCTATTCTCGAGATAAAGATAAAGAAGAACTCGGGCAAGGTTATCACCATGATAGCCTAGTTTAGGCGGAGTATTGACGTTTGATATGGCCCTTATTCTTTCAGGAGCAAGGGAGTGTATGGCTATGTTACGAAGTATATGGGCAAGGGTACGAAGTTCCTTAATAGTGTTAATGGGGGGACTTATGAGAATGCTTCTAAACATGGTACGGCTATGTAGATTAGAGGAGGTAGGTTGTCTAGGACCAATAGTTCTTATAGTTCCATCTTGAGTAAGGATTGTTGCTTCAATACTTCTACCATTGCTTTTAAGGGCTTCCTTATTGTTTATCCATGCTTGTTCGAAGTAGTTATCGGCTGTGAGTGTTAAGGTGTATCGTGCGTTGTGGTTGTTTATGTTTGCTTCTACTTCTAAGACAACGCTAACTGTTTCGTCGAAGCCGTAAACTATGTCTTTGAAGCTTCTATAGCCAGATAATGAAGGTACTCCATCTCTAACATGGTTTCTAAGAAGCTGGAACGCTTTTGCAAGGTTGCTTTTTCCGCTCGCGTTAGGTCCTACGAAAACGTTTAACTTACCTAACTCTACTTCTACATTCTTTAAACTTAGAAAGTTTTCAACATGAAACTTAACTATTTTTGCTACAGGGGAAATGGTGTTGAGGGCCATGTGTTCTCTAACCATGATAGTTTAAAGGGGAACAGCAATATTAGTTGTTTTGACGAAACAATACATGCTTTACTCACATATGGTCTTTGTTCACATAGTGTTTTGAAATAGCTTTGTACCAAGTGTTTCTACTTTGACTTTTAAGTTTGTTTAAGTGTTTGATGCTAGTTTTTCAAGTGCTTTAGTAAGTGTTGGAAATGCTTTTTCCAGCTGGTTTCTTGTTGCTTTCCTTACTAAGTCTGTGTCCTCTAGTTTATGTTTTCTAAGCCAGTTGTTTACGGCTTCTTTGTTTTCCTCCACTTTTTCTCCGTAAACTAATAGTATTAGTTTGGCTATGTTCTCCTCTATTCTCTTACGTGTTCCCAGCAGTACCATGTATATGTTGGCTTCTTTAATTCCCTTCTTAACTTTAAACATCCATGAGCCTTCAGCTAATTCTTCTGTACCTATGATTTCTAAGCCGTATTCCATGAATTTTCTTTCGGCTTCTCGAATGGATTCTACATGTTCCCTATCTATTAAAACAAGGTATCTGTTAACTGTTATCCGCATGTTCAATAGGGTAGCTAAGGCTCTAGCTACTACAGTTAATCCTGTTCCGGTTTTAATAGGTGTTTGAGGTGTTTTCAGGATTTTGCTGTGATCATATTTCTCAGCTAATGCACTTAGCACCCTAATGTCTCTACTTCCATTACCTGTAAGTACATATGCGTGAGTGATGGTGGTATGTTCTCCTCTAACAACTCTCATAGTTTAAGTTCTTCAACTATTTTTCTAACGTCTATGCCGCTTCCTAAGAGCTCCTCTACTTCATCAAGTGTTAAGATATGGTAGTCTACAATGTCTTCTGAAGACTTTTTCAACACTATTATTTTGCAGTCTTTAGGTTTAACTAGGGTTAGTGAGTGTAGGACATCTAAACTATGGGTACTTATGATGACTTGTCTTCCCGAACTAGCTAGCCATTTAAGAGTGGATTCGAGAAGGCTTGGGTGAGCTGCAACTTCTAAGTCATCCCAGAGGAGAATTTTAGGTCTGAAATACTCTACTGCTAAGTATGTGAGAAGAATTCTCTTAACACCTTCACCTAAAGAATCTATGTCAACATATAGGGGGCCTATGTCTTCGCTAACTTCTTTCCTAACACATAACCTGTTTTTCTTAAGCGTAACCTCGGTGAATTTATCGTAAACAGTTGGCGCTATGATGGCTCTAACAACTCTTCTATGAAGCCCTTCCTTCTCAATCCATGATAGCACCTCATCCCTCATAACGTATGAATGTAGTTTCGCGTAAGCCTCGCTATTATTAGGTATGTACAGTGCGATAATATCTCTCTCCAAGCTAGCGTTTAAGGATTTGAGAAACTCCAAGTAATCATTATAATTTGCCTCCCTACTATTAAACAGTACCTTCACAATGCTGTGTCGAGCAATTTTAACCTCAACTTTCTTCACAAAAATTTCCTTAGCTGGACTCGTAGGGACTTCAGTAAACCCTATTCTAGTAGCTTCCTTAAGACCATACTTTAATACTGCATTACCTGCATAACCATATATGAGTGAAGACGGCCCGCCATGTGATGTTGCTATGAATTCACGAACCTCTTTACCGTAGGGCGGTATAGTTGTAGCATAGGGCATTGCGAGCATGTAGAGGGCTTCGAGAATAGCTGTTTTTCCAACATTGTTTCTACCTATTAAAACGTTGAATCCGCCGAGTTCTAAAGGCTTAACTAGTTTTCTAATACCACGGAACTCGGTAATATCTAGCTCCTTAACGATTACTGTATTCAAGCTTCTTAACACCGTGAGCAATAATTCTTTATTCTCACCTAGTACTTTATGTGGTGAATAGGTAATTTAGGTGTCTTCGGCTTTCCCCATAGTTGCAGTTGTTTCTAGGTTCTTAAGAATTCTTTAATGTTTTCGTGGTTTATTTTCCTGTATCTTTCTAGGCTTCCTATGTCGTACCATGGTCCTTTGTGTATGTATGCTTTTACTTTGTATTTTTCCTTTATCATCCATGGTATTAGGTTTGCCATTATGTCGAATGATTTGCCTAATTGTTTTTCTGCTTTTGGTAGTATGTGTGGGTTTAGTGTTAGTATTGCTATTGTTACGTGTGTTGGTAGCCATGGTTTTTCCTCTAATTCCACTATGGTGTCTTGTTTTAGTTTTGCTACTCCTACTGGCACCTGGTATCGGTCTGCTAAGGCTAAGGTTGCGTCTGCTTTCTTTTCGAAATGCTGTTTTAGTAGTTCTTCTACGTTTAGCGGTGCTAATATGTCTCCATACCATATTAGAACGGGGTTCGTGTTAAGTAGGCCCTTGTGGTAAGCGTTTAGTAGGGCTCCGCCTGTTCCACGGTATTCTTCGGAGTCTATGCTGTAGCTTATTTGCACACTCCATCTGGAGCCGTTGCTGAAGTAGTTTCTTATTTGCTTCCACTTGTAACCTACGAGTAAAACAATGTTTCTTAAACCATGTTTTCTAAGCCAACATATAATGTATTCTAGGAGAGGCTTCTCCTCGGGGCCAAGTGGAATCATTGGTTTAGGAACAATTTCAGTGTAAGGTCTAAACCTTGAACCCACACCTCCAGCGAGAACAGCGGCAACAATGTTAGTTAAAGAAGCCATAATACGTGTCCCCTAGGAAACATAGGTTTTTATTTTTACTAGAAAGTTTAGGGGTTAAGTTGCTTATCAGTGTTTCCGAAATGATTTTCCACAATATCTTTCTAAGATTGTGTTAACTTCTTTACTGCAGGAAGCTTTGCAGTAAACTGTTTGTCCTCTTGTTTTCGAAGCTAATATTTTAGGTATCATAGTGTCTCTGCGTTTCGCATGTATTAGCGCCACTATTCTTTTCGGGAATGATTTTAAATACTCTTTAAGTACACCATGTTTAAGCGCTTGAACAGTGTTTTCCAGCTTAGCTACATCGTCAAGCTTAGGTCTTCCCGTTTCCTCCACAACTACAATTACTTCGCTGTTTAGCAGTATGAGTTTGTCCGCATGTTTCTTCTCTCTTAAACCTAGTTTGCCTGCTGCCTTATCTAAATCAATAATTCTCATGTTTCAACCTAGTATTTTCACTCTTTCTTCCGCAAGTTCCTCAGCTATTTTCGCGAACTCTTCCTCCAAGATGCCTTCATCTGATACTTTGAGTTCCTCTAAAACAGCTTTTGAACGCTGTTTTTTAACTAGGTAAGCTGAAACCTTAGCTGGGTTTAAAGCCTCTATTTTATGAATAAGGGTTTCTTTGATTTTCTTCCTACTTGAAGCTGCAATTATATTGCTTAAACTGTAAACTAAGTAGTCACTGTGGGTTGTAATGATAATGGTTTTTCCTAAATTATTAATGGCTTTAGCAATAAGCTCTGCTAAGAGCCTTTGAGCTTTAGGATGAAGGTGTGCTTCAGGTTCCTCCACTACAACAATGTAAGGTGCTTTCCTACTTGTTAGTGCAAGCGTTAAGGTAAGGGATTCGCGAATACCTGACGGAGCTTTAACTAAGGGGGCTCTAACATTATTCCACATTTTAACATAGATAGCGTAGGCTCCTGCTTCATAAGAGACCTCAGGAGTATAACCTAACTCCTCTAGTAATGGCTTAGCATAGGTTATTTCTACCTCTTTTTTCGCTAGCTTTTCGGAAAGCATGAAGTACATGCGTGCAAAGTGTTCGTCAGGGTAAAGTATGTTTTTTAACGCTTCAGGGGAAGGATAAGGTCTTAGCAGAAACCTTGAAACCCCTGCGCGGCTATCGGGAAGTAAAGCTACGAACTCCTCAACTGTAAAGAAGGGTGAGTAAAAGTTAACAACATAGTTTACAAGCAGGCTTATAAGTAAGTTTACAATATCACGTAAGCTAACCATAGGGATAGATTCGCTCTTAAATTCTCCTTTAACATCTCTTACTTCAACATAACCTGGCCTAGGAGAAACTATTTTAAACCTATTTATGAAGTCATAGTTGTTCTTGGAAGCTGCAGCTTTAACATTATTGTTCTCTATTTCAAATTCAACGAAGCATCCATGTTTTCCTTCAACATGAACAATGCTTTTAACAGCCCCCTTCCTTACGAGCTCGCCTACAGGTGTTGCAAATGTTTTTTCGAGAACCCTCTTAAAACCAGAAGCTAATGCTTGAGGGAGAGCTTCAACATGCATTATGAAAAGTTTTCTTAAAGCTTCACTATTAACTCTTCTCTCTCTAACACTTTCAAGAAGGCTTTTAGCATAGTTTTCAACTTTATGTTCATCAATAACTTGAGCTAAAGCTTCAAAATCAGGTGTTGTAACCATGAGAGACCATAGCAAGTATGTGAGCATTGATTTGCCAAGACTGTTCCCACCAATAATTATCGTTAACGGCTTCAGCTCTAATTCAGCATACTCGAAGGGGCCGAAGTCTTTAACAGCCAATTTAGAATTCACAATGTTAACAGCCACAGTTTTTCCCTATGAACTTACTTAGCTTTTCCTCTAATAGGTTTGATACTGGACCCCTCAGGTTTCAGCGGTGTTCCTTAAACTTTTGTGTAAACTTTTATTCCAAGCTTCCTAGATGCTTCAAGAGCTTTCTCCTCAACATATGGTGCTATAATCATTAGTTCCCTAGGTTTCCTCCCTGTTTTCTCCTCGTATAGCTGTGCTTTCCTTTTAAACTGGAAAACATCTGATGCCCTCACATGCGAAGATATTTCAATAAGCACTACTTTCCCGTTCTTCACTGCAACATCTATTTCAACTTCGCTTGGGTATCCAAATACTTTACCTGATTCATCATGTGTTCTCCACTTTTCAACTTTAAACCCGAACTCTTTCTCCAATAATTCTCTTAATCCTTCTCTGAAAGCCTCCTCAGCCATAAGACCCCATCTAGCCCCTAAAGCAGATATGTGTCTATTGACAAGTTCGAACCCCTTATTCATGTCCTCTCTAAGCTTGTTTAAGTCTTCTCTAAGCTTAGCCATTTCCTCATCATGTCTTCTAAACCCTGCAACCATGTCTTCTCTAAGCTTATTCATGTCCTCCCTTAGTTTGATGAGTTCTTCTTCGTGTTTGTCAAGTCTTTTTAAGATTTCATCTAAACCTATTAAGCCTGCTACAGCATATTTGAACTCCTCATCTTCTCTTAGTAGTTTAAGAATTTTCTTTTTAAACTCAGCTAACTCCACTTAGCCATGCACCCTTTTGTGTTTCACAGTTTTTCCTATATGATCCAGGGTTTATTAGCACTGCTCTTGCATGAAGACTGTTAAGGATTTATTTGTCTTTATGATGTTGATTGTTGGTTTAAAGTTTTACCCGAATATTCTGTATATTGGTGGGTTGTTTAGGTAGCTTATTCCTAGAAACAATATTTTGTTGAACATTGTTTTTGCTTTTGCAACTATTTTACCTACTAGTTTTGGTTCCTGCCTTATTAGCATTAGTGTCCCGTAGTATACTGCTTTCCCCCTTACTGTTTCAAGCTCTATTGTTAAAATTATTTCTCGAAGTATTTTGAGGAGTAATGGGCTTTTCACTTTATAAACTATTTTAGATGCTAGGTAAAGTAGTGCTCTACTTACTTGAGGTAGTTTATGCCATACTCTGTTTTGAATGGCTTTTCTAACGTATTTTCTAAGTAAATGAGAAGTTATTGTTTTAGGGATAAGGACTTCGGAAGCAACATGCTTAGCTACACTACATAATTTCCCACTAAGTGAAGAATAATTCTTGTAAGCTTCCATCATTAGCGACATGGCTTCTCAAACCTACGTTTTAAACTAAGAATTTAGAGCAAATAAAAATTATTCAAGTGTACAGTATAGAAGGTTAAGGTAAATTGTAGGTTAAATGTCTTGATGCGAAAATATTTTGCTAAATAATGAATTACAATAAATTTTCTCCAATTGTTTTTCAAGAAATATTTAGAACATTTTTAGTGAAAACTAGTTTTAAGCTTAGCAGCATAATATATTTAAAATACTGTAGTGAAATGTTTAAACTCATTTAGGATCCTATGTTTATCTTTTTGCTTACTTGTTTGGGAAAAGTAGAGGAGGGGCTTATGTGTTAAAAGTTAATGGCTACTTTAATGTTGTTGTTTGGTCGAATATGTGAGGTTGTTAGGGTGATTGTTAATTGTCCGTATTCTATGGTGTTTCCACCTAGTTTTATAAGGTAGCTTTTAGGTGTTGTTGGAAGCGGTATGCTGAATGCTTCTCTCCCGTTGAATGTTACTTTTAAGGAAGCACTATGTGTTGTACTTGTATCGCTAATTATGTTTAGTGTTGCGTAGTAGTTTTTAGGGATTATAGCTGGGAATGTTGTGTATGTTTTAATGTTACCTAAAGCATCATGTCTATAATAGTATATTTTAAGGTTTAACCCTTCCATTTGGTCGAAGAGGTTACCCCATGCCTGCCTAAATATCTTATATGAGCTTTCAATTCTTACGTAAACATGTCTTTTTTCAACGCCTAAAACCATCGGATCTACTTTGAGGTTTAACGTTAAAGGTTTGAAATAAACTATTCTGGCTTCACCGGGGGAAACGGGAATAGGTGCTCCTTCACTCACAATGTTATTAACAATATACCCTACTGGAGCTATAATGTATGATCCAAGATCATAAAGTTTCCCTTCAACAACGCCGGAAGTCGCTATTAAGTTGAATAAGTAATTCTTGTATTCCAAATAAAGCTTGCCATTGTGCTTAACAATTTTTAACTCGCCATTGCCGCCTATGTTAGCTATTTTCTCTACAACAAAAGTATGGTGCATATACCATGTCGTAGGTTCTGAAGAAAAAGCATATTCTAATGTAACTTCACCTTCCAAAACGGCTAAAGCGAAAACTCCATCAAACTGACCGCTCCACTCTCTAAGCCTCAGCCCTCTAAAATAATACTCGAATCTATCAGCTCCATCAAGCATTTTATAGGCTATCATAGAGGAACCCTGATAAATGCTAATATAAGCTCTAACACCTTCACCATAAACTCTTCTAGAGTAAAAACCATCATAGGCTTCTCCAGTAAGGTAAACCAAGTAGATTCCCTTACCTAGCTTAATTTTCCCTTTAGGAGTGTTTCCACGTACAGGAATTTTTAAAACAGTTAAGCTAACTGGTGTAGCATGGATTAAAACAACTTTTTCATTACCTAAACTATTTAGTGAACCAAGAAACACCCCTAAGTATTCTCCTTTAGGAGCAGTGTAGATTTTCTGGGATACAATATCGTATATTGGAATATTATTCACCATATCTAATGTGTAAAGCACGTTACCTTTCGAACCAAACATGTAGATTTTACCTGAAGCTATTGTGACAGAGGAATCTTCAAGAAAAGGTGTTATTTGCGAAACACTGTTGAAAACCTCATTAATATTAGTTATATTGTCTAGCTTAGATAGCTTCTCATTAATGAACATTATTTGTGAAGCTTGCAACCCTATATTGTACACTTTACCTCTTTCAGTTATTAAAATCACATCGCATCCTCTCTCAATTTCCTCCATGAGAACTTCTGGTATTGGTTTTCCAAACTCTAAACCATACTTTTCCGGTCTATTCAGCGAAACTCTATTCCCGCACTTAACCAGAACATACTCTATGTTTGGCCTTAATCCCTCATATGCTAGTACATACATTGTTTCATTGTTTAAAGAATGAGCTTTAATAACAATGTTTTCCATATTCCTAAGGGTTTCTTTCTGGTTTCTCTCCACAATTTTCGAAGCTAAGCTGTAGTTTTTACTTAGAAAAACAACGTATGTTGTTAAAGCTGCTAACATAAGGAAAACAATCATTAATGATGAAATTACTTGTGAAACACCTTTACGATGGGATTTCGTATATTCCACAGTTTTTCACCTCTAAAACTATTGGTGAGAAATCTTCTAATGATGAATTATGGAATACCATTAAAGCTAGCTTCTTCGACTTAATAACGTTCGTCTGAATTAATGTATCATTTTCCAGAGAATATATTGTATAGTTTCTTCTCGGATGGAAAACGCTGCTTACATAAACATCTTCATCACCGTAATTGTAAACTACAGCTACGACATCACTACCGTTAATGTAGAGATCAACTAGTTGTAACCCTATGGAAATTTTCTCAACCATTCTATCATGAGCTTCAGAAATTGTCATTATCAAACTTGCACTTATCTTATTTGCTTCAACAATGTAGTAAGCTAAGCCTGAAAGTGTAACTACTAGTAATAGTATAGCTGATGTAACTTGGCTTACTCCTTTTCTAAACTTCACCACTACTCTCCCAAATATTGTGAGGACATTTATAAAGGGGAGTAGACTGAAAGTTTCAAACATGAAAGAGTTGAAGATAAGTGTTTTTAAGGAGTTTGAGAGGAAAAAGTCCATAGCTACTAAGCTTCAAGAAACACTTTTAAGTAGCGAAGTAGAGGAAGCTAAAAATGATTGGCATGCTAAAAGAATTCCAAGACCATGTGGACTAACTGTTCACACGGGTATAGGATGCGATTACGCATGCACTTACTGCTACATTCCTGACATGGGATTTCCTTTTAAAGCAAAACCTTACCCATTATCCGGAAAGCAACTAGCATATGCAATATCGATTAATCCCGCTATTTCCTTAGGAAACTACGGTACTTTCCTAGCTTTCGGCTCAGTAACTGAGCCCTTCCTAAACATTTCTAAGTACAAAACATTTGAGTATCTTAAGTATGTTACAGAGTTTTTAAAAAATCCCACGCAAATATCTACTAAATCCTATTTATCAAAGGAAGACGCATTTAAGCTTAAAGAAGTTGTGAAGGGTAAATTAAGCATTTTAGTCACCATAATAACCCTTAAGCATCATAAACTCTTGGAACCAAAGGCACCATCACCTAGGGAAAGATTTGAAACATTAGAAAACTTAAGGAAAGCAGGTTTTAACCATGTTCTCTTCTTTAGACCGATAATTCCCGGAGTTAATGACTCAGAATTTGAAAGCATTGTTTCCGAAGCTGTATCCTACGGTGTAAATAGGGTTCTCGTAGGGTCGTTAAGAGTTAGTCGAAGAATACTAATGAAGCTAAGAAGTGTTGGACTTAATGTTTCTGAAATAGAAAAGCGCATTCCAAAGGAGCCCAAAGGTAAGGAGCAAATTACCGTTAAAACTTATGATATAAAATTAAGGCTTCAAAAAGTAGCTGAAAAGTACGGTGTAAAACTATATTATCAAGCATGTCAAGTTTGTTCTGAAGACTTCAATGTTCCATGTTGGATGCCGTGTACTTTAAAATATAAATGCACTAGAGGCATAAACGTAATTTACGATGTAAATGAAATTAGAGAGTTCCTAAAAACACAAGGTTTCCATGTTAGAAAAATTGTTGATAAGGAATTTTCTATGGAAATCCATGGAAACATAGATAAATATACTGAATCATTCCTTAGATGGGTTTTTAAGAAAAAGGTTATTGTTAAAAAGCACTAGTTTATGTTGCTTTCAGCGCAGCTCAGCTTCATCACATTTCAGCAGCCGTCTCTTCATCAGCTAAGTACTAGTTAATGTAAGGAACCCTTATTTCCTTTTCCTCATAAATGCTTCAATACTCTTAAGAACTACTTCTAACATCGTTGTTCCAGGGCCTCCCGAAAGCAGTATAGCTGGCGTTACTGCGTCCAATATTTCCTCAGGTGTTGCTCCAGCTTCAAGTGCGTCTCTAACGTGAACAACAACACATTCCTTACAGTGAATAGCAACACTAACAGCTATCGTTATAAGATGCTTTATTTTCTCAGGTAAAACATAGCCTCTTGTAGCAGCTCCTGAAAATCTGAAGAATGCTTGAGCTGCTTCCCTATCAAACTTAAAGTATTGCCTCAATGCCTTCATGTATTCATCAGCTACTTTCCTGAATTCTTCAAGTTCCTCATCCTTATACACAGGCTTATATTTGGGTATTACTGCTGGCTTTTTCTCAATAGCCTCAGCTTTTGTAGGTGCAGCTAAAGTTACCGTTTTTACTTCAGGAGCTATGGGCAAAGGGACTAAATTTTTTTCCTCATCTAAAAGGAGTTTTTCAGGATTCTCTAGCTTATCTATTATTGCATTAAGGAACCTTGCTGCTGTAGCTCCATCAACTACTCTATGATCAACTATTATGTTAATGTGTGCTATGGGCTTAATAACTAATTGTCCGTTTTCATAAACCGGTGTTTCCTCAGATTTACCTATAGCCACTAATGTTGCTTGCGGTGGGTTAAGCACTGCTGTAAAGAAGCTAACATTAAACATTCCTAGGTTAGAAACCGTTATTGTTCCTCCTAAAACATCGTTTTCCGTTAACTTGTTCTCCCTAGCTCTTTTAACAATATCTGCTCTTTCCTTAGCGACTTCCTCAAAAGTTTTCTTATGGGGATTCCTTATAACAGGCACTACAAGGCCTTCAGGTGTGTCTACTGCTACATTAACGTTTATGTCTTCATAAATCCTTATTTCCTCACCTTCTAGTGCAGCATTAACTTCAGGAACTTCCTCTACAGCTTTAGCTACGGCCTTAATGAATAAGTCGGTGAATGTTACATGAACACCCTTCTTCTCTAATGCTTCGTTAAGCTTCTTTCTGAAAATGGCAGCCTTGCTTAAATCAACTTTGCCAATAATGTTTATGTGTGGTACTTTCCAAACTTCACTAAGTCTCCAAGCAATAGTTCTCCTCTTACCTATGAGCTTACGTACTTCCTTCACTCTAGGCTTTACGGCTTCCTTAGCTTTCTTCAACTCCTCAATATATTTTAGAACATCTCTTTCAACAATTCTACCTCCAGGGCCTGTTCCCTTAATTTTAGTAATGTCAATACCGTATTGTTGTGCAAGTTTCCTAGCTCTTGGAGAAATCTTCACTTTCTTCGGTGGCGTAGGTACGGCTTCAGCTTCCACTTTAGGTTTTTCTTCAACAGCAACAGGAGGTTTAGCTGGAGGCGCAGGTACTGCAGGTTTAGCTTCTAAAACTTGCTTTAACTCCTCTTCAGACTCGGCTATTACGGCAACTACGGAACCTACTGGAACAACGTCGTTTTCTTTAGCAAGCCTTTTAGCTAGGTACCCTGAAACGGGAGACTTAAGTTGCTCTGTAGCTTTAAACAAGTCTACTTCAACTACGGGTTCGTCTTTTTCTACCTTGTCTCCTTCCTTTTTAAGCCATTTAAGAACGGTTGCTTCAGGAACATCACCGACTCTAGGCACAATTATTTCCTTCACCATGTTTTATTTCACCCTCTAAACTTAAATTAGGGAGGGTTTAGATTTAAACTACCTTTAAGCTAATAGCTCCTTAACTGCTTTAACAACATCGTTTGCATCAGGTACAACATATTGTTCGAGAGGTTTAGAGAACGGTATAGGCACCATTGGAGCAGCTACTCTCTTAACTGGTGCGTCTAAGTAGTCAAATGCTTCCTCCATAATTACTGTTGCTACTTCAGCTCCGACACCGCAAATTAATTCGTCTTCTTCAACAATAACTACTTTTCCGGTTTTCTTTACAGAGTTAATGATTGTTTCCTTGTCCAAAGGAGCTAGCGTTCTTAAATCTATAACTTCAGCCTCTATACCTTCCTTAGATAGCATTTCAGCTGCTTTCATTACGTCGTAAACAGGTCTTGAATACGTTATTATTGTTACATCGGATCCTTCACGTTTAACATCTGCTTTACCTATGGGTATCATGTATTCTCTATCTGGAACAGGACCTCTAACATGGTATAGTCTAGCATGTTCTAGGAAGAGAACGGGGTTTTCGTCTCGAATAGCTGTTTTCATAAGCCCCTTAGCGTCAAATGGTGTTGCTGGAATAACAACTTTTACTCCAGGTACGTGTATGAGCCATGCTTCAAAACGTGCACTATGCTGTGCACCAACAGAGGCTAATGTATAGTTAGGTGACCTGATAACTAACGGTATTTTGAACTTTCCACCCGACATGTAAGGTATTCTTGATATGTGGTTAGCTACTTGGTCCATAGCTATTGTGTAAAGGAATGTGTACATTAGTTCGGCTATAGGCCTTAAGCCCATCATTGCTGCTCCTAGAGCTAAGCCTGTTATAGCTTGTTCCGATATTGGTGTGTTAATTACTCTTTCAGGTCCGAATCTTTCAAGAAGACCCTCAGTTACTCTGTAAACGCCACCCCATCTAATATCTTCACCTAAGATGAAGACCTTATCATCTCTCTCCATTTCTTCATGAAGTGCTTCGTTTATTGCTTTAGCGTAAGTAATGTTTCTCATGTTCTCTGCTTTTTCAGCATCCCTTTGGCTTAATAGTAAAAGGTCTGAAGGTATTTCAGCATCCTTGCCTGTGAAAACATCTGTTAAAGCTTCTTCAACAGGAGGGAATGGGTCTTGATCTGCCTTCTTATATGCTTCTTCGGCCTCCTTTCTAGCTTCTTCCTGAAGTTTCTTGTCAAGTTCCTCGTTTAAAACACCTATTTCATAGAGCTTTTCCCTAAATCTCTTAATAGGGTCTTTCTTTTTGGCTTCTTCAACATCCTCCTTAGGCCTGTATGGTTGCGGGTCGCCGTCATAGTGTCCTCTAATTCTAACAGTGTGTGCTTCAACTAGGACTGGCTGTTTCTTTTCACGTACGAAGCTTATTACTTGTTTTGCTAATTTGTAAACAGCTATAACGTCTGTTCCATCAACTTCATAACCTGGCATATTGTAGGCGACAGCCCTTTTCACAATCTTGTCTACTGACGTTGACTCGGAAACATGCGTTGTAATTGCCCACTTATTATTTTCAATAACAAAGACTACTGGAACCTTAAGCACCGATGCCATATTGAGTGCTTCATGAAATGCCCCAGTATTTGTTGCTCCATCTCCGAAGAAAGCAACTGCAATAGAGTTCTCCTTTTTATACTTAAAAGCGTAAGCAATACCCACAGTCATAGGTAATTGGCCTGCAACAACGGAGTCCTCATAAAACCTCGTTTTATCATCCATTATATGCATTGAACCTGCTTTACCCTTATTTATTCCAGTTATTTTACCCATAAGCTCAGCAGCTAACCTATACATGTCAATGCCCTTCATTATCGCATGGTCGTGTCCTCTATAGCTCGTTAAAACGAAGTCGTGTGGTTGCACATTTCTTTCGAAACCAACAGCTAAAGCTTCTTTTCCATGAGCTACATGCAGCATTCCATAAACTTTTGCAACTTGATAATACTTTAGCGTTTCATCTTCGAAAGCTCTTACCCTTAACATATCTTTATAAATGCTTAAGAGCTCTTCCTTACTAAACTCATTAAGAAGATCTGTCTTGGGCATTTCCTAATCACCTTCTTTGAGCTAAACTCTTCTCCTACCTCTATATAAAACTTAAATTGACAATGTTTAGAAAGAAACATATGTGAGATGAAAGGTTATGCGGTTTACGTTAAACCTTGTCTATTACGTGTTTTGTAAAATTCTCAATAACCTCTTCACTAACTATGGGAAAGTAAATTATCAGCTCACTTACTCCCATATCCTCTAATTCTCTAATTTTCTCAGTAATCATTGCATATGTTCCTAAAATATATCCTCCAGGTCTAAACAATATTTTTAAATCTCTTAACGCTATTTTAGACAACGTTCTTCTCGCAAATAAACTAACGAATTTCAGTAGGTATATGGTTAATGATGATGTGTTTTTATCTGAAATTATCCATGTAAGATAAGTTATTTTTATGTTGCAATTCTTTCTACCTAATCTTAAACATTCTTTACGTATGAAACCATATTTTTTCTTAATGAATTTGGGTTCTCCCATGTAATTCCATTTGTTAGCATGTTTTGCAACTACATACAATATGCTCTTAGAGGAACCTCCAATAACGACTGGTGAATGAGGTTTTTGAATAGGTTTAGGCTCCATAATTAATCCCTTTACTCGGTAGTATTTACCATGGTAGTTAACTTCCCTCTTAGTCCAAGACAGCTTAATTATCTCTAATGCTTCATCAAGCATTCTTATTCTTTCAGAAAATCTCGGATAAGTGATTCCATATCTACTGAATTCTTCAGCATACCAGCATGCTCCTATTCCGAATTCTAGTCTTCCCCTTGATAGTACATCCAATGTAGAAGCCATCTTAGCCAAAACAGTAGGAAAACGATAAAGATTACATGTAACAAGTGTACCTAACCTTATCTTATACGTTTTAGAAGCTAGAAATGAAAGTAAAGTCCAAGCTTCTAAAACATTATCGGATGTTATAAATGGAAAGGGTATGAAATGATCTGTAACCCATACACTATGGAAGCCCAGTTCTTCAGCTATTTCAGCTAACTTCATTATTTTCCTTAAAGCACTCGTAGAGTCCTTAGGTAAACCATAGAGAAATCCTTGAGGCGATAGGAGTCCGAACTTCAAGTTTTCTCCTCCTGAAGAATCTTTAAATTCAGCAAATACTTATTTTAAAACGAGTGCCCCGGTCCCCGCGCGAGCCTAGAATAGGCGCCCCCGAGTCCCGGAGGCTTATGAGCGTTGGGGCGGGTCACTCCCGGCCTTTAACACAATTCTTTTCCTATGGTTTCTCGGTTCTTACAGAGATATTTAACGTTTTTAATGCTTATTAAATGGGTTATAAGGATACTAAGGGCTGAAGAATTGAGCTAAGCTTTTCTGTTAAGAAAATGATTATACATTAATAGTGCTACGATTGTTTTTCCATCTCTTATTTCGCCGCTTAGTATTTTCTTTAGTGCTTCATCATACGAGATTATAACGTTTTCTAGAACCTCTGTTTCCTCAGGTTTCTTTACAGTTTTTTCTAGATTTTCTGCTAGAAATATGTGTAAAATTTCGTTTGTGTAGCCTGGAGAAGTATATATTGACGCTAACTTTGTCCACTTATGGGCAATGTAGCCTGTTTCCTCTTCGAGTTCTCTTTTAGCGCAAGATAATGGATCTTCGTTAGGTTTCAATGTGCCTGCAGGTATTTCCAAAATCCACTGGTGAAGTGTTGTCCTAAACTGCTTTACTAGGAGAATTTTGTTACTGTCTAGTATTGGGAGGATGGCGGAAGCTCCTGGAAAATTCACTATTTCCCTTAAAGCTACTCTTCCATTAGGTAGGAGTATTTGTTCCTTTATAATACTAAATTTTTTACCTGAATATGCTATTTCGGATTTTAAAATCCTAAACATGGAAAGTAACCTGCTTAAACATGTGCTGAGTGAATAGAAAGTTAGCTTAACGTGTGGGAACTAACTAAGCAAATTCACTATACTTAAATGTTAAGCCATATCGTTTACGTGGATTCAACGAATTCTGGTTCTATAGGAGTCTTTATTTCCTCTATTTTATCAGATAGTTCCTCTATTTTCCTGAAAAGTTCATCAACAGTGTCTTTAAGTCTAAAGATTTCTCCTTCAAGAATCTCTATTCTTTCCTCACTTAAGCTTAACCTTCTTTTCTTTTCATGCCTTCTTTCAAGACCTTCCTTAATAAATATCTTTACTAAGTCAGTTATCTGAAGCCCGAATTCATTAGCTATTTCTCGAAGTTCTCTATACATTGCTTCAGGAACAGATAAGTGTATAGTTGGCATATGTACACTCCCTAAAAGAACTCTCTCGAAAGAGAAATATAAATTATTCGCTCTCTTAGTACTGCTAATGAGAGAATTCTCTTTAAGGAAAAGGATTAAATTCCCTCTATACAATCAGTAATACGGAGGCGGGGTTCGATGAGAGTAGTTACTTTTAAAATAGAAGAGGATTTATTAGAGCTTATAGATCAATATGCTGAACTTAGAGGGGAAACCCGTAGCGAAGTTATAAGAAAAGCACTACTTGAACTTCTTAGGGAGGAAAGAGAGAAAAATAGAAGGGCGAAGTCTAAAAAGGTGAAAATAGTTATTTAAATCTCAAATTAAATTTCTTAAGCATCCTAATCTCTGGTTTTTACATAGTTATACCTGGCGTTGTCCCAAAGACTTCTATGAAGACATTGCGAATAATTTCTTCAAGCATCTTCCTTTTTTCAAAATCTCTAAGCAACTCCACTGGACCATAGACAGTATAGGTTATTTTAGGTTGCAAACCTGCATCCTCCAAAACCCTTGATAAGGGTATTCCATCAACAATCTTTATTGTTCCCTCAGTTTTTCTAGCGAGATGAATGAAATGTAGGGGATAGGGTAGTGCAGGCAAAGTTTTCTTCATGTTATGATCAATCCAGAACTCTTCAATATAATCTTTAAACCCTTTGTCTTCAAGATTCTCCTTAAGAACTTTAAGTATTTCTTTAGCAGCTACTGTTGGATCACCAAATCTATAGAAGAATGGTGCATTATGTGCAGGCAAAGATATTTCATAAGGCTTACCTATAGGTTTCCACCTTTTCCGACGATTAATAATATCATTAGCATACTGCTTAGCTAATTTCACGTCCTCGCCTGTTTCAGCTAATGATTTTATCATGTAAAGTATTGAGTAATCGTCAAGTTCAAGATAACCCTCATAACTTCCTTCTTTAATCTTTAGTACACGTTCTTCAAGATTTAGAGCCTCTTTAACATGGGCCATCATTAACTGAATAGTGTGTTCAAAAGACCTACATATGGGGTGTAAATATACTGTCTCAAACATGTACTGTCTGCTTTGTAGGAAACTTCTTAATGTGTTGACGTTTTTCTCATCTAAAACTATTAGGTCATTATAAGGATAACTGTAAAATATTAGTCTATAGTAATCAATTGTTCCATACTCTTTCGTACCAGCATAGTAGCTATCCCTCATTAGAAAATCCATTATGTCCGCCGGGTAAATCCAATTTTTAACTACCTTCTGGAAAAGCTTAATTACGTTAGGATCTAAGGGATTATAAGGCTCTAAAAGCTTAAGAACAAGTTCATAAAGATTATCAAAACCATATTCTTTTCCAAGTTTCTCAATCAATATGCCCAGTTCAGTATATTTAATTAAAGCTACACCTACTTTTTCATGATCATTAAGATTCTCCTTACGTAAAACATCGCTTTTTGCAAGTATTGCTTCTTCAAAAGAGTGACTATAAGGGCCATGGCCGACATCATGTAGAAGACCAGCTATTCTAGACGCCTCTATAAGTTCTTGCATAGAGTATCCTTCTAAAACCTCATCACCTTCTAAGGAAGTAGCTATAGATAGTAAATGTTCGCTGAAGAGACCAGCTAAATGCATAACCCCTAAGCTATGCTGGAATCTTTTATGATCAGCTCCCGGATAGATGTAGTGTGCTATTTGGAGCTGATGAATTCTCCTAAGTCTCTGCATAAAAGGCGTATCTATGATTTTACCTTCAACTTCTTTAATGAAAGGTATGTAATTATATATAGGATCTCTAATGAAGCCCCACTTAAGCTTAGAAACATCCCTAATTACCATAACTCAAACTACCTCAAATTTAACTTTCTATAGAGAAGCCTAAATATTAGTTACTTTAACCTCTTACGCTTAAACAATAAGTATAATGTTAACGCTATATTATTTCTACTTCTCCATTTATGAAGAAGTTATTTTCTGTCAGCAGTAAAAGTAAGTCTTCAAAAATATCGTTTTCACCGTTTGCATCTACCGTAACACTCCATTTAAAAGCCATTTTACTTCCTAAATTACTTATACCAGAAACTTCAATCGTTATTTTACCCCAAAGGGTTTCCGGAATTTCCTTTTTAAGTTTACTCCATAACTTCTCAACATATTCGAAAGCCTCACTCATAGAGAAGCCCAAAACAGTTAGTTTTGAATCGGAAACTATTATTCCAAGAGTTTGCTTAACCTCTATACTATCTCTGCTTTCCACTTCAAACAGCACCCACTACATAGTTACTTAAAGCTTTACAAAGTACTTTACTTAATATTATCCTTCCCCTAATTGAAATACGTCGCCGCCCCATACATCCCTTATTACGGGGCTTTCGAAGAGGTGTTTTTCATCAGGTGTAAGTATTTTAAAGTATCCGTCAACAGGCTTTATGAGCTTAGAGGCATCAAGTATTGCCTTATTTCTCTTATTTGCTTTAGCTTCAAGTATTTTCCCACCGCTCCAGAACTCTACTCTATACCCTTCTGGAACACCCTCCACGACAATCTTATTGTCTGATGGTATTGCAAAGTTTTCCTGGGGTATGACTTCAGCTACTCCATCGGGCCTAATCCATCCTAATATTATTTCGCCGAAAGCATATTTATTATAGAATCTTAGAAATAACTTATGGTAGTCGGCACCTAATCCTAGTAGGTCACTATGATAAACCGTTGGTGCTTGATCTTTCCATGCATCGATAATTAGTTCATCGTTAAGCCATAGTTTAGCGCCATCATCTGTTAACAAGTAAAATCTGTAGAGGCCCCCCTGAGTTACTCTTAAAAAGCCTTCCCATTCTACACCGAAGAAATCAGCCGGTATTTCGGGTGCTGGCTTATCCCACCAAACAAAGTTTATTTGTGGATCTATTCTTTCAAGTCTTAGGTTTTCCTCGACAAACTGTTCTTCTAATGGTTTCTCAGGTGATAAAACATAGTATTTTCCTTTAAGACCGTTTACTAGTCCCCTTTTTATTCTTACTAGAACATACTTAGTTTCAGACATTACGTAGTAACCTCCCTTTTCATAGAAGAGTTATTCTTAAGTGTTCCTTTAAAAAATCTAGGGTACATCATAAAAGTCTTCTTTACTTAAGAGGCTTAACCATAAGATATGCGTCTTCACCATCTAAATAATATGATGGTATAATTTTCTTTTTTACAAACCCCAATTTCTCGTAAAGCTTTATGGCTGGTGTATTTGAGACCCTAACTTCTAAATAAACCTCTTTAGCACCATAATTTCTTAAGCCCTCTATCGAAGCCCTCATAAGAGCTGTACCTATACCTCTCCTTCTATAACCTTCGAGAACAGCTAAGGAAACAATATGTCCCTTCTTTACAAGCCCAAGCTTAGTATGTCCCCATCCCAGTTCAACACGCGACATAACGTAACCTACAACTTCACCATTAACTTCAGCTACAAAAAAGGCGTTAGGCCATTTATTTAAGTGCTCTACGAAAAAAAATCTCGTATAGTTTTCCGGCAATGAAACCCTATTTATGTAAATTATTCTATCTAGGTCCTTAATTGTAGCTTTTCTCACAACAAAACCTTCCTTGTTGCAGTTACTTTCCAGCATCATATTATGCCTCTAAAGCAATTTCCAGTAAATCTCTAATATTTTTGGAAAATAATAAAACATTATGGTAAAAGTAAGTTGATAGGAACGATTTATACCATAGGACATTCTAATAGGAGTTTTGAAGAATTTATAAGGATACTCTTATTTTACAAAATATCTACAGTAATCGATGTTAGAAGGTTTCCTACAAGTAAGAAGTATCCGCATTTTGAAAGAAAATATCTGGAAAACAAGCTATTGGAACACGGTATCAAATACTATTGGTTAGGTGAACTCTTAGGAGGATATAGAGATGGAGGGTCTGCAACTGTTTCTTGTCTGTAGGTCTTTTAAGGTTTTTGTAGGTTTTGATATGCCTCTTTAGGTCTTAGTCCTAGGTATTCTAGTGCTAGAATGTATGCTGATGCAGTATGTCTGTCTAAACCAAGGTCTTTAGCTATCAGTCCCGCTAGCTTACTCGTGTATGCTGGGTTTACAAAGAATGGTTTTAGTCCATACCTTAATGCCTTAAGTATAAACATCTGTGATGTTTCTCGCTTAGTCCATCTAGTTATTTTGCGATTAACAGTACTATTCTTGGTGAACCTTCTTGTCTTTATAATATTCGGGTCTTCGAAGACTACTACACCGCATCCATGATGGTAGCAGTAATCCATAATCTCAGATAGTACTTGAGACTGCTTTGTCTTCCTTGCAATCCTCGGGTAGCCGTGACTTGTGGTTTCTGGAAACCACCAAGTCTTATGGTCTAGTAGCTCTCCTTTAGGTGATACTATGGCTAAGTTTGCTCTATCACTATTCCAGTCAATACCACCAATATTACGTCCTCTAGGCTTATCATATATTCTTCTATACTTAAGATAAAGATCTACTGGCACTATGAATTGGAGCTCAACTAAAGCTTCATCCCTTGAATAATCTCTTATAATACACCTGGCATTATAGCCGAGAAGCTTACTAGAACCGAGCTCATATAATTCCTTTATAATTTCAGTATGTGTTTTTAATGGCTTAATAGGTAGCTTTATCCTCTTTATCCCGAACTTCTCCGCAAAGACTACTACTCTTACTTCATTCGGTGATGAAAGCCTTATGTTGCGGTTTCCCTTGTCTAGTCTATCACCTATGGACTCAAACATAAACCATTGTCTTAGCTGTTTAACTTTTCTTCCTTTTCTCTTTGCTGACTTGTACATTTCCCTAGCTCTCTCATAACACGCATGAGCATATTTCTGGTTAGGAACAAAACGTTTAATCTTAAACATACACTCCTTCATAGGTATCTTACTCTCTAAACACTCAAGTGCCGTGAGGACTCCAAGACGATACATTCTAGCAGTAAATACCAACTTAGCTATAGCATCACTGTCACGTACTTTACCAAATCCCCTTACTGTTACACGGTCAATTATGGCTTCTCTTATCATGGATTAGCACCCTTCCTAAGAACAATAACAATTACTTCCTCTCCACGATACTTTTCAGCAACTCTCTCATACTCCCTGGGAACATAGATTACATAACCTCTCCGACCCCATCTTGATATTTTTCCCTCAAATACTAACAATACTTCACTCACCAATAAATATTAGAGAAGGAAAAATTTATAAATCTTATTAGTATAAGTTATAATTGATCGCTGAGATGAAACCATGCTTCACCGATGGCTCTGGTTCCTAAGCTATGGAGCTGGGGCCGTAGGTGGGGTGTGGTCAGATACCGTGATGAACCGACCTACGGAGACCTACACAGACCGTAGGCGGGAAACGGTATAGAAGATACATGGAAACAGAAAATTACATGAAAGGAGTAGAGAAATTACTTGAAATAGTTAAGAAAACTAAAGGTAACGTCGTAATAATGTGTTCAGAAAAACTATGGTTTAAATGTCATCGAAAATTTATTTCAAATACCTTGGTAAGTAAAGGTTTAACAGTAATTCACATAATAGACTTTTCAAGAACATACGTTCATAAACGTCATTAAAATGGTTTAGGAACAATTTTATTAAAAAGTTTAGATATTAAAGAAATACGATATCGTATAAAAAGTATTAATGTATTAGGTTAGCTTTAATAAGGTGCCTCCTTTGGCTGAAGCTAATGCTACCCCCAGGGAGCATGAAGAGCTTGTTCTACTTGCTGAGAAAATTCTCGAAGACCCTGTTTTACTTAAAATACTTGAAATCATGGTTAATGAGAAAGAAATTAAGCCTCTAATAAGACTTGAGAAAGGCATAGAGTACCCTGCATTAAAGAACTTTCCTGAATGGTCTGAAAAAATAAGTAAACTCATAAATTTAGACTTTGTAGAAAGAAAAATTGTTGATAGAGTTATAGAATGTCCAAAGTGCGGCAGCATACATGTGGGAACTAGATATAAATGTCCATCATGTGGTTCAAAAAACATGGTTCGAACAAGCATAATACAACATATAACATGCGGTTATGTAGATACTAAAATAAGGTTTAGAAAAATTAAAGAACATGGTAAAGAGGTTCTTATATGTCCCAACTGCGGTATTGAGTTAAGGGAAAAAGATGTTGACTATAGGATTTTAGGAGAAATATTCGAATGTCTTGACTGCGGTAGAAGAGCGGATAGACCAAAAATCGAGTTTGTTTGCAGAAGCTGCAATCACACGTTCGATATATTAACTGCAAGCTATAAGCCCGTATACATGTTTAAAATAACTAGAAAAGGCATAAACCTTACAGCTTCAGGGAATTTAGTGAGATCACTAATGTATGTTGCCTTGAGAAAAGCAGGCTTCGATATCGAGGCAAACGTCGAACTTAAGGGAGTTTCCGGAGTTAATCATAGATTCGACATAGTTATTAAGAGGAACAGAGCACCAATAGTAAGCATAGACTATAGACCATCATTAGGAGATGAAACGCAAGTAACAGACCTACTCGCACACATAGCCAAATACATGGATTTCCCGGGAATACATTATATTTATGTTTCAAACAAAATTTCGGAAAATGTTATTAGAGTAGCTTCAAGTCAGGGAATAAATTTAGTTTATGGAGAAAGTATTGAGGAAATAATTAATAACGTATTAAACGTTGTTAAAAATCTTATTTCAAAATCTAAATCCTCACAATAGTAAGCATTAATTGAACTAAATTATCTACAAAATTGTAAAACACCATAACAACACTTAATAATATCGCCATATGTAACAAGCCTTCAACAGAGTATCCAGACCTTATTTTCCCTATAGCTATGCTAGAAGGTATTGTGATAAAAATTGTTGTATAGTAAAGAACACCCTTAAGCTGAGTTGGATGTAAAAGTAAAGTAAAGAAGCTTCCAGTAACACCTTTACCTGAAGCTTCATAAAGTGCGGTATTAAAGAACAGTAAGAAAGCTGATGAAATAAGGAATACGAGGATTGCAGCATAAATTATTGAAACATAAACTTTCATGTTTCTTCTCCTTTCCTCCTCAAAAGCTTGAAGTCTTGAAACGTGAATTGATGCTTCAGTTAAAACCTGTGCTGCTCTACCACCACTCTCATGAGCTTCAGCTATAGTTTCAATAAATCTACGGGTAATTATTGTTTGATCCTTAAATGTTTCACTAAGAGCTCTTGAAACATCGTCGCCCAAAGCTATTCGTGACAAAAACCTTTCAATAAGTTCATTTAGAGGCCCTAAATTCTTTTCTAACTCTAACTCTAAAGCCTTAGGTACAGTATGTCCAGCTCTCACAAGTCCCGCTAAGTCGTATAGCAATATAGGCATTAAAACTTCGATACGCTTCTTTCGCCTAAAAACTATGTATTTATATGTAGCATAAGGTACCGTAAGAATGAGGATTAATATCACCAGAAAATTTATGAAGCTTATACTGTAGGGGAGAAGTATTGTTATAGGGCCTGAGATGATTAATACTTCTAAATTCTCAAATAATTTTAAAACGTGAAATGCAAACACTACTAAAGCTAACGAAAACATTAGGGAAAACAATAGCACAGCTAACTCTAAACTCAACCTCTTACTTCTCAGCCCTAACTTCCTCATTCTATACTTTTCCATAACCACTTCACTTCACAACTTAAGCTGAAATTTTAGATATTAGAGAATCAATCATTATAACTATGATTACAGCTAATGCTGGAGTTATTATGAAGTGTATTATGAAAAGTAGCTGCAACGGGTCCATTGGAAGCATTCTCCCCCCAAGAGAAGCCATTATTGAAAGCATAATTGTTAGAACCAAGGGCATAACAACGACTAAACTTACGAACAGCTCCATAAAAACAGACATAGAATTCAATATTTCACGCATTTTCGCCTCACGTGTTCTTAGAACATTAGTGAGTTCTTGTTCTAAAAACTCACTCAAACCCTTTCCTGTCTCAACTATACCTGCTAAGCTTTCAAGCAATGAGGAATATATTAGCGACGGCGTATTTCTTGCTTCATCTAAAAGCATTTTAGCTGTATCTACACCTAGGACAGAAATTTTTCTCAACATCCTTACTGCATCATCCTTTATTCCGAAAAGATCTCCTTTCTCAGCTAATTTAGCTAAAATGCTTTCTAAATTCCTACCAGCATATGAGAGAACAGTCATGTACGAAATTATGTAAGGAAGTCTTGTTTCTAAAGCTTCAAGCCTACTTTTGGCCTTAAAAACGGGGAAATATATCATTAACGCTAAAACCATCATTGCTAACATAAATGATAAAAGTATAGAAGCCGCAATAGAGAGAATGATACTGTATTTGAGAATGAAGAAATGGGTAGTAAATGTTAGTGGAAGAGATAAAACAAAAGACATTAATGCTGAAAACATTGTTAATGCTGTGTACCTCTTAAAAGACATATTTATGCCTGAGTGTATAAGATAAGGTTCCAGCCATAAAAGAAATTTATGAAAATGTTGATAAATAAGCGACTTCTTAAAAACGCTATAAGCTAGGTGGGAAATACCCAACTCTTAAAGCAACCTCCTTTTAACTACAGATTCAGCTTCTCTATAAACTTCTTCAGGATCTCTATAGTAACTTCTTATTACTTCAGCCACTTCAGCGAATGACGTCTTATTAGTTGCTTTCATCCATTCTAAAACGACTTTTCTACGCTCAAAATCCTTATAAACATCACTTAATGGTATACCTCTATTTGCAGCAATATGTTCAAAAACAAAACTTCTACCAGAAAACTTCCAGGAATCGGTAATTGGATCCCAGGTGTAAACTTCATTAAGAATTATTTCTTTTGTCGTAGTTTCTATGCCTACAGTTTCTACTATCCTAAGAATACGTCTTTTAAGCTCTCCTTCACCGTGAATTCTAACTCTACTCATGTGAACAAATGCCTTAATTAATGGAATAAGTATTCTAGGAATATTCATTGGTTCATTTTCTAATCTAGAAATCACTGCCTGAACGCTTTCGCCATGTATTGTAGTTAATCCGCCATGACCCACCGCCATTGCTTGGAAGAAAGTATAAGCTTCTCTCCCCCTTATTTCACCGACAATAATGTACTCGGGTCTTTGTCTTAATGCGCTTTTTAAAAGCTCAAAAAGCGTTACGTCTTGCACTCCGGGTTCAAAACTAGGTCTAACAGTCATAGGAACCCAGTTTTCATGGGCTAATCTTAACTCAGGTGTTTCCTCTATAGTAACTATTTTCGCTTCAGGCCTAATCATCATAGCTATTGCATTCAGGAGAGTTGTTTTTCCAGATGCCATTTGACCTAAAATCATGAGGCTCATAACATTATCTAATAATAGCCAAAGGTAGGCAGCTATGTTCGTATCTAATGTATTGAATTTAAGAAGATTCACTATAGTATATGGTTCAGCACTATACTTCCTGATAGTGAACGTGCTTCCTCTTCTCGAAACCTCCTTTAATGTTAAATGTGCTCTGAAACCCTCAGGAGGTAGAGGACCTTCAACAATAGGTCTAGCATACGTTATGCTTTGACCGGCTCTGAATGCTAACCTTCTAATAAAACTCTCTAACTCATTTGGGTCCTTAAATATGACGTTTGTAGGCATCCATTCAAAATCTCTATGATAAACATAGATTGGAATCTTGTATCCATCACATACTATATCTTCAACATAAGGATCCCTATATATAGGATCTATTTTACCATATCCTATCAAATCCCTTACAATATAATATTTTATTTTGTTTAAGGACTGCCCATTGATATTTATTTTATAATTATTAACTAGGGAGTCAATTGATTTATTTAGAGACCTAACAGCATCATCATAGTTTTTAAGTATATGTATAGGAATTCTTGCTTCTTCTAGAATTAATTCCTTAAGTTCATTTAATATTTCCCTCTCCTCAGCGGTGAGGTAAGGTTCAAGAACGTGATACCTTAGAACACCTTTTTTATCAGTAAATATCATTATGTAAGCATAAGGCGGATTTACAGAATAGATGTTTTTGACTACGATTTTTTCCTCCTTAACTTCAGGAGCTTTAACACCCTCTATGACGCTGGTTGTAATTGTAGCCTTATTCTTACTAACAGAGGCGTTGCTATTGTTTCTTCTAAAGACTTTATCAATAATTCCCATAGCTTACTCCTTGAATTATTTTTAAGCTGGGTATCTGTTTTACTAAATGTATTTCTGTAATTTCTTACGTTTAAAAGCTTTATTAGCGTTAAGCTTATGATGGTATTTTCTGAAGCCTCTCTATTCTTATACCTAAAGCACCTATACTGTAAGGAAGCATTAATGCTTTCTTAGGCATATTTTTGTACTTTATAAGCTTCATGAAATAGCGCGGCTCACCAGAGACAACATCAAAAGACAACCTTAATACGATGTTAGCTACTTTCTCTATCATCATAACTTCTTCTTTAGGTACAATGCTCGGAGATATAGTTAAAGCAAGAACAGATTCGTTATTTTTAAGAGTGTTTTTCACAAACATTACTTCGTTATAATTCAGTCTTATTTTAGCTAAGGAAGCATCAACTAGAACTAAAGATCTTGACACTTCCTCTACGATTACTTTAACTACGTCTTCAAAGGATTCCGCTTTTAAATACCTCCAGAGCTTTCGATAAATAAGTGTTCTTATATCTAGACCCACATTTATTGAAGCTTCAAGATATTCTTCAGGGTCATCATTAACTACAATGTATAGTACCTTATATCCGTAATCTCTTGCCGCAGAAAACCCTATCCTATGAAGTACAAGATAGGGATAAGTTTCTACTTCACCTTCAACCAGAATAAGGTATCCGGGCTTAATAGCTCCCACATATTCATCTAATGCTGGAATTCCTAGCCTGAACATAACTTCTGAAGTCATATTCTCTATCACTATTTTCTAATGAAACTGAAGACGTATTTAAATATGGTGAAAAAGAGAGAAAATTTTATGGTAAACTTATGTATACTCTAGAAGATTAACTTTGACTAATTCATTTACAATGTATTTTACAGGCTCTTCAAGCTCGCTACGTTCTAGGCCTGTCGACTTCGCTATTTTATCTATTATTTCGTTTACCGTTAATTCTCCATCACATAGGAGCCACACATAAAATGCTGCAGGGTTTAATGAGTAAGCGTGTTCATCATTTAATGACACTATGTATCCTTCTTCACCTTTACCTACTGGTGTACCCTTTCTTAGAGGTTTCTTTTCCCCTAAGTTTTCGGCGCTCATTCAGCGTCCTCCTCTTCTACCCTTAAAGGAACCCTTTCTTCTATAGCCTGAAGAATACGGTTTACGGTACCCTTCTGCTTTAGGTGTTACTTCAGGTACCTCTTCTTTTGAAATTACGTCTTCATCACTTAACTTTACTATTTCACCTTGCTTACCTACATTGAGCTGTGCTTGTCCTCTAAAAGCCGTTACGAATGCGTTTTTTATCTCTAAAGCTTCACCCTCTTCTATGGTGCCAGCTTTCTTGCCCCATAACGTCATTTTTGTTCTTCCAGTTTCGTCGCCAACTATTGCTTCAGAAATTATTCTTGAACCTTTCTTTGTTTGTATGATTTTTGGCTTATATGCCTCTAAAACACGTACTTTAAGGTTTATATTATCCATTCCGGGTTTTAGATCTTTTATTTTAACTTCTTTTTCTTTAGACAAATTTTTCCTCTCTACTTTTAGCCTTGGTAGAGCCGGCAAGAAATTCTTCTTGCCGGCTTCTTTGTCTACCTTCTCCCTATACCTATATAAGGGTTATGCAACAACTTCTTCACAAAGAAGTCTAAATAGGGTATTTTAAAGCATAGCAATGTAAATACCAGCTATTTCCACGGGTAAAGCTATTATCATGAGATGCCAAACTATTTTCTTAATTATAATTTTCTGTGCACCAGCTGCATGAGCGAAAAGAAGCTTGTTAAGTATAGCAGATCCTGTTGCAAGAAGAGCTGATGCTAATGCTACATTTAAGGTTATTTTACCTACTGATAACAAGGAAAACACTGTGAAGATTAGAGCTTCAGCACTAACAAGACCACCAAATACGGATGAAAAGAGAACACCTAACTCGCCGAACGTTAATGTAATATATGTCGTTGCAATTAACATGGCAACGAAAACGAGTAGAGCTTTTAAAGCTATAGAATAACTTATGGGTTTCTCGAGAGAAGGCGTCTTAAACTTCTCAGACTCAGTAGTTACTGCAACTATTGAAAGTTTAGTTAGAAAATAGCCTATTAATGCAGCTAACATATATGATGTAGTAAATATCATAAATGCTTGAATATTTACTTCACTAACACCTATGGTCATTAAAGCCATAATTAACGTTAAAACAATGTTTCTAAAAACCATTGCAGTGGTTGCTGTTATTATGCTTCCAACAGCCACATTTATATGGAGCTTCATGGACTTTACAAGCCTAACTATGCTTACAACAGCTGCTTCACTATTTACGAGCCCTCCGAAGAACGAAAAGTACTGCACTGCTTGGGGGCCTTTAATCTTAACTAGGAAATAGCCTATGTACGAAAATACCAGTATCACTACAAAGAAAACATAAAGGGCTTTAAAGTTTATCACATGGAAAACGGGGTCATAAACATCTCTTACAAAAAATGGGCCAAAAAGAAACACTATAATTCCTATTTCTAAAGCTGATAAGAATTCTTCGTATGTTATAAACTTTATAAGTGCTTCTATCCTTAACTTTATAGCTAACATGAATGTTATGAAAACCGAGGCCGCTATAGCTTCAACAAATCTATCTAAGCCTATAAGTAAACCTAAAGTGAAGCTTAGCATCAATGCTATTGGCGTTGTGACCCCGCTATCCTTTATTATGAAAAGCCTGAATATTTCATATAGGAGAATAAGTGTTACAGCGAAAAACGTTAGTAAAATAGAGAGTAGCTTAAACTCCTCATAACCGATAGCAGTTACTAATGAAGGTATCGTTATAACGAAGCTTCCCAACATGCTTATGAAGCCGAAGCTTCTAACTCCGGGGGGTATACCTGATTCTCCCTCCTCCTTAAGAAGAGAGCTTCTAGCCTTCTCTCTTTCCAACCCTATCAAGGCACCAACAAAGAAACTCAGAATTATCTTTATTAGTAACTGTAATTGCTCTGAAGCCGCTAATGCTTCATAAATGTTATAGGAGGCTTGCATTTTTAAATCACATACTTATTCTAGTTTAAGCAGTATTTTTCTAACAGATAAGTTATATTTATGAATTTTCTAAACCCAAAATAATTATGGGTGTTATGGTCAAATGTCTGAAAAGTTTAGAATAGAAATAGTGCAAATACCTTTACCTGAGGGAACAAATGTTATTATAGGGCAAAGCCACTTCATAAAAACAACCGAGGACATTTATGAAGCCATAGTTAACAGTTGCCCCTCAATAAAATTTGGTTTAGGATTTTGCGAAGCAAGTGGAGACAGGCTCGTAAGACATGAAGGAAATGATAATGAATTAAGAAAACTTGCAGCAGAAACATGCTTAAAAATAGGCGCTGGCCACATTTTTGTAATTTACATTAAAGGAGGTTGGCCTATAAACATTCTCAATGCTCTCAAGAACGTTCCAGAGGTCACTAGAATATTTGCAGCAACAGCAAACCCTATACAAGCAGTAGTTATTGAAACTGAGCAAGGTAGAGGCTTATTAGGGGTCATTGACGGCTATAAACCCGTAGGTATAGAAGACGAGGAGAAAATTAGGGAGAGAAGGGAGTTTCTAAGGAAAATAGGTTATAAGCTGAAGTAGGAACGCCTACAATACCTCAATTACACTACTAATGTCAATAAAGCCCGTTATTTATCTTTGTTTTTAGCTCTTCCTAACAGCTATCATGTCCATAGTATGTTCAGCTATATCAGCTGTTTCATTTAACATACTCTTAAGACATTCCACAATCATCCTTAATGTTGGGGTGTCTTTATCGCAAACATCAAGATTTAACATTACATTTTCTAAATCTTCTTCAAGCTTAGCTGTTTTTGCTGCTCTCTCTATAGCGCTTAAGGCCATATTATCGTTCATACTGTAGAATGCGTTCATAGCTTCATTAAATATCTCTATAATGGTTCTTGAAAGGTTCTCTATTTTCGACTTTAAAGGCTCATAGGGTTTCTTTGCAAGCTTAATTGTTTTATCGGCAATGTATGTTGCGTAATCAGCTATTTTTTCAATGTTTCTAGCTATCATGGAGAGATTTATTGCGTCAGCGGATTGCTCAAGACCTACGTCAAGCATTATCCTCCTATCTTGCAATGATAAGTTAAGCTGTCTTATGAATAGAAAGTAAAACCTATCTATTTCATCATCCCTTATTATAACATCTCTTGCTAAGTCCTTATCAAGATTCATAAAAGCCGTTATAGTGTCTTTAAGCATACTCCATACCAACTTATGCATTCTCTGAAGAATGTGAATTACTTTAAGTTCCTCAACATTAACTATGACTTGTATTACTAATCCTTCAGGAAGATCCTCAACAACCTCTGCACCAACAAGGTATCGTCTAATGAAGTCTCTAAGAACCTTCTTATCCTCTATTGGTGCAACACCATCTTTAACAACAAGTTTTATTATGTCGCCTCCTGAAACATATGCCGCAACAAGCATTCTAATCGCTCTACCTATTGACCAGTCCTTGCTTTTAATAGTTAAAATAATGTCTTTCTTCCTTGAAGCCTCCTTAAGAGGCATTAAGAGCAATGTATTATCGTTTTGAGCATAGACAACTACGGAATCTCCGGGTTTTAGTCCGGCATTTATTACCCAATGTTTAGGTAAAGACACAATGTACGTTGAACCCCCAGTTACCTGTATTTTACGTATTTCGCCGAATTCCCTCTTCTTACGCGATGACAAAGTAGTTCCACCTGTTGACGAGTATTTCTTGAATTTCAATACCCTTATGTAGTTTATTCGTAGCACCTATATATTTCTGTAGTTTACAAAGAGAAAGTCTTTACAACGCCGTCATTCTCGCGTTTAAAACGCATTCATACCGTGTTCGTGTTAGCTGAAACATTTATAAAGAAGAAAATATTGGAACTTAAAAGAGGTTGAAGTAAAATGATATACGGCCAAGCATATACCGTAAACTATGATTCTTATTTAAAAAGCCATCTCTCTTCAGGCATGTTAAGCTCCTTAGCTGATACTTTATTGCTTCTTTCGTAAACGTAGCCTTTAACTATAACGACAGGTATTTTCTCCTTACCCTGACCTGTTAGAAGCTCTGTTGCAGACGCTATTTCATCTGCAACAGCAATAACTGTAACCTTAAACTTATACCCACAAGTATCGTCCTTTCCACGATAATCTCTAAACGGGTTTATTCCTGAAATCCCTATTGCCATATTTATCATACCATTTCTTAAGGGTCTACCATAAGTATCTGTTATTATAATAGCTACATCCTTACCCGTAAGCTCTTTTATTCTCCACCTTATTTTCTTAGCTGATTCATCAGGGTCTTTAGGTAGTAAAGCTACTACTTCCTCGCTTCCAGCAACATTTGTAGCATCTATTCCTGCATTAGCACAAACTATTCCATGACGTGTTTCTACAATTAAGTGGCCTTCCCTTGTAGCCTTAATCACTCGCTTAGACTCTCTTAAGACAAGTTCAACAAGCCTAGGGTCTTTACCGACATGTTTAGCTAATTTTACTGCTTTCGCTGAGGGCTTAATATGCTTAAGGTTAACTATTCTCCCCTCAGCTTTAGACACTATTTTGTGTGTTACAACAACTATGTCTCCATCGTCTATAGTTACTCTTTCACGTCTACATGCATCAACTATGAGTTTACCTATATCGTCACCCTTCTTTACTTCAGGAAGAGTTTCTAAACCAATAAGTGTTAGTGTCTTAGCCACGATTTCTCACCTTAACCATCTAAGCGGTTTAATATAGTCTCTGCCTTTAGCTTCAGCTGACCCTATAACTAATCTTAAGAATTTCTCCTTCCTTACTTTATCATAAACCTCCTCTACCTTACCATAAGCAATAAATTCCTCATCGAGACCTAGCAATCCTGAATATAATCCTTCAAATGTAACTACCTCTCTTATTTCACAATATTTCTTTGCACCCTCAATTACCTCTACATCGTCGATAGCGTATGTACCGGGAAGAAATATTGATAATTTATTCTCAACAACTCTACCTCTTATTTTAGCTAAACCTCTAGGTAAGTATACTCTATCGCCATATTTTTCACTAATTTCATGAGGTAAAAGTATTGGATGTAATGAAAATATGCGGCAACCTTTATACACGAGTCTTGTTCTCTTTTTAACGTACATTCTAAATGCCTCTTTAGGCGTTAATGGATGGTGTTTTGAAACTTCAAACGCCCATTTTTTAAGAACATCTTCACTAGGTAAAGCTATTATGTTTTGTTTCTCAGTTATACCCTTAATTACTTCAAGAAGCTTCCACGATTCCCTAATGCCATAAATTGTTAAGTCCATGTCAGAGTATTTAGGGTTATGAATTTGCAAAAGTATGGAGCCTGAAATACCAAAATAACTTAGTTTAATGCCTGATTCATTACATAAAAATTCCGTAAGTTCCACTAAATCACGCTCTAATGCATCACTTGCTCCCTGCTCTACGATTTCCTTCAACCTGGCTTCAGGTAAATAATGCTTACTTATTTCGCTCAAAGGGATTCCTATAAATTTTATGTTGAAAACTTCGTCATAGTATATGTAGTGGGGCTTAGTTTTTTCAAGGATTTTAAACGATTCCGCCACAGCTACACTACTGTAATACTCTAATACTCTATTATACCGTTTACCACCTCTAAACCATATTGTCCTAATGTTTTCCTTATTCGAGGGCACATACTTTAAGTATGCTAAAACTCTATTCGGTGGATGTACATAACCTACTACACAATACATGAAACCATCTTTATCTTCAATAAAGTCTCTATCTAAGAATACTCTTCGAAATGAAGTAGTCATTTATTGACCCTCCAATAATTATTCTATAATGGCTGAACGTACCTTTATAATACACCTTTTCTAATTTACCTTTAACAAGCGCTAATTCTCCTGTGAAAACTTGTTGACAAAATCTACCTCTAAACGAAACAATCTCTTCTATCTTATCTTTGCTTATCTTTTCCTTTAAGGAATTAGTTTCAAGTATCCTTAAAGTTTTAACCTTGTATTTTGTGGGAGTAAATATAGAATCTGAGTCGTCAACTACTATAACTTCAGCAGTAACATTTCCCAAGTTTTTATAGGTAAACTCCCCATATCTTGGTAGCTCATAGGGTCTTTTAACGAATCTTATGAAAAATTCTTTACCTTCAAAGAAACCTTGAAAAATCTTTCTTTTTTCATGCTTAACAAAAGACTCAAGACTCATAACTTTATATGCCTTTCTAAATTCAAAAAGCTTCCTATACTCATTAACACTATGTCTTCTCAATATGCCCTTCTGAAAGAGGTCTTTAAGGGCATTAACAGCTTTCCTAGACTCTGCTGAACCATAAATTACTATGTCAATATCACTATCATCTTTATATAGTCCAACCATTAAGGATCCACTTATTCCAATAGATTCCATATTAATGCCGGATTCCTCAGCTAATATTAATGCTAATTTGAGAGCTATTCTCTCTAAGGAGCTAAGCTTATCAGATTTAAGAAGCTTTTTAAGAAATTCAGAAGGCACATAATGTTTAATAATATTATTTAACGGTACCTCGCTTATGTAGTCATCAAAAACTTCATCATAAACAAGGTATTCTTTAAGCTTGTTTCTAAGGAAATCATAACGTACCTTTAAATCATATATTTTCTCATAACGCTTCCCATCTCTTACTCTATTACCAAATTTTGAAGGTAAATATCTAGGGTAGGCAACAACTTTTCCTGGAGGATGCTCATAACCTTTTACATCAAAAATTATCCCATACTTATCTTCAACAAAGTCTCCTTCAAGAAAATATTCGCTTATTTCTGAACACCTCCGAAACAAATTTATAAGTAAAGGACTCCTTGCCCAAGGTAAGTACTTGCTTTAAATCTTCCAATACATCTACATCTAATGATGTAGTACTTGATGAGTAAACTATTACATTCAGTTTTCTCTTAACAGCCTCTTCTAAATGTTTTCTAAAACTGTTTCTTCCATAACGTAGCGGTATTATGTTTGGAGGGTATTGGAAAATTATATTAGTTCCCCCATCAGATGAAGGAACTAAGACAACTGTTCTCCACATACTACCTAACTTAACTATTTTACATATTTCACTAGGTTTCACTAATGGCACATCAGCAACTATTACTATTACAGCTTCAGAATTTAAAACATCAGTAGCGTATCTTAACCCCTTTCTTACAGCTTTTATTTGCCCTTCGCCTTTATCCTTTACAAAAAACACGTTTTTTACGTAAACAGCTCTTTTAATTTCATCGCCTGGAGACACTATAACCATGTTACTTACTAATTTACATGAAGATAATGCATAAATAATGTCTTTTAGCATTTCTAAAGTAAGTCTTTCCCTTTCTAAAGAACTAAGAAAACTTGATAAGCGCATTTTAGATGTTGAAGGATTCTTTACCGGAATTATCGCGGACACTTTCATTTTGCGTCTTCTCCCAAATTCTTTGCAAACTCCATTATTTTCCTAGCTAACTCCACTTTATCTTTAAGAGTAGCCATTAACGTTTTAGCCGTAATAACCTTTATTTTAAATTTATCTTCAATAATAGGTTTAATGTCCTTATCAGCGATGTCTATAACTAATCCATCAATTATTTCCCTATAGTATTTAGCAACACCTAATGGTGTAGGCTCAAAGCCATGTGCCCTCATGAATTTATCAGCTGGTCCGGAGACGGGCTTATTACCTATTATCGGAGAAACAGCTATTACAGGCGCTTTTGCCTCTTTAAGTGCTTGGAGAATTCCTTTAACTTTTAATATGGGGCCAATGCTATTAATGGGATTGCTAGGACCTATTATTACGACCTTAGCTTTTAACATTGTTTGAAGAATTTCTTGAGTGGCTTTAGCTCTCTCTATTCCCTTAAAAAACACTCTCCTAACTTCTGGTTCAAACCTATATCTTACTAAGTACTCTTGAATATTAAGTACTCTACCATCTACTGTTTCAACGAATGTTTCAACATGCTCATTGCACATAGGGTAAATGTGTGCTTTAATACCTAGTTTTTTAGTGATATACTTAGTAAAGTCGGTTAGTGATAATCCCTTGTTTAAAAGATGCGTTCTAATTACATGCATTGCTAAGTCTTTATCTCCAATGTTAAACCATGTTTTTTCTAAACCATATTTTCTAGCTTGGGAAAGGAAATTAAAGGTGTCGCTTTTTAAACCCCAATATTTTTCTTTATCTAGAAAATCTGCGAAAAGATAGATGATAGTGTCTAGATCTGGTGATATGTAAAGTCCATTCCAGTAAATGTCATCTGCTGTATTGACAATAACGGCTATTTCTTTATCGCCTACTATTTCTCTAAAGCCTTCAATAAGCTTCGGTGTTCCTGTACCTCCGCTGAGAAATACTATCATATCGTTATCCTCATGGTGTGCTTAGCTTATGAAGAGGTAAATAGGTTTTATTAATGTTAGTACTCTATAATCCATGTTGTTTTATCTTTTGAATCAAAAAGTTTTACTCCGACTTTTGAAAGAGCTTCTCTTATTCTATCTGATACTTCATATTGCTTCCTCATTCTGAACTCGTGTCTTACAGTAACTATCGCCTCTACTATGCTGTTTAGCTTCTTCTCAACATCTTCTGCGCCATAAAAATATTTATCAAGAACGCCTAAAACCTCATTTATTTCCTTAAATACTGAAAATACAAGTAATGCTAAGGTGTAAAATGGACTTTCTTCAAGCTTTCTCATACTGAAACTTACTAGTTCATGAAGATAAGGCATGGCTTTAGCCATGTTAAAGTCGTCATTTAATCCTTCAAAAAACATTCTCTTAAGAAAAACTATTCTGTCAACAACTTTCTTAATTTCACTTTCAACCCTATATGGGGGTTCTCCACTTAAAATTATTCTTTTAGAATCTTCAACAACTTTAACTAATCTATTGTACAGTGATTTAGTGTGTTCAAGGCCTTCCCATGTAAAATCCATGGGATTCCTATAGTATGAGCTTAAGAGGTAGAGTCTCAGAACTTCCGGCTTATATTTCTTAAATACTTCATGAACTGGTATTATGTTACCTAAGCTTTTACTCATTTTTTCTCCTTTAATAGTGAGGTATCCTACATGAAGCCAGTATTTAACCCATGGTTTAAGTCCAAATCTAGCTTCACTTTGGGCTATTTCATTCTCATGATGTGGAAATATTAAGTCCTGACCTCCACCGTGAATATCAAACTGAGGCCCTAAATACTTACTACTCATAACTGAGCATTCAATATGCCACCCTGGTCTTCCAGGACCCCATGGGCTATTCCACCAGGGCTCTCCAGGCTTAGCTTTCTTCCACAGAGCAAAGTCGTATGGTTTCTTTTTTTCCTTCAAAACCTCTTCCTCTTGTCTCCATTCCTCCTTAAATTTCCTCTTAGAAAGCTTACCGTAATCAGGGAATCTATCAACATTAAAGTAAACGCTTCCATTACTTTCATAAGCATATCCCTTACTTATGAGATCTCTTATGAACTCTATTATGTCCCTTACGTGCTCAGTAACCCTAGGCATAACGTGGGGCATTTTAATATTTAACTTTGAGAGAACTTCAATAAATTCATTAGCGTATTTTTCCGGAACCTCATTCCAGCTAACATTAAGTTCTCGAGCTTTCCTAATTATTTTATCGTCAATATCCGTAATATTCATAACATGAAATACTGTATGTCCTAAATACTCCAAATACCTCCTTACAAGGTCAAAAACAACATATGTTCTAGCATGCCCAACATGAGTATGATCATAAGGTGTAGGTCCACAAACATACATTCTAACAAGCCCAGGCATTAGCGGTTCAAAAGCCTCTTTCCTTCCTGTTAAAGTGTTAGTCACCTTTAAAACCATGAATATTTCCCCTATTATTCTCTTACTTACTATACTTACTATCTTAGCTTTAGAACCAGTTTAAATTAAAATTTATGGCATTCTCATTATACTATAAAATTACGGATCCTAATTTCAACTATCCTAAGAAATCTAATTAAGGCTTAATCCACATATAATCAGTGCTAATATAAGCTAATGTGTTATAGTGTCATTATAATTTTAAGAAATAAATAAATTCCGTATCCCTAAGAACACTATGTCAGAGTCTCCCAACAGTATGAGGGATACTATTGACTCTAATGTTTGGTAAGACAATAAGTAATTTACTTTCTAAAGTTAAGATAACTCAACAACACGCTATAGTATTTAAAGACATAGTTTCTATAGATGGACACTATGAGAACTCTATAGTGCGCATAGTTACTCATGCTCATAAAGATCATCTCTATGGATTAAATGTAAGTGTTAAGGAAAGTTCTCTAATAGCCATGACTAAGGCTACGCATGATATTCTCCTCGCCTTAGGCTATCGCTTACCTAAAAACAAAACATTACCTTTAAATTATGAGCAAGAATTCAGAATAGGCGATTTAACTTTATCTTTGCATAAAGCTAAGCATATTATTGGTGCAGCGCAAGTTTTAGCTGTAGATCCCGATAATTCAAGACTAGTTTATACCGGAGATTTCAAATTACCATCGACACCAATTTTGGAAGCAGATCTTCTCATAATAGAAGCAACTTATGGTAATCCTGAACATACAAGACCCTTTAAATACGAAGTTGAAAGCCTCTTCATAGACCTGGTTAAATCAAGTCTTCCTAAAGGACCTGTCTACATTTTTGGTTACCATGGAAAACTTCAAGAAGCTATGGAAATACTTAGATCTGGAGGAATAGATGCACCATTCATAGCTCCTAAGAAAGTTTATGATGTAACACTTGCAGCTATGAAGCATGGGTTAAAGGTTGAAGGACTTTACTATGACAAAACATTGGAAGCCGAAGAAATAATGAGAAGCAAGTGGTATGTTTACTTCGCCCACATGAACACGCCGAAGAAAACATTTTACCATAGAGTTTCTTCTTTAAGCATTGTCCTTTCCGGCTGGGAATTTAAAGAACCACTTAAAAGAATAAATGACAAAACATATCTTGTCGCTTTAAGTGACCATGCAGATTTCGAGCAACTACTTGAATATGTTGAAGAATCTAAACCGAAAGTCGTAGTAACTGATGCTTCTCGTGAAGGCTCGGCTCACATGTTAGCTAAGGAAATTAGAAGAAGGTTCTCAATACCAGCCATAGCTCTTCCATAATGTAGCATAAACGTTTTTAAGAAGCTAAGAGAAGCTAACGTTTTGAGTGAAAAAGTGAAGAGAGTGAATACATGGTTTTAGCAATATTCAAAGATCTTTGCCCTAACTGCGGTAGTAACATAACCTCTGAAAGATTAGAAAAAGGTTTACCATGTGAAAAATGCTTACCTGATCTCACCTTAAAATTCCCCATAGTTAAAGGCTTCCTTATTAACGTTTGGAATGTTGAAGAAGGAGTGAATAGGATAAATGAGCTTTTTATTCAAGCAATAGGTTCTAAAATGTGGGGTCTTCAGAGACTCTGGGCTAGAAGGTTTCTTAATGGCGAAAGCTTTGCTATGGTAGCTCCTACAGGCAGTGGAAAAACGACTGCACAAATAATTTTTAGTCTTTATGCTTCATCAAACTTTGGAAGTAGAGTCTTAATATTACTTCCAACAAGCCTTTTAGTTCATCAAGTGCAAGGAAAAATTCTCGAAATACGCTCTAAACTAGGCTTTAATGATGTTTTAATAGCAGCCTATCATAGTTTACTTAGTGAGAAGCAGAAGCAAATGGAGCTAGCTAATGCCGAAGAATCATCAATAATCATTACAACACCAATAAGCTTAATGAAGAGGGCTGAGCTACAACAGAAAATAAACATAGCTTTCATAGATGACGTAGATAGCTTCCTCAGAAGAAGCAAAAGCGTAGATGTAGTACTTAGAATGCTTAACGTTACTTCCGAGGAAATAGCGCTTATTGAAAAAGCACAGAAAATGGAAAGTGAAGCAAGAAAGCTTTCTAGAGACAACCCTGAAGAGGCAAGAGAACTTTTAAACAGAGCATATGAGCTAAAAAGGAAAGTTAGAGATAACGTAAAGGGACAAATCATAGTTAGCGGAGCTACACAAACAGCCAGAAGAACAAAGAGAGTTAAACTACTTAGTTCACTCTTCGGATTTACTGTAGGAGGCAAGGTTGAAGTAGGTAGAAATATTGTAGACACATATCTTAAACCTTCAACATCAGTTGAAGAAGCAGTTTTAGAAATAGTTAAGAAACTGGGAAGTGGGGGATTAATCTACGTACCCATGGATAAAGGAGCAGACTATGTTAAGAAAATAACTGAATACCTTAAGGGAGAGGGAGTTAACGTTGAAGCTTATCTCGGCGCTAGGAAGAGAGTGTTTGAAAAATACGTTCTAGGGGAAATAGACGCATTAGTCGGTATAGCTTCCTATAGAAGTCCTCTAACTAGAGGAATAGACTTACCTGAAAGGGTAAGGTATGCTGTTTTCGCCGGAGTACCTAAGTTTAGAATAAGAATTAGTGTTGACGAGTTTCAGCCTAGCCGGTGGCTCATACTTCTAAATGAAATTAAAGACGCAATATACGATAAATATCCAAGAATGTTCGACAGGGCTCTTGGAGGCTTAATTAGAGTAAGAACAGCTACTAGAGATGTTTTAGAAAAAGTTAGGGAGGCATTAGCTGAAAATAAAGAGCTTGAAGGATATCCTGAATTTGTTCGCAGAATAGCTAAGGAAACTTTAGATTTCTTACATAATGTATTAAAAGACAAAGACGTCCTCGAAAGACTAAGGAAAAGCCCTACAATAACGTTTGGAGGTAAGGAAGGAGAATACTTCTTCATAATACCTGATGCTACAGCATATATTCAAGCAAGCGGCAGAACAAGTAGACTTTACATTGGAGGATTAACTAAAGGCTTAAGCATCATAGTTATTGATGAGGAGAAAGCCTTCAACTCTCTACTTAAAAATCTAAAGTGGCTTTTAGAAACAGTAGAATTTCATAACTTTAATAAAATAGATTTAGAAAGTATAATAAAGGAAATAGATGAGGACAGAAGAAAAGTCAGATTAGCAATCGAAGGTAAGTACAGACCTAAAGAACATGAACTTATGAAAACAACGTTATTTATTGTAGAGTCACCTAATAAGGCAAGAACCATTTCTAAAATGTTTGGTAAACCAACGAGGAAAACCGTAGGATCTCTACAAACTTATGAAATCATAACAGAAAACAGACTTATGATAATCACTGCAACAGGAGGCCACATTTTAGATTTAGTAAAAGATGATGGAGTTTTTGGGGTAAGAGTTGTAAATAAAAAGTTTATACCCATATACAAGCCGATCAAGAGATGTATTAGATGCGGCAGAGATGTTCCGGAAGAGGAAGATATTTGTCCCTATTGTGGAGGAAAAGTGTTCGTTGAAAGTAGACCCGTCATTAACGCGTTAAGACAGCTTGCAAGCCAAGTAGATGAAGTTCTTGTAGGAACGGATCCTGATAGTGAAGGCGAAAAAATAGCATGGGACATCACATTACTACTTAAACCCCTAAATAAGAACATTTGGAGAGTAAGGTTCCATGAAGTCACTAGAAGAGGACTTCAAGAAGCCCTTTCAAAACCTTCAACAATAGATGAAAACCTAGTGAAAGCACAAGTTGTTAGAAGAATAGAGGATCGATGGATAGGATTTAGCTTAAGCCCAATACTGTGGAAGGAGTTCGGAATAAACTATCTCTCAGCAGGACGCGTCCAAACACCAGTTCTTGGATGGATTGTCGATAGAACTGAGAAAAATAAGAAGAAAATAGAGTTAATAACGCTTAAACCTAAAGGAATAAATCTCAAACTGATATTCAAGGCTCCTAAGGGATCTGGAGAACGAATATTAAAGAAAGGAAAAGTAGCAATAAGTAATGTGAAGAAAGAAATTACTGAAGTAAATCCGCCACCTCCCTATACAACAGATTCCATGCTTTCAGAAGCATCAAAGATTCTTAAAATACCTGCACCTTCCATTATGGACGCTGCCCAAAGACTTTTTGAAGCAGGTCTTATAACTTATCATAGAACTGATAGTACCACTGTAAGTAATGTAGGAATAGCTATAGCTAAAGACTTTATAACTAGAGTCTACGGTGAAGAATACTTTAAGCCAAGAAAATGGGAGAGACCAGGAGCTCATGAATGTATTAGACCTACAAGACCTTTAGATTCACGGCAAATAAGGTCCTTAAGGGCAGCTGGGGTTCTTAGACTAGCTGTTCCTCTAAGACAAGACGACTTTAGACTTTACGATTTAATATTTCGAAGATTCATGATGAGCCAAATGGCGCCAGCGAAGGTTGAAAAGATTTCGTTCAAACTTGTATTTGATGGTATTGAAAGAGAATTTACTTTTACTTCAAAAGTTTTGTTTAAAGGGTTCACAGCACTCTTCAAATACTATGTCATGGAGGAGGCAGCAGCAATAACTGAAGGAGAATATGAAGTTGAAGACTTAAGCATCCGCTTGGTTCCAGAGTATCCTCTTTACTCCTATAGCGACGTAGTTGATTTAATGAAGAAAAAAAGCATAGGCAGGCCATCAACATATGCTAAAATACTTCAAAATCTTAGACGCCGAGGCTACATAATTGAAGTTGGAAAAGGCAAGCTTGTTGCGACAGCTCGAGGCAAAGAAGTTTTTCAATATTTATCAAGAAAATTCAATGAATTAGTTGATGAAGAGAGAACACGCTTACTGCAGAAGAGAATAGACGATATAGAGCTGGGAAAGACAAGTTACATAGATGTTTTAGAAGAATTCTATAGGGAAACAAAGAATGTTTTGTCAGAAGCTAAGAAAAGGGGAGTTGTTTATCCCACATTTAATGAAGAATACTTACAATAGGTAATTAAGCTACAACTTCTCTATTCTAACAAAATCTGTAGCCGCCTTTCTCATACCGCGAATAACAATAACTATGTCTCCTGAAGTTAATTCTCCCCTCTCCTCCAAAACTTCGCTAGCTTTTTCCCAAAAATTATCGGGAGAAGAATCTCTTAGATAACATGGGTTAATAGCTCTAAGTATTTTAAGCTGCCTAGCCACTCTCCTATTATTAGTCACAATATACACTGGTACTTTGGGTCTGTATCTCGAAAGTCTTATGGCTGTAGCTCCTGAGCGAGTAAAAGCAACAATTTTAGCGCCTAAAGACTCCGCTAATAAAACTATTCCTTTAGCAAATTTGTCATATATTGTTTCATTTATTCCATTAATTTTTTTCTCAAAAGGCGAAGCAGCTTCAATTATTTTTCTAAGCCACCTAACAGCTTCTATAGGATACTTTCCTACAGCCGTTTCATTTGAAAGCATTAATGCGTCGGCTCCCTGTTCTACTACCGTCATTATGTCAACTACTTCACTGCGCGTGGGTATAGGGTTGTTAACCATGGATTCTAGGAGTTGAGTGGCTACAATTGATGGTTTACCATAAGCTAAAGCCCTATTAATTATGAGGCTCTGTATTTTAGGTATCTCAACAAGTTTAAAATACATCCCCAAATCTCCTCTAGCAACTAAAACAGCATCAGCTTCTTTAACTATTTCATCTATCCTTACAACAGCGCTTTTTGTTTCAATTTTAGCGATTATTTTTATATTCTCCCCTCCAAATTCGTTCAAGAGCTTTCTTAATCTTTCAATATCACTTGATGATCTTACAAAGGATAGAGCAACAAAGTCAAATCCTTTAGAAACAGCATATTTCACATCTTTTATATCTTTTGATGTTAAGGCTGGGCCTAATATTTCCTTACCCTTTATTGCAAAAGTTTTTTTAGACTTAATTACACCGTCGTTTAAAACAAGGCATTTTATTTTGTCGGCTAAAACTTCTTCAACAAGTAATGCTATTTTACCATCATCTAGAAGTAATTCATCACCTTCCTCTATTTGGTTGTATGCTCGCTTATTAGGTAAAGGTATGAGCTTAGATTTCGCATCTCCTTTAAAGGAATTAATAATGAAAACACTTTCTCCCTTTCTTAAAATAAACTCTTCAACATCACCCAGTCTGACTGTAGGGCCCGCGAGGTCTGCTATTAAAGGTATTTCTCTCCCAAACTTCTCCTCTACATATCTTATATGGGATATTGCTTCATCTCTTTCCTCATATGTGCCATGTGAGAAATTGAATCGAAAAGCATCTACACCTTCACGAACAAGCTTCGTAATAACATCTAAGCTCATAGATGAAGGACCTATTGTCGCTATTATCTTAGCTCTCCCCAACGAATATTCAACCTCCCCTCTAATCTCTCGTTGTAAAAATATTTAAGTAAGCTAGTTTCATCTAAACGTTGGAATCTACCGGTAACTATTAAAGCCTACAAGCTTTATAAGCAACCCATGTTCTCTTCTAAAACAAAATAATTGAAGACATACTGCAATAGGGTGGTAAGTATAAGAAGTAATCCTTATAGAAGTAGAATAGAGGCTCTAATAAAAGTTTGGAGCGAAATAACTTCTTCAAATAGGAGGGATTGGACAAGGGAGGAACTCGCAGATCTTGTTTTTGCAGAGTACTCTAAAAGAAGAATAGAGCCTTTACGTGGAAAGCAAAGACCACCAGACATTTTCGAAAAAGAACTTTCAAGCCTCTATTATGTTGGAAAATATGGCTTAGGCTTATCTGATGAATATCCGGAAATATTTGAAGGATCTCTCTCGCTTGAAAGCAAAGTTGATAAAATACTTGGAAAAATAGCTGACAATGAAGACTTTAATTTAAGAGATTATTTAGGGGATTTAGATAAAAACACTTTAATAAAAATACTGCGTGTTCCATTCACAGGAGTAATCCTGGGTTTCATTGATGAGAAATTATTTTCGGTTTTCATGAATAAATTAGCTCAAGAATATCCAGAATTTGAAGACACCATTAAGAATTACAAGAGATTCTACATAGCATTTAAACTAGCCGAGTCCATAGCTAAGAGGGAAGTTAGAAATAAAGTTGCAAAGGAAGCACTTAAACATGCAATAGCTGTTAGAATAAATTCGCAAAAGAATATGCCTAGTGATAAATACGTTTACACTATAGCGTCGGAGGTTTTCAAAATTCCATCAAAAATTTTACAAAAAATTCTTTCACTACAATCTAAGCGAAAACAGCAGAGAAACTACGAATAATTATATGTTTTTATTGTTTTCATCTAGGGGTTTTAGATTTCTCTATGGGAAAACATTATTAATACCTTTATATTAAAAGTTCACGAGTATTAACCATTAATATGGAGATGTCATTGTTATGGCATTAGAGCATCCAAAAACAAAGTTCGTCACGTACAAGGGACCGTTTAGCAGAATAATTCCCGTAAATGTTTTCGAAATAATCAACAACGATCTATGCTCTTACTGCGGCTCATGCACTGCTGTTTGTCCTACAAAAGCTGTTAGCTACAAGTTTGATGAACCAGACTCGCCCATTGTTAAGGAGGACCTATGCATTTATTGTAACTTATGTTCTATGGTCTGTCCTCATGTAGCTATGAATAAGCAATTATTCGTTGAACTAATAAATCCCATGGAAAAGTATTTAGCTAGGACAAAAATAGAGAAACTACATCCTGTAATGCAAGATGGGGGCATAACATCTACATTAATAATTACGGCTCTAGAAGAAGGACTTATTGATGCGGCATTCTTAGTAGCAAGAGATGAAAAATGGAGACCCATTCCAATAATAGCGAAGACTCCTGAAGACGTAATTAAGGCAGCTGGTAGTAAATATGTGTATAGCCCGGTAAATAACCTCTTAGAAACGCTTGCTTTCACTCATCCAGAATTACAGAGTGTTTTAATAGTCGGTTTACCATGCCAAATTAGGGCTATTGAAAGAGCAAGAGAGGTTGGGTTAAGAAAATTCGTTGATAAAGTAAAGTACACTATAAGTATTTTCTGTTCCGAAAATTGGCAATGGAGTAAAATGGTTGAAATGATGGCTTCAGCAGGGTTAAAACCTGAAGATGTTGCTAAACAAAATATTAAAGCGAAATTCTTCTTCTACCTAAAAGAAGGTAAAGTTGTTGAGTATTCTCTAAAAGATGCTGCAAAATACCTAATACCTGCTTGTAAACATTGCCCAGAGTTCGTATCATACTATGCAGATATAAACGTGGGAGCTTTAGGTCTGGAAGGATGGAATGCTGTTTTAATAATGAACGATAAAGGAAAGGAGCTATGGAAGGCAGCTGTTGAGAGAGGATACATAGAGCACAAGGCTCTTCCTGAAGAAAGGTGGACTAAAATAATTAACTTTGATATGAGAAAGAAAAGGTCTGCTTGGAGATTTATTAAGAAATTCTACGGTTTAGAAGCTGAAGTAAAAGCACAGCAACAGGAGGCAAAATGGTATCAAGAATGGCTTGCGAAGAAAAAGGCTAAAGAGGCCGCGAAAAAGAAATAATCTTATTATTAGACAATAACGTTATTTACTAATCATCTATTTTATTCTAAGTTTTAACTTTAACTTTAGAATATGGTTACCACTTAATCACCAGTAGGTTTTTTACATTAAAGTAGATAATAGTTACTCGGTATAGGGGTGAGTGGAGAGTGAAAGCATTAATTCTAGCTGGAGGCTATGGTAAGAGATTAAGACCTTTAACTCAAGAGAAACCTAAGCCCTTAATTGAGATCAAGGGGAAGCCTATTCTCGCATGGCAGTTTGATTGGCTTAAAAAGAATGGAGTTAACGAAGTAATTTTAGCTATAGGCTATCTTAAAGAAAGGATAATAGAGGAAATAGGTAGCGGTAAGAGATACGGAATTAAAGTAGGCTACGTCGTCGAAGATGAGCCTTTGGGAACAGCTGGTGGTTTAAAGAATGCAGCGCACTTATTAAGCAATGAAAAATACTTCTATGTTTTAAATGGCGACATCATAACCAATCTAAGTTTAAGAAGGTTAAGTGAAGCACTAAACGAGGATACGGTAGGCGCAATAGCTGTTGTCCCCTTAAGATCGCCTTATGGAATAATAAGGTTTGATGAAAATACCGGAAGGATACTAAGTTTTATAGAGAAACCTATTCTTCAAGAATACTGGATAAACGCTGGTGTTTACTGCTTAACGCCCAAAATTTTTGAGTACCTGCCTGAAAGAGGAGACATAGAGAAAACGGCCTTTCCAAAATTAGCTAAGGAGGGACTATTAAGGGCTGTAGCATTTGATAATGTTTTGTGGAAGAGCATAGACACACATAAGGATGTTGAGGAAGCAGAGAAGCTTTTAAGCGAAAAACCAATTTAACATACTTAACCAATTTTCTCAGCCGAGTAACCGCGAACATCACTCCCCTTAGGGGTCACACTCCCCGAAAACTCATCATCCATATCTCTTTTTACAGACAAAATGTTTATAAGCCCATCTCATAATCTAAACTTCATGACCAAAGCAAATTTTAAATCATGACTTCAGAGGGCAGCCGCTAGTGTTTTTAGAGAACATGGAAAAGTTAGTGTACGTTTATGGACCTATTGGAATATTTCTAGTATCTTTCCTTGGTAACGTAGTACCCTATTCAACAATACCTTACTTAATATTTATAGTGCAATATGGTGCTACAGTAAGAGAAGCTATAGGAATGGTGGAAATAGCCATTCTAGGTGGCATAGGAGCCGCCTTAGGAAAAGTAATAGTTCTACTTATAGGCTCAGCTACAAGAAAAATCCTTTCGGAAAGTGCTAAGAAAAGCATGAAACTCTTCATGAAACTTGCTGGGAAAAGCGTTTTCATAGCAGTAATGATTTTTGCTGCAACCCCCCTTCCAGACGACATACTTTACATTCCACTAGGAGCAATGGGTTATAGTCCATTTAAATTCTTTGTTGCGGCAGCAATAGGTAAAACAGTTATAACTTATATGGCGTTGCTTTTCGGTGAAACAATTAGATACCTTGTAGGGGAATCGTCAATTGCTGCATCAATTGTTTCTATAGTTGCAACATTAGCTCTCATGCTTTTAATAGTTAAGGTTAACTGGGAGAAAATAATTGAAGAAATAGTTACTAAGGGGTGGAAGAAGTTCATTATATGTTTAATCAAGAACCCTTCAACATACATTAAGTCAGAAAAACGCCGCTAAAACATTGCTTAAATCAATTTTAAACCCGTAACACTGCAATGTCTTTGTTAAACCATAGGTTACTGCAAATATGTGGTCTAAGGTTGCTGAAACACCCATGTGACCTATTCTAATTGCTTTTTCAGATATCTCACCTAACGCTTTACTTATCAGTATCCCATAGTTTCTCCATAAATCATTAACTACTTTTTCGCTTGAAACATTAGATGGAACGTAAGCAACCGTAACTGTAGGTGACGCTATTTCATCAGATTCAGCTACAACACGTAAGCCCATGGTTTTCAAAATTCTTCTGAGAACACTGGATACGTAAACATGTCTTCTGAATACATTTTCTAAACCTTCCTTAAGTATTCTAGAAACCGCGATTCTTAATCCGTAAAGCAAGTTCACGGGAGGTGTTGAGGGCAGTCTTCTTTTGTTCTCCCAGAAATCAAGCCATTCCTTAAGGTTTAAGTAAAAGCCTCTAGCAATTATCTTTTCCATGTTTTCAACAATATTCTCACTTAATGTGACAATAGCTAATCCAGGAGGCATATTAAGAACTTTCTGAGATCCAAAAACTACTGCGTCAACTCCTTTCTCATCTCCAACACTTAGTGGGACCGCACCGGCTGTTGATACAGCGTCAACTATTATCCTTGCATTACTATTTTCTCTCACAATTTTCGTAATTTCACTAATGTTAAACATTGTTCCAGCGGATGTTTCGCAATGTGCTAATACAACATACTCTAGATCATTGTTTCTCTTCAGGAAATCCTCTATTCTATCTAAACTAGGTATTTTTCCTTGCTTTTCTCTTATCACATAGACGTTTCCACTATAGTATCTTACAAGCTTTTCTAAAATATCTCCAAAATACCCTGCTGATAGAACAAGAGTCTTTGAGTCCTTTTTTATAAAGGTTGAAATTACTGCTTCTAATCCGACAGTGGAGCCTCCACCCATAATAACGGTTTTACCTTTAACATTTAACAGTTTCTCAATAAGTTTAACGTCTTCTTCATAAATTTCCTGATAATTAGGTAGATTTGCTTCTTCAGAAATTATTGCATTAAGAATTTCTGAGGGAATTTCAGTAGGGCCAGGTGTCATAATGTAATATTTCTTACTAAACATAGTTAAGCACCGTTTCAGATGGTTGATCCTTCATCACTAAGTCAGTCTGGAGAGTATTCATCACAACCTTATGCGTTTAACATTTAAGTCCTGAGACACATATAAGTTTATGCCGCGCGGCGCTGCATTCCCCTAAATCTTTAGGGGAGTTGATGAAGCTTACAAGGGATGAGCCTTAAGGCGATGATGGATTTATTTGAAAAATATAGTGTTAACAATTTTTAGCCTATTTAAGGATGTGTAATTTTGATAAGTTTTATTAGTTCTTTGAAGTGATTGTGGAAAATAGTAGGTGTAGTGTCTTATGGGAGCAGTTACTTTAAAAATAAACCCTAATAAGCCTGAAAGAAGCATTTTAGACATCGCCATACAAATTTTACTCCGTGGGGGAGTAGTTGTTTACCCTACGGACACTGTTTACGGGTTAGGAGCTAATCCCTTCAACGAAATATCGGTGTTGAAAATTTATGAAGTAAAGGAGAGAGAATTTAATAAGCCATTACCCATACTTGTTTCAGACATTAAAGTAGCGCTAAGGCTTGGAGTTTTTGATGATATAGCATTAAAGTTAGCGAAAACGTTCTGGCCGGGACCGCTAACAATAGTTGTTAAAAGAAAAATAGGTATTGCCAGTTTAGCCCTTGGAGAACAAGAGAAAGTGGCGTTGAGGATGCCTAAGCATAAAATAGCATTAAAACTTGCTTTATCTTTAGGAGGTGCAATAATAGGTACAAGCGCTAACAAATCAGGATTTAAAGCTGCAAAAACAGCTAAAGAAGCTGAAGAAATGATTGGTGAAAAAGTGAATTTAATTCTTGATTCGGGACCATCTCCAGGAGGAATACCTTCAACAATAATTGATGTTACGGTAAGACCTTTTAAAGTAATTAGGCTAGGTCCTATAAGCATAGAGGAAATAGAGAAGACATTAGGGTAGTGATTTATGAATCCTCTGGAAAAACGTGATGAAAGAGAAAAATTAGCTTACATACTTAGAGAGAAAGGGTTTTACGTAAGATTGCATGCATATGAATATCTAGTAATGTTTAGAAACAAAATACTTTGTTCAATATATGTTCACCCAGCAGCTAACTTGTGCATAATAAACTACAATAAAGTAACTGCAAAAGGAAATAGAAACAAACTTAGTGATATAATCGATGCAATAAAGAAACTTGCACCAAACATTAAGGTAATTGTGAATAAAGTTCCTAAATGAGGACATTAATAGTTGAAGAAAAAACTTGTTACCTTAATACTTATAGGCAACGTAGATAAAAGGAAAGTATTTAATGCATTGACTGAAATAATCAATGTAAGGTCAAATGACGTCATTTTCATATATGTCATAAGTGAGATTTCAGACATGGTGAAAATTGCTAAGGAAATAACAAGCATTACATGGAACAATAAGGTAATTGTGGTAGCGGGCTTAAGAAATGAAATTAAAAAATACTTAAAAACACTTAACATAATATTTTATAGCAAAATTTTAAATCAAATATTCCTAATATTATGAAGAACAATTATACATATTTAATAATGTTAAGTCTACCTAAAAATGTTAAATTTATATTTTACTTCTACCAACAAAGATATAAGAGAGGCTCTAAAACTATGAGTAAAATACAATATCTTACAAGAACTCTTCAAGAGTACTTAAAGTCTATTTATAGGCTTAAGGTAGAATATGGTAAGAGAGTAATTAGGGTAAAAGATATTGCAGCCGAACTTAAAGTCACTATGCCTAGTGTAACAGATGCTATGAAGAGGCTTTCAAAATTAGGTCTTGTTTACTATGAGAGATATGGTTTTATAGATTTAACCCGTGATGGTGAAAAAGTTGCAAAAGAATTATATGAAAGATGGACTGTATTGAAGCATTTGCTTCATGATATTCTAGGTATACCTGAGGATATGGCAAGCACTGACGCATGTAACATGGAACATGACTTATCTAAAGAGACGGCTGAACGAATAGCCCTATTAACATTATTTATAGATAATTGTTTAAGTGATGAGCTTAAAAATAAGCTTAAAGCATTCATAGAAACAAGAAAATGCTGAAATACGGTGTAGTTGATGAGCAAAAGGAGAATTAGTGCTGAAGTTAAAAGTAATCTTAAAAATCTCGTTTTCCTCATTGAAGCTCTCGATAGTTTTAGGAAAGGTAGAGGAGTTTCGCTATCAATGGTTGAGAAGGCATATTACAATATTACTCTTGACCTACCTATTAAGTGGAAGTATCTTAAGAGAATAATACAGTCTCTAATAAGATATCCTATGAAGGATGGTCGCGTATTTAGACATTATAAAAGGCTTAAATGGGCTAGGACACTAACGAACGCTGGAATAGCAATTATAATAGCCGGAACAGCTATAGCCTTAATTTTTGGAAGAAGTGAGGTAACCCTATTGGCTTTACTCTTTGGTGTAGGTCTTGTATATTCGATGTTCTTTCTAAACTGGTATTCTCTAAGGCAAATATATAGGTATTATGATGAACATGCTGATGAACTAGCAAGTAGAACGAAAAAGCTTAAAGATGCAGCACAAATATTAATAAACATTCTACGTGAAGAGTTTTCTAACAACGAAATTAGCCCCACTAAGTATCCTCTAAGACTTCACAATATTGATTATAAAGGCATTGAAGTTATTTCGGAGCCAAAGTTTTATAGAAAAACATATTTGTGCATTGTTTCAACTAAAAAACCTTAGTTAATCTCGGGCTCAGGGAGCTTAAATATTTGGTTTAAAACATAGTACCTTATTTCGTCAGGTGATGATAGAGTCCTTATAAGTTTGCCATTGTCAATGTATTTAATGAGCTTAGGTTCCATTTCTGAATAGCATACTTTACATTTATGCTGCTTCTTTAAGTTGAAAACGTCAAACTCCCTTTCATTAATATGGTTAGGGCAAACATACAGTTGCTTTGCTCCTGGGAGCTTACCTCTCTTCGCCTTAGGAATCCATTTACCTCTCTCATAAACCTCAACTACGTCTGCGCTAATATCTATGGACTTAGGTGATGCTATTGCTGTACCTACACCAAAACCGTCAACAATATCTCTAAGTCTCTTTATTGACTTCTCATTTATTCCACCACTAACAAAGATCTTTACGTGCTCATAACCATTTATGTCTAGAGTCCATCTTACCTCTCTAACTATTTTCGCCATATCACCCCTTCTACTGCTTGGGGTATCAAGTCTAACACCGAAAAGCCTTTTCCCTAAGATCTTTGCAGCCATTAATGCTTCTTCGCGCTCATCATAAAACGTATCTACAAGGGCTATGCGTGACACTTTCTCCTCAACAACTTCGTCAAAGGCCCTCCATGCTTTAAGCTGGTCTCCAAAAACTATGATTAACGCATGAGGCATGGTGCCTTTAGGTTCGACATTAATGTATTTCCTACTTAAAACCCCTGAAACTCCATCGACACCGCCGATGTAGGCTGCCCTGTCAGCCATAGGCTGTAATGCCGGGTGTAAAGCTCTTAATCCGAAGAACAAAACTGTTTTTTCTCTAGCTAATCTCTTTATTCTTGCTGCAGCTGTCGAAATACTTGTGTAATGTCTAAGAACACCTAAAAGAGCTGTTTCATAAACTGCGAAATCTGCATAGTTTCCTTCAATAATCATTAATGGTTCAAAAGGCTTAAACAATGTACCCTCAGGTAAAGCCCATACGTTAACAGGTTTTCCTTCTAAAATTTTAAGAGCTTCTTCAAGACCGGTAAAAATAGCCCATTCGTATCCTTCAGGTAAACTGTAGACGTGAAATTCCATCCTAACCTTTATCTTATCTAAGCCTTTTTCCCTAAGGATGCGCTCGGTTCTTTCAAAGTAAACATCAGTTGCCTTTCCTGAAAATATTTCCTCAGATGATGCAACATATAGTTTCATTAAATCACCTACTACATTTAAGACTCTATAAAGGTGTTATGAAAAGTGGAATTTAAACTTAATCAGTAACCACTTTAGTAACTTAGTATTGAAAATATTATAGAAGGGAGAATGATGAAGCTCTGCTGCAAATGACCTCATAACTAAGGGATGAAGTTAAGAACCCCTGTCTGAACATTCGCTTCTTAATAATTTTCTTGCTAACTTTAAATCCCTAAACGTGTTTACATTGAGAAATACTTTTTCAGGTTCGCTAGCTAAGCAATAAACGTTTATAAAGCATGGTTTTTCCAAAAATGAAAGCAACGCTCTTGCCCTTCGTAAACCCTTAAAGAGGGCATATTGTGAGGCTTTTAAAAGCTTCTTACTCCAGTACGCTGAAACTAATGGTTCTATATAGCCACTAGGCCATTTTGGAATAGAAGCATCACACTCGCTTAGCTTATTTATAAGCTTATTTATAACATCTATTGTCATTAAAGGGTAATCTGTAGCTAGCACCGCTACGGTATCTGATGAAACATATTTAGCGCCAGTATACATTGCCACAAGGGGGCCATCCTTGAAGTCCTTAGAATCTACAACTATTTTTACATTAAATCTTCTAACTAAGCCCTCTATTTTCGCTTTTTGACTTACGCTTTTAACTACAATTATTGTTTCATCGAATTCTCTAGGTACACTTAGTCTTTCAAGAAGATACTCGATTAACGTTTTATCACATATTTTCAATAAAGGTTTAAAGTAAAAGTTTACTCTTTTCCCTAAACCTCCAGCTAAAATTATTAGTGATTTCTTCATAGCGTTTTTTCCCTTAACCTTCTTACATAATTCATAAACTTACGTACTCTTTCAACGCTTACAGGGTTTTCGGTAATTCCATTCTTTTTAAAATATGTTCCGACAATGAAGCCATCAGCATAGTTCCAATACTTTTCTATGTTTTCAACGGTTACGCCGCTACCAACTATTACTGGTTTACTTGTAGCTCTCTTAGCCCTTAATATTTCTTCTACTCTAGCTTCTTCTCCAGTTCTTGAACCTGTGATTATAATTGCATCTGCGAAGCCTCTTTCCTCACAATCTTTAACTACCAATTCTAAATCAACATGCCCTATGGGAATAGCATGCTTTACATTAACATCAGCAAAAACCCATACATTTTCAGCTTTAAGGTTTCTCCTTTTCATAGCTAACTCTCTAGCCACAGGTACAATTAGACCTTCAGGTGCTGAGAGAAGTTGGCATAAACTGTTTACTCTTATAAAATTAGCCTTAACAACATGTGCTATGGCTAATGCTTCAACACCTGAATTTCTTAGAATATTGATACCTATTGGAACTTTAAATTCCTTTTTAAAAACATAGGCAACAATAGACATTGCTGCTATTGTTTCTGACTCCTTTACTCTAATGCTGAATGGTTTATCTCCAAAATTCTCTATAATTATTGCATCAACACCTTCTTCAACATATTTTTTACCATCGGACAAAGCTCTTTCAAGGATACTATCAAAGCTTCCTTCGTAATTAGGTGATCCCGGAAGAGGAGGCAAGTGAACTACAGCTATTATTGGTTTATTCTCGAAAAACTTTCTTAATAACATGGTTCCACAGCTCTTCTTAAACCGCTAACATTAATTAGGAATGCCCTTATTTAAATTAGATTCTTGAGGATAAAATATGAGAGCCTATAGACTCATTGCGGATTCCGGAAGAGTTTATGTTGAACCTCAAAGATTATCTATAGTAAGCGAAAAAGATGTTTTGATTAGAATAAAATATGCTCTCTTAACCGATGTTGATTACTCAATTATTCTTAAAAAAGTTAAGAAACGTATTCTTTCACCTCTTGCACTAGGGAGAATTGTTGATAGAGGTGTAAAGGTACCTAAGAATATTATAGGTAAAAGCGTTATTGTAGGCCCTAAATGTAATTCTTTAACATACGTCATAGATATTGATGGTCTAGCATCAAGCTACGTATCCGCTCCCATAGAGTGTGTTCAAGAAGCTATGGTAGAGGACCCTTACGTACTAATTGCTCCATGCATTAACAAAATTCTACTTTCAATGAGAGCTACGAGAGAAAGGGAGATATGTAAAAACATAAAGTATGTGCTCTCTAAAGAAAATATTTTAAGTAAGCAATGGATTACGTGGGGTTTTAATCCGTATCCTCTAAATGAAAATGTTCACACATACATTTCATGCTTAGATGCATATTTAAAATACAGTATAGACCCTGAGTTCTTGACCGCAATTAAAGAAATCATAGACTGCATTTTTGTTGAAATAGAAAGAGAGGATTTAATTGAAATTTTAGAGGAACAGTTAAAGGAAAAACTTGTTTTCATTGTCTTTTAGTTTTCCGTAAAAGTCCTCTACCAAGCTTCTTATGCGCCTCTGCAAGGTGCCCTGCAGCTAAAGCAGCTAATAAGCTAAGCTCACCTGCTAAAACAGCTGAAGCAACTATTTCGGCAAATTTCTTAGCGTTCGTGCCAGGGGGTTTTCCGGAGCCATAGACTCCTAATATTTGTAATGCTTCCTTTTGCGTAGGAAGCCTTGTACCTCCCCCTACGGTACCTACCTCTAAACTCGGAAGAGTTACTGAAATGTATAAGTCACCATTATTTAGAATTTCAGCCCAAGTATATCCCATACTACTTTCAACAACTTGTGCTGCATCCTGACCCGTAGCTAGAAATATTGCCGCTATAATGTTAGCATAGTGTGCATTAAAGCTTATACTTCCAGCTCTCGCAGATCCAAGTAGGTTTTTCCTAATATTAACTTCAACTATGTGTTCAGGCTTTGTTTTTAAAACGCTTTCAACTACTTTCCTCTTAACTATAGCTTCCGCTACAACGGACTTACCTCTGCCATGCAGCATGTTAATTAGTGAAGGCTTTTTATCAACGCACATATTTCCGCTTAGCGAAACACATTTTGCCTTACCAAACTCTCTCTCAATAAACTTACATATTCTATCCGTTGCTATAGTCACCATGTTCATTCCCATAGCATCGCCAGTTGTATAAACACATCTTAACCACACATTATTACCTACGATAAAAGGCTCAATTTTCACGAGCTTACCATGTCTCGTGGTAGATTCTGCTTCAGCCTTTATTAGCTCAAAATTTTCATTAACCCATTTTATTAGCTCTAATCCCTCTCTAATAGAATTCACATGAAATACTGGTGCTCTAGACATTCCATCATGTAATATTCTGGCTATAGCCCCTCCACTTTCACTTATTGCCTTACAACCTCTGTTTACGCTTGCAACTAAGGCGCCTTCAGATGTAGCTAAAGGTATGTAAAATTCCCCTTTAGCATATTCTCCATGTATTTTTAGGGGGCCAGCAATACCTAATGGGATTTGAACAGCTCCTATAGGGTTTTCTATATTCCTACCTACTACTTCAACCCAGTCTATTGTAGTGAAAGAGATATTTGATAGAGATATTCCAAGAATTCTTTCAAGAGCTAGTCTTCTAATCAATGCTGCTTCATTACTATTCCCAACTATTTCGTCTAATTCATGAAGCTTTATTTCTCCTTTAACTACTTTTTCAAGAATTTCTTTAAAGTTCTTTTCTGAACTCATTTTCCATAATCAACCCTCTAACGGTTTAAATTTAACACCGTACCTTATTAACCCTAATTTTCCATCTTCAACTATTTTCCTTAAAACAGCCTTAACACGTAGTCCTGGCTTTATTTGCTTAGGTGTAACGTCTGTTAGCGAAGCTAAAATTCTAACACCCTCTTCAAGTTCAATTATTGCGAAGATCATGGGTGCGTAGTCTCTAAAACCATCAAGTACAACATGCTGAATAGTGTATGTTAGAACCTTACCAGTACCGCTTAATTTAATTCTTACTAATTCACGGCTTCTACAATTATCACATACTATTCTTGGGGGATAATGTATTTTGCCACATTTGCTACACTTTGTTGCTTCTAATACATAATGTGCTTTTCTTTCCCTCCAGGTTCTAGGAATAGAGAATTTCATGCTCATGCTAAATCACCTTTTAAGAATAATTACTGTAACTGTTGTTCCGAGACCTCCTATGCTATGCGCTAACCCTATCTCTCCTTGAACTTTTATCCCTGGATAGTCGCCTCGAAGTTGCATAGTTACTTCGGCTACCTGATATACACCAGTGGCTCCTACGGGATGACCTCTAGCTTTTAATCCACCGCTTGGATTTACCGTAGGTTTGTCTCCAGGATGAAATCTTCCTTGAAGCATTTCCTTAGGTGTTTTTCCTCTTTCACTAAAGCCAAGATCTTCAAGGTTTATGAAGCCTAGTACTGTGAATGCATCGTGTTCCTCAACAATATCAATTTGTGAAGGCATTACTTTAGCCATACTAAATGCCTTCTTAGAAGCTTCAATAGTAGCTTTAAGTTTAAGCAAGTCTTCTCTATAAGCTATGTATATGTGATCAGTTGCCATACCTACACCAGCTACTTCAACAGGTGTATCACTTAATTTTCTAGCGAATTTCTCAGAGGCTAAGATTATTGCTGCTGCACCATCACCTATAGGGCTCGAATCCAATAACCTAATAGGATCAGCTATCATCATGGAGTTCTTCACTTGCTCAATAGTTACTTCAAAAGGTAGCTGCGCGTAAGGATTTTTCGAAGCATTCTTATGCATAAGAACAGGCCATATAGACATTTCATCTCTAGATACACCGTATTTTTCCATGTACATTCTCATAACTAGTGCATTAAGCCCTGTGAAACTTATCCCATAAAACATTTCGTATTCAGCATCCGATGCTTGGGCTAGCCCTTTCGAAACTATTCTCGTAGGATACTCTGTTTCCTTCTCAACACCACTAACCATAACTACGTCGAAGAGTCCTGAAGCAATAAGAGAAAAACCCGTGTATACTGCTACTCCTCCACTACCACATGCTGCTTCAACCTTAAAGGCAGGTATTCCTCCCAACCCTGCATAATCAGCTAGTACGGCGCCTAAATTGTCTTGTTCACTTAAGGAGCTACTCATCATGTTTCCTACAACTAATGCCTCTACTTTCTCATTTCCTATGTCTTCTAAAGCTTTCAATGAAGCCTCAGCAAAAAGTTCTCTTAAACCTTTATCGAAAAATCTTCCTATTTTAGTGAAACCTACTCCTACAACGTATACTTTTCTCATAGCCTTTACACCTTAAACCTTTCAATTATTCCTCTAAACTTCGCGTATAATGTGTAGTTTATGTACTGTTTATTTTCAAGATAATGCTTAACTGTAGGAGCAAGATTAACACGTTCTCCAATTCCGTCTTCAACGATAATACTGTATGCGTCGCTTCCTGAACCGCTTCCAAAAGGTACAAAGAGAATACGTTGTTCAGGTTTAGCTATTTCCAAAACAGCAGCTAAACCTATAAGTGCCGATCCATTATACGTATTACCTATCCATGGGGTTATGAGGCCTGGAAGAACTTTTTCCTTAGGAATACCTAGCTTAGAGGCAACTTTAAGCGGAAACCTACCATTTGGTTGGTGAAATACTGCATAATCGAAATCTGAGGGTTTAAGACCTAAAGATTCCATAAGACCCTTTGCCGCGGAAATTATGTGGTGAAAATATGCTGGATCTCCTGTGAATTGTTCACCATGATACGGATAGGGACTTAATGGTCTTCTCCAAAAATCAGGAGTATCTGTTATGTAACTATATGATCCCTCAAAATACGCCACAGTATTATTTCCCCTTTTAGCTAAAACATAAGCCGCTCCACCACTTGAAGCTGTAAACTCCAATACATCACCTGGAGATGCTTGAGCAGTATCAGCTCCTATGACCAGGGAATACTTTATCATACCCGAGCTTATAAGGCCTATAGAAGCCTCTATAGCTTCGCTCGCAGCTCTACATGCAAATTCTAAGTCAGCACCTAATGTTTCAGGTGTAATTTCCAAAGCTTCCCCTATTACCGTTATTGAAGGTTTTACAGCATACGGTTTAGACTCCGTCCCCACATATATTGCCCCTATTTCTGAAGGATCTACTTTCGCTCTAGCTATGGCGTTTTTCGCTGCCTCGTAACCTATGGTTATAGTGTCTTCATCTACTCCTCCAACTGCTTTTTCAAAGATTTTCAAGTTTTTACAGTAGCCTGGCTGAAAACCCCACATCGCCTCTATTTCAGAACACTTAAGTCTGTACTTAGGTATGTACATGCCCCACCCGGCTATTCCAACATCAGTAACAGGTTTCAACAAAACTTCACCACACCATATTCATTAAATGTTAAGCTGAATTTAAAGTAAACATTTAATGTTTAAAAGAATTTTCTGCAAATGATGTGATCTAGGACAAATGACGAAAACATTTTATATTTCTGCTTACACCTTTCAGTGAGCGAGGAACATGTTAATACTAAAACCCAAAATTAAAATGAATGCTCACTTACTTTGGGAACCTTTACTTAGGCTGAAATATAAACTCGGATTTAAGAAGTACGATATACTTGTTGATGTAGGTCTTTCAGATCGTTCTTTTCAAAAATATATGAAAATAGTTTTGTCTAGAAAAACAGTTGGTAAAGACGTCGTTGAAAACCAAAAATCTCTGCTTAAAGGAGTTATTTTAGAACCTTCACATAATTCTCCTGAAAAACTCCTTAACGAACTCCTTATGTACGCTTATGAACTAGAGTTAGCTTCTAAAAGGCTTAAAGGAGAAATTTCGGAATACGCTAAAAAGATTTCCATGTGGAATAAGTACATGAAATTCCCTGATGAGTCGGCAAGATCAATAGTTAAAATGTTAAGGAGAAAAGCGTTCGATAAAGACGGCATATTCATGCTTAAAGGCCTTTTAAAAGAAGGTTTCGGGTTGTCAGCGAAAGTAACACTTGACAGAATAAAAATACTTAGCGGTAGTGGACAAGTAGTTTACTTACCACTCTATTTAACTTTAGAAGGTGCAAGCATAAACGTTTATGATGCAACATACCCTAAAAAACATTTAAATGTACCTTATACTTCACTACTTAACAATGATGTCGAATTAATGAGGGAAGTTACTAAAATGCTTAGGAAACTTACCTTTTAGCATAAAGCCAGCATGCAACGTAATGCTCCCTTTCAACTTCTATTAGTGGTGGTTCTTTTCTATCGCATGGATCAAACTTGTAAGGGCATCTCGGATGAAACCTACAGCCCGGAGGCGGATTTATGGGGCTAGGCGGTTCACCTATTACTTTAATTTTAGGTTTCTTTAGTGCATATTCAGGATCCGGAATAGGAATTGATGATAGTAGCATTTGTGTGTATGGGTGTAATGTTTTTTCGAACAATTCATCTGAAGGTGCTAATTCAACGATTTTACCTAAATACATAACAGCAATTCTATCGCTCATATACTTAACAACACCTAAATCATGAGAAATGAAGAGATACGTTAAATTCAATTCCCTTTGGAACTCCTTAAGCATGTCAAGTATTTGTGCTTGAACGGAAACGTCTAGTGCCGATGTTGGTTCATCTAGCACAACGAACTCTGGCTTAATAATTAATGACCTAACTATAGCGATTCTCTGTCTTTGGCCACCACTAAACTCATGGGGATATCTGTAAAGATGATGACGTTCGAGACCGACCCTTCTAAGCCATTCAACTATGAATTCTTCTTTATCCGGAACCTTTATGTTATGTACTTCTAATGCTTCATTTATTATTTCAAAAATAGTCATTCTAGGGTTAAGCGATGAATACGGATCCTGAAGTATTATTTGAGCTTTTCTCCTGAAGTTTTTTAAGGATTCACCTTTAAGCTTAAAGATGTCTTTGCCTTCAAAGTAAACATAACCGGCAGTTGGTTCTAGAAGCCTTAAAAGAAGCCTTCCGGTCGTAGATTTCCCGCATCCAGACTCTCCCACAAGACCTAGCGTTTCACCTCTATATATTTTAAAAGTTATTCCATCAACTGCTTTTACATGGGCTTTCGTGAAGAATATCCCCTTTATGGGAAAGTATTTCTTCAAATTTTCAGCTTTAACTAGTACTTCAGACATTTTTCCTAATCACCTTTACTTAACGTATAACCAGCAAGCTACCTTATGTCCCTCTTCAACTTCTATTAGTGGTGGTTCTTTTCTATCGCATGGATCAAACTTGTAAGGGCATCTCGGATGAAACCTACAGCCCGGAGGCGGAAATATTAAGTTAGGTACCGTGCCAGGTATTGACTCTAACTTTTCAATTTTCACTAGCGGATTAGGTACTGCCCTTAATAATCCTTTAGTGTAAGGATGCATTGGATTCTTAAATATTTGGTGAACAGTTCCTATTTCAACTATTTTTCCAGCGTACATTACTGCTACACGGTCACACATTTCAGCAACAACACCCATGTTATGTGTAATTAGTAGTAAAGTCATTTTTTCTTCCTTTCTAAGTTTTCTTAAGAGATCTAGTAATTGTGCTTGAATAGTAACGTCAACTGATGTTGTAGGTTCATCAGCTATTAGGAGCTTTGGTTTATTAGATAACGATATTCCGATAACGACTCTTTGCCTCATACCGCCTGAAAGCTCGTGAGGATAGTTTTTAATGCGCTTTTCAGCATCAGGTATTAGAACAGACTTAAGTATGCTTATTGCTCTTCTAAACGCGTCTTTCCATGTTGCAGTATTATGCGCAACCATTGTTTCAGCTATTTGATATCCAACAGAATATAGTGGGTCAAGAGCTGCTGTAGGATCTTGGAAGATATATGCTATTTCCTTACCTCTAATTTCTCTAAGTTCTTCTTCGCTTAACTTAAGTAGGTCAATAGGTGTTCCGTTTCTATAGAAAAGAACTTGTCCCTTAACTATTTTTCCCGGAGATTCTATGAGCCTAGTTAGAGCTCTTGACGTAACGCTTTTGCCACATCCTGTTTCTCCTACGAGGCAGAATGTTTCCCCTTCATATATTTCAAAAGAAACTCCAGAAATAGCTTTAACCACTCCAGCGTATGTGTAAAAATGCACATGTAAATCCTTAACTTCAATTATTTTTCTCCTTAAACTTTCTACTTTCACGTACCATCACATCTCTTGCTCCTTTTTCTTTTTAACCTTAAATTCTATACTTCTCCTAGTTCTGGGGTCGAGAACATCCCTCAAAGTATCTCCTATTAGATTCCATCCGAGAACAGCGAGGAATGTTGCTAAACCTGGGAATATTACAAGCCACCATCTATCAGGGAAGTATTGTGCACCATCATAAACTATTTTACCCCAGTCAACCATTGGATCTTGAGCACCTAGCCCTAAGAAGCTTAAGGCAGCTTCCATAAGAATTACTGCTCCAATATCTAATGTTATTAAAACAAGTACTGGAGATATTATGTTTGGTAAAATGTGCTTGAAAAGAATTTTCCAAGTACTTACACCTAATGCTCTCGCAGCTTCTACATAAAGGTTTTCCCTAGCACTTAATACGCTTCCACGAATTATTCTAGTATATGCAGGCCACCAAACGAGAATTATGGCTAAAATGACTGAAAGTATTGGCGCGAAGTTAGCTGCATCCCTTATATCAGCTGCGAAAATTATTGAAAGAACTTGTTTAAGAATATTGCTTTGAATAATTATTGGACGTATTCTCTCAGGCAATACTGAGGCAAAAGCTATTGCTAAAATTAAGGCGGGAAATGCTAGGAAAATATCTGTTATTCTCATTATTACTTCGTCAACTTTTCCTCCAAAGTAGCCCGCTACTAAACCTAAAAGTATTCCTACAGGAACACCTAAAATTATAACTATTAATGAAACAATTAGCGAAACCCTTGCGCCATAAAGTATTAGGCTTAGAAGGTCTCTACCATATTTATCCGTTCCTAGCGGAAAGTGAAAGACTTTCACTATTTCGCCTTGATCGTTAGTTATAGTAATTGATGCTCCGGGGGGTACGAGGTAAGTATCTGGGTATTCTATGTAAAGGAATTCACGATAACTATATGGCGCTAAGTAAGGTCCAAACAAGCCTATGGTAATAAACGATATTATAAGTATAGCTCCTATTATGCCGGGCGGTGATCTATTGAAAGCATAGAACATGAGTTTCCATTCGTCTATTTTCGACTTATTCTTTTCAATCCATCCAGGCCTTACTTTATTTATAATGTTAGCTACTCCATCAACAAGTTTATCACTTAACTTATCAAGAAATTTCTTCTCATATGTTTCTTCTGAAACTATGGAGGACGCCAATACCTAATTACCTCACTAATACCTTACTCTAGGGTCAATAGCAGAATATGTTATATCAACTAAGAGATTTACCGTAACGTATAGGAACGAGAAGAGTAAAGTTGTTCCTATTACGGCGGGCATGTCTAGGTTACTTATTGCTTGCACAGCATAGCGCCCTACTCCAGGTAATCCGAATACTGTTTCAGTTATGTAAGCTCCTCCTAGAAGACCTCCGAACTGTAATCCTATAACGGTTATTATAGGAACCATAGCGTTTTTGAAAGCGTGCCTCCATATCCACCTCTTAGGCAAACCTTTAGCTTTAGCGAACTCTATAAAGTCTGAACTAAGAGCGTCTAAGAACGAGTTTCTCACAATACGTGCAAGAACTCCTGCAGCACCTAAACCCAATGTAAGGCCAGGTAGCCAGAACCTCTTAATTATTTGCATGAGCGTATCGAATTCCCCAGCAAAAATCGCGTCAAACAGTGGTAAGCGCGTCATTATAGGACATGTGCCTGTTTCATAACATTTAGGAACAGGAACCCCTGCTAAAGTTGTCCATCCAAGGTTTGTGAAGAAAATCCATATGAAAATGTATCCTATCCAAAATATAGGTAATGAAACACCTATTAATGCAAATATTCTAACAAAAGTATCAAAGAGAGTGTTTCTTTTCAAGGCTGAAATTAATCCTAACGGAATACCTATAGATAGAATGAATATTTCTGCGAAAATAGCTAATTGTAAAGTTGTAGGGAACCTTAAAAATATGTCATCAAAAACATATCTACTAGTTAAAGGATCTACAAGAGCTCCTTCATGATTTGGATTTATGAAATAATTAATGATGCCTTTCATTATGAAAACGTATTGAATATACCATGGATCATCTAAATGGTACATTCGCTTAATTCTCTCGATAACTTCAGGTCTTGCACGTTCTCCTCCAGCCCACGCTCTAGCTGGATCAGCTGGAATAACATTGGCTATTAAGAAAACAATAATGGTTACGCCAATTATGGTTGGTATGAATGTTATGATTCGCCTTATTAGATACTCTTTAAGCCCGGCCATAGCTAAGACCGTAAGCGAAGTTGTTATATGAAGAGCATCAAATTTACAGACATAAGAAAGTATCTAATAAACTTTATTGACACATAAACTAATTTAGAATCTATAAAAGAAGTTATGTAAAAAATGGTTGTATTTTTACTTTTAGGGTTTAAAACCGTAAGTTTGCTCCCATATTGTAGCGTTCCAATAGTATGGGTTGAATTCTAACACTATGTAGCTATCTACTTCGTATTCCTTAACGTAGAATGGTCCTGTACCTACTAGGTAGTCCTTTACTAATTGATGTATTGCATCGTCTTCTCCTGGCTGTACATATTCAGCCCAAGCCGATGGGTTCTTGCCCCACTCGCTAGCTTCCATAGCTTCTTCGTACTTGTCTTCAAGCATGTACTCTGCAGGTATTACCATGGTGAATGGGTCTGCTAGTATGCTTAAGAATGGCGCGTATGGGCTGTAAAGCTTAAACATTACTACTCCTGCTGTTTCTTCTTTGTATCCGAAGAAGCTTAGTAGTTCATCTAGTGAATGTACTTCAGCTGCTTTACCTCTCCACTCAATCTTTAATGGCTTCTCTGAAAGTAGACTATTGAATTCTTCTTCAGTAAGCACCTTAGATGAGTTTACATCTATAAACTCCGATATCATCCATGTTGGGTCTAGCTGTGATCTAGCTAGCCTCCAGAATTCGAAGAGAACATCGGTAGCATCTATTGGATATGTCTTATCATTCCATGGATCATATGCTACAACACCGCCTCTAATTACGAAGTACCATTCCGTACCTGATTCGTCATGAGCCCATGCAACAGCAAGATCCGGCGATACTTCCTCTGTTTCTTCTTTCCAATAGGTTACTAAAGTGTCTCCTACCTGCAAGAATATTTCCCAACCGAATGTCTCGTAGCTCTTTGCTGGATCAAATGTGTCAGGCCAACCAATCGTCGCTATAACATATGTTTCTGGGTCATTCTTGTAATCCTTAATACCGATGTCAGCTACTGGTGCATCAGAGTGCTCCCAGACTAAATCATATCTATTAGCTAATGTTGGATGATAGTATATTCCTCCAACCCAGTTCCAATATGTTCTAACAAATATTTCTTGTCCAAGCCATAAACCTGGTACTTCATAGTTTGAAATCTGGAATACTGCTTCATAAATTGGTTTCCTCAGTGTAACATCTGCTGTCTGTCTACCAGCAATTATTAATGCGTCAGCAGTAACGTTTCTATAGAAGTACGGGTTAATGAATGAGAAGCCCCAGCCTTTCTCCATAGCTTCCTCGATGGTAAATGTTGCTTCCCAGTCAGGTACGTACTGAACAACTATTATCTTTTTACCTGTTAGTTCAGGTACAGAGGCACCAGTTCCCTTCTCGCCAACAACAACATAGGCTTCTTCGGTATCAAATACTTTAGCGTCTTTGAGTAGATTAGATATTTCAGCTGATGATTCAACAGTTAAAATGTTTACTTCTTTAAATTCTGTGCCACCATAGAATAGTGGTCCAGCGTAGTTGTCTGGGTCAAGGTAGTCCGGAACCCAGCCTATAGTGTAGTAGTCGAATTCTCCATGAGCTACCTTGCCTAGTAGTACTGGCCAGTTTAGTGGCTGAATAACTATGTTGAAACCTAACCTACCCCAAGTGTTTGCTAGTAGAGCTGATACCTGTGCTCTTTGATCATTACCTATGTTGTAGTATATTGTTATCGTGTACTGTGATGGATCAATACCTGATTTCTCAATAAGCTCCCTAGCTTTGCTCATATCGTAAGTGTAATCAATTACGTTGTGTTCAGTAAACCCTATTAGACCCTTAGGTATTATTCCTCTAAGAGGAACTAAGAACCCAGCATATACTTTATCGTAAATTGTCTGATATGGCGTAGCCCATACTAGAGCCTGTCTAACTAGTACGTTGTTTAATGGTTCTTTGGCTGTGTTAAATACACCATATATTATCGTTAATGTTACGAAGTTGGGGTCTCTCTCAACGACTATCTCGTAGTTTCCTAGCTTAGCTCCTTCAACATCTTTTAATCTATCCAATGGCACGACCGCTCTATCAGCTACTCCCGCTTTATACAGCTGTATTCTTGCAGTAGCATCGTTGTTTATTATGTAAATAACTCTCTTATGGAATGTTTTAGTTACTGCAGGAGTAGGCGAAGGCGATGGCGGAGGCGTTGTTTCTGTAGGTGTTGGCGATGGTGAAGGCGACGGAGATGAAGATGGAGGTGTCGTCTCGGTTGGTGTTGGAGAAGGCGACGGAGATGGTGAAGGTGTTGGTGAGGGGCTGGGCGCGGGCATCATGGCATAGTATATTCCAGCTATTGCAACCAATATTAATATTACAGCTATTGCTATTGCAGCTGTTTTTGAAAGTGCCATCTTGAGCTTATGGTCCATGTAATTTTACACCCTAAAACACTTTTTCGTAGTATTCACTCAATTTAGGTTTTTACGTAACTTAAATATTTTATGCTTACATCAAAGAAAGTACATGCAATTTACTCCAAAACAGTGTTTTAAATATGTTGCTAAAAATACACGAACGTATGGGCAGAAACTCTAGATTATAGCTTTCTGTATCGTTGTATGTCCTTCTATACCTCTAAGTGCAATTAGGTATGCTGATACAGTATGCCTATCTAGACCATACCCCCTCATTATTTTAACGTGTTCCTTGGAGTTTGTCGTTCCTCTCGGGCTTACATAGTCTACTTTGATTGCATAGAGTGGAGCTTTTATTGCTACCATCTCTACTATACTACTCCTAAATGTCATAACCTTCCAGTTATAGTTCTTATATAACCTCCTACCATTTCTTATCCATAGTAATTTCAACTTACCTAGAACCTCTGGGTTTTCTAGAAACAATGTCTTCACTCCATGATGATAGGCATGTTTTAGCATCTCATGTACAGCCATACCTATCAATACCCTTGCTTTTCTCTTTGGATAACCCTTTCTAGAAGCATCCTCAAACCAGAAGGTCTTGACATTCCTCAACCTACCATACTTATCCACGATTGCTAGGTTTATTCTATCAGTATTAACGTCTACTCCACCATATAATTTACCATAGTTTCTCTTGAATCTTACCATGTATTTGTAGTAGAAGTCTAGGGGTATTGTTAGCTGAACTTCTCCGTGAACCCATAGCTTATCCTTCCTAACGCCATAGTCTTTAATCACTATCCTAGCTGTATGCTTCTGTTTATCTTTAAGTATCCTATCCAGCAGCAGCTTGTAATTTTTTGATATTGTTGGTTTAATCACTATCCTTTCTGAACTGCCATTGTGATCTATTGTTGTTACATGGAACTCATAACCTTGTTTCAACGTTATGTTTCTTACTGGATACTCCTTCTCTACTTGTTGAAACATTAGCCAGTCTCCAAGCTCTACCTCTTTGAAGTCTACTCCTAGTTGCCTGCATGACTCATAGACTCCACGAATAAGAACAATAACTCCATCAGTATATCTACGATTAGGGATTACCTCATAGATTATCTTGCGGAAAGAGTTTTTCCAACCAATATCAGTAGCTGGAAGAATGGGAAACTGCTTAACAAGAGAAAGCATTCTATGGGAGGCAATCTTAAACAACCATGCTGTACTAAATAGTCGTTCAGCTTCACTACTATCAATATTAAAAGGTAGACATAGCGTTATATAACTCATATTGGGGATTCCCCATAAAACTTATAAGTCACTAAACTTAATAAATCTATTGGTGACTGCTGGGTTCCCGAGGGGAGCTAGGGCTCCCGTAGGTGGCTCAGCGGAGACCGTAATGAACCCGCCCGTAGCAGACACAAAAAGATATAATTCGCAATATGAAGCCACAGATTGGGTGAACGGCGTCTATTTATATATGTTTTTTAGTTTCTTTAAGACACTGAGGAAAACCGGAGATGTATGCTGTAGAAGTAGAAAACCTACATAGGTTCTATGGAGTCTTCGAGGCTTTAAGGGGGGTATCATTTAAAATAGTTAAAGGAGAAATATTTGGGCTAATCGGACCTAATGGAAGTGGTAAAACAACAACACTAAGAATAATTGCGACAATTCTCAAGCCAAGCTCAGGTACAGTCAGAGTCTTTGGCTACGATATTGTAAAGGAAGCAAGTAAGGTTAGAGAAGTAATTAGCTACCTTCCAGAGGAAGCAGATCTTTACAAAAGACTTACAGGCATCGAAAATCTTCTATTCTTTGCAAGAATGTATAGTGAAAATAAGGAAGAAGCTGAGGAAATGGTTAAATTTGGAATAGAAATTTCCGGTCTCCAAAATAGAATTTACGATAAGGTTGAAACATATAGTAAAGGTATGAGAAGAAGGCTAGCTTTAGCTAGAACATTAATGGTTAAGCCTAAATTAGCAATACTCGACGAACCAACCTCAGGACTTGATGTTTACGCTTCGGTAAACGTTAGGAATGCAATAAGGAAATATGTTAGAGAAACGAGAAGCACGGTTCTCCTATCATCACATAACATGCTGGAAGTAGAGTACTTATGCGATAGAGTAGCCTTCATAAGTAAAGGCAAAATAATCGCCATAGATTCTTCAAGCAAACTAAAGGAAAAATATGATGCATCAAATTTAGAAGAAGCTTTTGTAAAGGCGGTAAAATATGAACTTGAGAAGGCTTAAAAACATTATTTGGAAGGAGTTATTGGATTTATCAAGAGATAAAAGAACAGTAATTGCAGCAATTATTGTACCAATAGTTTTCTATCCTGCTTTAGGTGGACTTATAGGGTACATGTTTAAAGTGCAGCCTATTTTTATAGCTTTCATAGATTATGATAAAGGACAATACTCTACTGAGCTTAAGAAGGCTATTGAAAGTTATTCTAAATATCTTGGAAATGTTAGGTTATTAACAAACTACACTAATCTCAACCAAGTTCTAGAGAATCCAAACATTGACCTTACTATAATAGTGCCTAGGGGTTTTTCAGCAAACATTTCTAAGTCGCTAGATGGAGTAGGTATGGTTTATTTGAAACCAAATGTTGTTTCATCAAAAGCATCTGAAGCACAATCACTTGTTGAATTAGCTATAAATAATCTATCTAATAGCATTGTAGAAGAACGTGTTAAAACAGCTCTTCCTAATGTTTCCTCTGAAAACTTCTTAAATCCCATAAGGAAAGTTGTCGAATATATTGGCCCAGGGGGTAGAACTGCCTCACCTGAAGAAAGATTTCTTTTCCTAACATTAATGATATTTATACTTGGACTTTACTTTAGCATGCATCCAGCAATAGCCTTTGTAACCGATAGCATTGCAGGAGAGAAAGAGAGAAAAACCCTTGAGGCATTACTCGTAACTCCTGCGTCACGAATAGAAATTTTAAGCGGCAAGCTCATAGCAAGCCTTGTCTTAAGCGGTGTTGCAGCTGGAATGAACACTTTAGGTGTTTTCCTAATGTACGCTTTGTTATTTGGAGGATTAATTGGCGCGCAAATACCTATAGGTGGAGGGTTAGGCTTAATAGGAATATATGCAGTAGACGTTTTCTTAACGGTAACTGTTACAGTATCTATTGCTTTGCTTGTGTCAATAGTTTCTGGAAGCGTTAGAACAGCCCATAGTAATGCTACAGCTATAGTAACTGCTTTAGCTCTAGTAATGTTTGCAAGCATATATGGTGATTTAGAGAAAATTGCATCACAAACATTACCTTTACTTTACCTTTTACCCTACACCCATAGTGTTCTTACACTAATAACTTTCGTGAAGTACGAGAATGGAATAATCTATGCTACAAGGCATTTACTAGCTTTAGCCGCATATACTATAGCATTGATAATTTTAGGTGCTAAGCTATTTAGTGGCGAAAGAATACTTATAGCAAAGGTTAAAAAGAAAACTGGTAGGAGAAAGCTTAAGCTAAAGTTGTTTGCTTAATTTTCTTAACTTTACCGAAATCCCTAGGCACAACAGTAATAGCATCGTTAGGGCATGTTATAGTGCATCCAAAACACCCTATACATTCATCCTCATTAACAACATAGCTTACTTTCCTAGCTTTTCCTTCAACTATAATTTCCCTTATTTCAAATACAAACGTAGGACATACATTAATACATATTTCCGAACTCTCACACTTACCCCAGTCAACCATAACTTTAAATTTCAATACCACCCTTAGCACCAATCAATTCTTTATAGTAATACTAAATTAAGATAAGTTTTAATCGCTAAACTACTAGAACATATTCGGTGAATGAAGTCTATGAATATTGAAAAATTACCTCCAGGTAAAAATCCTCCAGACGAAATATATGTCGTAATAGAAATACCCATGAACTCCTATGTTAAGTACGAAATAGATAAGGAAACCGGAGCTATTTTCGTAGATAGAATACTTTACACAGCAATGATTTACCCCTTCAATTACGGCTTCATACCCTCAACATTAGAGGAAGATGGCGATCCCGTAGACGTGCTCGTATTAGGGCATGAACCAATATATCCAGGCACTGTAGTGCCCGCTAGACCAATAGGATTACTAGAAATGGAGGATGAGGAAGGCCCTGATAGCAAAGTTATCGCTGTACCAACGGTGAAAATAGATCCACGCTGGACAAATATTAGCTCAGTAAATAACTTACCTGAAGCATACAGGGAGAAAATAAAGCACTTCTTCGAACATTATAAGGAATTAGAACCTGGAAAGTGGGTTAAGGTTAAGGAATGGAAGGGACCTGAAGAAGCAAAGAAAAGAATAATTGCAGCCATTGAAAGATATAAGGCCAGTAAGTAAAAATAATAACTACAGGTTTTTATTAACAAAAATTTCATTTCAAAAATCTTAAGAAAACGCTTAAAATACAGTTAAATTTGGTAAAGCCTCTAAAAGAGTAGCTAAAAAACTTTCCAGAAATAGTCTGAAGAGCTAGAGTAACAGTTAATTGCTACAAATAGAAGCGAAGCATTAGCACCAGACAAGATAGTTTATGTAGAGTATGGTTCGGTAAAAAGTTATTTCTAAAAATAAGCAACAGCGCAAACACTATTTGAATAGGTAATGAGAAATCCCTTAGAAATACTTAATAATACACCGTCTTTCTCGGAAATCACTCTACCTGAAACCTCATTGAAAACATTTCTTATCTCTAAAATCACTTCTTTCTTTCTAACTTTACCCATAACATTAATTCTAGGCACAAATACTCCATGTTCCCTTACGTGAATAAAAACAGCTTCCCTATAGTTTTTAAGAGAACTAAGTATGTTAAGGAATTTTTCATTAACATCCTCTATGTTTAAATCTAGTATATTTAAGCTCTTGAGAAGATTAGTTATGAGATAGAAATTTAGTTCACTTACTAAGTTATAATCCCACAGACCTGTGAAGGGCACTATGATATGTTTTTCTCCTAAATTCTTATTTAGAAACATAGGTACATTTTCTACATTTTTTATGGTATTTGACACTAAGTAACCTATACTTTCATCAAAGTATTTTACTTCAAACACGTAATCGAAACGCTCTTTTATCTCTCTCAAATTTTCTAAGGACTTCATAAATATATGAAATGTTATGGAACCTTTAACTTTCTTTGCTATTACGGGATTTAATAGCACGTGCATAAGTGATAAGTAGTCATAAACGTTTTTCATGTGAAAATCTATGGGAACTAAAAATAGAACTTTAGGTTCACTATTAGTTCCTATGGTTATTTTGGCTACCTTATATTCCATAAGTCCTCCAAAACTTTTAACTATTTTTTCAAATCTTTCAATGCTCATGATAGAATACCTGACTTAGTATTTTCAACAGTCACTGTATGTTAAGAATCTATATAATGATGATTCACACTCACTAAATGAATTAGCGAACGATACAAGGATAAGGTCGTTATCGTTTAAGGTAACATGGATTTTCTCTTTAAATAATCTTAATTCTTCAATGGTGTTTTCATCAACCCCTTTATTTCCCGGAGACAATAATATGATTTTATTTCTACGCACACACATCACTAATGCCGCATTAGCCCCGTAGCGTATTAAAGAATCCCTTATTTTCAAAACATTTACCTTATCTCTACATTTACCTTTAAGAATAGCAAAGCATGCTTCTTTAGAAAGCTTAAGGTAGTTAAAGCATGAAGTGTCAATCTGTTTAGGAGGAATAACTGCTTCTAAAAATTTTTCAACAACATCCATTCCTTTACGTGTTAAGTACGCTCCGCCTGCTTGTGTAACTTCAACAAGCTCTAGTTCCTTAAGTCTTCTAATCAATGTTCTTGCTGAAGCTTCACCTACACTTAAAACTCTACTGAGAAACTGCCTACCCATAGGACCTTTATGATATAATGTAAGCAGTGCTTTTAGTACATGCGACTCATTAAGTGAAGGCTTAACCCCTCTTCTAGGTGTAAGTACATAAGTTACTATTTCAAATGTTACTCTGGGCATTTCCCCATCTCACTTTACCACTATTTTATTCCCTCCTTTTTTCTTTGCCTCTCTAAGAGCCTTGAGAGCATTCTTAACCGTAATGTTTGAATAAGCCTCTCTTCTCGTTCTCGCCTTTACGGCAATTATTGGTCCATAACTTACACCTATACTCAATGAAGCACCTAGTTTTTCTATTTCCTTGCGTATTTGCTCAAGATCTTTAATGACTTCTTCAGGTCTAGTCAAAGGTATTAGAATTACAGATTCCTCCGTTCCTCTTAAATAATCTAGTCCATAAATAACATATGCATTCCATTTCCGCACAAAGCTTTCAACAAGCTGCGTTAAAGTACCCGTAATTACATTAGGTTTATATCTATTATACCCTCTTTCCTCAGTTATCTTCTCAAACATATCCAGGTCGAGAATTACAACTGTTCCCTCGATAGCCTTTCTCTGAAATTCCATAGCCAAATACCCTATTATTCGATACAAGGTAATATTGGGGTGAAAGGGTTTTAAACTGATCTCAAATAAGAAGGAAATTTACGGAGGTGATGCTTAAACAATGTTTTACGAAGTTACGTTCACATCGCTAGCTTATGGAAGTTCAAAAAACATCATAGAGCCTATAACATCTAATGCTTACGTGAATTCAGGATTAAGTATAGACTATGAAACCTTTAGAAACTATGATCTAAGTGACTTCATAATAGAATTCAATGATGAACTAGTTTATGCTTACTCAAAAAACCCTTTTAGCCTATACGTTCTAGGTGAAATATCAACAATCTATGGTATTAAAAAGCCTCCTCTATTTGGTGAAGCTGCCTTAATTTAAATAGGCTTTGCTATGTAAATGTTATCTTTGTTTCTAATAATTCTAACAGTGACCTTTGAACCTTCACTTAAGCTTTCAGCGTTAACCACTGTTATTACCCTAAGTCCTCTTAGATCTATAGCTAACTTCTCGGACCTTAACCAGCCTGGAGCAATTATCTTTACTCGAACCTTTTCTCCTACGTTATATGGTTTAGGTAAAGGCTTTACTTTAAACATACCAAAATCGTTAAGCGACGGTATTAGCTTAACCTTAAACTTCTTCTCAAGGTTTCTAAGGTAATTCCAAAATTCATACCAGCTCATAACCTTTCTTACAGGTGCCCTCCTACCATACCTATGAACAACGTATTTTTGAATGCCCAAAGGAGGCCATTTTTTCCCTGCACCGATGTTTAGCGCCCACTTTATTATTTTAGGTATTTCTTCATCATTTATTCCAGGCAAATAAACCGGTGCTACATGAATATCTACGGATGTATTTGCTACAGTATATTCTGCGACTCTGAGAACTCTGTTGATATCATACCATTGTGCTCCTTGAACATATTTTGCTAAGCTAGGGTTAAGGGCGTCGATGCTTAAGTTTATTCTATCTAAGCCTGCTTCAGCAAGTTCTTCAACCTTATGTTCAGTAAGATTTTGACCATGAGTTTGCATACTAATGACTTTAATTTCTCTTATTTCCCTAAGCTCTTGAATAAGCTCTATAAGTTTAGAGTAAAGTGTAGGTTCACCCACAGCATCTATGTGTGCTTCAATCTTATCTACACCTTTAAATTTCACAATCTCTTTAATTCCTTCGACAATTATTTCATGTGGAACCCAGTATTCTGCTTGTCTCCATTTGGAGTATGGACCTGCATCCGTAGAGCACATTATGCAGTTTAAGTTGCAGAAACTTACGGGTCTCACTTGTATTACATTTGTTCCCCTATCTATTAAGCCGAATGATATGGCGCCAACTAATGGGACTTCAACGTCTTCTCCAATTTTTATTAAAGATCTTCCTTGGATCTTCCTCATAGTGCCCAAATTACTTATATTTTATAATGTATTCGCAATAGGGTTGCTTAATACACTTGCACGTAAGTTCTTTAACTTCAACGCTTCTTTTAAAGACCTCTTTAGCCATTTCCTCAAGCATTCCGACTATAAGCCCTCTCCAAATCTCTCCCTTAACGTCTCTTAGTGAAGAACATTCTATGTTTTCGGATGCGGAAATAATGACTATGCCTTTATCTGCATCTAAACTCTTTATTTCAAATTTTCCATAACCTCTTGCCGTGAGCGCATCAGTGATGTATTCCACCATTTCTTTTTCACTTAAGTTCATACTCCTAAGGGTTTTACACATGTTTTTCGCAAATTTACTAACAAGTCTCCTACCTATTTCGTAGAGTGCTTTAACACCGTATGCTTCCTTAATAAACTTAAGTAGGTCAATACATTCACTCCATGAAAGCAGCGCTACCTGTTCACCCATGGTTGTTAATATTGGATAGTATATTGTGTCAACAAGAAATTGACCATATTTCTTTTCAGAGTATTTCACATTGAAGACGACGTTTAGCGATTTAAGTTTACTTATTAACGTATCTAAATTAACACTTGTCGGGACTTCGACGAATAAGCCCCAAATTTCAACTTTGTCTTCAGGTGCTGCTGCATGAAAACCCCATAGAATATTAACGTTGTGTTCTGCAAGTAGTTTAGAAATTTTGGCTATAGAACCTGGTTTATTTAGAATTTCGAGAGCTAATTCAACTATTCGTCTACCTCCGGTAGGTATGAAAGTTGAAATTATTTTTGGCTTCACAACTTACACCTTAGATACCCATATACATATTACCATAAATTAACTGTTTTAAAGCAAACGTTTTTCATGCACAAACAGTATTTATTCTTTAAAGCTTCCACTAATCACATTATATGTGTGAGGTAAACTATGTATATTTTGTATATTTTAAACATGCTTCTTAAGGACTCTTCGTATGCTATATCGTTATGTAAACTATTCACTCTCCTACGACTTCCACAATGATTCTCCTGTATCCTCTTGGTCCATCCATTTCTACTAGGAAAATATTCTGCCATGTTCCTCTAATTAGTTTGCCATTAATTACTGGAAATACTCTGTCAGCACCTATAAATGCTGAAGCTAAATGCGCATGTGCATTATCATCGATTATATTATGTTGCCATTTTCCATTTTCAGGGAACTCGTCCTTTATTTTCTTAAGAATATCCTCCATAAGCCCTCTTTCATGCTCATTAGCTATAATCGCAGCCGTAGCATGTGGAGCAAAAACTAAGCAAAGACCATTCTTTATCCCGCTTTCCCTAACTATATCTTCTACTTCGTGGGTTATGTCAATAAGCTGATATTTTGAACGTGTACTTAATGTTAGTTCTTTCACATAAATCCTCATTCTTTATCGCCTTACTTTAATTATACTTGAAACTAAGTTAATCTAACTCTACTAAACACTAACCTAAACTAGGTTTTAAGTGCTCTTAAATCCAGCCCCTAAGTTTCATAGCGTTAACGACTCTTTCTACAGCAACAGCATAGGCTGCAGTTCTTAAATCTGTTCCTAGTTTGTAATACTTCTTATATACTTTATCAAGTGCTGAAAGCATTTTATCTTCAAGCATTCTAAGTACATCGTTTAATTTCCACTGTAATCCTTGAAGATTTTGTACCCATTCATAGTATGAAACAATTACTCCCCCAGCATTAGCTATTATGTCAGGAACTACGATTATCCCCTTCTTAAACAATATTTCGTCAGCATCAGGTGTTACAGGCCCGTTTGCTCCTTCAATAATTATTTTGGCATGAATTTTGTCAGCATTATTAACGGTTATTACGTTTTCTATAGCTGCGGGAACAAGTATGTCTATGTCCTCTAATGTTAATAGTTCCTCATTAGTTATGTCTTTTTTAGCGTCAGGAAATCCAACGACCGTGCCTGTTCTCCCCTTAAATGCTTTCACTTCATTAGGGTCAAATCCTTCTGGATTGTATATTCCACCTTTACTGTCACTAACAGCAACTACCTTTGCACCCCATTCACGCATGAATAATGCTGAATAATAGCCTACGTTACCATAGCCCTGTATAGCGACTCTTGCCCCCTCGAACGGTAGACCATACTTTCTTGAGGCAAATTTTGCGGCTACAGCTACTCCATATCCCGTAGCTTCGATTCTACCATATGAGCCCCATAACTCTACAGGTTTCGCTGTTACTACACCTGGAACATTTCTGCCCTTAAGTTTGCTGAACTCATCCATAAACCAAGCCATGATTTGGGGGTTTGTGTAAACATCTGGAGCCGGAATGTCTATGTCTGGACCTATTATTGGCGCTATTGCCCTAATGTAGCCTCTAGATAATTGTTCAAGTTCTCTACGTGACAGTTTCCTTGGGTCTACTCGTACTCCTCCCTTGCCACCACCGTATGGTAAATTAGCTACACTACACTTCCACGTCATCCACATGGCTAAAGCAACGACTTCGTCTTTAGTAACACCTGGGTGGTATCTTACACCACCTTTATATGGACCTAAAACATCATTGTGCTGAACACGGTAGCCAACAAAAACCTTTACTGAACCGTCATCCATTTTCACAGGAATACTTACTTCAAGTATGCGCTGAGGCCTACTTAAGATCTCGTAAATATTGCGGTCATAGCCAAGAACATCGATAGCTTTCTTTAGCTGCTTTAAAGCCATTTCATAAGGGTTTTCTGCCAATCTTAAACTCCCGCTTATGTTTTCAACTCAACCCGTATATACGATTTTTCGAAAATACCATATTTATTGGTAACATAGGTTATTTTAAGCATATAAAGGAATATGTTTTCTCTGTAGCGGTAATATTAGGTCTTTAGAAAACCCGACAGATACCCTATAGTATTCCCTTCCTTCAATATTATCGATAACTTTCTCTAAAACTCCTTGAACAAGTACTTCAGAGCCTTCCCAAGCTGCTTCTCTAAATCCATCATTAAATGCTATTATTTCGCTTGCAAATTTCGCTCTTGAATTCCCTTCAGCAATGCTTAAAACCTCTATACCGTACCTGCTTGGGTAGAGTATTGCCTTCCTATCGTCAACTATCTTAGCTAATAATGTAACTCTGCCAAAACTTTTAACTTTTAAATCTTCGAAACCATATATTTCGTCTTCCAAAAGCCTTATTGTATAAGTTATTGATGAATTAAAAACACCATTTAAGTACTTTCTAGAGTATAATGATTTAAGCACGTAATTAGATATACGCACGTATATGTCATGACTTTTAACATTAAAGAGTCTGCCCGGTTCCAAATGGTTAAACATGTTTGTTGTGAAGAAAAGTCTTCTAATAGCATTATATATTTTGTAAGCGTTTAATTTACCTCGAGACACTATTATGGGTTCTGTGGTGGAAGAGTGTACGAGACCTATATCGTCTAAGTCAATGTTCGCTTCTGAAATTAAGAGTAATATCAGCTCTCTTGATAGTTTCTCATGCGGGAAAGGTGAGAAAACTACTCTTTTAGCTTCCGAAAAAGGGTCATACACTTTCCTTACATAGTTCTTAGGAATAACGGGTAGTACTTTATTGTATGCTTCAACAACTTTAATTAAATAAGGATACTTACTTTTTGCATAATGTAATTTATCATGAAATGTTGTAAACTTTGTAATACCATCAATACGCCACGGTAAGGCAACAATGTTTTTGAAGTTATCATGAATATTCCACTTTGCAAGCCATAATGTTCCATCATATAACTTCAAGACGTAACCTTCGTGTACAGTATTTAACATAATCCCTAACCTACCATCGTATTTAGCCGCAGTCTTGTTAATGGTCCCTCTAATTTTTAATTCTTCATTGCCGCAAGTTTAAAACATTAACTACATTGTATTACCTCAAAATGTCTAGGACCTCATGAACACTAGGTATTTCTCTATAAAGATTTCTTTTTATCCTAGGTACGAGAGCCATTATTACTGCTAATTCTGAAAGGTTTTCTCTAGTGATAACATTGTTTGTTAAAAATCCTATGGCACCCATTTTATCCCCTATATTTTCTATTTCAGAAATTTTAACCATAGCTTCTTCTATTTCTCTTCCACCTCTTAGGACATACTCTATAGCATTGCTGGGAAATTCAAATCCAGGGCCAAAACCTAACGTTACCTTATTCTCATTATCCATAATAGCGGCTATTTGGAAATCCATATATCCTGTTATTGTTGCTGGAATCGGGACTAAGCCTGCTTCAAGCCCTACATAGAAATCTGCTGAAACTTTAGATTTTATAGCCAATGCTCTTTCAACGGCTCCTCTAATAGTTAGTGACAAACCTATTGGTTGAGGAGGTAGGGAAGTTTTAACTGCATAGTTCAAAATTTTCACATACGTTTTATACGTTTTCTCAAAGGCTTTCTTTACTCCCCTTATTTTTGAGGGATTTCTTGATCCTACAGCTACAATAAGCATATTATACGCTCCTCAAGGCGGTTTTCTTAAATTTACTCCATATTTAGGTATCATATTTCTCACAATATAAACAGACACTAAGCTTTGGTCAGTAAGGTTCTTGAGTGTTAAAGAGAAGGAATTCTAAGAAACACTAGTATTAATTTAGGTGCCTCTATGTTGCTATAATGCTTATTCTATATTTGCATGCCTTTGCCTAATTTCTTTCTCATTTTTGCCCAGTCTCCTCATAAGCTCCACTATTAGGCCGTCAAGAAAAACCAAGCATGTATCTTCGAAAAGCGTGCCTAAGGGAGCTAATGGTTCATGAATTCCTAGGATTTGTCTTGCAAAATAGTCTTCCTCTTTAGCTACTTTAGATCTTCCGGGGATGGTTACTACGATATCTGCTAACTTTCCTAAAGGTGAATCAGGGTATGTTGTTATAGCTATTAATGTTGCTCCTACAGCCTTAGCTGCTTCAGCTGCAGTAACTATGAGCCTTGTTCTACCGGAGCCTGAAATAGCTATTACTATGTCGTTTTTACCTATTCTCGGAACAATTGTTTCTCCTAAAACAAACGCGTTGTATCCTAAATGCATTAGTCTCATGGCGAATGCTTTACCAACAAGTCCGGAACGGCCAGCACCCATTACTAAAATCTTCCTTTTTCCATTTTCACAATATGCTTTTACAAGTACGTTAATCATTTTTTCAACTTCTTCGTCCTTAATATGGTTTATTGCTGTACCTATGAATAATGCTATTTCCTTCATTGACCTTTTTAATGCCTCAAGAGGTTTCAAGAAAGCGCCCGTTATGGAAATATTGCACATACGTAGTTTTAAGATTAACTATTGCTCATCTATACATAGATTAGGTCAGAAGCTTAGTAAAGTTAATTTACCTCTCCCTCCTTTAACACCGTGAAAGAAGTATGGTGTATGTTTTATGTCTATAAATAAGGAGGAAATAATTGGTGAAATAAAGAATAAATTGAGAAAGGTAATGGACCCGGAAATAGGAATAAACCTCGTAGATGGAGGATTCATTAGAAGCATTGAGGTAGATGATGAAAGAAATGTAAGAATAGGCTTAATGTTAACAACACCTTTCTGCCCAATAGCATATGTTCTCATAGCAAACGTTGAAGAAGCTGCAAGATCCGTTAAAGGAGTTAAAAACGTTAATGTTGAAATAGTGGGTTTCGGGATACCTCCCGAATTAGAGAAAATTATGGAAGAAAAATATAGAGAAATGCTTGCAGCACTTGAAGAGGAAGAGAAATCATAGTTTTTCATTGAGGCCTGCGTTACATCATCCAGAATAGTCAGCGGGCTAATTTTCAATCATCTAGTATCAGTATTTACTTCAGGCTTTATAAGTTAAAATACCTTTCTCGAAAATACCATAATATGGTCGCAGGAAAAATGAAATGCCACTTAGGAGTAGAGGCTTTAGAGAGAATTCTCGTATGGCCTTATAATAAGAAAATCGCGATTTTAAGCAACTATGAAGCAGCTAAACAAATACTCCAAGCATTTCTTATATCTAAATTTCTCAACTGCACCGATGAACGCATATACCTAGTTGATTACAGCGGGAATTTCAAAATAGAATTGATAAGTAGCTTAAGCAATGCTAGTAAAAAACTTAAGAACATAGTATACCTTAATAAAATAGTCCATACGGTAAATGGTTTTTCTATGCACATACATGATCCTTCAGAACAAAGCACTACAGTTACTTTCGATATTAGGAATGTAAATGTAAAATACCTTATTGTCACTGATTACAGCCCCTCTAGAGCTCTTAAAGATGTTAAGGGCTTCTTAAGAATTTACTGTAGAAAGAGGAAAGGAAGAGTTTACGAGCTGAAAACATTTGCTGATAAAGTTTTGTTGGCTATATCCAGCAGCGGAGTTGAAGATGTGTTTAAGATTCTGCCACATTATCTTTTCAAGGCTTTGAGCATTCTCAAAGAAGCTGCAGCAGAGTATGGTGAATATACTGTGAAAGATGCTATAGTAATAATTTCATCTAGAATAGGAGTGAGTAAAAGTTTTGCTAGGAGAATTTTGAATGACTTAGTATCCTACGGCTTTGTTGAAATAAATAGGGGTCAGGTTATTCTTTAAAAATAATCTGCTACTCGATGTATATTGCAGGCTTCCATGGAACAGCGTATTTTGCTTTCCCCTTAGGATCGTAGTGTGCTTTTTCTTCACCCATTATGAGAATGTCTTTGACCTTAAGTATTTTCTTAAGGTACTGAATGTTTTCTCTTAAAACTTCTTCTTCATTTAATGAAACTATAGTGTCATAGTATTCTTTAGATAAAGGCGTTATGAAATCTATGAGTGATTTAACTATTTCAACAACTTTCTTACCGTGTTTTGCAATTTTCCTGTTTTTCATAACTTCCCTTAGTATTTCCTTCTGTGGATTTTCAACTTTAGCTTTAAGCTTTTCTATAACAACCTTGACTACTTCATACTTCCAAGATGCAGCTGTGTAAAGATATATTCTTGAAGGCTTTATCGAAGTTACTTTAACGATTTCTCTAATATCATCTGAAATCTTCCTTAGGTACAGTTCTGCTAATTCTACCTTAAAGTTTCTTAGTTTTTCATCGTACTTAGGCCATTTCGCTAATGAAACATACTCTTTCTTACCTATAATTCTCCATAGCTCCTCCGAAATGAAGGGCGCGAAGGGTGCTAGCATTCTTACCCATACGCTAATAAAGTATTTTAACACATATGGACTAGGGTTTTCAGACATTTCAAGATACCATTTTAAATCCTGTTCCATAAGATATAGTGCGGTTCCTGATGCTTCGCGCATTCTTAAGTTCTCTAATGCTTCTGTGACTTCTCTTATCCTGCTTTGTGCAATGCTTAAAAGCCATTTATCAATGTACGTTAACTTGTTCAGTAACTTGTAAACAATGTCTTCTTCAACCTTATCTATTCTGTAATTTTTCACAAACACGTCAACATAACTTTTTATTCTTCTTAATCTTTCAAGTATGCTTGTTGCTAAACTCACGCTAAAGTCGGCATCCTGATTTATCTCAGCTGAAACCGCCAAAGCAAGTCTCACGACATCTGGACCATAGATTTTATTAGCTATTCTAAGAGGAACGATGTTTCTTAAGGATTTAGACATTTTCTTTCCTTCGTAAAGCACGAAACCATTAACCACAATTTGTTTAGGCCATAGCTTCTCAGGAAATATTGCTGCATGATTATATATGAAGAATGTTAAGTGGTTAGGCACGAGATCTTTAGCACTATGTCTACTGTCAAGTGGATACCAGTAAAGAAACTCTTCCCTCATAGCCTTCAATATTTTAGAGGGTATTCCGGATTTTCTAGAGACTTCTTCAACATCACCTATCCCGAGGAATACGTAGTCAAATACTTCATGAGTTAATTCCCCTGGCTCTATATTGTATTGGTTTATGTATTTTGAAATAGTGTAATATGCCATGTAGATTGTTGAGTCACTTAAAGACTCTATAATCCATCCAGGACTCCATGGAAGCTCCGTACCTAATCCTCTCTGTCGAGCACAAGCTCTTTCTTTAACCCACTCTATTGTGTACTCAAAGTCCTTTCTGAACTCTTCAGGAAAAATTTTCATCGCCTTTAATGCTTTTCTTGCGAGTTCTTTCCATTCTGAGTTTGAATAGTCAAGAAACCATTGATTTTCCAAAATTTTAACAACAATTTCTGTACCACATCTACAGTATACAGGTTTGTTAAGTATTTCATACATTACATCTGCTTTACCCTGACTTATTAAATCCTCTTTAACTTTCTCTCTAGCCTCTCTGGCAGATAATCTAGAATATTTTCCAGTATTTTCCTTCATAATGCCCTTATGGTACTCTAAAGAATAAAGCTGCTTAGTTGCTTCTTCAAGCTTCTTATCTAGCTGGCTTTTAATATTCATTTTAACAACAATATCTCTAGCTGGTAATTCAGAAAAGCCTTCAATGTGAATTATCGAAATGGGTTTTAACTCTTCAGGATTAACACCATATTCCTTAAGAAGCTCTTTCCTCCCTCTTATTTCTTCTAAAGCAACATAGTCGTAAGGGGCATGTGCAGGGACGGACATTACAACTCCTGAAGCATTGTTGGGGTCTACAAATTCACCAGGCAAAATAGGTACTTTGGATCCTGTCATAGGGTTTTTAACGCGCTTACCTAAAAGCTCTCTTCCCTGCATCTTCTTAATTATCTTTACACTTCTATTTTGAAACATTAGTTTCCACGCCGCCTTAGAACTCACAATCCACTTAGAACCATCAACTTCTACTAGAACATATTCGCTTTTAGGATTGACCCAGAGGTTCGTTACTCCAAAAACAGTTTCTGGCCTTAATGTTGCGCAGGGATACTTTTCTCCACTATCACCTTCGAAAAGTATTAATGTAAATTCACCTATTTCAGGCTCAACGTCTCCTTTAGTATCATGTTGTCCTACAGGATTTTGGTGAACAGGGCACCAGCCAACAGGATGCGTTCCTTGGGTCACATATCCTTTTTCTTTAAGCTTTTGAAATTGCCATCTAATGAACTGGCTAAACTGTGGTGTTATACTTGTGAATTCTCTTCTCCAATCTATGCTAAGCCCTAATTGCTTCATAGCGTTCTTAGCGTCTTCATGAAAATATCTTGCCATATCAAGCGGTGTTTTAAGTTTCTCTATATCCTCCTTGGGTATGTTGTATACATTAATGAATAAGTCTATTAATTCTCTATCGCCTTTTGCTACAGCTTCAGCCATAGTTAAAATGGGTGTTCCAGTATAGTGAAATCCCATAGGATATAATACATTGTAGCCTTGCATGCGTTTAAACCTGGCGTAAATGTCAGTTACAGTATATGTTCTCGCATGGCCTATGTGTAGTGGTGAGTTAGGGTAAGGAAACGCAGCTGTTATAAAGAACTTAGGTTTACCAGCTTCAGGATCAGCGTTGAAAACGCCGTCTTCATACCATTTCTTAAGCCATTTCTCAGCTACCTCATTAAGGTATTTAGCAAAGTCGTTGAGGGACATTACTGCCTTAGCAGCCAAGACCTAGCCCACCTACCCTCTTATCCTCCATTTCTCATACTTTTCAATTTTCTTCCTAAGCTTCTTAAAAAGCTTATAATGCACATTACACAAATAAACTCTATTACGTATAGGAGATAGTTTTAGCCTTTTTTCTTCAAGAATTTTAGCTTCAACATAGCTTACACTAAATGATGAGGTATTTTCACAGCCAAGTACCGAGCATTTTTGTCCCTTCTTTACCCTACCCATCCTTTAGCAACCCATGTTTACGCTTTTAAACTACAGATAACTAATACATTTCTGAATCGCCAATATAAAACTTAGTTGTGCAAAGTCTTTTTGAGTAAGATTAAAAACTTACCACATATACTTTATAGTCGATTAAAAGCGTGACTAAAACCATGCTAAAGATTTCATGGAAAATATATGCCGTGCTTGTTCTTTCAGCTTTAGGTGGGTTAGCAAAAATAATTGGCGGAATATTTTATGGGTCTAAAGCTATTTTTGTTGACGCATTAACTTCATTAGCTAATCTAGTTGCTGCCTATGCCACAATATATTACTACAAGGTTAGTCAGAAACCCCCAGATATTGACCACCACTATGGACACTATAAGTTAGGTTTTGGCGGAGCATTAGTTTCATTAGCTGCATATTCTTTTGTAGCTGGATTGGTGATAGTAGAACTATACAAGGTTGAACCTTACATTGTAAGTATTAATGCAACCTTTTTCGCCATTGCAGGATTCATTTTCTACTGTTTAGCTATTATGCTAGCTAAGAGAGAAGGAGAATTTTTTACACCATACTCAGTGTTCACGGTAAGCGAACTTATAGAGAGCATTGTAGTTATTTTAGCAAGCCTTGTCGGTGCATTATATAACTACATCGTTGACTATATTGGAGCACTTATATTAGCAGCCTATATATTTGTAGAAATATTTAGCACTGGAAGAGACCTACTAAGAAATCTTAGTGATATAGCTCCATCTACCAAGTTTATATTGAACGTGAAAGAGACCATAGAAGAGAACGGGTTCACAGTTATTGATATTAAAATTAGAAAAATTCATAGTAATCTCTGGCATGGCGACTTACTTCTAAAACCTTCAAGAAAAGACGAACTTGATAAGCTTTCTGAGAGGGTTAAGAAGTTAAAAGAGGAGCTCATGAAAAAGCATCGTTTAGACGCAACAGTGGAGCTTATTGAGTGAAGTTCTTAAGGTATTTCGTATTGCTGCTTATGCTTAACTAATAAGCTTATAAAGATAAGTAGTTTAGTACGTGATAGCTTACGAGTGGAGGAATGTAATGAAATGATTGAAAGCGCTGAGGAATTACATGTCCCTGTTACTGAAGAAGAAATTTACGTACCTGACACTAGCGTTATAATTGAAGGAGCTGTTTCTAGACTTATAAGAGAAGGTAGAATTAAAGGGAAAATAATTATTCATAGAGCAGTTATATCTGAACTAGAAAACCAAGCCAATCAGGGAAAAGCAGTAGGTTTTGCGGGACTTGATGAAATAAAGCGTTTACGTGAATTAGCAGATGAGGGAACTATAGCGTTAGAAATTGCTGGAGAGAAGCCTAGAGCATATGAAATAAAATATGCTAAACTAGGAGCTATAGATGCGCTTATTAGAGAGCTGGCTTGGGAACTAGAAGCAACCTTAGTAACTAGTGATAGGGTGCAAGCAGAGGTAGCTAAGGCTTTAGGGATAAATGTCATTTATGTTGAACCTAAAAAAGAGGAAAAAATAAAGCTGGAAGAGTTTTTCGATAAAGATACTATGAGTATTCATTTAAAAGAAAATGTTCCACCAATAGCCAAAAAAGGTAGGCCGGGAAGTTGGAGAATAATTGTTTTGAGGAGAGAACCTCTTACACGTGATGAAATTGAGAGTTTAGCTAAGGAAATAATTGAAGCCGCTAAAACAAGAAGAGACGGTTTCGTTGAAATTGATAGATCAGGTTCCACAATAGTTCAGTTAGGATTATTTAGAATAATCATAACAAGACCTCCTCTATCTGACGGATGGGAAATAACTGCTGTAAGACCCCTTGTTAAACTTAAACTTGAGGACTATAATTTACCCTCTAAGCTCATTAGAAGGCTTGAAGAAAGAGCGGAAGGCATTCTTATAGCTGGAGCACCTGGTATGGGTAAAACAACTTTTGCACAAGCTCTTGCCGAATACTATGCAAGTAAGGGGAAAATAGTTAAAACAATTGAATCACCAAGAGATATGCACTTACCTGATAGCGTTACACAATATTCTAAAAGCTATGCTTCACCTGACGAATTACATGATATTTTATTGTTAAGCAGGCCTGATTATACGTTCTTCGATGAAATGAGGAATGATGAGGATTTTAAACTTTATACAGACCTTAGGCTTGCAGGAATAGGTATGGTAGGGGTTGTCCATGCAACGTCACCTATAGATGCTATTCAAAGATTTCTTGGAAGAGTAGAGCTTGGTATGATACCTAGTATTATAGATACAGTAATCTTCATAGAGAATGGTGAAGTAAAGAAAGTTTATGAAGTATCCATTTCAGTAAAGTTGCCTACAGGACTTAGAGAAGCTGAGCTAGCTAGACCAGTAGTTGAAGTAAAAGATTTCTTAACAGGAGAACTAGAGTATGAGATTTATAAATTCGGTGAAGCAACAGTTGTTGTTCCAGTTAAGAGAGTTAGAATGAGTGGTTTTGAACGTAGAATCATAAGGGAAATAGAGAGACTAATACCTCAAGCTTCAATAGAAGTTCAAGGAAATAATGTTACAGTTATTGTTCCAAGGGAATATGCAAGACTTCTTATGAAGAAAGCTAAAAGGTTAAGGAAGCTTGAAGATAAATTAGGTATAACAATTAGGGTAAGAGTTGAAGGCTAATTCCTATTTTGAAACTACTTACTCTGATAAAAATCTGTCAAGGCTTAAAGTATTAAGAGCGATACTTATTAAATCACTTAAAGTTAAGCCTTTCTTCACAACTGTTTCCGGAGAAATACGGTAGTTTCCTGCAGGAGTGATTTCCAATTTCTCTATGGGAATAAATCTCCACCCTGAACCACCCATGTACTTAATAGCTACTAGGGCTAAGCCACCAGCTCTTTTAGAAAATTCAAGAAGCCTCTCAATTTTTGACTTTTCAACATATATGGTCTCTCGTTTCTCTCGCGTCTTCACTTCAATTACAAATATTTTCCCATTTTTCATAGCTACGAGATCAGGATAAACTACTTTTTTAGCTTTAGCTCCACTTGCCGGCCCCCTGATGCATGCGAAACCTTTCTTCCAAAATAACCTAGCTAAATCTCTTTCTCGAGAGAACCCTAGCCTTCTTCTACGTGATTTCTCCGTCATTTAAACACACACCTATTGGTATTTCCAAGTAGAATATTATATCCTCGTTAAATATTTAGTTCACCTAGAATAGTAGGGGAAAGAGTGATGATAAGGATCATAGTTAGAGCTAAGAGGGATGCTGATGCTATTAAAGCAATGTTGAATCTCTTCTATCCAAATTGGAATGTAGTTGTTAAAACATTGAAGGGAGCTAGAGGAAGTGTAGGAATAAATAAGTTAAGAGAGATAATTGATGAAGGAAATTACAATATTGTACTTGTAGGTAAACAAGATAGTAATTTCTTAAAATTAAACGAAATTTTAGGGCCAAATACTGTAATTCATCTTGTACCTAGAGAGAAAATTAGAAACACTAGACTAAGCCAACTAGCTTATGAGTTTGAAAAGGCAAAGGCAAGGTTTAGATTAGAAACTTCATGGAATAATGGAGGATACATATTCGGAATAACTCCCCAGGGTTTTAAGCTTCCTATAGAAATAAACCCTGCTTACGACGTTTTTCTTGAAACTAAGGATGTTGTGAAAAAATATTTAGACATAGAAACCAATGCATGTGAGCTTTTTGTTTTTGTTAGGAAACTTGGTGGCGAGCATGATGTCTTCTGCGGTTTTAAACATGTAGCCAAGATAAAGATACCTAATAGAGGTAGGATTCAGATAATAGAAAAGCACATATTATCTAGAGAATGTACGGTAAGTTTAAAGAAGACATTAAGTGAAAATGTGAGGATCTTAGAAGAATTAGAGAAGATAAGTGTCAAATACCTAATGAAGCTTAGGAATAAGTTTGACATATTCTTCGTTCCTTGGAGTGGGGGTAAGGACAGTACTGCTACACTTATTTTAGCTATTAAAGCTTTAGGTAAGAAGAGAGTTAAGGCAGTATACGTTGATACAGGAGTAGACTTCCCAGTGAATAGGGAATATGTTGAGAAAATTGCTAAAAAACTTGGTGTTAACCTCATAATTGAAGAAGCAGGGGTAGATAAGGAACTTGCGTGCGGGAAACCTTTTCCTACAAACGATAATAGATGGTGTACTAAACTCAAAATAACTGCTCTTTATAGGGCCATAAGCAAGAATTTTGATAGTAAAGAAGAAATAGCTGCAATTGTTGGTGATAGGGATGGTGAATCAGAGTTACGGTCCAAAAGGCCGCCCCTTAGAACCCATGAAGGCTTCACCCAGATAGCACCCATTAAGCTATGGAGTGCAGCACATACACAACTTTACCTATTATGGAACAATATTCCACTTAATCCACTCTATGAACTAGGCCTTTTATAGGATAGGGTGTTACATTTGCCCAGCCCTTAGAAGTTGGGAGATAATGATTATGCAAGCAAGTCCTCTAAGTGAAATTCTAAAGAACGAACTTTTCTACAAAGAGTTTATTACTCGCTTTCGGGAAATTGGGAATAATAGAGAATAGTTAGAGTAGGTGTTTAGTAGTTGCAGCTCATAGACTTTCTAATATACTTTGGTATACCTTTACTAATAATCTTAATAATACTTTCAAAAAGCATTAAGATAGTTAAGGAGTATGAAAGAGCCGTTATATTCAGACTTGGTAGGCTCTTAGGTGCTAAAGGTCCCGGACTCTTCTTCATAATACCTTGGGTTGATAGTGTAAGAATAGTTGATCTAAGAGTTGTTTCAGTAGACGTTCCAGAGCAAAGAATAATAACAAAAGATAATGTAACCGTAGGAGTCGATGCTGTAGTTTACTATAAGGTTTTTGATCCCATAAAAGCTGTTGTTGCTGTAGAAAACTATTCATATGCTGTTCTTCTCTTGGCACAGACAACTTTAAGAGATGTTTTAGGCCAAGTTGAACTAGACGATTTACTTACTAGAAGAGAAGAGTTGAACAAAAGGTTAACCAGCATATTAGATGTAGCAACAGATCCTTGGGGAATAAAGGTGACAGCGGTTACTATGAAGGAAGTTAAGCTACCGGAAACAATGCTTAGAGCTATGGCGAAGCAAGCTGAAGCTGAGAGGTGGAGAAGAGCAAGAGTAATAGAGGCTGAAGGTGAGAGGCAAGCAGCAAAGATTATGGCTGAAGCTGCAGGTTTTTACGAGAAACATCCTGCAGCACTTAGGTTAAGAGAACTGCAGACAATGGTTGAAATAGCTAGAGAGAAGAACTTAGTAGTTATATCGGAAGCTGGTAGGGGAATAGGGGAAGTAGTAGGGTTAATTAAAGGCGTTAAGGAGGGGAAGTAGTACAGCAATGAAAAAAGTCTTCGTTAAAAAAATAATAATTTTTCTCTTAGTAGTAACACTTACTTTATCATATGTTACTAAAGCTGAAACAACTGTAGGTCCTAAAGTTTACATGTTCAAATTTGACGGTAAAATAATAAACCAAGGTCTTGCTGCAGCCCTTATTAATGCATTAAATAAAGCAGAAGCAGAAAACGCAATACTACTCCTCATAATAGATACTCCAGGAGGAGAACTTGACGCTACAGAACAAATAGTAAAAGCCATTTTAAACTCTAAAGTTCCAGTTGTAGGCTACGTTTATCCTAGAGGCGCTACCGCATGGAGTGCTGGAACAATAATCTTACTTTCATGCCACATTGCAGCTATGGCGCCCGGTACAGCCATAGGAGCAGCACAACCAGTAATGTATGGTCCTGAAGGATTTCAGCCTATAAATTATAGTAAAATAATAAATCCTGTTGCAGAACTAGTGCAGACTGTTAGTAAGGAGAGAGAAAGAAATGAAACAGCAGCTTACGAATTTGTGACTAAGAATTTAACGTTAAACTACGAAGAAGCGTTGAAGAACAATGTAATAGACCTCATTGCTGACAATATTTATGACTTACTTTACAAAATAAATGGTATGGTTGTAAAGACCCCTTATGGTAACGTCGTAATAAGTACTAAGGGTTATTCTCTTGAAGAATACGGGTGGAGTATAGGTGAAATTCTTTCTAATACTTTAGCTGATCCATTGCTTGCAAACATACTTTTAATGCTAGGCTTTTACATATTACTAATAAGCTTATTTACTGGGCATTACCCCTTAATAGCCATAGGGTTATTGTTGTTCATACTAGGGCTTTTTGGCATGGGCTTCACAATAAACACCATTTCATCAGTACTAATAATTGCTGGCGTAATATTATTGGTAATAGAGCTTGTAACACCAGGTTTTGGAATATTGGGAACAACAGGCGTTGTAATGATAGCGTTAGGATTCATTCTCCTCCCAATATACCTACCTGAGTCATGGTACATTACTCCTGAATTTTACTTTAGATTCCTTATAGCAGGGCTCATAATAGGCTTTCTTGCTTCAGGATTTTTCGCATTCATAATATACAAAGTTGTTAAAGCTAGAAGAGCGAAACCTATGATATGGTCTATCGTAGGGGTTAAAGGTAAAGCACTTGACGATATTTCGCCAGATAAGGAAGGATTCGTTTTAGTTGAAGGAGAATATTGGATGGCTGTATCGGATGAAGAAATAAAAGCTGGTGACGAAATAGTTGTTGTTGAAAAAATAGGGCCTCGGCTTAAAGTTAAAAAAGCTAAGTAATGAAACCTTACTATTATGGCATTAAATTGTAGAGTTCCTCCTTTCTCTTAAGATTTTTTCCATAAAGTTCATAACTAATTAGCTTAATTTCATTTAAATTTTTAAAGAAACCTATAATCATTGACGGTCTCATTGAAGCGTATCCTCCACTCCACACTCCTGTAACGGATCCCGGATTCGCTAAGAGCACTCTGTTTACCTTAATTATTCTTAAGTAATGTGTATGGCCATTTATTAAAATGTTTACTTTAAGATTCTTAGCTACGTTCAATAATCCTTCAACGTCTCCTCTAGGATATACTTGATCGCCATGTATTAAACCTACACGTACATCGTTAATTTCTTCAATAACATACTCTGGTAAGCTTAAGTAATCCATGTTGCCTCGTACAAAAAACGACTTACGAGCGAGGTTCTTAAAAAACTCTAAAACCCTTTCTGAAACAAGATCGCCCGTAAAGAATAGGTAATCGTAAGGTGAATTGCTCTCTATGATTTCAAGCATGACTCTAGGTATGTTTTTAGCTCTCGTAGGAATATGTGTATCACCTGTTATAAGCACTTTATACATTAATGTTTAGCCTCCTTAAAGAAATTTAAAATTCTATCTTAAAAATTTATAACACACTATTTCAATCGTCTGCAGAGGGTTTTTGAGATAAAATTATGGGGCTTGACCTATCAGTGTAGTTTACGCTAAAGTTCTTAGGTTTCAATTGCGAAACTATATATCTAAATGCTTTCCAAGGATCTGTATGTGCACCACATGTATAAACATCTACTGTTGCAAATTTATACTTAGGCCAAGTATGAATTGCTATGTGGCTTTCAAGAACTAAGCCTATAACACTTACACCTCCCTTGCTTCCACCAAACTTCCACACCTTTAATTCGTAAAGTATGGCGTTTGCTAACTCAGCTGCTTTTTTAACTATTTCGCTTAATTTTTTCTCATCCGATATGACACTTACATTGCACTCGTAAAGATTCGCATATATGTGTTTACCTACTACTCTATCTTCCTCAGCAATTTGTTCAGCATATTTTTGCATAGTCTAAATCCTCTTACGTCTTTGTAAGAGTGTTATTGAAGGGGTTTTTAAACATTTAGTACTTGAAAGCCTTTCAAATAATAAAGAATACGAAATAATTAAGACTTTAAACCGTGGTGCTATGTAATATAGCGGGTGCAATTAAAATGTTTACAGCTGAGATAATTAGTATAGGTAACGAATTATTGATAGGAAAAACTGTAAATACTAATGCAACATGGTTAGCTAGAAAACTTACACTCTTGGGATTTAGTGTCAGAAGAATAACAACAGTGCCTGATGAAATAAGTGAAATAGTTTCAGCAATAAGAGAAGCCATAAGCAGGGGAACTAAAATTATAGTAACAACAGGAGGTCTCGGACCAACATTCGATGATAAAACAAGCGAAGCCCTCGCAAAGGCTCTTAATAGAAAATGGGTTATAAATAATGAAGCTTTAGAACTGGTCCGTAAAAAATACTCTAGCATGGGTTTCGAAATAACTGAGCATCGTTTAAAAATGGCTAAAATGCCGGAAAAAGCTAAGCCTATACCAAATCCCATAGGTTCAGCCCCCGGAATACTTGTTGAAGAAAATAACTCGCTAATTATAGCTCTACCTGGAGTTCCTAAGGAAATGAAAGCTATTTTTGAAGAATACGTTGAATCAATCCTAAAGAAGAAAGGGCCAAACATAGTTTTCTACGAAGACACCTTGGTACTCAAAGGGATGCCTGAATCCAGTTTAGCACCATTCCTTGAACAAGCCATGAAGAGAACGGTTAAAACATATATAAAAAGTCATCCTAAAGGTTCTGAGAGTAAAGAGCCAGTAATAGAGATACACATCACTTCGTCGGGTAAATCGCTTGAAGAAGCAAGGAAGCTAGTAAATGAGGCAAAGGAAATTATTAAATCTCTTATTAAGGGTAAAGTCGATATTATAGAACACTAAAATATATGTTTCTGGAGATCCCTAAGAGAGTAATGGTTTAAACAGGGGTAATATGGATATGGCATTGAAAACAGTAAGTGAAATGTTAACAGTAAAGAAAGGAGTTGTTAATGGTGAAGTAACCTTAATCTCAGCTGGACCTTTAAAACTAGGAATTTCATATGGTAACAGAAGCGGAAGCCTTCCATTTCAGTTACCTATTCCGGCAGACGCTAAAGTAAAGGAGTTAACTCTTGAAATAGCCGTTACGCATAGAAGCGAACCTTACAATGTTAAGTGGAGATTATGGTTTAATGGCTTCCCTCTCACAAGAGAGTTTAAGCCCCAAATAACCGTTGAAGCGAAGGAGAAATTTTTCAGTAAAGTTCTTTTTGACGTAACTCCAGTTCTACATGCAAAGGGCTTTAAGGAGGAAGCAATGCTTACAGTAAAATATGATGGCAATGAAAACTTAATTATAGACCATGCAAACCTCATTGTAACCTATGAAACACCTGAGGCAAAATCTTCTTACATTTACTGTTCTGGAGCATTCCTTATACCTCCAAATACCTCAGCATCATATAGTTTCGATATTTCCGGGGTCGCAGAAGGCTTCGGTGAATTAAGGGGAATCATTATACTTCCCTCTAAACTTTCTAAAGCCGAACTTTTCCTCAACGACAAAAGCATTTATAATGCCATAAACATTACTGGTGCTGAAGAATTTTACATAGAGAATGTTGATTTGAAAGAGAAAAACACCATAAAATTAGTGCATGAAGCACAAGAAAAAGTTCATCTTAAAGACTACGTTAACCTGTCAACAATGTTAGCCTCAATAACTTATATGCTAAAGCCTAAACTAGACATAGTTAAAGCGCAACTAGTTGCAGTAGATAATAAGGAGAAAGTTGTAGCGAAAATAAGGAATAATGGATACTCTAAGCCAGATAAGGCTTGGTTATTGATTATAGACACAGGAGTAGTTGTTTCAAGACAAAAACTTCCCCCGCTAAATCCAGGGGAGGAAATAGAACTCGAAATACCATGTAAAAAGCAGACGTTAACAAAACATGGTATAGTGTTTATTAGAGCCGTATGGACTAAACTCAGTAGAACATTTACTAGTGAAGTAAGAATAAGGTGATTAAGTAGTTTTTGACGGGCAAAAAGTATTTGCTGGACATTCACTACATAAAGGCTTTCTTGCTTTGCATATTTTTCTACCGAAGCTTATTAATTGAAAATGTGCTTTAAGTCTATATTTTGCAGGTATATTCTTCTCCAAGCATTCTTTAATTTCTTCATAATTGCTTGAACTAACTAAGCCTATTCTTTTAGCTATTCTTCTAATGTGCGTATCTACAGGAATTATAGGTTCATTAAATGAAAAAGCAAGTACCACATCGACTGTTTTAGGACCTATGCCTGGTATTTTGATGAGCATCTCTCTTAACTTCTCACTGTCTAGTGTTTCATGTAGGCGTTGTTCAAGGAATACTTTAGCTACATTCTTTATGACCTTACTTTTCGCTCTATAAAGCCCTGCAGGTTTAAGCATGCTCCTTAACGCTTCTTCAGAAGTACTTAATATTTTCTCAGGACTTATTCCTCCAAAAGCTTTCTTTAGATTAATGTAAGCTTTCCAAGTATTTTTCCAATTAGTATTTTGGGAGATTATAGTTATTATAAGCTGTTCGAAAACATTTCTGCTTTTCACTTCACCAAGTATCTTATTAACTTCATTACCGAAATGCTTTTCACAAAATGTTAAAATAGAAGCCAAAGCGAGAAGGGATTTATTCTGCACGTATGTTTCCTCCTCTTAGGGATAAAATATTAAAATGTAATTTTAAAAGCTTCTTTTAGAGGAAGGTGATAAGCCTTTACAATATCTTCGAAAGCCAAGTGGAGAAGCAGTGAAAGAATAGCTCTTTCGACTCTTGAAAGTTTAGGGTATAGAATAGTCGATATTCATAGGAAAGTTACTTTAAAAGGTATAGACGTTGCTGAAGTAGATGCTATAGCTGAAGATCCTAACGGAATTAAATATGCCGTAGAAATAAAAGCTGGTAGACTTGATGTTTCAGGTGTAAGGCAAGCATATATTAATGCGAAACTTTTAGGTTTAAAACCTCTTGTAATATGTAAGGGCTTTGTTGATGAAGCTGCAAAGGCTACTGCTGAAGAATTAGGCGTAAAGGTAATCGAATTAAGTGATCAATTCCTTGTAGATTCCGAGGAATTAGAGATTATTGTAAGGGAATCTGTGGAGACAATTATTGACGATTATCTAGCTTCCTTACTAACACCTCCACCTATTCTCGAAGATAGCGATGTAAAAGTTTTAAAAGCTATAGCTGAAAACCCAACATTAGCCGATGCTGCTGAAAGTTTAAACCTTGACCTTACACAATTTCTGGAAAAAATAAATGTACTTAAGAGAAAAAATATTCTTCCAAAAACTAGAAATTATAGAGCTTTAAGGAGAAGAGCCAAAATACTACTTTACAAACTCTTATTTGAAAAAAGAACTAGTGAAGTCCTAAATAAGCTCGAAGAGGCAATAAATGAAATAAGATCTTTACGTAATTTAGAAAAGTAGTGTTACAATGTTCCTAGAAGTTTACGAGTTTCATTATAAACAAGTCCCCCTACTGGCGGGAGCAGCACTCAAGAAGCTAAGTCATGTAAGTAGCTTTGAAACCTACATATCATTAGATCTAGGTCTTTCTCTTTCACGAGTAACTATAGATGAAACCTGCATTATTTTAGAAGACTACGGGATAAAGCTTCCACTAAGTAAAATATTAGAAAGTAAGGTGAAAGAAAACTCAGTATATGCAATAATAAATGAAAACATACAAGAGCTATCGCTAATAACAAAAAACAAATACTATAAGCTTAAGGCACCTTACCTCAATAAAGCACCAACATTGGAAATTAGCGGAATACATATGCATAGAATTAAAGGTATCGACCCTTGGAAGGACTCGTTACTAAAGGTCAAAAAAGCGCGCATTAAAAAAGGAAGCATTGTTTTAGATACATGCACTGGTTTGGGATATACAGCTATAGGTGCTTTAAGGTTTGGAGCAAAACATGTTTTTACCGTTGAAAATGATGAAAATGTGTTAGCGCTTAGCCAATATAATCCTTGGTCTAAGTTTCTTGAAGACAATAGAATAACCGTACTTTTAGGTGACGTTTTTGAAGTAATTGATTTCTTCCAGGACGGAGTATTTGATAGAATAATTCATGACCCCCCAAGATTTTCGCTTGCAGGCCACCTCTACAGTAGAGAATTCTATAGGAAGCTTTACCAGAAACTCAAACCAGGTGGAATACTTTTTCACTACATAGGTTCACCAGGTCAGAGACGTAGGGTAAATATGGTAAAAGGTGTTATGAATAGACTTAGAGAAGTAGGTTTCTACGTAAAAACAGAACCTAAAGCCCAAGGGGTTATTGCTTTTAAGCCAAGAATTTAAGCAATTGTTAGCAATGACTTCTTTAATCTTATAGCTTAAATATTCTCAGCCTTTTTAAAGCAATAATCAGTGGTTAATTTACTGGTGAAAAATTTTGGACAAGCATGAAGAACAATCAACAATAGATGAGTTAATAGAGGAACTTAAGAGATTAAAGGCTTTAGCTAAGCAAGGAGGAGGACCTGAGAAGATAAAGCGTCAAAAAATGAAGGATAAACTTACAGCTAGAGAAAGAATAGAAAAACTTCTTGACCCAGGATCTTTTGTTGAACTCCAACCATTCGTTATACACAGGAGTACGTATTTCGGCATGGATAAGGTAAAGTACTTAGGTGATGGCGTCATTACAGGGTTCGGTACAATAAATAGTAGGAAGGTTTACATATTCTCTCAAGACTTCACAGTAATGGGAGGCTCACTTGGCGAAATGCATGCTAAGAAAATAGAGGCATTAATAGATCTTGCGTTAAAAACCGGTGCACCTCTAATAGGACTTTACGATTCCGGAGGTGCACGAATTCAAGAAGGTGTTGCAGCATTAGACGGTTTTGGTAGAATTTTTAAAATGAATGTTAAAGCCTCAGGGATAATACCTCAAATATCTCTTATTCTTGGACCTTGTGCTGGAGGAGCTTCTTATTCCCCATCTCTTACAGATTTCATAATAATGGTTAAGAAAATATCCTACATGTTCATAACAGGGCCTCAAGTTGTAAAAGCTGTAACAGGCGAGGAAGTCACGTTTGAAGAGCTAGGAGGAGCTGAAGTACATGCTTCAAGAAGCGGTGTAGCTCATTTTATTACGGAAACAGAAGAAGAAGCTTTTGAAATAGTTAGGGAGCTTCTATCCTATATACCATCGAATAATATGGAGGAACCACCTTATGTTGAGACAGACGATCCTGTTGAAAGAGAGAGTGACGAGTTAAACAACATAGTCCCTACTGACCCTTCAGAACCATATGATGTCAGAGACGTTATATTTAGAATAGTGGATGACGGTAAATTCCTTGAAGTACATAAAGATTATGCACTAAATATTGTAATAGGCTTTGGTAGATTTGGAGGTTATTCAACATGCATTGTCGCTAATCAGCCAAAATATTTAGCTGGCGTTCTTGATATAGATGCTTCAGCAAAAGCAGCTCGCTTCATAAGATTTTGCGATTCATTCAACATACCTATATTGATGCTTGTAGATGTACCAGGTTACATGCCCGGAATAGATCAAGAGCATGGTGGAATAATAAAGCATGGTGCAAAACTTGTTTACGCGTATGCTGAAGCCACTGTACCTAAAGTAACTGTTGTTCTCAGAAAAGCATATGGTGGCGCCTATATTGCCATGGGTTCAAAGAGTCTGGGGGCAGATATTGTTTTAGCATGGCCTACAGCGGAAATAGCTGTTATGGGACCTGAAGGTGCTGTTAAAATAATTTTCAAAAAGGAACTCAAGGCTTCAGAACATCCGGAGGAACTCTTTAAGAAAAGATTAAGAGAGTATAGAAGTGTGTTTGCTAATCCTTATAGGGCAGCTGAACTAGGCCTAATAGACGATGTAATAGAGCCTAGAAGAACCCGACCTATGGTGATTAAAGCATTTGAAGCTCTTAGAAATAAGAGGGAAATTAAGCTTCCAAGAAAACACGGCAATATACCGCTTTAAACTAGAAGCTAGGATGATGGGTTTATTCTTATTAGAAGCTGATTCTTTTTTACAACATTCCCCTCCCTTATAGCTACCTCCTCAACAATGCCGTCATATTGCGACTTTATCTCATTTAACATTTTCATAGATTCCATTATTAGAAGTGTTTGACCTTTATGTACTTTATCGCCAACCTTCACTTTTACTGAAATTATCTTTCCACTTAAAGGAGCCCTTATTTCGCCTCTTTCTACTTTAGAGTTATCATTGTTCTTAAGTAAAAAATCGCTTAAGTCATTAACTAAAGTTTTCGTTATTAAATGCTCACTAATAGAAATTTTTAAAGGCACTCCATTAACGTAGGTTAAGTTTGCTTCCGGATCGATAACAACAACATATTTCTTGCCATCAATTTCTACTTCTACTCTTGAATCGTCAGAATACAGTATTTTAGCCTTAATTTTCCCTAGTTTATCATCGGTAATTACGTATTCTTTATTGTCGATATTCTTTTCTATTTCAAACGAAACCTCTTCATCAAATCCTTTAGCTACTATTTTACGCATATCTTCATTCCCTCGTCCTCGAGATACTAATTATGTTTGATATAAACCATAGAGTGTTGACACTTTCCATAAGCTCATGGTTTGTAAAGGCCTTCTCTCTTTAACGACTTTACTCATAGTTCTTCTTACGGACGTCTTTTCTCTAAGCGCTAATGCTGCCGCTATGATTCTTCTTCTTTCTTCAATGCTTAATTCACTTATAAACTTGGGGAGTTTTTCGTCGAGATACTTAGTATGTATGTTTCCTTCAAGAAAGTCTTTATCATTGACTATTTTCTTGTATAAAGGTATTGTTGTTCTAATACCTTCAATAATGTATTCGGAAAGAGCTCTTCTAAGTCTCTGTATAGCTTCCTCTCTACTTTCACCCCACACAATAAGCTTTGATATGAGCGGATTATATGTCTGCGGAACATTGAATCCCTCATAAACCCCACTATCGACTCTAACACCTAGTCCTCCAGGTTCATGATATTTAACTATTTTTCCTGGGGTAGGTGCGAATTCTCTTAGCGGATCTTCAGCGTTTATTCTAACTTCAATAGCCCAGCCTTTTAAAGAGACCTGCCCCTGACCTATATTTAATGGTTTATCCGCAGCTATTCTTATTTGGGCTTTTACAATATCTATCCCAGTTACCATTTCGGTAACTCCGTGTTCGACTTGTAACCTAGCATTTATTTCGATAAAGTAGTATCTACCATCCTTATAAAGAAACTCTACTGTACCAGCATTCGTATAACCTATTTTTTCCGCAAGTCTTAAAGCGTCAGACGCTATTTTTACTCTTTCATCCCACATTAGGGCTTTTGAAGGTGCTTCTTCTACGAGTTTTTGAAAACGCCTTTGAATTGAACATTCTCTTTCATAGAGATGTATGATATTACCGTAATTATCGGCGATAATTTGGACTTCAATGTGCCTAGGTTTTTCAATGTATTTCTCAATATATACGTCTGCCATTGCGAAGGCTTTATATGCTTCTTGCTGAGCTAATTTAAAGTATCTATGAAGCTCATCTCTATTTCTCACTATTCTCATTCCTATGCCTCCACCACCACCAACAGCCTTCAGTAGAATAGGGTAGCCTAGTTTTTCAGCTACTCTTTCAGCTTCGTTAATGCTTGTAATAGGCTTTAAAGGACCAGGTATTACGGGTACTTCTGCTTTTTCAGCAGCCTTCTTAGACTCAAGCTTATTACCAGCGAGAATCATAGCTTCCGGCTCAGGACCTATGAAAACTATTCCCTCCTTAACCACTTTACTCGCAAAAATAGGGTTTTCGGCTAAGAAACCATAGCCTGGATGTACCGCATCAGCTTTAGACTTTAACGCTATATCAACTATTTCATCTATACTTATGTAGCTAGAAACCCTATAGGCTTCATCTGAGAGAATTGCGTGAAGAGCAGAAGAATCCTCTTTAGTATAAATTACTGCCGTCCTTATTCCAAGTTCTCTTGCCGCCCTTATGATCCTTACAGCTATTTCTCCCCTATTTGCCACCAATATTTTATCAAATAGCAATCTCCATTTTCTCCTCTACTCATCCTCTTAAGCTGCATGTTTCAAAAAAATTTTTTCGTGGAAACCAATGTATTACTCCTAGTAAAAAACAGTTTAGCTTAATTTGATAATTTTCGACAAATGACGTAAAAAAATGAATATTAGGTGACGAATGATTAGTCTTGAAAATATAGAATACGATAGAGAATTACGTGATCTTGGTTTCGAAGTTTTCTATTTGAGAAAAACTTTCTCAACAATGGATTATGCTAAAGAAGCACTGACTTACGGAGGTTATCTTAAGGCAGTTATTGTTACAGAAGAACAAATTAAAGGAAGAGGAAGAAAAGGAAGAAAATGGGTCTCACCCAAAGGGGGTCTTTGGGTAACTATTGTGACACCTGTACCTCAGAGTATGTTAGAATTAATAAGTATGATAGCTGGGTTATCCGTAGTTCTCACCATAAAGGAACTCTATGGATTAAACGTTAAACTTAAGTGGCCAAACGACATTGTGTATTTAGGCTTTAAACTAGGTGGTATACTTATTGAAAACGAATTACATGGCAGTAAGGTAGTGAGCCTAATAGGTATAGGGTTAAACTGCAACAATAACTCATTAAGTATAGGGGTTCCAGGAGCAATATCTTTACGAGAAATTCTTGGGCGGAAAATCTCTCGTATAGCATTGCTTAAAGGTATTATTAAGAACTTAGTAGCATTACTTAACAATTACTTACCTCATGATATCATACAAATATATAAAAGTCATAGCTTTACATTAAACAGGAAGGTGAAAATATTTAATGGTGAAAAAACTATTGAAGGAATTGCTGTAGACATTACCGCTAATGGAAAATTAGTAGTTAAAACCTACGAGAATAATTTCATTACCGTAGAATTTGGCGAAATTATAGAGCATGAGGGCCTTCATTATAAGCCCGGTTAAAATCTAAAACGTGTTTTATGTGTTCTCTTAAGTTTAAAAACTTCCTCCCTGATGCCCCTAGCTAAATTATAGCATCCTTCACCTCGCTCTAAAACTCCCTTTAAAATGAGGCTCTTTATTACTTTCAACGGATTTTTTATACCTAAAGCTCTAAGTTCTCTTTCAGCAAGTATTTCTCCTACTGAAATGTGTTTCACAAAATAGTAAGTAACAAGCTTTTCTTCATCAGTTAATTCTAAGTTATTTAAAGAACTTATTGTTGAAAGCACTCTAACGGCATCCTCTAGCTTAAGCATTAGCATCTCTAATCACTTTACATAATAACTCACGTTAGGTCAGTGAAAGACTATGTCTAGTATTGGGATAAAAGCTTATTTGCAAAATGGTTAGTAATTAAGCACATTACATATCTTAGCTTAAGGCTTCAACACTATTATAATTCCGTATTAGTAACGCTATTCCTCTACGTATTGCTTCGCTTCTTGATGTAAAAATTCCCTTCTCAACAAGGCGGTCTATTTCTTTAAGTAACTCTTTTGGCATTTTTACTGAAACAACAACAACCTTGCCCATACCAGAACTTCCTCAAGCACTTTACTTTTCTTCGTAATTATACTTCGTTTTAATGGAAGGTTTAAAAGACTATTCCCTCATCAATAATACCATGTGTTAATGAATAAGTGTTCTGATAAGCTTCTTTCAATATTTCCCTTAAAAGCTTCACAAACCCTATAGAATGGGCATGGTATAGTTTCCTTCCAATTTAAACATCGTGGCAAGGGTTTTATGCAACATGTTCTACCGAGGTTCCAAAGTACATCATCAAGTATTAATGGTGAAATATTTGCTTTTTCTGAAAGAATTTTGTAAGCTTTCCTAACAGTTAATCTTATGATAACGTCTTCTTCCCAAGAGAATTCTTTACCATAAGAAATTCTTTGAATAATGTCTTTGCTAAGTTTAACTATACCTAAACGAAAAGCTATCCGTACTAAGTGGTTATCTACAGGTACTTGCAAATTCTCTTTATCTATGGGAATAAATATTCCTCTTCTTTCAAGAAATTTTACAAGTAAGTAAGGTTTTTTCTCAACAGGATCCTCATAGGCTCTAAAAACTTTAAGCCTATCTATGAATCCTCCTTCAATGTTTTTCAACATGTTCTTGCTTTCACGGATAAGGTTCATAACACTACCATCGTATAGTTTAACCAGTTTCCTCCCTAAATCTCTAAGAAGCATTACTCTTACATTTAAATCCCATATTTTAGCGTCATTAGTATTAAGCCACTTTCTAACATCGTTAACACTTATTTTGACAAGATTTTTAGGGTCAAAGAAATCAGGGTTGTTAACATACATTATTTTACCTAACCTGTAAAGTAAGTCAGCGCCATGGTACAGTTTACCATGCAATATTGTTTCATAGGGTTTTCCTTTATAACTTGTTCTATGATCAATAGCTACCATAGTTATGAAGTATTGAGCTACTTTTTCAGGTAAGTCATTTTTACTTGGATAATACTCTGGATTAGTAAAAGTGTCTATGTTTGAACTAAGCCCCCTAATTATTTTGCTCTTAACTAAGTAATTTGCTACCTCTGAAATTTTATCGTAATCTACCATTATCATATATTTTCACCCTTGTACTTACCATTATATTTTTTCAAAGGCTTAGAAGCCATTTTTACAAAAATTAATTGTGCTATTCTCGCATTCTTTTCAATAACTACTTCATCGACGTGTACGATCATTAAAACCTCGCTTCTACCGTAGTACCCAGGATCCCATAGTGCGCATCTAACATCTACACCCATCCTTAAAAGTGTTGAACGTGGAAAACAGAGTGCAACAGCATCTTCTGGTACGTACACGATTTCATTAATTACCACTTTGTATGCTCCTTTTTTAAGTTTCCATACATCATTCTTTAAAGGAACCTCCTCATACTTAGGCATTCTTCTTTCTTCGAAACCTACATAACCTTCAGTCACTATTTTGAACACATGCCTTACTGTTAAATCAATACCAGCTGGTTGTACTTGCATGTTTTCGTTAATAATATTTTGTAAGTAATTTTTAGCTATATGTCCAGGCAATACCAACTTTCATCACTTAAGGATGCTTGTATTTAAGTTCCGAAAAATATTTTATCATTTCAAAAATTTTAAGGGGGTAAAGCTTAAATTTTATGATGTTTACCCCCTTTTAAAGGGGGTGTTAGGGGGCGATGACTGGGCTGGTAACTTTAGAGTATCAAGAACAGCAACCGAAAGTTATAGGACGCCATGTTTATGGTAACCTATATGGATGCGATGAAGAAGTTCTTATGAACGAGGAGCTCCTTAGGGAAATAGTTGTTAATGCTGTAAAAATAGGTAACATGACTCTTCTTGATGTGAAATCATGGAAAATAGGGTTAGGTGTAAGTGTTCTTGCAATAGTTCTTGAAAGCCACATAGCGGTTCATACCTGGCCTGAGCATAAATTTGCAACAGTAGATGTATACTCATGTGGTTCACATACAGATCCTGAAAAAGCATTTGATTACATAGCTAAAATGTTGAAAGCTGAGAGAGTTATTAGGAATTATGCTGATAGATCATATCTGGAATAGGGATTAGCGTTCAAAAACTTCTTGAGTTTAAGCGCTTTTTTACTGAACAATCATTCTTCGGCCAGAAGCTTCTCGACTTTTGAAAGATATCGTGATGTCTTTACTGCTCTTTCGGAAACTTCAATAACATTACCCTTGTATATGACATAGTGCTTAACATTTATGTTAGGAATTATTTTCTTGCACTCCTCAACCATCATGTGTAGTTGAACACAATGAGGACTACCGTCAACTGTAAGTACACTTATTTCCTCAAGCTCGCAAGACTTAATCATCGTAATAAGTTTGAACCCTACCATGTTCATATGTTCCCATTCTAAACAAACAGCTAACGGAACTTTGTCTTCAACGTATTTCCTCAATATTTCAGGATGTTCGTCTTTAACGCATGTCCCATAAATGAGAAGTTTCTTTTTCTCCCTAATCAGCTTGGAACATGCGTTAGTATCTATAAGTCTTCTAAATTTAAAACCCTCATACCCCATATACTATACCCCGAGATAACAACTAATGAGGTGCCATATTTTAAACTATGCACAAATATGATATTGCAATTATTGGCTTAGGACCAGCAGGATTATCTCTCATACATTTCCTTATGGAGGAGTCTTTCAATAAGGGCATAGTAGCGTTTGAAGCAAAGAAACATGCTGGACTAAATAATCACTGTGCAGGTCTAGTTAGCTCAACTTTTATTAGGTTAATGTGGCCTTTTACTAGAGACATAATAATTAATAGCTTTAAAGGATTTTACGTAACAACTCTTTCATCAAATAAGAGTTTACATGTTAAATTAAATAATAAAGCTTATGTCATAAACCGTGTTGAGTATGAGAGAAAAATCTTTGAAAAGATAAAGGACTCAATAACCTATAGGCTAAGAGAACCCGTTATTGATATATGGAAGAATAAAATTATTTTAAGGAAAAATAGGAGTGTTGAAGCGAAAACAATAATTATTAGTGAAGGTTCTACGCATAAACTAAGAACCAAGATTTTAGGGAGAGGAGGCAAGGACAGAGTATATGGTATTCAAGAGGATGTTAAAGCAAAACCTGAGTACATCAATGATTTTACGGTAATATTTTCTGACAAATACGCGAAAGAATTCTTCGGATGGCTTATACCTCTTTCAACAAATAAAGCTAGGATAGGTATTGCTGGGAATAAAGTATCATTAAAAATGCTTCGTTTATTTGAAAAACATATTGTGAAAAAGAAGCTTATTACGGAAATCGTAGATCGCAGTAGACCTTTTGGAGGAAGCATTCTCATAAAACCTCCTAATAAAATAGACCATGTAAACTCATTAATTTTCTTGGGAGACTCAGGATACCATGTAAAACCACTTACGGGAGGAGGACTTTTTATACTTACTCTCTTTTCTAAAGCCTTAGCTAAGGCTTTAGCATCAGTGCATAATCATGAAGAAGCCCTTAACTTGTACTATAAAGAAACGTCGATGATTCGTAAGAGGCTCCATGTACAGAACATTATTTCACGAATTATTCATAAACTAAGTGAAAGAGATAAGGCAATGATTATAGAAGCCCTATATCAAAATGAAATATTTTTAAAAGATTATGATTTTCACGAAGTAAGTTTATTATCTCTACTAGCTAATAGCAACATTTTACTCAAGATCCTTGCAAGTTCCCCCTCGATCATAAAGGAGTTTCTAAAAAGTAGGGCTCAATAATGCATGAAGCTATTGTTGAAACGTAGCTCACAATAATTATTCCAATTAAGCCAGCGAATGCTATGATATAAGTGTATTCTCCTACAGGTTTATTTCTAAATCTGGAAATTATTATTTGAAAAATGCCTCCTTGAAGAAGGGATATTGAGATCATGTCTCCGATTATTAGTGGAATATACATTGCAACAACACCATAGCTTTCCATTTCAAGTAGTCCAAGAAATAAACCCTCAGCAAAATATGTATATGCAACATACGGCGGAATAAGGGTTGACATTATAGTTGTTGAAATACGTGATAAACTAACAATGTTAAAAAGATAAAATGAATTCCCTTGACTAACACCTCTAACTGTGTCATAAAGATTGCTGCATAATTTTGTCATAGGAGACTCCTTTACCTCCTCATATAGTGGTGTAACTATTGAGCTTGCATATGAGGGATTCGTTATTGATATGGAAAAACCAAATGCTATGGATAGAACATATATTACCATAAAAACTATTGGCAGCACTTTACTCCATATTTCAAGCTCGGCTTTTAGGAAAAGCGCTCCTCTATTTAACACTTCTCCCTCCTCTTAGTAAATTTGGATAGAATATCACTATATAAATGTGGAGTTTCAGAATGATAGACGGTAAAAACCAATGGTTCTTTGCGAAATTTGCGAAGAAAATGAAGCTACATTAACATGTAATCTTTGTGGTAGAAGAGTATGCAGAAAACATATTAATGTAAACCATGTTTGCTCAGTATGTGAAATAACTCTTTGCGAAAGATGCCATAAGTACCATGCAATAGGCTATTGTAAAATATGCGGAAGAAGCCTCTGTGAAGACTGCCTTATACAGTTGTCTCCCGTAGAGTATATATGTATTGATTGCCGCAATAAACTCTCCTTAAGGAAACTAAAAGCTAGGTTTTAGTTTCCCCTAATTCCTTAAGAAAATCTTTAAGAATTTTAACATTAATTTCATGTTTAGATCTCCTACGCTTGTCAACGAATATGCCAAGCTTTCTTGCTTTATCTATCGTTAAACCTGCTTCCTTAATCTCTAATATACTAAAACCCCTTCCAATTCTCCACTTAGGCGGTAATTTCCCTTGGCTTATTAATCTAGGTGTTTTTACTAGAGCCTTAGGGGGTTTCTGATTCTTCAACTTCAACCCCCCTGATTTAGGTTTTTCCATAGTTAAAATGTAGTGTGGATATTTTAATTTTAAGGTACTTTGAGCCGGAAATCTTCTTTAACAACATTTAGAGCAATACTTGTGTTTGTGCTTAAAACATACGGTTTAGCCAGGAGGCTTTTTATGAAATCGTTGAGTTCTTTTATTGACTTAAACTTTGCAACAACAATTACGTCAAACTCTCCTGTAACATCATATACTGCACATACGTTAGGATATTTTGCGACATCTCTTTCAACATTAATTATATGCTTGCCATCAACTTTTATTAAGACAAGAGCGGTTACATCATACCCTACTCTTCCGTAATCAATTTGCACAGTAAAGCCCTTAATTATTCCCTTAGTTTGCAGCTTCCTTACTCTTAAGTGTACTGTGCCAACAGAAACCCCAAGTCTTCTAGCTAATTCCCTATATGTTATTCTAGGATTCTCTATAAGCTCATTAAGTATTTTCTTATCTAGCTCATCAAGCACTTTTGTAGACGTCATTTTCTTCACGAGCATCACTCTAAATTTCTCATCTATCTTAAGCGTTTCTCACATAGGTATTTTTATTAAATGCTTATAAGCTAATTTTTTATAAAAATAGTGTTGAATGGGTGGTTTAGTAAGATATGGCTAAAATAAGACGTTTAGTTTTAGACGTACTTAAACCATTAAAGGATCCTTCAGTTATAGAAGTAGCCAAAGCATTAGCTAATGTAAAAGGAGTTTCTGCTGTAAACGTTACAGTAAATGAAGTTGATGTTGAAACTATGGGTTTAATAATAACTATTGAAGGAGAGGATATTGATTATAGAGAAGTAGAGGATGTACTCAGGAATGTTGGTGCTGTAATACATAGTGTAGACCAGGTGGTTGTTGGAGAAAAAATTATTGAAACAGCAGCTACTATTCAAAGCAGAACTTAGCATACCTTAGTGCCAGGCTCTGGTTCATTATCAACTGTTAGAACTCTTGGCTTACCTTTAGGACAGCCTGCCGCCAATATCATACCTTGGCTAACGTAACCTCTAATAACTTTAGGTTTAAGATTAGCTACAACGATGAGTCTTCTATTAACAAGGCTTTCAGGAGTATATACATCACCTATACCAGCTATTATTTGTCTTTCCCCAAGCTTCCCAAGATCTACTATTAGCCTTATAAGCTTAGTTCCAGGAATTCGTTCAGCATGTTTCACTAAACCAACTCTCAAATCTATTTTAGAAAAGTCTTCTATCGTTATTTGTTCAGATTCAGACAAAGCTACTAACACCCAAGCATTTGTAATCTAATTATTAAGAAATGAGTGTGACTTATAAATTTAGTTAATTATTCAAATATTAAGTAAGGTTGAAGCTCTATGATAGTTAATGAGAAAATATGGTACAATAGGAAAAATGCATTCATGAAACGTCTCGAAAGGGATAAGAAGACAGGGTATTTCGATAAGGAGCTTGAAGGCTTAGTAAAGCTGCTAAACAGTTTCAATGACATGTTTACAACAAGTAGCTGCGCTGGGCGTATCATGATTTTTTCATCTAAGAGGCCTTGGGATAAGAAATCAATAAAAATTTATTTGAAATCCCATAATTTTTTAAAGACAGATGATGTTAAGAAAGCTATTGAGAAATCTTCAGATGGAAACTTATGGTTTGTTATGCAGCCACCAATAATACATGTTTCATGCTTAAATCCCGAAAGAGCACAGGAACTTTTAAAGATAGCTAGAAATGTTGGGTTTAAACACAGCGGCATTATAAGTTTTTCAAGAAAAGGCATTCATGTCGAGCTTCAAGGTGATGAGCATTTAGAATTCCCCTTAAAGGTTAATGGAAGAATAGTTATTAGAAAACATAGTTTAAACAGACTTGTAAAATGGGCCAATGGCCTTCTTCTCGAGTCTAAAAAGAAGATATTTAAGTTAGAATCAGTAATCAGAAGAAAATGGTTAGAAAAGGGTGGTTGAATAGTGTCAGCCGTAAAAACGCCTCTTGACATAATAAAACCGTTAAGCCCTGGACAAGAGGAATTACTTAATGTACTTAAGGATAAAAGCTATGATATCATAGGAGTTTTTGGACCTACAGGAACGGGTAAAAGTCTACTTTCCATAGCTTATGGAATCTCTGAGGTTATTAAAGGGAATTATAGGAGATTCATTATAGCACGCCCATTAATAGACATAGTTTCTGAACGTGAAGTAACAGCTATAGAGCTAGGCAAGCTCTACTATGAGCTTTCAGCTGCCTATATTAGGGATATTTTATCAGAGTTCATAGAGTGGAATATAGTGGAGAGCCTAGTTAAGGATAAAAAAGTTCTCTTAGTAGATATTCATTTCTTAAGAGGAAGAACATTTGATGACACAATAATATTTCTAGACGACGCACAAAATGTTCCTCCAGAAAGCTCATTGGAGCTTCTTATGAGAATGGGTAATAAATCTAGGATGATAATCGCTGGAGATCCTGTCTTCCAGAAAAACCCGGAGATCCACTTAGACGGAGCAACATTGCTTAGAGAAGCACTGATAGGTGAGGAAAGAGCAGCAGTAGTGGACCTAGGAATTAAAGATATTGTAAGAATGGGTGCTAAGAGAGGAATAAAGCTTCTTCTTGAAGTCAGGATGAGGAAGAGAAAACTTAGCGATTTAGAATCAAAAATACTTGATGCTGCTAGAACCTATGCTCCCGACGCAGACATAGTTACAGTAATAGAGTTTCTTGAAGAGAAAAAGAAATTTGAAATCACAAGCGAACATACACCAGATGCATTAATTATAGTTAAAGAAGGACATTTAGGTAGGCTTGTCGGAAGAGGCGGAGAGAGAATAAATAAAATTGAAGGAGAAGTAGGTCTTAAAATAAGGAGCATCGAGCTCACATTAGACTTTAGAGAGCTTGTTAGAGCAATTCATCCGGTAAGCTGGGTACATAAGCACGTTGTTGATGCTGACTTTGCAGGGCCCAATATGGTGTTTAAAGTTAGAAGCGAAGAGTTCGGTCCATTCGTTGGGCAGAAAGGATTCTATGTTAAGTTCATGGATGCTGTGCTAAAGAAATTAGTAGGTGTTGGTGCTAGAGCTTTTGAGGTAGAGGAGAGAAGGCGGAAGCGCAGAAGATAAGTTACTTTTCCACATAATAATCTATTACTACCTGGTACTTCTTAGTACCAACAGATCTTATAACCCTTACCTCTCTTACGTGAGCCTTTTCTACATGCTTCTTAAGAAACTGCGTATAATCACTAATAGCATTCATCTTAGCTTCTCCTCTATTGCGACCTTTTACGAAGAGGTATACGTGGAGAAAACCCTTGGATTTCAGCGCATACAAAGCATATTTCAAATAATCATATACAAGTTCAGGCAAAGGCATTAAAACCCTATCAGCTATTCCACTAAGTTCTCTTTCAATAACATCTTTAGCGTCTCCTAAGATCGGTATAACCTTGCCTTTTAACCTATTTAACCCAATACTTTTTACCATGTAATAATATGCGTAAGGATTAACATCTATGGAGTACACAGTAATTTTCTTTCTTAAAGCAGAGACTATAGAAAACAACCCTATTCCAGCAAACATATTAACTACGGTTTCGTTGTCGCGTACCTTCTCAGATACTCTCCTGTGTTCATAATTTAGCGCAGGTGAAATGTAAACTCTCGTAATATCAACAAGAAAGCGGGCACCGTGCTCAACGTAAATAGTTTCACTCCTATATTCTCCACAGAGAAAAACGTAGTCTCTAACCCTATGCTTACCTTTAATTTCTGAAATAGAACACCAAGCGGACTTTATATAAAATAAACAATCCATAATATGAGCTGCAAGTCGTCTTAACTTTTCTAATTCAACATTTAAGGGTTTTCTTAAAACTAAAATGTCACCTATGATTTCCATTCTTTTCCATATCCTTCTTGAAAAATCTTCTCCGAAAAGTTTTCTAGCAAGTTCTCTTAGGAAAACACCGTGAACCATAGAGGACACCACATAATGTGAGGTATTATGAGTAAACGTATTATGATACCTTGGGGTGGTAAGGCTAAGAAGTCTTTAGCACTAATACTTAAGCCGTATGAAGCATCTGTAGTTTCAAAGAACATACTCATAATCCTTACATCTCGAGAAATCAGAATATCTGACTATGTTAAAAAATATTCTGAAGAAGAATCTACAAGAAAAAGATATATTAGAGTATTTTTTAGTGAACCAATAACACCTTTAAATGAAGAACCGTATCCCAGATTCCATGGTGGTATTATTGAAAATTTCGATGTAAGATATACTAATCTAGGTTTCTCGAAGTATTTAACATTAATAGTTCCCGGAAGTTTCCTTTACAACTATATAGTGCTTACGGAAAACAGCCTCTCAATAGAGTGTTCAGTTAAGAAAAGTGTTTATTTTGAAGAATATAAAACCTCACTTACCATATATTTTGTTTAACTTACTTTCCAATATTTTCCTTGCCTTTCGAATTTCTCCGCTATCTATGGTTAAAACTTCTCCGCTATCCATAAGTACTTCGCCTCTTACAATAACTGTCTCTATAGCAGCATTCGAGAATAGTACTGCATTATAAACATTTGTTTCTAAAGGCCATCCTCTTACATCGGAAAAGTCCATAACTATGATGTTTGCATCATACCCTTTCGATATTTTACCATGGTTTTCTATTCCTTTAAACTTAGCTCTATTGCCTGTTGCTAATTCTAAGAGCATATATGAGCTTATTCTTGATGGTACACCATAAAGAGTATTTACTGTAAAATAGGTTAATTTGGCTTCTGAAAGAACATCCCATGATGGATTTATATCTGTTCCAAACCCTACCTTAACATTTTTAGCTAGCATATCAACTATGGGCATGGCTCCTGAAAGCAAGATATTATTAGATGTTGGACAATGTGCAACATTTGCCTCGCTTTTAGAAAGATAATTTATCTCTCTTTCCGTAACCCATACTGCATGCGCTACTAGTGTTTTACTTGAGAGAAGACCGTAGTCTCTCAGAACCCCAATAGGCCTTTTACCATATGCTTCCTTAACCTTCCTGACATCATCTAGAGTTTCTGCTGCGTGAACATGTATACCTATGTTCTCTTCCTTAGAAATCAGTGATATTTCATTTAGTTGTTCTCTTGTAAGGTATCTTAAACAACATGGACCCAAATATACATTTATTCTTCCATCGTCAACTCCGTCCCATTTACGATGAAGCTCAAGGTTTTCTTTAAGCGTTTTCTCATACTCGAATCCAGCTGTTTCCAAAATGGCTACCGAAAGGTTAGCTATAAGTCCTGCTTCTTTAGCAGCTTTAGCTACGGAATCCATGTTAAAGTGCATGTCGGCAAAAGCAACTATGCCATTCTTTATGAAAACATACATGGCAAGTTTTGATGCATAATAGGATTCCTCAGGACTCAATGTGGTTTCGTAAGGCCAAGCTACTGCTTCCTCCCATTCACTAAGTGTTAATCCTAAACCCATGAACCTTAGAGGAAAAAGTCCTAAATGACTGTGGTAACTTACGAAGCCTGGTAAAATGATTTTTCCCTTTAAATTAAGCACTAATTCTGAGTACTTGTAGTCGTAAGGTAGCTTATCTGCTTGTCCTACATCAACTATTTTTCCATTCTCTATGTATACATATCCTTCTTTTATTACTGAATCCCTGCTTTCCATAGTAATTATGGTTGGATTGAGCAATAGTATACTGACCAATTTTAAGCCTCGCGGGAAGTGGTGGAGAATAATTTATACGTAGTGGCATAAAAAATTTGGTATTTTAAGCGTGTTTTTCAATCTTATTCTTTATTTTCTACTCTGAAAGAATCTCCTTTATTTTTTCAATTTTCTTCTTATACTTTTCAAGTTCACTTTTTACTTTCTCGTTTTCACTACGTAGCTTATTTACTTCATCTTCTAGGACTCTAACTTTATTTGCTAAATTATTTTTCTCTTCTTCAAGAGCCTTTATTCTATCATTTAAGGTTCCTATTTCTTTCTTGTATTTCTCTATTTCAGGAGGTGAAGCTAATTTAGCTACTGCTTCAGGTACTTCTATTCTTACACCTTCTCTTAGAAATCTTTGATAAGTTTCCTGAATGAGCTTTCCCGCTTTTGTCTTCGCTTGTAAGTGGTTTCTTATTGTTCCCTCACTTCTACCTAGTTCTTCAGCTATTTGCGAAACAGTCATGCCTGCTTTTGATCTAGCTAAAGCAGCTGCTGCAACAGCTAAGCTGTCAACCCATGTTAATCTCTCCTCAGCTTTTCTAATTTCCTCTATAACATCAGGCCTCAGCAGTGTAGCTATGAGTAATGCGGTCTCTAACTTATGAATATCCTGTCTACCTACAGGCCTTAGAGGAATTTCCTCAGACACTTTCCTCACCCTAAAGTATTAATATTTGAGAATAATATTTAACTAAATCTTAATGAGCTAATATTTAGAGGTAAAATCGTTAACATGATAGCTCTTGAAATAACTATTAGTAATATTCAAAAACCCACTTATAGGGAGCATATTTTAGGTATAGTTTTAAGCGGAAAAGGCATGTTTAAACTAGCATTAACATGTAGAGAGGATATTCCAGGTGGAAGAGTTTTCGAGCTTTATCTTCTCGTTGATAAGTATAATGAATTTCTCGTGAAAAAATACTTTGAAGCAGGGGGCGACGTAGGATATGCCAACATTAGTAATGCTGAAAAACTATTGAATATGGTTAAAGAGAAAATTCCCATAGAAAAGTACTATGTGAGCCCATGGAAAATTATACCTGCATTAATAGCCTATGTTGAAGGTAAAGTCTATAGTGAAAAAGAATTCTTGCAGAGAATTAAGTTAAGAGACAATAAATACTCCAAAGGCTGGCATAATTTCTTCAAAAAACATAGAGATATTAGTTTAGAAAAAATAGTTAATAAATTAAATGTTGAACTAATAGTTAAAGTAGTTTGAAATTTGCTAAGCTATTAATTCTTTTTCAAGTTTTGATTTCACTTTCTCAAATATCTCCAAAACCTCATGTTCATAGGGTATTCCATTTCTTGCCCCCTTTCTCTCAACCTTAATACCAGCTGCAACACTTGCAAATAATGCACTATCCCATAAGCTATATCCTTTTAAAAGACTGGCTGTAAGCGCTGCTGCGAAAACATCTCCCGCTCCCGTAGTGTCAACCACTCTCCTAGGCTTGTATGGTGGAACCCTTATTCTTGCTTCACTCAATACAAGATATGACCCTTTAGAACCCATTTTAACAACAATAAGTTTCGGCCCATATTGCAGAAGTTTAGAAGCTGATTCAGGATCTTTTACTTTAGTTAAACACTCTAGTTCTCTTAAATTTAGGTAAAGTATTTTTACGTGTGAAAAAATGGGTTTTAGCTCTTCTATGCTGTAATGGCATACTATGGAACCTGGATCATAACTAAACGTCATACCGTATTTTGAAGCTATTTCAGCAATAGCTTCTGCAAGCTTCTTTCTTATGCTTGCAGCATGAATTACTTTCGCTTTTGAAACATATTTTTCATCTATGTCCTCTTTTGAAACATAGGCATTTGCTCCTCTATGTGCTATCATTCTTCTTACTCCATTTCTAGTGACTATTATGAAGACTTTTCCTGTGGGATGTTCATTATCTATGATAAGGTTTGTTATGTCTACACCTTCCTTTTCAAATTCTTTTTTAATAAATTCTCCAAAACTATCTTTACCTATTCTTCCTATGAAACCGCTCTTCATTCCTAATCTAGCTAAAGCTACAGCGTAATTTGATGCCGAACCCCCCGCTGAAATTATTGAATCATAAGCTTCAATAGCTTCGTCCTCATCAGGAACCCTATCGACATACATTATTATATCTACGTTGGCATTGCCTATAGCTACAACATCTAGTACCATTCCTCATACTCCTCCTTTACTGTTTTGAATTCTTTCATGAAGTAATCTTGAATTACCCAACCATACTTTTCTATTAAGACAAGGAATGCTGCTTGTGGAGGTATTAATCCCTCTTCAGTTATTATCGCATCTATATACTCTGAAGGAGTTACATCGAACGCAGGATTCCTAACTCTAACATTAGGATGCTCTCTAAGATATTCTTCACTTACAACTTCTAATGGGCTTCTCTCTTCTATTTGAACAAGTTCGCCTATTACCGTTGCTGGACTGAACTTATATGTTTCAGCGGCGACAAACATTCTTACTCTAGCTTCCTTAGCTGCCAAGGCAATATTAGAAGTACCTATTTTATTAACTACAGCTCCATTAGCTGCTACAGTATCTGCACCAACAATTACCTTATCCACCTTCTTCATAATGTACCTCACTGCAGAATCCGGTATTAGTGTTACATCTACGCCTTCAGATAAAAGAGCCCTGGCTGTAATGTGCCCTTGAAACCTAGGTCTAGTTTCTGTAGCATAAACCCTAATTTTCTTTCCCTGTTTATGAGCATTAATTATTATGGAAACTGCTGCTGAACTATTACAATGTGTTAAAATAACGTCTCCGTCCTGAATTCTTTTAGAACCTATTATACCTATTTTTTCCGTTGCTACTTTAGAGTACTCTACGAACTCATTAGATAGCTTAACTACAAGTGAAATAGCCTCATCTATTGTTTTCACTTTTGCTCTCTTTAGTCTCGATGTAATATACATTACAGCATTAGGTAGAGATACAGCTGTAGGTCTAGTAGATAGTAGGAGTTTAGCTACTTCATCAATGTATTTTATGAACTCTGTGAGATCTTCTTTCTCGACATATTTTTCAGCAGCAATTTTGAGTGCTTGAGCTGCAGCTCTTGCTATCCTGCCTGCGCCCCTTATTCTCATAGCTTTTATGTCTTCAGCTATCTTCACTACTTCGAAAGGTATAACTAATTTATCCATGACCTCATCTCACCTATTAAAACTTGCAAATCAGGATATTCCGGAGGCCATTTACCATAAATTTCTTTCATCAAAATAGGTAAGGCTTGAGGAGCTATAACGCCATACTCCGTTATTATTGCGTCAACGTATTCTGGAGGTATTACATCTAAAAGCGGTATTTCGACTTTTAGGCCTTTACCTATTTTTGCTTTTGCTTTCTCATTTAATATGGTTTTTTCGGGAGCATGAGGTATTTTAACGAGTTCTCCGAAAATTGTTTCATAACTAAACTTTAGGGTAGAAGATGCTACAAAAACTCTAACCCTTGCTTCATGCGCTACTAAGGCAAGTAATGATGAGCCCACCTTACTTATGACTGCTCCATTAGCAGCTACCGCTTCTGCGCCTAAAAATGATTTTGTAGCGTCCTTCATGAAGAATCTTATGGCAGAATCTACAATAAGTATTGTTGGTATATTCATTTTCGAAAGTTCTGAAGCAACAATCTTACCATCATCGCCAGGCCTTGACTCAGCAACATATACTTCAAATCTCTTTCCCTGCTTCAAAGCTTTCTCAAAAATCTTCATTATGGTTTTACTGTAAGTAGCAGTTATTATAATGTCCCCATCAACTATTCTATTAGCACCTATTGTGGCTATTTTCTCTATGTCACTTCGTGACTTAGCAATAAGGTAGTTTATTCTGCGAAGAAGTATTTCAACCATTTCCTCATGTTTCATGCGTTCCTTAAGACCTTGTTTAAGATTTAAAAGTATTTCTCTAAAGGAATTAATGAGCATAGCGGATGTAGGTCTTGAAGCTACTATTTCACGCATAGCATACATTACATTATTTACTAATTCATTCATCGATGAACTTAGTTTAATTATTTTAGCTAATGTTTCAAGAGCTGCTTCAGCCACACCTGACGAGCTTCTAATGCTCCATTCCTTAATGTTTTTAACAACACTAGAAACTAATAGTACTATATCTTTTTTAGCCATAACCTACTATTGCACCTCAAATTAGTAATGATGGGAAGAAATGTTTCCTCCCTTTCTTTAGCTTAATTTCATCCCATTCGTAGAGTATTTTAACTGCTTCATTAGCTACACGTATGGCATCTTCGACTCCGACCTCCGGTAAAAGTTCATCAGTAACTCTGTTTGCTATAGCAGCACATACTGAACCCGCCCTAGCTCCGTAAATATTAGCTAACGTGAAAATTGTTGAAGCTTCCATTTCGAAATTAATAACTCCTATTTTTTGAAGATCAGGGATTATGTTCTTCATCCAGCTCGGCACGTAGCCTTTAAAACCTGGTCTACCTTGCCCCGTGTAAAAGGAGTCCGTAGATGCCGTAATTCCAACATGGTATTTTACGTTAAGGTTTTCTGCTGCCTCAATAAGAGCTAAGACAACTTCATAACTTGCTATAGCAGGGTATTCTGGAAACACATACTGTTTGGTTACGCCATCAAACCTTATAGCGCCTAATGAAATAACTAAGTCTCCAACATTAACTTCTTTCTGAATAGCGCCCGTTGTGCCAACTCTAATGAATGTGTGAGCGCCAACTCTTAAAAGCTCTTCAATGGCTATTGCAGTTGCTGGACCTCCTATTCCTGTACTTGTAGCTGAAATGGGCACGCCTTTATACTTGCCCGTGTAAGTTACATATTCTCTATGTTCAGCTACCTTCCTAAAACTATCCCAGAAACTCGCTATCTTAGGTACCCTTTTAGGATCTCCTGGAAGAAGAACGTATGGAGCAACATCTCCAAGTTTACATGCTATATGATATTGCTTACCTTCACTTGTCTGAGGGATAGATGCGGAGACCTTATTTTTCAAGGAACACCACCTACTTTAGAAACTTTTTGCACATAAGAAACATTATTTTGCAAGTTTTGTTATTAATTAAATACTGTGGGCTTACTAATAAAGGTAACATTGAGTTGTGATGAACCTTTCCCTCACTGAGTTTCCGTGACGAAAACGGTCGCCGCTGATAAAGTTTAGGGTTAAGATAGGAAATGAAGATGAAAATAATACATGGTGCAAAACTACTCCCTAAAATTAGAGAGAGATTGGCTAAATTAATTATGAGAAACAATGAGTTAGCGAGAGGAGAAAAACTCTACTTGAAACCTGTTCATATAGTTATAGTTAAAAAAGGAAGCACTGTCAAAAAATATGTTTATATCAGTAGGTACTGGTGGAGGATCAAGTATAAGGGGAAGAAAAACAAGGTATCTCAAATAAAGTGGAAGTATTTAGGTAAAAACATATCTCAAGCAAACTTTAATATAAAGTTCAAAGTGGAAAACAACGACATAATAATTGATGAAGAAAATTTGGAAAAACTTAAAGAGCTCTTAAACAGCGAACTTAAAAAATACATTATAGTGAAGGAAGATTAAAAACTATTTCAATACACTGGGCCTCTTCACTGTAGCACGAGCCCTAAACAATATCTCCTCCGCCTTCTCGAGAAAATCAGGTGGCAATTTTTTAAATACAGGTTTGGGTCTTCTTATTTTATGCCCTGGCTTTACAAATAATTCCCTCATTAAACTCCATTTTTCACGTGTAACATCAGTTTCCATGCCGAGCATTTTCCATATTTTTTGCGCATACTTAGGAATAAATGGGGCTAGCATTAGTGCTAAAAACCCTACAGCATTCGCTGAAAGCCATAGGGTCGTTTTTGCATTCTCTAAAGTTTCTGCCTTTTTAACTTTATCCCAAGGAGCTTTTCTGTTTAAATATTGATTACCTGATCTAGCTAACTCAATGATATGGTGGAGAGCTTGTTTAAGTCTAACTTCTTCAAAGAATTTACTTACGATATCTGGTGTTTGAAGAATTTTTTCTTTAAATTCATAATCAACTTGGCTTAAAATCCCTGGCTTAGGAACTTTTTGATCAAAATATTTACTTATAAAGCTTAGTGTCCTATGTATGAAGTTTCCTATATCATCATTTAAATCACTATTTACTATCCTATAGAATTCCTTCCATGTGAAATTGGTGTCCTTTACTTCAGGTCTCATAGAGATTAACGCGAATCTCCAATAGTCAGCATCTAGCATTTCTAGAGCTTCATCGATCCATACTCCTATTCCTCGACTCTTACTGAACTTCTCTCCTTCAAACGTTAAGTACTCTGTAGCGGCTATTTGCCAAGGGAGAACTAATTTTTCTCCGGAAGCAAGTATTAATGCAGGCAATATTATTGTATGGAAGGGAATATTGTCTTTCCCTATGAAATACACTGTCTTTGTTTTACTGTCTTTCCAATATTTTTCCCAGAACTTCTCGTCTCCCTTTTTTACGCCATACTCTATTGTAGCTGAAATATATCCTAAAAGAGCATCAAACCACACATAAACAGTTTTATTCTCAGCATCAGGGAAGGGTGCGGGTATTCCCCATTTATTATCTCTAGTTATGGCTCTAGGTTTTAATCCCTCCTTAATCCAGTTTAGAGAAAACTTCTTTGCATTATCTGGGAAGTTTTCATGTTCTCTTATGAATTTATTAAGAGCATCCGTTAGTTTAGGTAAGTCGAAGTACCAGTGCTTAGTTAATTTAAATATTGGTTTTGAACCACAAAACACGCATTTAGGGTTTATTAATTGCCAAGGTTCTAGTAGTCTCCCACATTTATCACATTGGTCACCACGTGCTCTTTCATAGCCACAATAGGGACATGTTCCTTCAATAAATCTATCCGGTAAAAACATTTTATCTTTAAGACAATAAGGCATTCGTATTTCTTGAGTAAAAATGTAACCATTATTATAAACTTTAAGTAGAAATTCTCTAACAAACTTAATATGAATAGGATTCTCTGTTCTCGTATAGTTATCAAAGCTTATTTCAAAAGCTTCAAATAGTTTAGACACATACTCATGAACCTGGTCCGTTAACTTCTTTGGTTCTACATTTCTCTTTTTAGCCTCAACCTCTATAGGTGTTCCATGCTCATCACTTCCACTAACAAAAATTACGTCTTCACCTTTCATTCTAAGATATCTTGCAAAAACATCTGCTGAAAGAACGGAGCCTATGAGCGTTCCTAAGTGAGGTACAGAGTTAACATAGGGCCATGCTGAACATACAACCCATCTACCCATGCTCATTAACCCCCTATTCCTTTAACTTTAAAATTTTTAACGTTAAATAAGGTTTACCGAAATTGCAATATACGAGCCCTAACATAGTTGGTTGCGAGAGCATTCCTTCAAACAGGTAAGAGGTGGTTTCCTCTATGGTTAAGAGGAGAAAAAGCATTTGGGATTTATTTGATGAGTTCTTTGAAGACATTTTTGAGAACATAGATAGGGAATTTAGAGATTGGATGAAAAGGTTTGAACATATAGAAGAGGAAATGGCTAGAGCTACTCGTGAGGGAAGAATTATAGGACCTTATGTTTACGGTTTCAGCATAACTATAGGTCCCGATGGAAGACCAGTAATTAAGGAATTTGGTAACATACGTAGGGAGGCAGGTAGACCTAAAATTGCTGAAGAAAGAGAGCCTCTCGTAGATGTTTTGGAAGACGAAAACACGGTAACTGTTGTAGCTGAAGTACCAGGAGTTAATAAGGAGGATATCGATATAAGGATTAAGGACAACACATTAGTAATATCAGCTCAAAGTGGAGATAGAAAATACTATAAGGAAATACAGCTTCCCGCCAAGGTAAAGCCTGAAACAGCCAAGGCTACATATAAGAATGGTGTTTTAGAGGTCAGACTAGAGAAGGAGAAGAGAGAAAAGAAGGAAGAAGGAATTAAGATTAAAGTAGAGTAGCGTTTAGAGAAATAATGTAAAAACATTGGTATTCAATTAAGACTACAGAAGATGCATTATGAAACCAAAAATAGTCTTTATTGACTATTCAAAATACCCATTTCTCACATCTCCGCAAAAATATTTTGAGGAAAAATATGGTTACTCCCTAAGTTTATCAGAAATTTTTGAAATACACTTAACATCGCTTGTAGAGAAACGAGTAATTGAAAGAATAATTGGTGCAGTAAGGGGAAAAATATCAGAGCCAAAAGGACTTACTGATGATGAGGAAATAGTGTCTTTTTATCTTTCACTCATAGTTTTAGGGGGAATAAACGATAAATGGCTTACATCACGTTATAGTGTCTTTGAAGCTAAAAGAATAAAGAAACATTTAGATAAAGAAAAGCCGGAGATTTTAGAAGCCATAGGTAAAATTTTAGGTTTAAACATACAATACTTAGGATCTAACAAAGCCTATAAAGTACTTCATGATATTAGAAAGGGGAGAGCAATTTACACTTACCTCCCATTTAAAGTAACAGTATATGATTACTTAAAATCCTTAAGATTACATACTGATCTCTCATGGAAGCTTTCAAACCAAATAGTAAGTGAAGGCTACATATACCTCACTCATCAACGGGTAAGTAGATTTTTGGAAGAAATAATATCACAAAAAATAGCTGAAATGGTTAAGCCCATTGAAATCGATGTGTTACCTGAGAAAATTAAAAAACTTGTAAAAGCAGTCTCCAAAGAGTACTACATCGTTAGAAAGGAACATGTAAAGGAAGCACTAAAATTTAGTTTACGAGAGAAATTTGAAGAACTAAAATCTCTGGAGATAATTGAGCCGGAAGCATTTCCTCCATGTATTAAAACATTATATGATGAAGCAATAGAGGGAAAACATCTATCACACCATGCAAGATTTGCGTTAGCATCGTTTCTTCTTAACATAGGTTTAAATGTTGACTCGGTAGTTAACGTCTTTAGAAAACTGCCTGACTTTAACGAAACAATTGCAAGATACCAAGTTGAACACCTAGCTGGCCTTAGAGGGTCAAGAAAGAGATATAAACCTTATAACTGCGACACTATGAGAACATTAGGCCTTTGTGTTTCTGAATGCAGAGTGAAAAATCCCTTAGTATACTATTATAGAGAAGTTTTAAGAAGAATGTCAAAGAGAAGTTAAATTTCAAAAACTATTTTTTCATATCCGCTTATTTTATCGCCTTTCCTTGTCCAAATGTAAAGTATATTTGGTTTCACTAGGTCGAAATCCCCTGAAACATATACCTCCTTTACTTTTGCTTTTTCGGGAAAGAACCAGTATATTTCATAATCGTACTCTGCTACTTCTTCTTCATAAAAGTCTTCAAAAACGTTTTCTCCTCTCCTTAAATTACCTTTGAAACGTATAAAGTAGAGTACATATGGATGATCTCTATAACCAGCAAAGTCTATATTGACCATGAGAACTCTAGGTTTAACTCTTACACTGTTCACGAATATTTTTTCTCTTGAAAGAAAATTCTCCATAGCGTTATGAAGCCTACTTATTTCGACATAGTATTCTTCAGGCTTATGTATTAAGTGATAATAGTATTCGTCCTCATCATAATAAATAAACCTTAGTATTTGATTAAACATTCCTTTACGTTCAACTATAAAGTAGGATTCTCCATGAATAGGTATGAGGTTCAACAGCATCATCCTCTACATTGAAAAGGAGAAGAAGAGTATACGGGGGGCCATGACGCCTAGGGGTGGAGTCTCCCGTGTTCACCCCTACCCGCGACACGGGTTGAGGTTACACGGGCCGTGGATTCCATTATTATTTACTAAAGTATTACTTTTTTATTTGTTTCTCTTGTGTCTCCATGGGTTCGGGCCTTATTTTAACCCATAATGGCCGTGGGTCTCCGATTACTCGAATAAGGACCTCTCCTGTTCTTAACCATGTCATTCTCTCTTTTTCTGCCTCATTTAGTTTCATAAACTTACTTACGCTTTCAATATAATCTTTGCTATTTGACCCGAAAACGGCGATTGTTCCAGCATTATCTAGGATTTCCTTTGGAAAATCAGTTATATCTTGGGAAGCTAAAGCTACTGCGAGTCCGTAGCCTCGTCCCTCCTTTACCAGGGACTTAATAATTTTTGTCCCAGAACGTGTATCCATAAAGCGCCATGCTTCATCAAGTATTACTAAGCAACGTATAGTATTTGTTGGCGTTAGCGTTAAAATATAGTTAGCTAAGATCTGAAGTAATGCTAGAGTGTATAATTTACGGTACTCCTCAGGCAGCCTATGTAAAAGAAATATTAGAGGCTTCTTAAAGTTAAGAGTATATACGTTACCGTTGAAGAATATCTTTGATCTTAAAGACTCAAGCTTTGTTAGTAAACTAAACTCAACATCCTTATCACCATAATTCTTAGAGACTTCGGCAACTGTTGATATTAAGTATTTGAAGCTGGGATTATTTGTTGATTCATACGTTTTTATAAGTGACATGTATAGTAGATATTCCTCCTTGGAAGTTAATGATGATGCGCTTTTAATAAGCTCAATTATTTGCTTCGCTCTTATTCTAGGGCTTGTAAACCATGTGTATAATATGTTAACATTGTTTCTTTCAGGATCTATTATTTCAAAAGCACCTGTAGACTTTAAACCGATAAATTCCCCCCTCAAGTCGAAAATCCATACTGGAATTTCATATTCCTCAATAGCCCTTTTCGCTATTGTGTAAAGGAATGTTGTCTTACCCCTACCTGTAGGCCCTACTATCACTATATGTTTAGTTAAGTACTTTTCGAAATCATAAAAGACCGGTGTACCATAGTCTATGTCTTCACCCAAATAAATACCCTTACCGGAAATCTTAGGTCTTTTAACATATCCTATGGGCATCATGAAGCCTATGTCAGACTCCAACATAATCTTATGTTTAGTTTCTTTAAGAACGCCTAAACTTATTGCTTCTAAAACTTCATCTTCAGTTGCTTTTCTAACTTCAAAACCCATTGAGGCTTTAAATGACGTTATCACTGTACGTGCTCTTTCCTGAATAGCCTTCATTAACCCCTTTTCCGACGAAGCATGTGCTTTAACTATTATGTAGTACTTTATACTAATGGGTTTTTCACCCTTAACTATCCTATCATATATTTTTTCTAATCTTCTAAGTTTCTTTAAAATCTGAGGATTTGCGGGATCTGTTGTAACCATTATCTTATAATTTATAAGTTGTCTTTCTAAGTTCTTCACATATGATGTTGCATTTGCTTTTTTCTTCAGTAAAACTATTGAAACATCATTTTCGGTTGCTGTAATAAATCCTGTAAAGGATTTAATTTGTTGTATAAGGAAATCCGAAGCCACATCTTTGTAACTATAAGGAACATCATCAACCACATATACTGCTAAGCCACTTATGATTTTATCCTTTTTCACAACTAAGATGTTACCTTTAACCACAATATTTGCTTCACTAAACTCTAGTTTACGAGGCATTATTTTTGATGAAAGCTTTGGAAAAATCAGTGGTATGTTATAAGCGAAGATGAACAATAAGAACAAGATTATGTAATGTTCTAATGCAACAAAATCCCTCAAGAAAACATAAGCTAAAACAAACGCTCCAATAACAATTATGAGCACTGGTATTTTTTCATTATACTCCATAGCTTACACCTATTTTAAAATGCCCCTGTAATATATGATGAGTGTAATCGTAGGGATTATGATAAGCATTACTAGTAAAATAGTTAGCATGATATTCAAGTTGGCACTATTCTTTACGATAATGTAAGTTACGTAAAGTACGTTAATTAAGTATAGTATTAGCATTGTTTTAAAATTAAAAGGATTCACCATTAACCACCTTACACTCTATCTCTTATCGGTAAACGTAATTTTCTACCTCCAAGAGTATATGCGAAAGAGTAAGTTATCGAAACAAGAATCGTTAAATAAGTTACAGGTAATATTATCCATTGAAAGAACACTTTACCTATGGCTTCACCTAAATTTTGAACATTAATATTAGAGTTTAAAGAGTTATCTATACCGCTAAAATACCCTTTATCTACGAGTTGAATACTTTCTTTACCAACTACAACATAGGATACCTCTATAACCGTAGATCCTTTAGGTAAGTGGAAGCTTATGGTTGAAACATTTACATTGTTCCAAGTATAGCTTCTACTGGTAAATTTAATTTCATCATTGTTCACCTTCAACTTTGTTAATTTCGCAGCTTTAGGGATGTAGGCGATTACTGCTTCTTGTGGTTCATTCAAAACTATATTAAGAACGTACGTGTTTCCTTGTTCATAGACTTCAGCATTATTTACTTCATTCTGTAATATTAAAAGAACTGTATGGCCAAAATAAATAACATTATTTAGTGTAAAGTCATGTATGTAGTCTGCGTCGGGATCCAAATAGGGATTGTAGAGAAATTCGTTCATAGATATGTTCATAGAGCTTATGCTAATACCTAAGTAGCTGAGCTTAACGTAAAATCCGTTTACTTTTGCAGGTAATCCTCCAAAGGGTCTTCCAGCATTATAAAAGCCATTTTCGTCAGTATAGTATATAGCTATAGGATCTATGCTACTTTCTTTAAGAAACCATTCCGTTTTAATATACGGTATAGGCTTCCCCATAATATCTTTAACTAATCCCTTAGCAAAAAATACTCCAAGATCCTCCCTAGGCTTAAGTGAACTACTTATACTCGTATTTGAAAGGGGATTATCTCCGCCTACACTCATAACATTTACAAATGTTGGAAGAAGCGGGAGAGCTATTGTGAAAACTATAGACATAGCTATTAATGATGCCCCTGCGCTTCTAGCTAATCTAAATGGTACTGCATAAAGTAGTATTCCGAAGGCAAGTATTTTTGCAAAATACCCTTTAAACACTAATCCTAAAACAAAGAAAAACTCCATAACTATAAGCGTATATGTAGCTATACTAGTTATTGGTCCTAAGAAAGATGCAACTAAAGCTCTTCCTCCAGCTTGAGATATAGCTAAAGAAATACTTATTAGCAGTGAAATAAATGAACCTAAAATAGCTATTCTTTCAATAAGCCAGTTAAAGTAAAGGTTCCAACTAACTCCCAAAATACCTCCAAAATAGGATGTAGCTTCAATTATCGATGTAAACAATAAAACTAAAATCGTTACTGCAAACGAATCGTAAATTAAAGTCGGCGCCCATTTCTTAATGCTCCAAACAGGTATAGGTAACAAGTATATAAGTACACCTAGGTAGTAAGTTAGTATAGCTAATGAATAGGCGATTATTAGAAACTCGTCCATTACTTAACCCTTATAGTACCACTCATTATATTGACTAAGTTGATGAGGCTATGTACTTTATTAAAGCAAAAATGCTTGTTCCTACAGCTAGCCAGAATGCACCTAAAATAGCATCTTCAACTATGTCCTGTCCAAACCTTTTTACTCTATATATTGGAATAGGTGAGCCCTTTAGAAGCCACCCAATGGCCCATGAAAGCATGAAGAGAGCCCATGCTGCAATAACTACTCTGTTAGTTAAATCATTGATTAGCGCTTCTATATCCACAACTATCCCCCCTAAGAATATATTGCTTTTTAAAAGGCTTTTTTGGGCTTTTAAAAAGCAATTATTTAAGATGATTCTCAAAATACTTTTATAGTTGCTACTACGGTAATACTTTTGGGTGATAATTCTTTTGAGTGTATTATGTCTTAACGATACAGTTGTTGTGACTTTTAAAGTAAGACGTGAACTTCTCGATAGACTTGATGAATTAGTAAAGAATGGATACTTTTCCAGTAGAAGTGAAGCAATAAGAACAGCAATAATAATGTTAATAAATAGTTATAGTAAAGGAGAAGGAAATGGGGAAAAACTTAGTAAAAGAAATTTAAAGGAGATTTTTGGTCCTAGACTTACTGTTTTAGGCTAATAATTTTCCCTCTAAAGGCAATTTTAATCCTACTTAAGCTTGGTCTCTCCAATTTTGCGTTACACTTCGGACACACTCCACTATACCAGTTCATAATTTCGCTAGGTGTAGGTAAACCATAGTAATCTTGACCTACACGTTCAAACCTATATAATTCAAAACCACAGTTTTTACAGACATATATTACAGGCATTCTTAATACACACCTACATGGGTAATACCGACGTCAAGCAAAAATATGTAGAAAAAAGTATTTACCATCTACTCCTAAGTAATACCCAACAATTTCTTTAAATAATTATTTAAAAATATCAAGAAATTATAGTCATAATTTTTAATCAAATATTTAAGTAATACCGACGGTTAAAAATATATAATTGTTTTATTTGCTTAACTAGTGCATCGTATATGTAAAACGCTAAACAGTAATGTAATTTAACTATGTCTTATATATTACATATCATTAGTGATCAAAATGGCTTATATTTCTAAGAAGGCGAAAATAGGGGAGAAAGTTGCCGTTGAAGGAAACGTTATAGTGCTAGGACGCTCCATTATTAAGGACAACACTATATTAGGCCTTGGAGTTATAGTGGGCTATCCTACTAAAGCTAAAATACTTAAAGTAATGAGTAATAAAGGGAATATAAGTTTTAAGACCTATGATGAAATAAGTTCTGGAGCAACAATAGGAGCAAACTGCATTATCAGGTCGAACAGCATATTATATGAAAACACTTTCATAGACAACAATGTTGAAACAGGACACAATGTCTTAATAAGAGAAAATACAAGGATTGGTGAAAACACTAAAATAGGGACTGGAACAATAATTGACGGCCACGTTTTAATAGGTAGAAATGTCAGTATTCAATCATCAGTTTATATTCCTCCTGAAACAATAGTTGGAAACAACGTATTCATTGGGCCTCGGGTTATAATAACTAACGATAAGTATCCGCCAAGTAGACGTTTAGTAGGCGTTAAAATATGTGATGGAGCAGTAATAGGGGCAAATGCGACATTAATTGCAGGAATAGAAGTAGGTGAAAAAGCAGTAGTAGCTGCAGGAGCCGTAGTTGCAAAAAACGTACCACCTCATACAGTAGTTGCTGGTGTACCAGCAAAAATTATAGGTACCTACGAAGACTATGTGAAAAAGAGAGAAAAGTATGAAAAAGAGTAAGAAACCATGCTGAAAAAGCATTGGCCAAAAATAGCTAAAGTATTTTGGTGTCCGAACTGCAATATTCCACTCATCAGTAGTAAATGCTACAAATGTGGAGGTGAAGGTATAGAAGTTAAACTTAGAGAACCAGCAGATGCAAGAATAGCCTTCCCAAGAGATATAGAAACAGTAAAGGAAGCGTTTAAAGAAAAATTTGGTACAGAGAAAGGTTTTGAAAAGATAGCTAATTCCTCAAAAATAATTTTACTAAATAAAACAACCCACATAGATGATGCTAAAGAAATGGTAATTAATGGCAATAACGTTGGAATTCTACTGTTTAATCCCTTCACTTCAAAGTGGGGGTTTAGACCATCATATTATGGCTCTCTCAAAATATTGGAAGAAAACGAAGTGGAAACAGTAGCTGTTAGAGGCAATATTAAAGAGAACGAAGTATTGCCCTTCAGAAAACAAAGCATAAATGAGAACCAGTATGTTATCATAACAAATCTTAATGGAGAACCATTAGGTTTAGGTGCTGTACTCCGAAACGGAAAAATTCGGGTAATTAAGAAGTATAGACAGAAGTTTATTTATGAAACATCAGAAAAATCAGCAACAATAAATGAGGTAATTAAGGGAAACATTGATAAATTAGAGAGACAAGTTGAAGAAGCAAAAACCTTTCTTAAAAAAATGAATTCAAAAGCAAGGACGCCTGTTGTTGTCTCGTTCTCAGGGGGTAAAGATAGTTTAGTATCACTTCACTTAGCACTAAATAGCGTTAGCGAAATAACGTTGCTTTTCAATAATACAGGTATAGAGCTTCCAGAAACTTTAGAGACGGTTTTAAAAGTTTCTGAAGAATACGGATTAAAGCTTGAAATAGCTGATGCGAAAAACGCTTTTTGGGAATCTGTGAATGTTTTTGGACCGCCAGCAAGAGACTATAGATGGTGCTGTAAAGTTGCAAAACTTGTTCCTTTAGCTAAGAAAATGCTTAAAAAATGGCCCTCTGGCGCGTTAAACATTGTTGGTCAAAGAGCATACGAGTCCCTCGAAAGAGCTAAGAGTACTAGAATTTGGCGTAACAAATGGGTTCCCATGGTAATAAGTGTCTCACCTATACAGTATTGGAGCCAGCTTTCAATATGGCTTTACATATTTAAAGAGAAACTTACCAAACATGTTAACCCATTATACTTTAAAGGTTTTGAAAGAATAGGATGCTTCATGTGCCCCGCCAGTAGATTAGCTGAATTTGAAGAGGTTAAGAAAGCCCATCCTAACTTATGGAACAAATGGGAGAATTTCCTTTATAAATGGGCTCAAAGAATAAATGCACCTAAGGAATGGGTAACGCTGGGCTTATGGAGATGGCTTGGACCTGCAGCACCTAAGAAAGTTCTCTCAAGAAAAACCCAGTTTAATGCTTACGATTGGATTAGCACTTATGAAAAATGGGTAGATACAAAGATATATTCATTTGAAAAAGAAGAAAAAGAAGACTCCATCATCGCTAAGGTAAAGTTAAGCAAGAAAATAGACTTAGATAGAGTCTTAAGAATCCTCACTATTTTGGGAAAAATAGCTAAAAAACATGCTGATGAGGTAATAGTATATAGCGGTGAAACTAAAACCCACTACATTCTTAGAAGAAGTGGTGAAATACTTGTTAAAACACAAGCTGGCAAGAGATGGGTTGAGGAGTTTTTAGATGCAGTAAAGCTTGCCTATAGAGCACATTACTGTGTAGAATGTGGTTCTTGCGAAGCCCTTTGTCCCTCTGGAGCGATCAAAGTAATTAATGCGAAACCAATAGTCCAAGAGCTGCTATGCCTTAAATGTAAGGCATGTAATGATGTGTGCCCTATAGCTGATGTTATGGTGGAGAAGTTGGTTTCAGCTATAATCTTTAATAGATACGATGCATGGAGAAGAAAGACTAAAAGAAGTAGAGAATACACTGCAAAATTACTTGCAGAATTAATGTTCAAAACAAAGTTTTTCTCTAAACACTTAGCTCTTCCAGAATCTCCTTGTTCTAATAAATAATGTTTCAGCTTCTATGAGCGCTTTATAGAATTCGCTTTCATTTTCGAAAAACTTTCCAACTATTCTTGCCGCAGTTTTGTATCCCACACCAAATGTTGATAGAGCAATTATGGCTGGCTTACCAAACCTCAACACAAGATCAGCCTTTAACTTTTCCTCTCTTAACATAGCTTTCTCAGCAAGACTAAGTTTAAGATTTCTTAGCATCTTACGCACAATAACTTCTATATCCCTTGATCCTATAGATGTTGTTGTTAAAAAACCTGACCCGCAAATATTACACTTAGGATAGTTCGGAAGATCGGCGATCCTAACATTGTCCATAACATTACCGCACATCAAACAAATAAGCCTAACCCGCTTTTCTACAGCCCTACGCTTAAATAACTCTATTATTTCCATTAAGGGAGTGAGTTTTACTGAAACATCATAGTAAGAATAAGCTGTTAATGCTTGCATAGTTAACGGTGAATAGTTCTCTAAGTAAACAAATTTCACTTTAACCTTGCCTTTTCTAATTGAGTCAATGAATTTGAAAATAGCATTTAAATCTATTTTATCAACAGCTATTTCATTAAATGCCTCATAACCTATAGGTGTATCAACATAGTATGCTAAAATGTTTGAAACTTTTTTTACACTAACATCTTTCCTTATAGCTCCAAACCTTTTTGCCACATTATACAAGCGCCATTTAAATACATTACTTCTCTTAATATTTTCTCTTAGTAAGTACTTTAAATCCTCAACATTAACACTAACTAGGTCGTTAATTACTTCCTCAAAATGCACTATTGAGTTGCTCATCAGAATTACCCTATATGGGTCGCTTTTGCTTACAACATTTACTCCTCGCTTTCTTAGAAAGTATGTAAGTAGCATCATTAAGCCAAAATTTCCTTTACTACCTAGGTGCGAATTTACAATAATATTTTTGCCTCCAATAATTTCAACTATAACCTCTTTATCCGTAGGAATCCACCCCGTTTTAGAATAATGTTCCTTAATTTGCTTTCCAATGGAATTTAGAAGAGATTGTGAAGTTGGATATTTTTTAAGGATTGCAAGTCCCTTCTCTATTATTCTACGCTTTAAAGCACCTACTTCCCTGGAAACTTTATAATCAACAGGTATAAGTTCACCCTCCCATTTAGGAAGGGCGCCCCAAGAATCTTCAGCAGGCTTAACATAAACGTACTTTTCATCATAATCTAACGTCTCCCAAACCTTTCCTGAAAGTAAAAATTTAGCTCCTACATTAAGTGATGAAACCACAAAGTCTTCGTCAAGCTGTCCTATTATAGTATTATCTATAATATTTTTAACTAGAAAATGTCTCGCATCAGGTATCATCGAAACATCATAATAGTAAATCTTAGTTCTCTTAGTTTTTCTCAGCATTTTTCCATCGAAAGAAATAACACCTATTGTTGAAGCAAAACTTAACGTTTCAATAAGGGTAGCATAGCTTAACTTTCTATAGTAAAAAGACCTCCTCAATAACTTAAAGACTTCGTCTACGGAGACTTCTCCGTATTCAAGAAGTAACCCGGCAGTTTCATAAACTATAATGTCAAGTGGATTTTCATAAATGCTTTCACTTTCTAAATTCTTATCAATAACTCTTCTTGCCAGTACAAGAGATTCTAATGCATCATCTACGTTAGCTAAGGCTATAACATACCCTTTTGACTTCTCAGTTTCTCTATGGCCAGATCTACCTACTCTTTGTAAAAGCTTTATTGCCTGTCTTGGAGAACCGTATTGAATAACTAGATCTACTTCACCTACATCTATACCTAATTCTAAAGATGATGTTGCTACCACGTACCTTATAATGCCCCGTTTAAATTCTGATTCAAGAGTTAATCTAACATTTCTTGACAAGCTACCATGGTGCACTCCTACACTAATATTAAATATTCTCTTTAATCTTGAGGATAAGAGCTCAGCTAAATCTCTCGTGTTAGTGAAAACTATACCTGATTTAGATTTTTCAAGGATCTCAACTATCCTTCTCAATCTAGCCATGGTGCTAGGCGAGATACCTTCACGTAAAGCAATTATTTCATCTTCACTTGTAGGCTGAGGAACTTCAACAATAATCTCATATGGCTTCTGATAATATACTTCAACAACTTCAACATATCTAGGTCCCCCTAAAAACCTTTTAGCTGCTTCAACATTTCCTATAACCGCCGAAAGCCCTATTCTTTGAAATTCCCTTCCGCAGAGCCTAACAAGTCTTTCCAAAGCTACTGAAAGTATTACACCCCTCTTACTACTCATTAGCTCGTTTACTTCGTCAACAATAACCCACTTAATATTTTTAAGAACCTTTCTCATAATAGCGTGAACTAGAAGGTAATGAAGGGTTTCAGGAGTTGTTATTAGCATATGTGGTGGATTTTCTGCTATCTTTCTTCTAAAATAGTAAGTTGTATCGCCATGTCTTACAGCTATATTTAAACCTATATCTTTAGCTATTTTCCCCATTCTTACTAAAATATCTCTATTTAAAGCTCTAAGAGGTGTTATGTAAAGTGCTTGAATTCCACTTGTAAAATTCTTTTCAACAATTTTCGAGTATATGGGGAATAATGCTGCCTCGGTTTTTCCCGCCCCTGTTGGGGCTACGATTAACGTATTATAACCTTTAAGTATGAGTGGTATAGCTTTACTCTGAACTTTTGTAGGCTCTAAATACCCATATTTTTGAATAACACTTTTGAGTTTAGGGTTCAGCATGTTAAATACGTTCTTCTCATTTAAAGCGTACTTGTTTTTACTGCCAAGCATTATTTCACTTAACCTAAGTGTAAGTATTCCGGTTAAGCTTAAAAATTAAATATAACTTTTAAATTTAATCTAGGACATGGTAGAGTATGCGTATTAATAAAGTTATCTTAGTAGTAAACTTTGTTTTCATTGTAGCATTATTCTTATTGCTAGCTTTAATAAGTAATGTTGGTTCTTTAATTATAGTACCAATTCTTTATACGGTGCTAATAATATTCCAACTAATTACAGCTACACTTTTAGAATCTCCAATGCTGGCTTTTATAAACACCTTAGCGTTAACGTTTGGAATGAACATTTTAAAGAGGTATGTACTCCTCATAGCGTTTTTAATGAGAAACGCATTACTCTATTATTTAGTTTTCTCAATAGACTCCTTCATAAGAAACCCTATAACCTATCTAACTATATTTGCAACTTACATAACATTATATTATTCATGGACCTTCATAGTTAAGAAGGGAGATTCCCTCATAGAAAGTATCAAGAGAAGAAGTTTTAACATTGAAATAAAGCCTAAGAACGTACTTATAATAATGCTTCTTTCACTACTATTAATAATTTTAAGACCACTAACTTTACTTGACGAAATAATATATTTAACAGGAGTCTTAATTTCCTCATTATTCATACGTGAGCTAAGTCAAATAGCTATTTTATCACCTCTTCTCTCATGGATACTAATACCTTATACAATACATATCCCGCCAAGGGAGGTCTCGAGAGGAAAGAAGTTAGAAATCGTAAGGGAGGGTATTGTCTTAGGAAAACTTATAGCATCATTAACTTATGGTAAACCTGTTAATGAATGGTTAAAGGACAGAGTATCAGCAACAAAATCGCCTTCATGGTATTGGCGAATAGAAGATGAAAAGTACGTTTTTAACCCATATGTGCAGGTTAATTACCATGTATTAATTGCGGGAACTAGCGGCACAGGCAAGTCTAGCTTAGCTAAAAAGCTAGTGAAAGAACTTTACCTTACATGGGGCATTCCTTCATTAATACTTGATCCTCATAATGAGTACGTGAATTTAATCAAACAACTAAATGGCGTAATTGTGGATGCTTCTAAAATATCAATTAATCCTCTAGAGCTTGATGGAGCATCACCGAGAGAGAGAACGGTTCAAGTAGCTGATACATTACAAAGAGTTTTTAAGCTAGGAAACCTTCAAAGAACTGTTCTTGAAGACTTAATTGAAGAAGCTTACGCGGAAAAGGGAATACTAATAGACGATGAAGAATCTTGGAATAATACTCCTCCGACCTTCCAAACATTACTTAGGGTTGTCGAGAAAAGAATAGAATATGCGAGAACTTCAGCTGAAAGAGCTAGATATGAAAGTTTAAAACCATATTTAAGAACTCTCTCCATCACCATATTTAGAAATACTACAATAGAGTTTCAAAAACTCCTTGAAAAACCAAGTGTAATAGCTATGGCTAATTTGCCAGGAGAATACGTTAAATCTATTCTTGCTGAAACTGTTCTTAGAAAAATAGCTCATAAAATGTACGCTGCTGGTGAGAAGCAAAGACTTCTAAACTATATAGTAATAGATGAGGCGCATAGATTATGCAGGAGAGGAGTTGAACCATCGCTTGTAGCAAAGCTAATGATGGAAAGTAGAAAATATGGTATAGGCTTCATAATTATAACTCAGCAACCATTAGACATTGACGAATCCATAGTTGCAAATGCAGCTACCAAAATATCTTTCAAACTCGCAGAACCGGAGAATTTAGATTATATAGCTAAAACGTTTGCAGGATTCGTTACTGATAATAGATATGATATGGTGAGAAAGGCATTATACTATTTACCAATGTTTCATGCCATAATTAAAGATAGTGTAGTGAACGATCCTATCATAGTTAGAATAGATATTTCAAGTTAAACAAGGTTTTTAAATACCTCCACAAACTACTATTTCCTCGATCCTAACCTCGTTATTCACATTGGTGATTCCTTTTGTCTGAAGAGGGTGTTGTCGAAGAAAAAACCGAGGAAGCTCCAGTAAAAGAGGAGGAAATTGTCGAAGAAGAGGAATACAGCGAAGAACTTTCTGTGCAAGATTTAGAATTCTTTGTGGAAATAACGGAGCTTTGGGAGAAAATGCTTAGAGGAGAAGCAACGCTTCAAGATATAGCTAAGCTTGAGCGAAAGAAAATTAGAGTAAGGGCTAGAAAGAAGAGGAAATAGTAGCTTATTAGCTATAGTTCACTTTTAACAATGTTTACACTATAACCTAACTCCTCCAATACTTTCATAACATTTTCAAGGGAAATCGAACGGTCAAAAATTAAACCTACTTTCTTTCTACCGTTTTCACCGATAAGAAGCTTCACTTTATCGAAGAGAATTGTTCCTTTAAGCATATCACTTGAGTCATGAGGTATTAAAATATAGTTTTTAAACTTTTTGCGAGCTATGTCATAAAATACATCAAAATTACGTATGATCCTAAGTACTTCTTTAATATCTTTATTCTTACTTGGAAATCTTTTGGAAAGCATTCGTAAAAATTCTTCAGAATCCTCTAAGGGAATCTCAATGTATTTATAGTTTCCCAACATAACTTTTACCGTAATTTCCTTAGACATCACATCATACCTCCTAGTTCTGTTTAAAATTCCTTATAGATACTTTAGTTAAAAGTAACATTATAAAGTTTGGTTTGTAAATATTCTAGAGTGTGGTGTAGTAAAAATGAGTTTTAGAGCACTCTATCCCTCAGCATCGAAATTTAAGTATATAGCCCAGACATTAGCTAAAATCGCCGATGAAATCCCGTTTACAGTAAATGAAAATGGCCTATTTGTTAAAACATTGAGTCCCGATAAAACAACTATGATATCATTAAATATTCCATCATTAGCTTTCGACGAATTCGAGTGCCCGGAGGAAACAACGTTTATCGTAAGTAGCGATGAATTCAATAGAACAGCTAGAAGAGGTTCAAGAAACGACATGGTTGAGCTCGTTCTTGAAAGGGAAAATAGGAGATTAAGGATGGCGTTTATTGATAAGAAACTTGGTTATAAAAGAACATTTTATGTTCAGCTTAAAGAGGGCATAATAGAGAAATTACCTGAACCTAAGCTGAAGCTTCCTGCAATAGTTAGAATGGTTAGTGATGATTTCAAAAACATAATTAAAGATGCAAAGATAGTAGGTGATGAAATAGAATTCGTAGCGACTTCTGATAAACTAGAAGCAAGGACAATAACTCCTCAAAAAGAATACTACAACATTATGAAGCCTGACAGACCGTTAATATCCTTAATGGTTGAAGAATCTGAAGTCAGATCCACTTATGGAATAGACTTATTGGAAATAACATTAAAGGCTATCGCAGCTTCTGAAACAGTAACTTTAGAATTCGGCTCATCAATGCCTATGAAAGTGACCTTTGACGTTCCAGGTGGAGGGACTTTAGTTTACTGGGTGGCACCCAGAGCCCAAGCATGACTACCTACTCTAATTTGCCCAAAAGCTCCTCAAGAACTTTCTGAATCTTTTCCTCTGCTACCTTCTTTTCCTTCACCTTAACTTCCTCTATACTTTTCACCCTAAGTTCAGAAAACCACACAGGTTTTGGACAACGGCTCCTTTCAGGACATATTAGACAACAAGAAGAACAAACCTGTCTCTCTGGATGAAGCCAACATGTTAATGTTGGTATATAATGCCCGCAGGTATAGCATCTTTCCCAATACATTGTCATGAATTATTTCCCCCAAACTGCTTACTATTTGCTTATTTTCGCTTTAAATTCACTATATATTTTTAATAGTTCATTCTCCCATTTGGGTAAAAATCTTGGATTTTCAGGGTACCTATAGTAATGTTCTTTTACTTTATTCATATAGTCTGCTAAACTCCTAAGTTTCAAAAGTAGACTAGGTCGACTTACGAATTTTAATGCATTAACTATTTTCTCAGCAATACTTACTCTTAAGTTGCCTGTTGTGCTTATTTCTAGAAGTTCAACGCCTGAAACAACTTTTTTCTTAATTATAAACGTCAAATCTTCATCACTAAGTTTTTGCAAAAATAATCTAAGAATATCGAGAGAAGCTTGCTTTGCTCCATAATTCTCTATGTATAGTTTATTAGCAGGCCAAAGAGATTCTATTGTAATTTCCCCTTTTTCCAAAGATTCTATTGATGCCTTAGCTGCAGCCCAGGCTGAAATTAGCGATGAACCTATACCACCTCCATGTATTGGATTAGCTGTAAAAGCAGCATCTCCTATTGCAATGAAATTGGAGTAAACTAGGGTTCTAAGAGGGCGCCTCGTAGGTACAATACCTCCTCCAGCATGAATTAATCTTGAATTTCTAAATTCGCTTCTAGATAAAATGTATGTTCTAAAATTCTTTGCAGGACTAGGGTTACCAACACCTCCCTGAACACCTAATCCAACATTAACCTTATTTTTACCCTTAGGGAAAAACCACCAATAACCTCCGGGAGCTATTTTCGGTGACAAATATATTCTAAGGTATTCTGGTCTTTCGATATTTGTACTTAAAATTCTTATTTCCCTATACGCTATTGCTGCATCTTCATAACTAAGTTTCTCAGACACCCACCAGTTCTCAGGAAGCTTGTTTCTTATTACGGCCGCAGCTCCTGATGCATCAACAATTATTTTTCCTTCTAACACTCTGCTCCTCTTAGCTTTATCATCATAAATTAGGATTCCTTTAACGAGGCCTTTTTCTAAAATAGGTTTTTTGGCAAAACTATTATCGTAAACAAGAACACCCCTAGAAATAGCCTCTTTTAAAAGTCTTTGTCCAAAATTCTTCCTATTTAGCTCATAGCCTTCGCCTTTAACCAATAAACTATGTTTCTCATTAGGTGCTATAATTTCTATACCTTTAACAACATTTTCTACTTCATTACCTGAGGGCTCTTTAAGACCAAGCTTTTTAAAATACTCTTTACTTATTGCATCGCCACATACTTTCTCTCCTATTTTATCTAATGGCTTCATCTCAACTAAAGCTACTGAAAACCCCTTTTCCGCAACAAGTCGAGAGTAAAAAAGGCCTGCAATACCACCTCCAACAACTACAACATCAAAATTCTCATAACTTTCCATAACATAGACACCTTTGAGAGCTTATCACGAGCACCAGCTTTCATCATCTTTCAGACGCGGGTTCGACGCTCATCAAGTTATGTAGGTTACTCTATGCCCTTTCTTATACTTTTCCTCTAAATAGCATGTTTGCAGAGTAAACTATTGAAAGTAACTGTAAAGTGTACCAGAGTGTAACCGTAGCATAACCATAAATGTAAGATACTAGTATGGTCAAGAAAAAGAAAACAAGTAGAAAAGAGATTTCATAAACATGTTTCTCCATAGAAACCTTATGTAACCCTTTAGGCGTTACATGCCATTTAAAAGGCAAATTAAGTAACCCCTTAATAACAGAAAAAGTAAGTAGCGGAGCCAACATGAAGGTTAAACCGGTGGTTCTTCCAAGAATTCTTAGGGTTCTAAAATACCCGACTTTTCCTTTAAAATACTTAGTGAAGATTAAAGCATAAGAACCTGAAACAATAAGCCAAAAACTAAATGCATAGTTAAATATGTAGGATATAATGTTCCTTTCCGGCATGAAAGCTAATAGCAAAACAAGAATATTAAGCATTATGAGGAAGAATGGTGAAAGATACTGTGAAAGATAGGTTAAGTTTTCAATTTTCTTAATAAAACCTATTTTAGATTTAAGAATCTTAGTAAAATACTCCCTTAAAAGCTGTGATGAACCATAAGCCCATCTTTCCTGCTGAATCTTATAAGCGTAAAAAGTTGAAGGCACTTCTAAGTATGTTGATACACTTTCACAAAAACACACTTTTAACCCTGAAACTAACATTTTTAAACCTAGTTCAACATCTTCGAGCATAGATTTTTCATTGAATCCTCCGAGTTTAAAAAGAACATTTTTCTTGATGATAAATCCTGAGCCAGCGATACTACAGTATCCTAAGCTCATAAACCTTCTTTTAAAAAGGGTTTCAACAACAAATTTCTTAATGCACCCTAAAGCTTCACTTAGTAATGAAATGTCCGCGTTTGAAGGTTCCCACTTACTCATTACTGCGTCACATTTGCTCTCATGAGCCACTTTAACAAGTTTAAGTAGGTAGTCGCTGCTAAATCTAGAATCTGCATCTAAAACAACAATGTACTCCCCCTTAGAAAATTTCAGAGCATAATTTAATGCTCCAGCTTTGTATCCAACATTAACAGGTCTTCGAACAATAGATAACTTAACCTTTTCGCCCCTTATTTTCTTAGATACGGCTTCTCTGATGACTTTAAAGTATTTTTCATCATCATCGCTTACTATGACGACTTCAAAACATTCCCTAGGATAATTTAGTTTTAAAATGTTGTCTACGAGGCCTAAGATGGTGTCTAAATTTTCATTACGTATAGGGACTATTATAGTAATTTTAGGATGAATCTTAGTAACGATGGTTGAAAAGTACAGTTTATGTCTCCATTTCGCTATGTAATATGTTATTTGAAGAAGTAAAGGTAAAAGTATGCCCGTCATTAACATTAGTACTACTACCATTATTAACGAGTACATTATAGTGCTCATTTCAGCGCTTTCTCCCTATATTTAACTATTAAGAAGAACCATAGAAGAAGCCATAGAAGCGCAATAGTAGCTGATAATACTAATCTAATTAAACTAGCTACTAATTTCTCTAACGGGCTCTCTCCGGAGGGAAAATACATTATTAAACTATTTACAATATATAGTACACTAAGCATGCCAAGCCAAGCGATAATCATTATTAAAGCTACTGGAATAACAGCCTTTATTATCCTAATAAATCTCATATGCATAGCCCTTTAAACTCAGTACTACATCTATTTTTGAAGCTTAAAGAATCATTATACATGAAAATATTGTTAAACATAACATATACTATATTAGCGCCTTTTTCAATGTAGTTTCTTATTTTTAAGATTAGGAAGTTAAAGTCTTCTTCACAGTACCTATATTTATAATTTGGCCATTTTCCGTTTCTACCATGCAATCTCAAATAAACTATGTTGCCCACGTAGGCAGGATCTATAACGAATGGATCAACACAGTGAATAATTTCTGTTTTTAAAACTATAGCTTTAATGCTCTCCACTTTTTTAATCCAATCCCCCCTAGGTTCCCAAGCAATTTCTACATTTCCTGCAATAGACTTAGCATTTCTAAAGAATTCAAGCGCATTTTTAATGTTAACGTCCGATACCTTAAATGATGGAGGAGTTTGAACAACTATAATAGTTGACTTTAAAATTTCCGCTATTTCAACCATTTTTTCCCATGCCTTAAAATTCTCTGGAGTCGGTTTAAGAAAACCATAATTTTCACTTTTCTCTACCTTTATTCCTGCTTTTCTCCATGTAGGGCTCTTAGGAGAATGCGTAATTAGCTGCCAAGCCTTAATTGTGAATTCAAAAGTTCCTGGAGCTTCGTTACGCCATCTTCTCAACGTTTTTATAGAGGGAGGCTTGTAGAATGTCTGCTGAATCTCAACTATATTATGTGTTTTAAAATATTTGCTTCTAGAAACTGGAAAGCCACAGCATCCAACCTTTACTCCCAATTCAGTCACCATAGCGTTCTCTAAATAAAATGCTACATTAAGTTTATTAAGCATTTACCTAATGATTGCTATAATAGCTTGTATTCAGAAATCTGAGCACCCAAGAAAACAAGGTGTTCGAAATAGCAAGTAGTATTCCTGACTATTTTACATGTCTTATGTGTGGAGACTGTTGCAGAGCAAGCCCTATATCGTTGCTTCCTCATGAGAAATTATTTATTGAAGAACTAGCGAAGAAATTAAATGTAAAAGTAGAATTCGCTAGAGGCTATACTGTCCATGACAGCTTAAGTAACATTAATATTGTTCTCACATATCACATGCAGCTTAATGATAAAGGGGAATGCCCATTTTTAAGTAAAGATAATAAATGTAAAATACATCATGCATATAAACCATTAATTTGTAGAAGCTTCCCATATACTATAAAGAACGTTAACTACTATTTTGACCCTATAACGAAAGCAGCTATTCATAGAAGCGAATACACTATTTCAAGTGCTTGTAGATTTGTAAGGAAAAACATAGATAAATTAGAACTTAAATTAAGAAGCGAGGCCTTTGTTAAAAAATTCTTCAAGGAAGAGGTTAATGCAGGCTATTTAATGGAAAAATATAGGAGCATGTATATGGTGGCACTTACTTATCTTTGGAAAATGGGCCGCATATATTTAGTTTCAACCGAAAGAAAAGGCAGCATTTATATGAACGCATACACCTTCATAAGGCGATTTATACCGTACTTTGTAATAGTTCCATATTAATTAAAATTCTTAATCCACAGAGGCCCTAATTCTAAGGCTTTCTCTATAATTACCTTGCCTTCATTTCTAACGTAGTCATGTCCGGTTAAAAGTAGTTCAAAATCATATGAAAGTATTTTTTCTAAACTTTTTCTCCATAATTTCTCATCAGAACTCCATTCCTTACATAATGGACCTAATGCATCACCTATGATCATTATTTTTCTCCCATTAAGCTCGAAATAAATAGATAACGACCCTAAGGTATGTCCTGGCGTATGTATAAGCTCGAAACACACACCACTTACTGATATAGTTTCAACACTTTTCCTTAAATTAACTGTTATTGGTGATGAATCATAGTGTAATCCATACTTTTTTGCTAAAGTCTTTTCCTCATCACCTATACGTATATAAGTAGAGTCTGGTTCATGAGCTACTGTTTTTAAACCTACTCTATAGTATAGTTTACTAGCTCCACCAGAATGTCTCACATGACAATGAGTTAATATTACATACTCTATGTTTTTTGAGGGGATAATGCCTAGTTCTAGGATGTTTCTCAAAACATTTTTGTAACCTAATCCTGTACCTGAATCTATTAGAACGCCTTTGCTTCTATTTCCTGATAATATTAAGTAGATATTAGCATCTAAGGGGTGGGAAAGTTGCTGGCCCCCTACCAAGTATATTCCACGGGATATTCCTATTATAGGCAATTTTTAAAGTAACCCTATTTCTTCATAAGTTTTCTTATTTCCACATATTTTACTACAGGTATTTCATTAAGGACAATTTTTAGCTTATTTGCCTCCCTTACTAAAGCCTTTGAGACATCAACTATTATTAAACACTCAGCAGTTTCACCCTTTTTTACTGTAGCACATCTGTTAGTTACCATGTCTATTTTTAAGTTTGCAAGCTTCGTAGCTACTTTAGCTAAAGCTCCTGGCTCATCTTTTATTTCAACCTTTAGCTCTAAGAGCTCAGCTGATGGAGGAAGCACAGGGGTAAGGATTATTTCCCTAGACTCTGTATCTGCAAGTAAAAGAACATACATCCCCTCTAAAAGACCTAAGGATTCCCTCATGACTAAAGGTATGGTTATCCTTCCCTTACTATCTATTTTAGCTATTTCCGATATTTTCAACTTACAACACCCATTGACCACGAGTAAATTTAAATATTCAGCTTAGCGAGGACCTCATCATTTTTATCTATTTGGCATAACTCTTCTCTAATAATTACTTACTCCTAACGAATTTAATAACATATTCGCCTAAACCCACATTTAAGGAGGATGCTATAACTGAACACTTAGCTCTAAGAATGAATACCATATTTTTCTTAAGTGGAAAATCTTCTGAAGCTAAATATTCATAATGAGCCATACCCTTAGATATTATTAAATCAGCTTCCTCCACTACCTCACGGAGTTCTGGGTTTATTTCGTCTAAGAAAATAGTGGAAGCATCAGTACCTGTTTCTATTAATTTAACATTTTTTCCGATATCAGTAAACCTTAACTCCTTAGCTTCCCCATAAGTTATATCATTTTGGAAACTTCCTGACTTAGCCACAACATAAGTTACGGCATTTACGTAGTTTTTAGAAATAGCTCTAATGAGTTCCCTATCGAAAACAGCTTCACCTGCATTATCAAGCAAATAAATGATTGTTCTTACGCTTTTTAATGTTTCTAGAAGCTTATCAGTATCGTCTATTTTAAAAATAGCTTTCTTAACCTCGTTAAGAATATTTTCAGCATCAAATTCATAGCCTAAGACGCCGAAATCTATTGAATTCCCTATAGCAGCAAGTTTAATTAAAAACTTTATGTCGTCAAGATACTTCGAATTCAAGTCCTTAAGCGCTTTTTCAGCGAGAAAATTTGCTTCCCTCTTAACTCTACTGTAAGGATCATTATTTTCAATAGTCTCTTTAAGACGCCTAAAAGTTAACGTAGCTATTTTAGTAATGTTAGCATCTTTTAACGCCTCATTAGCTACCAATGCAGCTAATTCACTTATCAGTTTAACTCTAATTCTCCTATCCCTAATAAAATTAGCAATCTCTCTAGCCCTAACATGCAGTATGCATGGGATACATTGAGCATCTACAAAAATCATTACAAAAACCACCAAGAAAAAATAATTCATTTACTCTTAAGTAGCTTAAGAAATTCTCTCATAAATGCCGGCAAATCAGGGGGATGCCTTGACGTTACTAAATATTCGTCAACAACAACTTCTCTATTTTCATAAAGACCTCCTGCAGCAATAATGTCGTCCCTTATACCTATGTAAGATGTTACTTTTTTGCCCTTAACAACACCAGCTGAAATAAGGACTTGAGGTCCATGACATATTGCAGCAATAGGTTTATTGTTTTCGAAGAAGTGTTTAACAATGCTTATAACTTTAGGTATTATTCGTATTTTCTCAGGCGCTTTACCTCCCGGAATTATTAATCCATCATATTCCTCGGGGTTTACTTTGTTAAATGTTATGTCAACTCTCATTTCATACCCATGTTTACCTTTTATAACGCCTCTATTTTTTGATGCTACATGGACTTGGTATCCTTCTTCAATAAGTCTATAGTAAGGGTATAGTAGTTCTATATCCTCCACGTCATCGAATGATATTATTAATACCTTTTTACTCAATAAATACTCGCCTCCTAATGGTTATTTATTTTGAGATCAGTGTTTAGCCTGATCATCATCCCTTATAGGTCATTTCGTGGTCCTATCATCAACTCTCCTCTAACTTCTTAACTATTTTTTCAGCTATTTTAAGAATTTCCTTAGCGCCTTCTTCATTAGCGTAAGCTTTCACAAAAGGAATGCCTTTATCATTTGCTTCAGCTATCTTTGAACTTAACGGTATTTTGCCGAGAAGATCAACATTTAAGTGTTTAGCTAGGAATTCTCCACCGCCTTTACCGAAAACATAGTCTACATGACCACACTTAGGACATTTATAATAACTCATGTTTTCCACAATACCTAAAATCGGGAGGTTAAGTTTCTTTGCGAAACCCGCAGCCCGTTTAACATCAAGTAAGGAAACTTCTGATGGAAGAGTTACTAAAATTATCCCTGAGGGATTAGGCATTTCTTGAGCAACACTTAAAGGTTCATCACCTGTACCTGGAGGTAAATCAACAATGAAATAATCAAGCTCTCCCCAATTAACTTCTCCTAACAACTGCCTTATAGCAGAAATTTTTAAAGGACCTCTCCATATAACAGGAGTTTCATCGTCTGGAAGCATGAAGTCTAATGACACTACCTTTATACCATCCCTTGAAGTAACAGGTATTATTCCCTGAGGGCTTGCTAAAAGAGGAGTACCCCTTAAGCCGAGAATTTTAGGGATATCAGGGCCATGAAAGTCCGCGTCAAGTATCCCAACCTTCTTTCCAAACATAGTTAAGGCTACAGCTAGGTTTGCAGCGATAAAACTTTTTCCTACACCTCCCTTACCGCTACCTATAAGTATTTTATACTTTATTTTCTTAAAGCGTCTAAGGATAAGTTCTTTCTGCTTCTCAATAAAACTTGGAACCCTAAGGTTTCTCAGCCCTTGTGAACTCATCATAAGTAACCTCTGTATTTCCTTAACAATGTTAGAAAAGACTTCCATATATAAAAACTATTGGTGTAGAAACTAAAATATACGAGGAAAAGTTCAAGGCAAAAAACAAGGAAACAGTTATTTTAAGATCTTTCACTATACCCTCTAAAACCCTATATCCTAAGGAACCTAAAATCTTAGTTTTAATGTTAACCCTAAAGTATTTTAGCTTACATTCACTTATGGAACTTAATGCTTTCTTAACAGCATCAACGGTTAATTTAAGAATTACACTCCTACACTTACTTGCTCCCACAGGAACATATGTTTGCCCACCAAAATAACCCGTCTTTTCATGGTTATCTGTGGTAGTAATTTCAGCAAACACTATGTTCTCATTTAGTTTCCTAACTTCATCTTTCACAATGTTTCTAAAATCCTCTAAAGCATTATTTCCATCATAAACTACAAGAACAGATATGCGATCATTATGTTCAAACGCTATTGCGTTTATTGCTGGCGAACATAAATCACGACATCCGATAAGTTCTGCATCCACTACCTCTGCTATACCTATCTTAAGGGATTTTTTGGACTCATCATTGAGAAATATTTTTGGTAATGCTTCTTCAATAAGCTTCCTATAATAGTTCATCTCTTTTGCAACATTTCTTATGCCTTCCGGCTTAGAATTATGAGCTTCAATTAAGAAAATATCCTTTAGCTTCTCGATTTTACGGATTTTTCTTTCTAATGCATCATTAAGGTATGTTGGTAAGTCATCAATACCGTTCTTAGAGTTATAAAGCAAAATTAAAGGAACTTTATCTAACCCTATTATATAAGCACATTGGTTATCTATGCATAAGTTAAATAAACCATGTATTTTTTCTATGGTGTCATAGCTGTTTGCCTTTAAAGTTCTCACTAACTCTTCAAGCGCCTCCTTAAGATAGCGTGAAGAAACTAAGTCCTTTTCATGAGTGGTTGTTGTGTGAAATATTGCCACAGGTACATTTCCGTAAATTTTCTTTAATGTATTACGTAGGTTTGCAATAACCTTGGAACTACCAACATTTCTGAAGGGACCCGCATGAATAGATGTTAATGCTATAACTCCCTTAACATTTCCTGAACACTTATCAACTATGGTGAAAACTTTTACCCAAACTTCATCATTAACGGAGTTTTTCTCCAATACCTCCTCGAGAGGCTTCTTGTTATTTGCAAACCAAAGTTCCAAGAAAGCCTCTGAGAATTTAAGGGTAAAATCTCCCATTTTCGAATATTTTCTCAAAGTTAAAAAATAAAGTTCTCCCATAAGAGCTGATACCAAAGATCCTAAAGCAAGCAGCAATAATATAAGATCTTTAACGAAAACACTCACAAACACATAGTATGCTACTACAGGAATTGAAGCTTCAATAATACTTTCTAAAACCTTACGCTTAGGCCTTATTAAAAGATAGTGAATAAAGGAATAACCACAATAAGTGATTAAGAATGGATATTTTAAACCAAAAACAATAGCTAATAATGATTCAAAAAGTAGTAAGTGTAATAGAACAAAATTAAGCAGTACAAGAACTCTTCTTAAAAAATTTTTAGCTCTTAAAACACTTCTTTTAAGCATTATAAATGTTAAGATATTTGACGCTAATAAGGCAACAATAATTAAGTAAAAAACACTCTCTACATAACCCATAGAAGCTTTCAAAATGCATAATAAAGTAAGTAAAAGGACATATGCAGCAATTAAGCTAGTAAGCTTAGGAGAAGTAAATACAAATCTAGAGTAATACTTTGATACATAAGCCTCAGTATCCATTACTTCTTATCCTCAAATATATTGGAGATTGTAATGTTGTAACATTAATTTAAGAAAAACCTAGATTTTTAAATTCTCGGGAAGCTGGACTATAGTCTGCACTGGAATGTTTATTTCCTTCTTCCAACTATCGCCTATGGCTACTAAAACTACTGCACCACTTATTATAGCTTTGACTTTTTCAATAATTCTTACCATAGTCCTTAATGTTTTCCCTGTTCTAATAATATCGTCTATTATAAGCACTTCATCCTTTCTTTTAATCATTCTCTTTGGAACGTAGAAAGTAACAATGTCTGCTGATGGAGCTATATATGATCCTTCAATATAGTCAATAGCGTTAATATGTCTTGTTCTTCTAGCAATAACCAGTGGTACTTGAAATGTTAAAGATATTGCTGCAGCTAATGGTATACCATTAACTGCTGGTGCAAGTATTTTTGTTACTCTTTTTCCAGCGAACATCATGTAAACATGTTGTGCTATGTATTGTAACATGTAAGGATCTGATAGTATTTGTGAAAGGTCTACGAATCCCTCCCCTGTTATTTCAAGTTTTTCTAGAATAAGTTTTCTAATATCAACCATTCTATTTAATGCATTCCATATTCTTTCTGCTTGATCGTAACTTGGAATAATAGATCCCTTAATATATCTACAAAGCACTGTTTCCGGAACGCCAGTAATTGAAGACAACTCCTTGTACGAGAACATTCTTTTAAGAAGTTTTAACCTCTCAATTACCATGAGACGAAATCTCAATGCCTCGTATTTATCTGCGGATATGCTCATGTTCTTTCCCTTAACTTTCAGCTTTTTCTAATAATTTTTCAACACAGATTTAAAAATCTTTTTTAATATGTCAGTAATGCGGGAAAACCATCATCAATATCAGGTCCGAGTGCCTTCATCACCATATAATTTCTTTTCTAACCCTGCCTCTTTAGCTTTATAGTACTTCACTAACAAGTGAGCTTCATATGAGCTTCTAGCGTAAGCTAGCGCTTTTAGCTCATAAACTTTAAGCTTCCTTCCACAGTAAGTGCATAACTTAGTTTTCTGTTTAATCTTAACTACAAGGATGTTTTTACAGTAAGGGCATTTCACTATCTTATATTCATAAGCTATGCTCATTTTCACAATCACTTATAGCTTCTTAGTAATTAATATTTATTTAGGAGGATGGATGAAGAGGGATTTAAGTACTGATATGTTGATGACAAACCCACGCGACGACATCCTCGCTTTAAACTTTAAATTCACCTCTTTTGACTTTCTCAAGCATCTCTAATACTATCCTATGTGTTATTTCGGGATCAGCCTTTCCTCCAGTTTTACGCATGACTTGACCTATCAGATAATGTATTGCTTTCTTATTAACTAATGCGTCATGAACTGATTTCTTATGTTCAACAAATACCTGCTTAACTACCTCCCTAATAATGTTCTCGTCTGATATTTTTAGTAAATTCTTTTCCTTAATTATTTGATAAGGATGTTTACCATACACTATTATTTCGGGAAGTATTTTCTTCAATATTTTAATACTTATTACCTTCTCATCAAGTAACTTTAAGAGTTCAGCAATATGTTGAGGTGTAGCTTTAACTTCACTATGGCTTAAACCTTTATCGTGAATCCATCTTAAGAAGTCATTTATTAGTATGTTAGCAAGTTTCTTAGGATCTTTATCATAGTATTTTAAGGTCTCCTCAAAAAAGTCTGCTAACCACTTGTTAGAAACTAAAACTAACGAATCATACTCAGTAAGTCCGTAGGTTTCCATGAATCTCTTGGCTCTAACATCGGGAAGTTCTGGCATAGATTCACGAATCTTTTCTATGTAATCACGAGTTATCACTATCGGCGGTATGTCAGCTTCTGGGAAGTATCTGTAATCTTGCTCTTCCTCCTTTACCCGTAAGGGAACAGTAACTTTCCTTAAGTCATCCCAATGTCTTGTTTCACTTTTAATGCTGAGCCCTTTAGAAATAGCTTGTTTCTGCCTAATAATTTCATAAGCTAGCGCTTTTTCTACATCTTTAGGAGAACTTATATTCTTAATTTCAACTCTATTTCCACCAGCTATAGAGATGTTAGCATCAGCTCTCATGGAGCCTTCTAATTCACAATTACATACACCTAAATGCTCAAGTATGGACCTTAACTTATTTAAGAAAGCTCTTGCTTCAGCTGGACTACTCATATCAGGTTCAGTAACTATTTCAAGAAGAGCTATACCTGATCTATTATAATCAACTAAGGTGTACGGGCTTGTCATTATAGAACCTGTTGGATAAACAAGTTTCCCGGGGTCTTCTTCAATATTGATTCTTCTAATTCTAATTCTTTTCTCTTTGCCGTTAATGGTTATTTTTAAGAATCCTCCAATAGCTATAGGAGCTCCGCCTGCTTTATCATATTGTGTTATTTGGAAGTTCTTTGGTAAGTCAGGATAAAAATAGTGTTTCCTAAAGAAGATTATTTTTTCATTCACTTTAGAATTTAAGGCTAAAGCCACCATTATTGCATAATCTATTGCCCTCTTATTAACTACGGGCAATGCTCCAGGAAGGCCTAAACATACAGGACATACATGCGTGTTTGGAGGTTTTCCACGATAATCTGATGAACATGAGCAAAAGAGCTTTGTTTTTAAAGTCGTCAATTGTACATGTACTTCTAAACCTATTTTAATATCACCTGACGTTTCCATGGGCCACCCTCTTAAATTTTTGCTATGAGATTTCTTAGTCCAGTTAATTTCTCAATAAAAGCAGCTATAGACAATAAAAGATCTTCTCTGAGATGATCAGCCATAAGCTGTATTCCTACAGGCAAATTGCCGCTAACAAAACCTGCTGGAAGCGATATTGCAGGAATCCCTACAATGTTTGCGACAACTGTTTCTACATCACTCATATACATTGCGAGAGGATCTTTTATTTTCTCACCTATTTTGAAAGGTGGAGTAGGCATTGTTGGCGAAATTAAAATATTGTATTTTCTAAAAGCATTTTTAAACTCCCTTAATATAAGGGTTCTAACTTTTAAAGCCTTTAAATAATATTGGTCAAAATATCCTGCACTTAAAGTAAAAGTGCCCATAATTATTCTCCTTTTAACCTCCTTTCCGAAACCCTCTTTGCGGGTTTCTGAAAATACCTCATTCCAGTTTCCCGAGATTTTAGCTCTAAAACCATAACGTATGCCATCGTATCTAGCTAGGTTTGAACTTGCTTCAGACATAGCTATAATGTAATATGCGGGTAAAGCATATTTTATTATTGGAATTGATATTTCGTCTACTAAGAATCCTTCGCTAACTAATTTATTAACAACGTTCTTCACTATTAAAGCAACATCTTTACTTACACCTTCCTCAAACATTTCCTTAACTAAAGCTACCCTTACTTTTCTGTGTAAGTCGTTGACATTATATGTGGATGCTAAATAATTAGGTCTTTTAACGTTAAGCGAAGTAGCATCATTAGGATCGTACTTCGCTATTACATTGAGCAGAAGCGCAGTATCTCGAACGCTTCTGCCCATGGGCCCTATTTGTTCTAAACTGTTAGCATAAGCTATTAATCCATACCTACTAACTAAGCCGTAAGTCGGCTTCAGACCCACTGTTGCAGTAAAGCTTGCTGGTGCACGAACTGAACCCCCTGTGTCTGAACCTAAAGCCAAAGGTGCTTCACCAGATGCTAATGCTGCTGCACTTCCTCCCGATGATCCTCCTGGAACCCTACTTAAGTCCCAAGGATTTCTTGTAGGTCCGAAAAAGCTAGTCTCCGTCGATGACCCCATAGCGAACTCGTCCATGTTTGTTTTACCCAAAATTATCGCTCCCTCTCTCTTCAAAAGTTTAATAACTGTTGCATCATATGGCGGGACATAGTTGTAAAGCATTTTAGAACCACATGTTGTCCTAATATTTTCCGTTGAAATATTATCCTTCACAGCGACTGGTAATCCAAAAAGAACACTTTTTGCTTGTCCTCGTCTCAGTACCCCATCTTTCTCCTTCGCTTCCCTTAATATTTCTTCCCTGTCCCTTAAAGTTATAAACGCGTTTATCTTAGTCTCTACTTTCTCTATTCTTTCCAAGAATTCCTCAACTACTTCGTAAACCCTAAGATTTCCTTCTTTAATGTTTTTAATTAGCTCTAATGCTTCAAGCTCATAAATATGTTTAGGCAAAATTAATATTCCTCATAAGATTTTTGGAGCCCTAAAGTACTCTTTCTCCTTCTCTGAGGCGTTACGAAGAACTTTCTCTAAGGGTAAAGATTCTCTAGGAACATCATCCCTAAGGACGTTCGTTAAAAGCGCAGTATGTGTTGTTGGTTCAATGTTCTCCACATTAACTTCATCTATTTCATTGAAAAACTCAAGAACCCTATTAAGATCCTTTATAAATTCCCTTTTTTCTTCCTCAGTAAGTCTTATTCTTGCAAGCCACGATAAATGCTCAATAAGTTTCTCCGTAATCACTATTTTTCTACGCATATATTAAGACACCATAGCTTTCAGTTTCTTATTGATCAAATTCTTATTCGCCGATATCTGCTATAAAACTTTATTTTTTAATTTCAAAGAATTTGTTGAAACTATTTTAGCGAATCATAAATTCATCTTAAATTTTTTCATAACCTTTAACTATAAGTAATGCTATTACTTCAGAAACATCATAGCTGTGAATCTCCTTTACTTTATTAACTAATTTTTCAATTTTTCTTCAAGTGTCTTGGCGATTAATAAGCACTCAAAAGATTCGATTCTACAACTCCTCCTTTCCATAAATAAACTGAGTGGATATTGCTAACGATGTTTACGCATGCTACAAGTTTATTAATAATAAACTCCTTAGCTCTTTTCCTAGTCTCCTCAATTCTTGAAGCTGTAATGAAAACTACCTAAGCGACTAATACTCACTCCTGCAAGCAACTCTAAAGTTTAGCCATAATTCACCTGTTTCACCAAACTTAATAGGCAACTTACCTTCATCGTAAAGGTAAACTATGTAATCCCTTATATCGGACATTTTCATTCTGTATTTTTTGGAAAGCTTACCCACTATTCCGGATGAAAATAGAGGTACCCATTGAGGTATATGTTCTATTTTTGCTGAAATCTTTCTAAGAAAAATTGACGCCTCATTACATAGATTTCTTAAGAAATCATTCACATCAATATTAGCAACCACGACGTAGTTGCAATTAAGCACTTTAGAGAATTTCCTAAAAACAGAGTATTCGCATAACACTTCCTCTCCATGAACTACATATTCTAAACCATCGTAAATGAACTTCGGAGGTAGGATTATTTTGTCTGCAAGTTTTTGATCTTCTACTCCTTTAAATATTACTTTTAAACCGGAATACTTCACTAAGAGACCGTGTTTTCTGTTTTCCACAATTTTATTTAGAGCAAAACTTACATTAACCCCTTTCTTAACCATTTCCTCTGAAAACCTCTTCAACACTTCTTCATACTTTCTCTCTTCTTCTGATATCTTTCTCAAACAATTCACTAACTTAACAAGCAAAGTTAATCACTAACTTAGTTTTGAAAAAGGAAAGAAATTAAAGTTTTGTTATAAACCATACATTTATGTGGGTATAGTATGTAATGATTAAAACTACAGTTAAGGAAGTTAAGAGAATTCTAGGAAAATTAGTTAATAAAGATTACTACATACTATGGGCGTTTGAGGAAAGCAGAGCTAAGGGAGCACGATTCCTAGAGTTCTTTATATCAACAACACCTATAATCTCCATAGTAATCGAGCAAAATATCGCTGAGTACGAAAAAATACTTATTCACGGAATAAAAATTTATGTTAACAAAGATCACTGTGCAAGCATAAATAAAAACTGGGATGACATTATAAAGGAGTTACGCATTCTTTTTCTTAATAAGAGAGGAACAGAAATGTATAGAGAAAGTAAAGACTACGTATACGTTATTGTAGGCTCAAAAAACATAAAAAATCTCATTTCAACATTAGAAAATATTCGTAAGATACTGGGAAACGTTGGCTTTAAAATTCCAAATAGAATCATAGGATACGATTATACAGAGGTCGTATAAAATAATGTCAATATACTTTTACATCAAGAAATGGATTGACCAGGAACTTTTCCGAAAAATCTCTATGTTCTCGGATTACCTGGGTAGAGATGTTGAAAAAGGTTCAAAATTCTCTATAAACTTCACTAAAATACGTGAAAACAACCTTGACTTCTACGACATATTAGAAGCTTTGGAAGAAGCTGAAGCCGAAATAGATAAGGAAAGCTTAAACGTCTTGAAGAGGAAGCTTATTGAAAGAAAGACAGTATACCTGGAATGGTACGGTGACGACGTAGTTTTGAAAAGTAAAGTATACTTTGGAAGCGACTACCAGTACATTAGAGATTACACTATTTACGATAGAGTGAGAAAGGTATTCATAGTAAAACCCCTACATTTCTTCGAGCTTAAGAAAACATTAGAAAACTTAGGTTACAATATAATTGATAATACAGGGGTTTCCGAAGAATTAAAACTCCCATATAAAATTAATTTTAATGGGAAGTTACGTGATTATCAAAAAGAAGCTCTTGGCAAATGGTTCGAGAAAGGTATGAAAGGAATAATTGCTTTACCAACAGGTTCAGGGAAAACAGTAATTGCCATTGCTGCCTTAGCTAAGCTTTCTGAAAGAACACTCATAGTAACATATACTAAAGAGCAAATGTTTCAATGGAAAGATATGATAACTAGGTTTACTTCAGTAAACCCTAACATCATAGGGTTATATTATGGTGAAGAAAAAAGAATAGCTCCAATAACCATTTCAACGTATCAAACAGCATATAGGAAAGTTAAGATTCTCTCTAAATACTTCTCGTTCCTAATAATCGATGAATGTCATCACCTCCCATCCGAGAAGTTTAAGCATATTGCCTTAAACATGTTTTCTCTTAAGAGGATGGGGCTTTCAGCAACAGTTATTAGAGAAGATGGTAAGCATGAGGAACTATTTCCTTTAATGGGAGGAATTGCTTATCACAAAACACCATCTGAGCTTTCAGTGCAAGGTTATTTAGCACCATATGTTATTTATCAAGTAGAAGTTGACTTAACCCCTAAAGAACTTAAAGATTACTTTGAAACATTAAAGCTTTACAAAGAATTAAGCGGAGGAAAAAAGTTTGAGGAGCTCTTAGAATTAGCTAAGAGAGGTGATGAAAAAGCTCAGATGGCATTAAAGGTCCATAGCAAATTAAGGCAAATAGTTCATAAGGCTGAAGCTAAGAAAAAAGCTGTTAAGAACATTGTTGAAAAAGAGCTTAAACGTGGAAGTAAAATCATAGTTTTCACACAGTATGTTGATCAAGCAAAAGAGCTTGGAAAGCTTCTTAATGCACCTATACTTGTAGGTGAAGTTAAAACAAAGATTCGGAGAAAAATTTTAGAAAACTTTAGAGAGGGCGTTGAAAGAGTTTTAGTTGTTACAACAGTAGGAGATGAAGGCTTAGATATACCTGATGCTAATGTAGGGATAATAGTTACCGGAACAGGATCGCGAAGACAGTTTATTCAGAGACTTGGTAGACTTTTAAGGCCTTCTAAAGGTAAAGAAGCTAGGCTATATGAGATTATTGTGAGAGGTACTTCTGAAGTTTATCAGTCAAGGAAAAGAAAAAGCATAGATCTTAGCGACTTTATGTACTAATCTCTCTTGTGAAGAATCATTTTTTGAGTTGACAATATGTCTTCAGGCTTACATATTGCTATTGCTGAGTACTGTTTCCCAGCAACTCTAACAACTTTTACGTAAACTATTTTATCGGGCTTTGTCAGGTTAACTTTACGATCAATGTTTTTAGCTAAATAATCTATTGCCTCCCTAGATCTTGCTTCAACAGCTTTACCCTCCTCAGTAAGTTTAAGCAAGTGTCCTTCAAGAGTTATTCTGAATGTTTCATTTTCACCTATTTTCTCTTTTGCAAGATCCCAAACGATCTTCGCTACATCTTCAAGAAACGGTGAATAAACTATGTCTACAGGCACTATACGTAAAATATTGGTATGGTAAGGATCTATTTCTTTTCTAATAACTTTAATAGCTTCATAAGGATTCATCTTAGTTGTTCTTACGAGAATAAGTGATCTCTGCTTCCAAACAACATAAAGACCCCCTACATACTGTGTAAGTTCCTCAATTGCTGCTTCCTCTCTAAGTGCATATGCTGAAACTATTAAGTTAAACTTTGGCTCAACCATTACTTTAATCATCTCCTAAATAATCCATTCTGCACTTATCGCTTACATTATCTGAGGGAAGAATATTTTAACCTATGCTCTATTTAGCAAGAAGTAGGAGGCAAGAAGAGCATGGCTAGAAAAGACTGTGAAGTTTGCGGTCAACACAGGGCTAGATGGCTTTTAGAAGTTAAAGATAACAGGGAAGGCAAAGTATTTAGGATAAAGACTTGTGGAATATGTAGGTGGAGGCTTTGGCCAACTTCTAGGAAGAAGAAGCCTATTGAAGTAATTAGGGTTTTAGCTAAAATTAGAGGAACTAAGAGACCTTTACTTCAGCCACGAATAAAAGGTAAAAAGAGAAAATGAATCAGAGAGGTCGGTGTTCCACATAAGATGTAGACTTCGGACCCGATGGTGACATCATCTGAGAGAATCTAGAAAGCAAACATAAATAAACTCTGTGTTTTTCAAGAGATGCTCAGCGATTTTGTTTTTAACATATTCGCTCATTTTGTAATGTGACTCGATAATTATACCGCCATCGCTTAAAAAGTGGAACACTATGTCTTCTTCAGCTACCCTGTACTTTCTATTTAGCGTTGATAGAAGATATTTTTTAAGTAACATGAAAAATTTGCTAAGGGAAATTATGTTCAACGTTAAAAGAATAGCTAAGCTACGAGGAGTTATGTTCAACTCTATACTATTACTTCTTAACTTAACAAGTCCAAGACTTTCTAAAAGTTTAGCATGCCGCTTAACTATGTTTTTACCTACAAACATTCTATAGGATAACTCATTAATGTCATTTATGCCGTTAACTATTAGTTCAAGCATTTTTACTCTTTGATTGTTAATGTACTTTAAAAAGGATGGGTCAATATCGATAATGTTTGACATTTAAATGACCCTTTAATCCCTAATGATTATAGGTATTACCGATTATATTAACTTAACCTTAAATAACATAAGAGGAAAGCTGATTAAACACTTACATTTACAGAATAGCTAAGCGCATAAAATATAGTGTTCATAACTAACCTCACATAACTTAAACTACTACTTTTAAACACGTTATTTACACATATTATCAATGGTCTTTCAGAGTATGAAACTATTGGGAACCATGCGTTTTTCTCATAAGCCATAATGAGTTCTTCAAAGTAAGAGTTTTTACAAATAATGTATTCGTTCTCTTTCGTTCTCACATCATCAATTACATCCTTTAAATGTAAACCATAAACTATGCTGTTCCATGGTTTAGTAATGTAAATTTCACCTATGTAGTGCTTCTCTATACTTTTTAAGCATGTTGTTATGGTTTCCGAATACGCGATAAAGCTCGTGGGATCCTTAATTACCATGATATATGCATTTGGATTTTCACAGTCTATCTCGATTCCGCCTTCAAGTAATAGGTTCTTTAATATTAATGAGCCATTCTTAATACATACCTTGGTTCCAATAATCCTTCTTCCTTTGACCCAAAATCTCTCATAAGAAATGTTTACTCGAATACCTGAGATCTCGTCAAGCAGGTGATTTAATTCCTCTTTATCATAAACTTTTATTATGAAAGTGTTCGGTCCGAAGCTTCTAACATAGGGTCTAATGTTACTTTCTCTCTCATAAACTTTAATAGTGAAAGGTTTTAGCGAATAATAGGTTTCATAGTTTTCCCTAATTAAGTACAATATGACCTTAAATACTTTAAGTAAATTTTCCTGAATATTCTTTTCAGCAGGAATAATTATTGCTGCATAGCTTCCCAGCATTTTTCCTAGCTCTATAGGATATTTTCTTAGTAACCTTTAAACTTACCTTACGCATTAAGTTCTTAGAGGGTATTTTATTATGAGATACGAGAGGCCATTAGTTTTAGTTCATGGAGGAGCAGGGTCATTCCTAGGATTAAGTAAAGACGATCTCAAAAAATATAGATCATGCCTAAAAGATGCTGTTTCGAACGGGTATAATGTTATTAGAAGAGGCTCAGCAGTCGATGCTGTAGTGGAATCCGTAAAAACCATGGAGGATTGTGAAGTTACGAATGCTGGTAAAGGTTCTGTTCTTAACCTTATGGGCGAAATAGAAATGGATGCTGGAGTAATGGATGGAAAATTGTTTAAAGCAGCAGGTGTTGCCTTAATAAAGAAAATAAAAAACCCCATATTATTAGCTAAAATTGTACTTGAAAAAACAGATCATGTACTGTTAGCTGGCGACTTTGCTGAAAAACTAGGTTTAAAAAATGGTTTAGAAACTTTAGATGAAAAATATGTGAGCGTTAAGAAGGAAAGATATCGAAGGCTTTTAAAAGACTTTCTCGAAGGAAAAAGGTTTAAGCACCTATCTAAATTACGCAGTTTAATTAGAGAATGGAACATAGTTATGCCAGATACCGTAGGTGCAGTAGCTTTAGATAGTGAAGGAAACCTTGCCTCAGCCACTTCAACTGGAGGTTACTGGCTTAAGATGCCTGGAAGAATAGGTGATAGCCCCATAGTAGGTGCTGGCTTCTATGCTAACAAATATGCTGCAGCTTCAGCTACAGGCATTGGCGAGTACATTTTAATGACCATGCTATGTTTAAGAACCGTAGGATATGTAGAAAAAGGATTAACAGCTACCGAAGCTTCAGTTAGAGCAATAGAGTACATAACTGAAGTTTATGGAAATGATACCGCTGGAATAATAGTTGTGGATAGTAAAGGCTTTGTTGGTGCTTCATTTAACACCAGAGGCATGGGTAGAGCCTTATTAGCTAAAAACATGCTAATAGCTAAGGTCTCTATCTACGCTAATGAACAGTTTATATAATTTAAAGTAGAATTTAAATTACGCTATGATGAGGCTCGTAAGGGTAGAGCTTAAAGCTGTGATAGAGAACCGGGCTCTGAGCGTGATGTATGTTGAAACTTAATAAGAAAATTCTTTCAACATACATTATCCTATACAGTGTTTTTGGAAATCAAGAATTCAACTTAGGGGAGGCTTTAAGAGTACTTAGTCTTTTCGAAAGTAAAAAATCAGCAATAAGCGACATTAAGCACTTACACAAAATGGGGTTTTTAAAGAAAACAAATAGCTTCACATATTCTGTTAAGGAACCATACACTGCCTTAAAAGAGTATTTAAAAGAATACATAGCATCTAGGATAAGAAGGAGGCTGAAATCTCTTAGCTTAAAAGCTGAGGTAAAGGTGAATTCCAAAATAACTGTTAAAGTAAAGAACGAAACATTATTTATTAAGATTCCTCAGAATCCTTTAATAACATTTCAAGAACCTTAGCTATCAGTTTCTCGCTTTTTCTACGCTCCCTCATATTGCTTCTACTAGAATAATACCCCACGGTAACTAATTTAGTCTCTCTCTTATCAATGAACTGTAATAAAGACTTGTTTTTGTCGCGTAAACCTTGTTTTCCTTTAGAATCTGTAAGTGCACCTGTATGTTTAAGGTAGTACTTACACGTCTTATAGTATTTTTTGCATCTTTCAAAGTTAACGATGGTAAATGCTATTTGAGGAGGAGCTACTATGCATTGTCCGTATTTTAGAAATGGGCAGTGATCTTTTTCCACACTTACTCACGTAAATGCTATAAGCAATAATTTCATTAAAGAAGACTTCGGTTCAACAAACCATAGGTAATCCAAAAGATACAAATTGGTTTTAAGATAACTTTAAATTGCAGCTACTCTCTTCATAAGTTAGGTAGGTAACATTGAAAAACAATGAAGGAAGAAAGAAAATTGCAGTTTTTCATGGGGAAGCTAAAATAGGGGAAATTTATGGAAACTTTACTCAAATACAGCTTAGACCAGAGGATTTTTCAAGCCCTGTTTCTTTGCAGATGGCACTTTCAAGAATCTACGATGCACTAATAAAATCTATCGAAGCAGGCCCTAAGAAGAAGTTTGTAGCGGAAGTAAGATTTAAAGACTCTCTAGGCAACCCTGTTTTTATTGCCGTAGACTTAGGAGAAACTCCTCCACCATTTAAGAAAAAGAGCGCTAAAGCAAGAATATTCATAGAAATTTATGAGGAAGAAGAATAAACGTAAGCTATATAATAATTTTTGTTTCAAAATCGTCAAGAACCAGTAATATTAAGGCAGCAACATCTTTTATTATAGCATTGTTCTCGTTTGAAATGATTTCTTTGAGAAATAAGCAAGCATTTCCCCGAGAATATTTTTTAGATACTATTTTAAGTATTGTTTGAACAACTAATCTATCATGAAGTCTCTCTAAAGGTACTGAGGAAGAAGCTTCTATAAAATTAGCTTTGTTAAGAATGTTAAATAAAGTGGTAGGGCAGAAAAGAGAAAAACGCTGTACATCCTCTTTTTTCGTCAACTTTATCTTTTAACAGTTCTTGTTATGCCTATTTCCTTACAATCGTTATTTCTATTGTTGACACTCTAGATTGGCGGCCGTCAGGATTCTGTATTGTTTGGCTTCCTATTTTAATATCCTTTACATCTACTTGACCCGCTAAGAATCTATTTCTTACGATTTCCACGGTATCTACTGCTTTACTTATTGCTCTACCTCTAGCCTTGATTACTACCTCATTTACTCCTTGGTTTAGTAGGGTTAGTGTTGCTAAAACATAGTTCATTACAGGTTTTTTACCTACTAGAACAACATTGCTTGGTGTTGGTTGTGCCGACATATCCTAAACCCCATTAAATGTTTTTAGCTATAGACATTAGGCTAGGTACTTAGATATAAATTTTATTGTTTAAATGCAGCATTAATTGTTTAACCATAAACTCTTACATATGATTCTAAAGGTTTCTCAAGAACCTCCGGTATTTTATCTATAATGTCTGTTGCTAAGATTCTTTCTCCATAGGTCTTGTATGCTAAATCACCGGCTAAGCCGTTTATGAATGCTCCAAGATAAGCTGCTTTAAATGGATTAACTCTTCTGGCTAAGATTGAACCTATAATTCCTGAAAGAGTGTCCCCTGTTCCTCCAACACTCATTCCAGGGTTCCCTGTTTTATTGTAGATTACTTGATCAGAATACGCTATGATGTCTACGGGTCCTTTAGAGAGTACTACTGCATTGTATTTCTTAGAAACTTCCTTAACAACTTCTTCTCTTCTCTCTTTTACCTCATTCACGCTTACGCCGGCAAGCATTGCTAGCTCACCTAAATGGGGAGTTAAAATAGCTCTGCCATTAAATGAAACCTCTTTTAAAGCTATTGATTTTAGCGCATCTGCATCTAGAACTAAAAACTTACCTTGATTCACTGCATACTTAGCTATTTCAATGACAGCTTTGATTGTGTCTTTGTGAACTCCAAGCCCGGGGCCTAGGACTATGGAGTTTACTTTGTTGAGTAAATTAGCTATTTCTGTGAGAACATTTATGGATAAATGCTTTCCTTCATACTTAATAGCTATTATGTTCGGACTAAATGATGAAATAACGTATGCTGTTTTCTCTGGTGCTATAACATAAGCTAAGTCCGAGCCCGTTCTTAATGCAGCTAAAGCGGCTAAGGCAGGTGCTCCCGTATAAGTTTCTGAACCTCCAATGATAGCCACTTTTCCTCCAACGCCTTTATGTGCATCTCGAGGCTTTCTAGGTATTTCAAACATTACATTGCCCGGACCAACAAATAGGCGGGCTTCTGGAGGAATACCTATTTTCGCTACGTGAAGTTCTCCTACATACTCTTTTGCCTTAATAAGACCTGGTTTTGTATCATGAAAAGTCACTGTTAAGTTTGCTTTAACAGCGTTTCCAGCTATTTCTCCAGTATCCGGGTTTAAACCTGAAGGAACATCTACTGAAACCTTGTAACCTACACTTTCATTCAATATTTCAATAGCTGTTTTTACAGGTTCCCTTAAAGGTGGTTTAACACCAACACCCAATATCGCATCAATAATAATATCGGCTTTTACAGGTTCAAGAACATCAATAGTTCTCCTTAACAATTTAACTGAAGAACTCATTTTCTCCAAAATCTTAAGGTTCTCCTTAGTATCAACGTTATTGATTTCATCCTTATCGTAAAGAAGAACTACATCAACTTTAAAACCGAATTGAGCTAAGTGTCTAGCAGCAACAAATCCGTCACCAGCATTACCTCCTTTCCCAGCAAACACTACGGCTTTTCCTCGTTTACCAAATTTATTAACAATAATTTTAGCTACTGCAGCACCTGCATTTTCCATAAGTAATCTCGTTGGAATACCTAAGGCTACAGAGTTTTGCTCTAAAATTCTCATTTCAGTGGATGTTATCATCTCAAAAATACCTCTTCAGTATTTCGCCGGTATTATTACCTCTCAACTCTTATTTAAATAGACTTTCTTGAACGAAGTTTTAGGTGGCGATTTTGCCTTACGCTATTATAGAACATGCTTGCCCTAATTGTGGGGGTTTCATAGATACCGAGAGACTAAGCAAGGGTCTTCCATGTAGAGTTTGCCTAAATGGTTTAGAACATGTTAAATTAGATAAACTATCCTTAAAAGAAAATGTCTACATTAATCTTTTAACGAGAAAAAAACTTTATGGTTACAAAGAAATTTTAAATATTGAAAGAAGCGTTAAGGAGTTCGAAGCATTCTTTAGTAAAGCTTCTGGAAAAAAGCCTTGGAGCGCTCAAAGAACTTGGGCTAAAAGGCTTTTGAAAGGCGAAAGCTTTGCCATCATAGCCCCTACGGGAGTTGGTAAAACAACGTTTTCCATAATTTATGCACTATATCATGCATTTAAAAGTAAAAGCCGAGCATACATCATAGTTCCTACGAAAAATCTTCAAGACCAAGTCACGAAGAAAGCTTTGGAGTTTATTTCCAAACTTGGCATCACCTTAAACATTTGCTCACCAGGTATAATTAATGAAGATCTTCTGGAAACTGGAAATTTCCAATTACTCATAACCACATCAGCTTATCTTTCAAAAAACTTTGTAAAAATAGGAACATATAGATTCTCGCTAATAATAGTTGATGATGTTGATGCTTTACTTAGGAACTCTAGAAATATAGACAGAATTTTAAAGCTCATAGGATTTAGTGATAGAATACTTGAGATAGCATACAAGCTCATAGTAAGTAAAATAGACTTCTTTAAACTTGTAATTTCAGGTTCTGATGAAAACAAAATAGCTAGGATAAGGGAAAAAATAAGAGAATACAAAGCAGAAATCGAAAAATATGTTAAAGAAACAAAATTAGGGCAAATACTTGTATGCAGCGCTACTGGTAGAAGTAAAGGTCTTAAAGCTAAGATGTTTAAAGAACTTCTAAAGTTCGAAGCTGGAACAGTAATAGAGTATATGAGAAACGTTGTAGACACATACATGCCCTTAGAGAAAGACTATGTAAAACAAATAATTTCATTAATTAAGAAGCTAGGAAATGGAGGATTAATATTCGTATCCCAAGATCTAGGAGTTAAGGAAGCTAGGAGGCTAGTAGAAAAATTAAGGGAAAACAGCATAAAAGCTGAGCTTGCTTCATCCTCACGACATGGTTATATTAAAAGATTTGTTGAAGGAAAAACCGACATACTAGTGGGCATTGCAAATTACTATGGTGTAATAGTTAGAGGAATAGACATACCTGATAGAATAAGATACGCTATTTTCTTAGGAGTTCCTAAGTTTCAAATAGAGCTAGAAAAGGGATTAAATAATCCTGTAAAGATAATTGTTCTCTTAACAGCATTAGAAGAAGCTGTTGAAAACGAGGATGAACTGAAATATATAAGAAAGACCATTAACATTCTATCTAAATCATTAGATAAAATTAGCTTTAAAGAATTAAAGATACTAAGGAGAGCAATAAGTGAAAATATAGAGCTTAAAGGGTACCTAGGTAAGCTCTTGCAAATAATACTTGAAGCAAAAAAATTCATTCTTAACAAAATATCGGATTCAACTATTAGGGATAAACTGAAGAAATCCCAGCTATTAATTCTTAGAGAATTTAAAGATAAAACTTACATAGTCTCACCGGATGTTATGACATATATTCAAGCTAGCGGTAGAACATCTAGAATGTTTGCAAACGGAATGACGAAAGGTCTTAGCATAATATTGGTTGATGATGAGAAAGTGTTTAAGAAATTAATTAAGCAATTGAGATATTATATCGATAGTTTTGAAATAAAGAAGTTTGATGAAATCAATTTAAGTAAGATTCTTTATGAAATAGATAGAGACAGGGAAGTTATTAGAAAAATATTGAAAGGAGAGATTGAAGCAAAATACCAAGACCCTATTATCCCCGCTTTATTTATTGTTGAATCTCCAACAAAAGCTAGAACCATAGCCTACTTCTTCGGTAAACCATCGAAAAGAAGAATAAATGGAGTAGTAGTTTATGAAGTACTTGTAGGAGATCCTAAGCTAGGATCAAAAGATTACATGTTATCTATAGTTGCTACTAAAGGACACATACTTGACTTAACAACATCATCAACCATGGGGTATTTTGGTGTACTTGTAGACTCCGACACTATAGCTCCCATATATACTACGATAAAGAAATGTAAAGAATGCGGCCATCAATATACGTTAAATAGCGTTATTTGTCCAAAATGCGGCTCAACAAAAATATTTGATTCGAAAAGCATTATAGACACCCTAAGAAAGCTTGCTCAAGAAGTTGACATGGTATTTATTGGAACAGATCCTGATAGTGAAGGTGAGAAAATAGCATGGGACGTCATGCTACTACTTAAACCCTACGTAAAAAACATTTTCAGAATAGAATTCCACGAAATAACGAGGAAAGCTATAATAAAGGCTTTAGCGAACCCGCGAAACATAAATAGGTTTCTTGTTGAGGCTCAGGTTGTTAGGCGTGTTGAGGATCGTTGGATTGGTTTCGAGCTTTCAAGAAGACTTTGGAGTGCTTTCCAAAAACACTGGTTATCGGCGGGAAGAGTACAAACACCAGTACTAGGATGGATAATAAAACAACACAAAAAATGGAAAGCCTCAAGAAGACTCTTTGCCGAATATATTTTAGAAGGCGGATTAAAAGTAAGATTTGATTACGAC